>Ga0209471_1002457_pt1 | contig 10646 bp, 12 predicted proteins | sample GraSoiAngelo_128_FD_185885 | JGI IMG/M metagenome (GOLD analysis project Ga0209471, IMG submission 185885) | Grasslands soil microbial communities from the Angelo Coastal Reserve, California, USA - 14_0927_12_20cm (SPAdes) (version 2) | ecosystem: Environmental > Terrestrial > Soil > Grasslands ... | reverse complement strand
TCAGCAGCGCGTTGAAGAAGCCAATCCCGATCGCCGCGGCGAGGACCGGAAGGGCGCGACGCAGCAACGCTCGCGGAGGGATGCCGATGAGCGGGATGGCCGCGATCTCAAAAGCGAGGACAAGCGTCGGCGTGACCAGGTCGATCGTGACGAAGAGCGCGAACATCAGGACGAACGCCGCGGCGATCTTCGCGAGCGGGTGCGCTCGCGCGAGGGTCGCGCGCGGGTCCGGAGTGAGCGGCTCGAGGAGTCTCACACCACGCGTCCTCTCTCCAGGCGTAGGCGCACGTCGGCGAACGCGTCGACGAAGAGCTCGTCGTGGCTCGCGAAGGCGATCGCGCCGCCGCCGTCGCGGTACTCAGACAGCAGCGCGAGGAGCTCCGCGAACGTGCGGCGGTCCTGCCCGAACGTCGGTTCGTCGAGGACGAGCGCGCCCGGCGACGTCGCGAGGGCGGTGCCGACCGAAAGTCGCCGCTTCTCGCCGCCGGAGAGCGTGAACGGATTCGCGCCCGCGAGCTTGTGCAGGTCGAGCCGCTCCAGGAGCTCGCGCACGCGCCGGTCGATCTCGCCCGTGGGAAGACCGATCGCGCGTGGGCCGACCCGCAGCTCGTCGTCGACGCGGCCGGCGACGAGCTGATGCTCGGGGTCTTGGAATACGGTGCCGATCCGCCGGACGAGCGCTCGTGGCCTAAGTCGCGACGGCTCGTCACCGAACGCTCGGACCTCACCGCCTCGCGGACGCAGTAACCCCGCGAGGAGCAGCGCGAGGGTCGACTTCCCGCTCCCGTTTGGTCCGGTGATCGCGAGGGCGGCGCCGCGCCGGACAGTCGCCGAGACCCGGTCCAGCGCGAGAGCCTCGCCTCGCGGATATAGATAGGAGAGGTCGCGAGCGACGATCGCCTCGCCTGCGGGCGACGTCTTGCGGACCGGCGCGGCCGGCGCTGAGCCGGGCACCCAGACGCCGAGGCGCGCGAGACGCTCGCCCTCGCGCGCCAACACGACGCGCGCCGGTCCGTCGGCGACCACGCCGCCGCCCGCCTCGATCACGACCACGCGGTCGACAAGCGGCAGCACGTCGGCGACGCGATGCTCGACGATGACCATCGTTGCATCGCGCCGTTCCGCGACACGACCGATCACCTCGCGGACCGCGCGCGCGCCGTCGGGGTCGAGGTTCGCGGTGGGCTCGTCGAGCAGCAGCACGCGCGGCCGGAGCGCGAGGATGCCGGCGATGGCGAGGCGCTGCTTCTCGCCGCCCGAGAGCGCCGCGGTCGCGCGCTCGTCGCTATACGGGAACCCGACGTCCGCGAGCGCGCGGTGGACGCGCGGCCAGATCTCGGCGGTGGGGATGCACCGGTTCTCGAGGCCGAACGCGACGTCGTCGCCGGCGCGCGCCATCACGAGCTGCGTTTCGGGATCCTGCAGCACGATGCCCGCATCGCCGCGAACGCCAAGCTCGCCCTCTTCGTCCGCCGCCGTCCGGTCGAGCAGGCCGGCGAGGGCCAGGAGGAGCGTGCTCTTCCCGGCGCCGGACGCACCCAATAACAGGACGCGTTCCCCTTCCTCGATGCGCAAATCGAGGCCGCGCAGCGCCCAGGCCTCGCGGCCGGGGTGGCGCCACCCCCAGCCGCGCGCGAGAACAGCCGGCTCGCTCAGACGCGTTGCTGCGCGCGCCCCGAGGCGAACTGCGCGAGGACTCCTGTCTGGACGAGCGACCGAACCAAGTACCACGAGCCGATGCCCGCGATGATCACCGCGCTCAGCAGCATGAAGACGCCGATGACGAGCTGCTGGCCGAGATCGAGCGTCGCGTAGTAGACGGGCATGTCGTGCAGCCACTCGCCGACCGCGGCCGCGGCCGCCGCGGCGATCGCAACGCCGAGCGACCAGCGGCTGTAGAGCGTGGCCCCGAACACGAACTCGGCCGCCGCGCCCTGGATCGCGCCCGAGAGCAGCGTGTCGAGTCCCCACTGCGATCCGAGGATCGCGGAGACGGTTGCCGCGACGAGCTCGGTGAAGAGCGCCGCACCGGGTTTGCGGATGACGAGCGCACCGAGGACCGCGGGGATGAGCCAGACGCCGGAGATGATGTATTGCGCGGGCGTGACCGTGGCGAAGACCGGCTTCGTCGCTTCCCACACCGAGTTCCACGCCCAGAAGACCACCCCGAACGCGACGGCCAGCGCGGCCGCGACGACGATGTCGACCGTTCGCCATGATTGATCGCGAGACATGTCCGTACCTCCTATGGTGTTTCGAAGACGAGGAGCGAGCCTTTGCGAACCGTGACCGTTGCGGGAAGCGAGTCGACCTCGTTGCTCAGGCCGCGGGCGCGGCCAAAGCGGAGGGTCTCGTCGCGCAGTGGGTAGCGCAGTCCTTCGGTCGTGACGCCCTCGGCGTCGCCGTTGACCGGAAGGAGCGTGACGATCGCCTCGAGCGGACCGAGCGACAGCGATCCCTCTCCACGGAGCGCGCGGATCCGAAGCGCTCCACGGCGTGCCTCGATGCGGACGCCGTCGTAGCTCGGATCCGCGAGGAGCAGAAGGTTCGCCGTCTCGTGATCGAGACGGTCGCCACCGAGCGCGCCGAGGACCACGACCTCGGTCGCGCCCGCGGCCACGGCTTGAGCGACCGCGAGCTCGAGGTCCGACTCGTCCTTCTGCGCCGGGAACTTCGCCACCGGGATCCCCTGACGAGCGAATCGCTCCACACCCGCGTCGCCGAGCGAGTCCATGTCGCCGACGATGAGATGGGGAAGCAGCTTCCAGCGCTCGAGCGCGAACGCGCCGCCGTCCGCCGCGACGACGTAGTCGTCCACGCCGATCACGGCGCGATCCGCGGGCAGGACGTCACCGTGCGCGACGACGACGGCCCTCATGGCCGGAAAAACAAAAGCGGCGCCTGAGCGCCGCTCGCAAGGGATTCCACGCGTCTCGACTCCCTACGCTGACATTACTCAGATCAGGTTCTGGGGTCTGCGGCGGTCCGCACTCTCAGCGCCCCCTTCGTCGGGCGCTCCCCCGTCGTATTCAGTTGTGTGTGTGTTCAATTCTACGCCGGAACGCACGCCGCCACTAATCCGCAACGCTCTGGACAAGATCTGCAACGGATCGCGCCGCGAAACGGTCGGCATTCGCAACCTCATCTTCAGCGCACGGGCACGGTGATCCCCCGCCGGCTCGCTACTGTCCTCTCATGCAGCAACGGACCTTCACAGCGACCCCGATGCCGGTGATGCGCTCCCCCCTACGGTCGCGCCTCATCCTCCCTACGGCCGTCGACCAGCTGCGGGCCGCGCTCGAAGCACGTGTGGCGCAGGCGCCGAACGACGTCGCGGCACGCGTCTCGCTCGGGGAGCTGAACCTCTCGGTCGCTCTTGCCGAGACCGTTCGCGAGGTTGCATCGCCGGCCCCGGACCTGCTGCGGGCGCGTCACGTCGTTCCCGCGCTCGCATCGATGGCTCTGCGCAAATAAGTTCAGAGGCCTCCGGGGCCAAAGGGGGACCGAGGCGCAACGTCCGGCAACGGTTCACGAGTGTGTCGCTCCATACGCTCCTCGACATGGAGGCCGTCGCGACCGAAGCCAGCGAACCGCGTGTTCGCGCCCGCATCCTGATCGTCGATGACGAGCGTTCGCTCGTCGGTGTTCTGGCGATGGTGCTCGGCGACGCCGGGTACGAGTTCGTGACCGCGTACGACGGCGAGACCGCGCTGCGCCGCATCCGAGACGATCCGCCCGATCTGGTCCTCCTCGACCTCGGGCTACCCCGCCTCTCCGGTGACGAGGTCGCGCGCACGATCGTGGAGCGCGCCCTCGCTCCGGTGATCATCTTGAGCGGACGGAAGGAGCCGGCCGAGATCGCGCGGCTCCTCGACCTCGGTGTCGACGACTACGTACCCAAGCCGTTCACGCCGCAGGAGCTGCTCGCGCGGGTCCGCGCGACGCTCCGTCGCGCGGTGCGTGTCCACCCCAGATCGGGCGCCAACGGCCTGACGGTCGATCCGGCGACGTTCGAAGCACGGGTCCACGGTCGATCGCTCGTTCTCACGCCGACGGAATTTCGGCTTCCGCTGCGTCTGGTCCGCGGCGGAGTGATCTCGAACAAGAGCCTGCTCCGTGCCGGATGGCCAGGGCAGCAACACGAGCTGCGGGCGGACCTGCTCCGGGCGCCGATCGGGCGGCTCCGCGCGAAGCTTGAGGAAGCGGGGAGCGATCTCCGCATCGAGAACGTGCGTCGCGTTGGCTACCGGCTCGCGCCCCGCTTCTCGACCGTCACCACGACCGAACCGCAACCCTCGTAGCGCCTTCCCGTCGCTGACCGCGGCACCCCGGTCGCGCACGCTCTCCGACGGGAGGTAGCGAATTGCCGAACAACATTTCCGCTGGCGATACCGCGTGGCTTCTGGCGTCCGCGGCGCTTGTCATGCTCATGACCCCCGCGCTCGGGTTCTTCTACGGCGGGCTCGTCCGGCGGAAGAACGTTCTCGCGACGATCATGCACAGCTTCTTCATCCTCTGCCTCATCAGCGTGCAGTGGGTCCTGTGGGGCTACACGCTGGCCTTCGGTCCCGACCACGGCGGGCTCATCGGCGGTCTCGACTGGCTCGCCCTCCGTGGCGTCGGCCAGGATCCGGGCCCGTACGCGCCCACGGTCCCGCATGAGGCGTACATGGTCTTCCAGATGATGTTCGCGGTGATCACGCCGGCACTCATCACCGGCGCGTTCGCCGAGCGCAAACGGTTCAAGGCATTCGTCGTCTTCACTCTGCTCTGGGCCACCTTCGTATATGACCCGGTCGCGCACTGGGTCTGGGGCGGCGGCTGGCTCGGTCAGCTCGGCGCTCTCGACTTCGCCGGTGGCACTGTCGTGCACATCACGAGTGGCGTCTCGGCCCTCGTCGCGGCACTCGTCCTCGGACGCCGCGTGGGCTACGGCCGCGACGCGCTCGAGCCGCACGACGCAACGATGACCGTACTCGGCGCGTCACTTCTCTGGTTCGGCTGGTTCGGCTTCAACGCCGGAAGCGCGATCAACGCGGGCGGTCTTGCGGCGAACGCGTTCGTCGTGACCAACACTGCCGCGGCGATGGCGGCGCTCACATGGATGACCGTCTCGTGGCTACACAAGGGAGCCCCGAGCGTTCTCGGCGCGGCGGCCGGCGCGGTCGCCGGTCTCGTCGCGATCACACCCGCGTCCGGCTACGTCGACGTGTCGGCATCGATCCTCATCGGGCTCGGCGCCGGCGTCTTCTGCTACACCGCGATCCAGCTCACCAAGCGGCTCAAGGTGGACGATGCCCTCGACGTCTTCGGCGTACACGGCGTCGGCGGCGCATGGGGCGCGCTCGCGACCGGCATCTTCGCGACCGTCGCGATCAACAGCGGCGCGAAAGACGGTCTCGTGTACGGCAACCCGGGACAGCTCGGCATCCAGGCCATCGCCGTGGCTGCGTCGATCATCTACTCGGCGGTCATGACATTCGTGATCTTGAAGCTCATCGATGTCTTCGTCGGACTGCGCGTGCCCGAGAGCGAGGAAGTCCTCGGCCTCGACGCGTCGCAGCACCGCGAAGCCGCGTACCAGATTTAGGAGGCGGAGATGGAGATCCTCGCATTCGTATCGTTCGCGGTCCTGGTCGTCGCGTGGCTCGTCGCGCCCTCGCGTGGCAGCGTCGCGGTGGTCAGTCACGCGGAGGCACCAGCTAAGGCGGCCTGAGCCGCCGATTCACTACGGTCGATGGAGGACCGGGCCGATAGGCCTGGTCCTCTTCGTTCTAGCTCGCGCTCGGTGCCTCGCGCGCAGGACGTCCCTCGGCGACGTCGGTGAGACGCGGCAGGAAGTAATCCCATCCCTCGGTGTGGCTCGCGATCGCGCCCTGTGGCAGCCCGCGGTGGACCAGGCGAAGACGAGTCCCCGATCCCATCGGCTGCAGGTCGATCTCGACTGTGCTCGATCCCGGCGGGACCATCTCGTTGCCTTCCCATCCCCAGGTGAAGACGACGCGCCGGTCGCGGACGACCTCGACGTACTTGCCGCCGACGATGTCCTTCGTGCTCGGGAACTCGACCCGGAACGCGCCCCCCGGTCGGGGCTCGAGCTCAGCGAGCCGGCCCTTCCACCGGACGTACTGCACCGGATCGGTCAGCAGGCGGAAGACCGCCTCCGGCGGAGCGTCGATCGTGATCACCCGTTCAATGACTTTCGTGTCGACGGCCATGCCTGCTCCTCCTCTGCTGCTCTTCGTGCTCGGCGGCAGCTTTCAGGGTACGGAGGCTCTCCGACCAGAAGACCTCGAGGGACGCCCAAAGCTGGGCGATGCTCTCCGGTCGCGAGCGGTAGAGGCGCTTGGTCCCCTCCCGCCGCTCGGTAACGAGGCCCGCCTCTTTCAGGACGCGCAGGTGCTGCGAGATGGCGGGCCGGGTCACGTCGAAGCGACGCGCGATCTCGCCGACCGAGAGCTCCTTGCTCGAGACGAGTCGAAGGATCTCGCGACGCCGTGGCTCGCCCAAGGCGGCAAATGCGTCCATTTTTTTAGCGTAAGCGCGTGCTTACGGATTTGCAACGCGCCTCGCTACCGATTCACGACTGAATCACGACCGTCCGGGCCGTTCACCGCGAACTGCGCCGGCGACAGCCTTGGTGCGACAAACCACCCGTGGGGAGTTGGAGATGACGCTAACCGTCGAGCGACCCGCCACCGCGGCACCGGCGGTCCCAAAGACCTCGCCGAAAGATGTTCTGAGGCTCGCCAAGGAGCAGCAGGTCAAGATCGTCGACCTGCGCTTCGTTGACCTGCCGGGCACCTGGCAGCACTTCTCGATCCCCGTCGAGGAGCTTTCCGAAGGCCTCTTCTCCGACGGTATCGGCTTTGACGGCTCCTCGATCCGCGGCTTCCAGCACATCCACGAGAGCGACATGCTCCTCATGCCAGACCCGACGAGCGTGTTCATCGACCCCGTGCTCGAGGTGAAGACCCTCGACTTGATCTGTGACGTGATCGACCCGCTGACGCGGAAGCCGTACTCGCGCGACCCGCGTTACGTCGCCAAGAAGGCCGAAGAGTTCCTCCCGTCGACCGGCATCGCCGACACGTCGTTCTGGGGGCCGGAGATCGAGTTCTACATCTTCAACTCGCTCCGCTTCGACCAGGGGCAGAACTTCGGCTACTACTACATCGACTCCGAGGAGGGCATCTGGAACTCGGGCCAGAACGGGACGCCCAACCTCGCGCACCGGCCGCGCAACAAGGAGGGCTACTTCCCGGTCCCGCCGGCCGACAAGCTCCAGGACATCCGCTCCAAGATGGTCCGCGCACTGATCGATACCGGCATCGCTGTCGAGGTGCACCACCACGAGGTCGGCACGGCCGGCCAGACCGAGATCGACATGCGCTTCTCGACGATGGTCGAGATGGCTGACCGCGTCCTCAAGTACAAGTACGTCACCAAGAACGTCGCGGCCCAGAACGGCTACGTCGTCACGTTCATGCCAAAGCCGCTCTTCGGCGACAACGGCTCGGGTATGCACACGCATCAGAGCCTTTGGAAGAACGGATCGAACCTGTTCTACGACCGCGACGGCTACGCGCTCCTTTCCACGATGGCCCGCCACTACATCGGCGGCCTGCTGAAGCACGCGCCCGCGATCCTCGCGTTCGCCGCGCCAACCACGAACAGCTATCGGCGGCTCGTGCCCGGCTACGAGGCGCCGATCAACCTCGTGTACTCGATGCGGAACCGTTCGGCCTGCGTGCGCATCCCCACGTACTTCGACAAGCCCGAGGCGCGCCGCCTCGAGTTCCGCGCGCCCGACCCGAGCTGCAACCCGTACCTCTCGTTCTCGGCATGCCTGATGGCAGGTCTCGACGGCGTGATCAACCAGATCGAGCCGCCGACGCCGATGGACATGGACCTGTACGAGCTCGAGGGCGAGGCCAAGAAGCGCATCAGGCAGACGCCCGGCTCGCTCGAAGAGGTGCTCGACGCGCTCGACGCCGACCGCGACTTCCTCATGCGCGGCGACGTGTTCACCGAGGACCTCATCGAGGCTTGGCTCGTGCTGAAGCGCCAGAGCGCGAAGGAAGTCGCGCTTCGCCCGCACCCGTACGAGTTCTACCTGTACTCCGACGTCTAGCTGGAGGTAATGGAGAGATGGCCGCGACTGCCCAAGATCTCGCGCGATTCAAGGCGAGGCACTGGGCGGCGCGGCCGCTCCCCGAGCCCCCGCGCTCGCACCGCTTCGCAAAGAGCGCACCGGCCCCGAACGACCGGCTCGGAAGGCTTCTCGAGGACTGGATGCGCGAACTGACGGTGGGAAACACGCTCGACGGCGAATAGCGAGCTCGATCCGGCGGGCTGATCTTGCCTTTCCCCGCGATTGACGACCGCGTTCGCGACGGCGCACTGTCACCTTGCCTCCAACGTTGGGGAGTCAAAGGGCGAGGGATTCTTCGGTGTTACGTGTGTTGTCGATCTGCGTGTTCGTGGTCCTCAGCGGGATCGTGCTCACCGCACCTGCCGCTGGAGGTCTGGCCGAACGACCGCCGAAGCATCAAAAGCTCGCGTTCGAGCTCCAGCGCGAGGTCGCCGAGCGGACGTTTGCGCGCGACGGCGGGACCGGTCCGCACGAAAGAGTGCAAGTGCGCGTCGAGACTCAACCTGACGCGACGCGTGCGGTCCTCACTGCAATAGTGGTCGCGGGAGGAACCGTGCTCGGCGCCATTCCGGGATCGATCGAGGCGGATCTGCCGCTCGGCGCTCTCGAGGGGATCGCCGCTCGCCTGGACACGCGCTACGTGGGCCAGCTCGACCGCATGATGCGGGCGTCCGTCACGAGCGAGGGTGTCGCGAGCAGCGGCACGAATACCTGGCAGGCGCGCGGTCTTCGCGGCAAGGGCGTGAAGGTTGGCGTTGTCGACGGGAGCTTCGCTGACTATCCCGCGCGTCAATCCACCGGCGATCTGCCGCCGAACCTCACGGCCGTCGACCTCTGCTCCGGAAACATCCTCAAGCCGGCGGACGACGGCGCTCACGGAACAGCGGTCGCCGAGATCGTCTACGACGTGGCACCGGAGGCATCCCTGTACCTCATCTGCATCGGCAATGGACTTGCCGGGCTCCAGTCCGCGGTCAACTACGCGAAGGCCCAGGGGATACGGGTCATCAATCTGTCGGCCGGGTATCCAGCGTCGAGTCGTGGCGACGGCCGCGGCGGCGCCGGCACGGCCGAGGGGATCGTGGCGGACGCGATCGCGTCGGGAATTGTTTGGGTGAACGCCGCCGGTAATGAAGCCGAGCGGCACTGGTCGGGCTCCTTCGCGGGGTCGGGCGGGCAGTGGCTGCAATTCGCGCCCGGCGTCGACCGCGAGACGTTCCCGCTGCCATACGGCACCGAGGTGTGTGCGTATCTCAAGTGGGATGAGTGGCCACTCGCGACGAGCGACTACGACGTCTTCCTCTTCGGAAACGATCCGGTGAATCCGGTCAGCGGATCCGATCGCCCGAGCACCGGCGCCGAGCCAAGAGAAGCGTTTTGCTACCCGAACCTCGATCCATCGACGACGACCTACCACCTCGGGATCTGGCGCGCGAGCGGGACCGCAAGCCCTCGAATCGATCTCTTTGTCGCCGGCGCGAAGCTTGATCGGAGCGTCCCGACCGGAAGCGTCGTGGAGCCCGCAACGTCGCCCTCGGTCATCTCGGTCGGAGCCGCGTGCTGGCAGACCGGCTTGGTCGATTCGTACAGCTCGCGCGGACCAACGATCGACGGGCGCATCAAGCCCGACCTCCTCGGACCGAGTGAGGTCTCCACCGCCACGTACGGCGCTGCCGCCGGCTGCTCAAAGACGACCGGTTTCCCCGGGACGTCCTCCTCGGCACCGCACGTCGCAGGCGCGGCAGCGCTCGTCCTCCAAGCGAATCCCACTTTCACTCCCCAGCAGGTTCGTTCGTTCCTCATGTCCACCGCCAGAGACGGTGGCGTGCCCGGCCTGGACAACGACTACGGCAGCGGGCTGCTGAATCTGGGGCCGGTGACGCCGCCGGCCGAGTCAGGTCCGTGTCCGTCGCCGCGCGCCGATCAGCCGACTGCGGTGAACTATCTGCCGAATATCACGAAGACCCTCGGTGGACCCACCGGTTTTACGACGCCGTTCATCGTCCAGAACACCGGTGCCGTGCCGACCGATCTTGAGATCGAGTTCAAGCGATTCTCGGACGGGGTCTGCGTCTGGCGCCGCTCGATCCCCGGGCTCGCGTCCGGCACGTCGTTCGCGGCGACGCTCGTGAACGACGCTCTCCTGCCCGCCGACAGTCAGTTCTCCGTCGTCGTTCGGAGTTTCGCGTCCCCAATCGTCTCGGTCGTGAACGAGCAGGCCGGCTCCGGATCGCGCGCCGAAGCGATGAGCTACCTCGGATTCAACCAAGGCGCGACGACGGTCTGGCTGCCGAACATCGTTCGTCGTTTCTTCGGGTATCACACGCCGATCATCATCCAGAACCTCGGCGCCGCTACGACGATCGCGACCGCGCGGTTCGTACCGTTCGATGGCGGCGCGCCGACGATCGCGTCGCGGACGGTGCAGCCGGGTCAATCGCAGTTCCTCGAGCCAAACCTGGAGCCGGGCCTGATAGACGGCCGACAATAT
>Ga0209471_1002456_pt1 | contig 10649 bp, 15 predicted proteins | sample GraSoiAngelo_128_FD_185885 | JGI IMG/M metagenome (GOLD analysis project Ga0209471, IMG submission 185885) | Grasslands soil microbial communities from the Angelo Coastal Reserve, California, USA - 14_0927_12_20cm (SPAdes) (version 2) | ecosystem: Environmental > Terrestrial > Soil > Grasslands ... | reverse complement strand
CTGGCTTCACTTGGCATGGCAGTTTGGGGCATCGGAATGGGAGCACAGAACTCTCTATTGAAGGCGCTTCTCGCAACAGTCATTACGGCATCAAAAAGGAGCACCGGATTCGGCCTCTTCTACACTTGTTACGGCGTCGCTTGGTTTCTCGGTAGCGCAACCATGGGTTTCTTATACGACATATCCTTGACCTCGCTCGTTCTGCTCTCTATTGCTTTGCAGCTTCTTGCGCTGCCCATCTTTTTGTGGGGAAGGAGCGCGTCAATCGCCAAATAGAAACACGCTTCATAAATCGTTGCGTCGGAAATTATTGATGGAGGCGCCTGCATGAGTGATCTTGCAGCGCCATCGTCCTGCCTCCCCAAAATGTTGAATGATTTCTGAACACAAAGAGTGCGCGTCCGTATGTAATCAGTAGTCATATCCATGACTCACTCACCTTATCTCCGATGTGTTCGACTTCACGTGCAGCCTGTATTCTTTTTGAATAGAGGCTTGCCAGTTAAGACGCCAAGAGGCTTCTTTTTAAGCGGTACAACTTTTGATAAGTGAAAGCCAAATGCGGGCTGAGGATGTCTGAAGCCCAACTATTTCAAACAGGGGAGGGAATAGCAATGGCAGACGATAGAGAAAGAAATCAGGGTCAGCAAGGCGGAGGACAACAAGGCGGCTCGCAGGCGCCGGGACGAAATCCGCAAGGTGATAAATCCGCCGGTGGTCAACAAGGCGGACAGCAAGGTGGCCAGGAACCAAAAGGCGACCAAGGCGGTGTGCAACAAGGCGGCGGCCAAGAGCAAACCCAACGTTAGAGTGGTGCTGTCCACACCGAGGGCTCACGATTGATATTCGAAAGATGATCGTCGTGAGCCTTCTTGTTTTTTGTGCAAAGTTTTGCGCGAATAATTAAGGTTGGCACTCGCGTTGCAAACCCTCGAGATGGTTTCTAAATAAGACTGATTTTGAATCGTAAGAATAAACTGCCCGCCGCGGTTAATTGCTCAAACCCGCCGCGGTTAATTGCTCAAAGAAGAGAAGGAGGGACTATTCATGAATAAGGGAGTTGCGCTGGTAGGTGGAGTCGGTTTGGGCGCTGCCTTGATGTACATCTTCGATCCGGACCGAGGCAAGCGCCGCCGGACGCTGATTCGCGACAAAGTCGAAGCTGCCGGTAATAGAATTAGCGACAAAGCAGAAAAGACGAGTCGCGATCTTAAGAACCGCGCCTACGGTGTCGTAGCCGAAACGAAATCGATCTTTCAGCACGACGAGGTTACCGACGACGTATTGGTTGATCGCGTGCGATCGCGTCTGGGAAGAATTCCCGTGCATATTGGCGCCTTTGATATCACAGCGAAAGACCAGGTCGTAACACTGCGCGGTCAAATTCTCGCTGACGAATTGCCGAAGGTGCTGCGGGCCGCCCGGTTTGTGCGCGGCGTCAAGGAAATCGATAACCAGTTTGAAGTGCACGAGCGTGCCGGAAATGTGCCCGCGCTGCAAGGTCAGCCGCAGCCATTGGGAGCCCGATAGTTCAAAGGCGTGCTGAATAAGAAAAAAAATCACCCGGCGTCCGGGAGTGTGAGGATTAGCGTCGCTGAATATTCATGCGATGCGTCGTAGGTTGAGTGGCGCTGGGCTTGGAATCATTAGCAGATAGGAGTGAAGCAATGAATAAGAATCGCAATAAGCTCAATCAGCCGCCAACTGGGGAGGGGAAGAAACAGAGTCCGCGCTCCGGAGCCGCAAATAAATTGAACAAACGGTCCGAGGTTCTGCAAGCAACTGATGCCCGGCAGAACGTCGGTAGCGCTGAGGATGAAGACGCGGCAGCATCGGCGCCGTCAAGAAATCCGAAGAGGGAAAAAGCAGGAAGGTAGCAGAGGAGTGTGGGCCGCGAAAAGTTAAGATTTAGTATCCACGACGTCACCTGCCTGTGACGAAGTGCGGGTATGGTCCACTCCTGGTTTGTAATGGAGACTCAAGATGAAAACCAACAACCGTGACTTTATCAGAGGTGACGGAAACAATTCGTCCAGCACTGCCGCGATGCAGGAAATCCAAGGAATGGGCTTTGATTATTTATTCATTACCAACGAAGAGGAACTCTGCGAATACTTGGTCACCAAGTATCAGAATGCTTTCCCGCTTAATGACGACAGGAAACAGGAATTCCAACACGACCATCGACTGCTAGCGGATGCCATCAGACAGAACGTGGTGAAACGAAAACTAATTTCTTTGGCCGCTTGACGAATTCAGAGGACACTCAAATGACCAAAAGAGTTGCCTGATCAGCCAACTTACTTCAGTAGTTGCTTTTGGTTCGTTGAGCAAACCAATCTTCCGATACATCCGATAATTAGAAGTTTTTCTACTTCGGTTCAAGCGGTAGGTTCGCACTCTTCCAGGCGTCAAAACCACCACTCAGCGCGCGAACATCTTTCCAACCGTTTTCGATCAGTACTTGCGCCACACGGGCGCTGGAAGCTTCGTTTGGTCACGTGCAGTAGGTGACCACCAACCGATCGCGCGGTATATCCGCGAAATGTTCTTCAACTGCATTGGCAGGAACGCGGATGGCTTGCGGGAGTTTCGTATCTGCTTCCGCCCACGCTGTCGGATTGCGCGTGTCAACGAAAAACACATTCTCACCATGCGCCATTCGCTTTTGCGCATCATCAACGGTAATTCTTTGCACGGTCATAGGAATTCGCACTCTCCCTGATTGATAAAATAATTCTGCTATAGGCTTACATGTGCAACCTGAATGCCATCGCGCAGTGCGAAAGCAGGAACCCGAACTCACGGACGATCTTGATTTCTTCGGCATTAGGCTTGCGGTCGATTCAGAGTCGCAAACGAACGACTATTAAATTGTTTCGTGGCAAGCTCGCCGTCCGGAAGACATGTTCGCGAAGAATACATGCGCCGTACGGCATGGTGTTGCATTTCGGTCAAATCGAGGAGGGCGGATTTATGTCAGAAGCAAAAGTAACTACAGATCACAACGAGATACGAACCTGGGTCGAGGCTCGTGGCGGGCATCCGGCGAGAGTCATAAACACCGAAGACAAAGGCGGCTCTGGTGTGCTGCGCATTGATTATCCTGGCTATTCTGGCGAGCAAACTCTCGAACCGGTTACCTGGGAAGAGTTCTTCCGCGGCTTCGAGGAAAACAAGCTGTCGTTTCTTTATCAGGAAGAGACGAAGGCCGGTGAAGAGAGTCGTTTCTCGAAATTAATCGATCGGGATTCGGCCGAAGCAAAAAAGAAAGCGGCCTAGTCCAACCCGGCCGCATAACTTAGACTGCCGGCGCGGCGCCTGATTATAGGCCGTCGAGTTCGATCGCCATTGCAGTGTATTAGGACGACAAATGTTTTGATAAGCGAAAAAAGAGCGAATAAACGGTGTTCACATAACGAGCGAGATCGCGAAGTCCACGCTATTTCGCGATAAGTTGGACGAGTTGATTTGAAAGTCAAAACGATTGAGGCACAACGACACGATCAAGTTAGTTGGAAGGAGGCTAACAGCGATGAGTTCATCCAACCCAGCAGCGGAAAGAAAACAACAAACATCCAGGCCCGAAGAACTGCTCGATCGGTTACTTGAGTTTGATTCAAGCAAGCTCCCAGTAATAAGTCTTTATCTCGACGGCCGCGCGAATGAACGTGGCAAGAATGATTTTGGTCCGTTCGTTCGCAAACAACTCACCGGCCGCGCGCGCACATATGCGGCGCACTCGCGGGAAAGGGAAAGTTTTGATGAGGACTTTGTGCGCATCGAAAGGTTTCTCGAAAACGACTTCAGATCCTCCACCCAGGGGCTGGCAATTTTCGCGTGTGCGGGCGCGCAGGATTTCTTTCAGGCCGGGCAGTTCGAAGTTCCATTCGAACGACATCAACTCTTCGTCTACGATCGGCCGCATCTTTATCCGCTGGCACGACTCATCGATCAATATCGCCGCTATGCCCTCGTGCTGGCTGATACTAATCGGGCAAAGATTATCGTATTCGCTGCCGGCCAGGCTCTCGATCGTAAAGAAATCGAGAACGTCAAGACGAAGCAAGCCCAAGTTGGCGGCTGGTCTCAGAGCCGATACCAGCGGCATTTGGAAAATTATCATTTGCATCACGCGAAGGAAGTCATTGATGTGCTCGAACGTACAGTCAGAGACGAAGCGATAAATAGCGTGATATTGGCCGGCGATGAAGCCACAGTGATGCCTATTCTTCGGGAACAAATGAGCAAAGAGCTTTCCGAAAAAGTCATTGACGTACTGAGCCTCGGAATCGATACTCCCGAACACGAATTGTTTGAGCAGTCCTTGAAGGCTTTCCAACGACATGACACTCTGACCGATATGCAAAAGGTTGAACGGCTGATGAATGAATATCGCGCTGACGACCTTGGTGTGGCCGGGGTCGTGGAAACTTTGGCGGCGTTATCAAACGGGCAAGTTGAGGAAATGCTCATCACAAAATCCGCAGGCGATCTCAAATACGATGAAGCCGAAGTCGCAAACGTCCTGAAGATTTATGGCAGCGCGCCGTCAACCCTCGATCATCGCACCGTCGCCGACGAACTAATCCGGCGAGCGACCGAGTTGTCGTCAGCGCGAGTGAGCTTTGTTGAAGATGTAAGCTTGCTCGAACCGGTCGGCGGCGTGGGCGGCTTCATTCGGTATCGCGTATCGGCTGACAGTGCCGCGCCTTATGAACAAGCAGGAGTTGTTTCGAAGTCGGAAGCCCTGGTTGAAGCTTAATAAAAGATTGGAGGCGTCATGTCGGACAAAGATCGTCAAAAGAAGGATCACCATCGCAAAGACAAGAAGAACAAAGCGATGCGTGAAAATGAAAACCCACGTAAGCAGCAGGCGTCGCCGCGGCACCAGGCAAAGGATGAATCCAATCTCACTGATTCACAGCCTGGTCCCGGTTAGAGATGTCAGCTTCAATTGAGCAATGCGGTCACTCCAACTCTTTACGGCAACGGAACCTATACTGGGCGAGACTGGGGTCAGGCTTGCGATTTGCGATCTTGCGGGACGCTCAGAATTGAATCATTGAATCAATGGATCAATCGGAGCGAATCGCCAACGGCGCGCACTATAATAGCCGTGATCTTCGGTACCATTCAGTTCCAGGGAAATACCATCACTCTCTTCCGCTCCGCAGGCTGAAAAAAATGTGAGATCAACCCGGCCCGCTACCGCAGGCGGTTGACTGCTTATCGCGGCCAGAAATTTCTCAGACGTTCTTCCAGCATGTGAAAAGGAATGTAGTCGGCTTGGCGGCCGGCGCTTCGCAACGTCTCGACCATTCGCAACGCGCCGTCGGCATTGAAGCTGTGCACCATGATTGTGGCCGAGCGTTGAAGTTCGCGCCGCTCAGCCAGGAACGATGCGATCGCGTAGCCGGTACGTTCATCGTCGGGAGTGTCTGATCCGTAATGCTCCGGCATCAGGTCGTGATCAAGGAAAATCGAATCGTACGTGCGCGTTGACAAGAGTTCCTTTGCCTCTTCGACTTCACAGGCAATGTCAATCTCGTCGCCTTTGAAGCGCTTATTGAACCAATCGCAGCGACGCTCGTCGTCTTCCAGCAGGAAAATGCGAATCGGATGACGGCCCGTGTGAGGGGTCGCGAGGCCAAGCCTGTGTTTTAGTCTTTCGATGAGGCTCATCAGGGTTGCAGAATTATTCTCAGAAGTACGATAGCAACAATCTAAAGCAGAATTATAAACTTGAAGGTCACCGTTGATATTTGAGTATTAATCCCTTGCTTCCAACCGCCCAACCGTTTTTCTTATCGATGAATAGAGCGTAGAGGTTTTGTTTTGTTCCACTCTTCTGCTCGATCCAAGTCTGACCACGATTGCCGGAACGCAAAATCGCGCCGCCGCGGCCAACGATCCAGCCCTCGTCTTCGCTGACGAATTGCACGCTCAAGAGTGTCCCGCGCGCAGGAGTCTCAACTTTTCTCCAGGTTCGGCCACCGTCGTCAGTTCGTAAAATTGTGCCTTTCTCTCCGACGGTCCAGCCTTCTCTTTCATTGCGAAAATCGACGTGATAAAGCGTGACGGTAGTTTCCGACTTCTGTCTTGTCCACGTTTCGCCGCCGTCTTCAGTGTGCAGAATGGCGCCGCCGGCGCCGACGATCCAGCCGCGCTTCTCGTCAACAAAATCGATGTGAATCAATTCCTGATTCGCTGGCGGATGCAGAACTTGCCAGGTCGCGCCGCCGTCGCGTGTGATCGCGAGAATGCTGTTGACGATCTCGTCGTTGCGGCTGGCCGAGCCAACCACCCAACCACGTTTCTTTCCATTGAAGCGCAAGCTGTAAAGCTCCGGCGTCGCGCCGTCAAATTCTGACGGAATAAACTTGTGCGCCTCGCGCCACGAATGACCGCCGTCAGAACTTTCAAAAATGCTGCCGCCCGCCAGGATGAAACCCTTGTCCTTGTTCGTGAAATAGATGTCATTGATCGCGTGGTTCACGCCGAGCCGGCGCTCGACCCAATGTGCGCCGCCGTCGTCGGTGTACGCCAGAAAGCCGTCGTCACCCGCGACCCATCCATGCTTGGAATCGACGAAGTAAATCGCGTTCAGGTCCTTATCGCCGGAACTGACGCGATTGCTGGTCCATCCGCTTTGGGCCTGAGCGATAACTGCCGCTACGGTCAACGCTCCCGCGATTAATGCCAAAATGATTTTCTTTCTCATTCCGAACCAGAAGTTTTGCACATCAATTTGGAATAGACAAAACGGCGTTACAGTTCGCGCAATTTCGGGCTGCGCGCTGCGAGCGTTGCCACAAAGATCGCGATGATCGCTCCGCCTGCAGCCAGCGTGCGTTGCACTCCAAAGCGCTGAGACGCGCTGCCCGCAATTAGGTTTCCTATGGGCATCGCGCCGATAAATGAAAGCATGAACATGCTCATCACACGCCCGCGCATTTCGTCGGTGACCAGCTTCTGCAAGAGTGTGTTGGTGACGGCGACTGAACACACGATTCCGAAGCCAAGCGCGAACAGAAAGAACAGCGACCATCCCAAGTGCGTCGAAAGCGAAAACATGATCAGACACAGCGCGAACGCCAAATCGCCGCCGAGCACAAACCATCCTTTGCGGCGAAAGTCGCCCAGATAAGCAAGAAACAACGCGCCAAACAGTGCTCCCGCTCCGGCCGTGCCCATCAATACCGCGAGGCCAGTCTCTGCCAAATGAAAAACGTCGCGCGCGAAAACCGGAGTCATGAAAATGTATGGCGCGCCGAACAAACTGGTGACGGCCGAGATCATCAGCAGCATCGAAACGCGCGGACGCCCCGCAACATAACGAACGCCGGCGATTAGATCACCGATGAAGACTCCTTTCTGTTTCACTGAACGCGTGGCCAGACGTTTAGTTGCGCCGCGTCGATCAAATTTCACCATCAGCATGGCTACGACGACGAATACGAACGAAAGGCCATTCGCGATGAAACAGCCCGCGAGACCGAACAACTTAAATCCAATACCTGCGCAGACCGGACCGAGAGCCCGGGCAAGTTGAAACTGCGTCGAGTTCAAAGCGATGGCATTCGCTAAATCTTCACGATCAACTAGATCGAAAACAAGCGCCATGTACGATGGGCCAGCGAGAGCCATGCAGCAGCCGGTGACGAATGACAAGCAAAGGATCATCCAAATGTGCACGACGTTCGTCAGCACGAGCAAGCCGAGCGTGAGTGCTGAAAGACCGGCGACCGCCTGCGTGTAGATCAAAAGTTTTCGTCGATCCAAGAGGTCGGCAAATACTCCGCCCGCCAAGGTGAGAACCATTCCCGGCGCGGTCGCCATGAATCCGTCGAGGCCCAGATAAAACGGCGAGTTCGAGAGCTTCAGCACCAGCCATCCTTGCGCGACAGCCTGCATCCAGGTTCCGACGTTGGAAAGAAACGCACCCGACCAGAACAGACGAAAGTTGCGATGCCGCAGCGCCCGGAACATTTCGCCCAGGCCGCGGTCTCGTCTCGGTCGCACTTCAAGTCGCGCAGACATGAACAATGTTAATAACATTCGCGCAGTGCTTGCGCCAAACTGCGATTCGAGCGCGGACCTCCCTGTTCGCATTGAACGGGCAGTGCGAAATAACTGTTTTGCGGCTTAACTCTTCGCGTGGTTTAATTGCGCAAATCAATCGATGACGGGAGAAGAGAAGTGACATTCCTATCGAAAGTTCGGTGCGGTGCCATTCTAACAATTGGTTTTGCTTTGGCTGCGATGGCCTCTGTTTCGGTATCAGCTCAAACACCAACGCCGACGCCGACGCCGCAGCCTTCGCCATTGCCTGTCAGTACGGCCAAGCCGGCTGATGTCGCCACGATGGACGCAATAGTGGCCTCGCTCTATGACGTCATTTCAGGACCGCCAGGCAAGCGCGATTGGGATCGATTTCGATCGCTGTTTTATCCGGGCGCGCGTTTGATTCCCACGGGCCGCCGGCAAACTGGCGAGGTAGGATCGCGCGTGCTCACACCCGACGATTACATTCAACGTTCGTCGCCCTTACTTGAGAAGGACGGATTCTTTGAACGAGAAATTTCGCGCCGCACCGAGAAGTTTGCGAACATCGCACACCTGTTCAGCACGTACGAATCACGTCATCGAAAAGACGATCCAAAGCCGTTTGCGCGCGGCATTAATAGTATTCAGATGACGAATGATGGAAAGCGTTGGTGGATCGTGACGGTATTCTGGCAGGCGGAAGACGAGAAGAGTCCGCTGCCGGCAGAATATTTGCGGACCAGGAATTAAGTGTATCTCCAAGTTTCAGAGGTGTTCATCATAGCCAATACCCCAGACTCTGAGGAGTTCCCTCATGCCATCCGCGAACTGCCCAGTAAAATCGATCATTTGAAAGAATGAAAGTGTCCATGACAACTGTTCATAATCACAAGGCTGAAAGAGAATGGGAATGATCCTGTTCTCAAAGCGCCGTTGTTCCAGGGCTTTCAAGAGTTCCCGTTTTACCCACATCGATTCGACAGACTGTGATGACAGTACAACCGCGAACCAATCACATCGTTGTAATGCGGCGCCAATCTCATCGTGCCACTGCTGAGCGCCCATGATGTTGGCTCGACTATACCAAACGGGCACGCCGTGTCGTCGTATTCGGGCGGCTAACACATCAACAAAGTCCAAGTCTTGACTTGAGTGCGATAGAAAAACTTCGTGCGGGAGAGCAAGCACCATTTTTGTGGAAGATTCAGGCGGCGTCCTTTAGCACCTGTGCGAGTTGCTCTAGCTCGTGTTCATTTCCGCCGTTTTCTTTGAGGTTAATTGACTGCAGACGATCAAAGATCCATGGCACGTCGTCTTGGCGCTCCCTCGGGTATCCAACAAAGACTGGTACGACCCGTCTCCTAAATGGTTTTTGGCTTAACGCATAATCGATGTCTCGACGCATGAATTCGGAGCTCAGTGCGCCTTCAGAAAGGAGGACAACCATCGCGTCCGACTCTCTCAATCCCTGGGCGATCTTATCGGCCCAATTGTCTCCAGGCATGATTTCACGTTTGTCATACCAGACCTCTAGTCCGGCATCTTCCAGATAAGAAGCGATCTTCGAAGCAAGCACTTCGTCTTTACTTGAATGACTAATAAAAACCTTCATAAGCCGTCCCCTGGCGTTGATTATATTCCTTGGCAACAACTCCAACAATGTAAAGATTTTTGCAAGATTAGTCTCGTCGCCACGCCGACATCGATTCGCCCGACCCGCCGTGGCGTTTGTTGACAATCTCGGCGAGGATCGCCAGTGCGACTTCTTCCGGCGATACCGCGCCGATGTCCAAGCCGATCGGCGCATGCACTCGCCGCAATTGATCGTCAGCGACTCCCTCTTCATACAGCTTATTGAGCACAATATTCGTGCGCCGCTTACTGCCAATCATGCCGATGTAGTTCGGATTTGTTTCAGCGGCAGCGCGCAGACAGTCTTCATCCTGCTTGTGCCCGCGGGTGACGATCGCGACTGACACGCCTCGGCCGTTGCCAATTGCGTCATGCATCGCGTCGATCCAATTCGGCGCCGCAACCAATTCAATGCTTTGTTCAGCCGGTGACGAAAATAATTCACGCGCAACAAATTTGGCGCGATCGTCGATCAGCGTCACGCGGTATCCGACCAGCGCCGCCAGCCGCGCGAGGGAAGCTCCGACATGTCCCGCGCCTGCGATCACCAGACGCGGTTCAGCTTTGATGTGTTCGAACAGGATTATTGAATCCGCAAGATCCCGTAGTTGAGGAGCAAGCTCTACGACCCTGCTCGTTTTTGTTTCTTCGGGTGACGACAAGAACGCTCCCGCTTGCTCGATAACCGCCTGATTCAATTCCGAATTTCCGAAGTCGCCGGCGTGTCCACCTTCCTCAGTAACCAACAACTTTGCGCCGACGATCAATTGCTGTGATTCGACTATGGTTGCAAGCACGGCTCTCGATCCGCGCCTGAGCAGTTCGCGAATGTGATCGGTAATCGAGTCCGACTGCGAGTTTTCGATTTGCATGATTCCGCGTTGCGGGCGCTATTCTGACGCGGAAGACTTGAGAAGACCAAACGTGGTGGCGAGCCGCCGTACGAGCCACCAGGGACCGATGAAGAA
>Ga0209471_1002455_pt1 | contig 10649 bp, 7 predicted proteins | sample GraSoiAngelo_128_FD_185885 | JGI IMG/M metagenome (GOLD analysis project Ga0209471, IMG submission 185885) | Grasslands soil microbial communities from the Angelo Coastal Reserve, California, USA - 14_0927_12_20cm (SPAdes) (version 2) | ecosystem: Environmental > Terrestrial > Soil > Grasslands ... | reverse complement strand
GTCGATGGCGTGATCGGTCGGCGTGTTGGCGTGGATGATGCCGTGACGAAGACCGCGCGTCGGCTTCGCGGCCAGCACCTGATCGTAGGTATCGACCACCCAGTCGATGGCGCGATCGCCGATCGCGTGCGTGCTGACGTGCACTCCGGCGTTGTGCAGGTCGGCCACGATGCGGCGGTACGCGTCGGGCGGCGTCGCGGGATAGCCGACGTTGCCTGCATCCTTGTCGGTGAAATTCCTGTTCCATTCCTCGTGCATCCACGCCGTCCGCGCGCCGCCGCTGCCGTCCATGAACATCTTGACGCCGCCGGAGATGAGCACGCCGTCGCCGATCGACGCCGCCGCTTTGGGATGCGCCTGCACGCTCGCCAGTACCTGCGCGTTGTCCTCCAATCGCCGTGCTCCCGACCACAGCGCGAGAGATCCCATTTCTGCTGCCCGATGCCGGGATCCTTCGCGCCCGTCATCCCTTCCTTGTTGAAGTCTTCGATCATCTTCACGAGGCCCTGTCGCTGCTGATCGCGCGTGAACGGCGGGACGAGCCGCGTCACGAGTCCCTGCGCCGCTTCCTTCATCACGCCGGTCGGATTGCCCTGAACATCGCGATCGATCGTGCCCGCCGGCGGATCGGGCGTCACCTTTCGCACCTCCGCCAGTTTCAGCGCGTAGCTGTTCGCGACGCCGTAATGGCCCGTCGTATGTTCCAGCCAGACCGGATTGTTGGGCGCCACCTTGTCGAGATCCGACGCCAGGACGTACCGGCGCTCGGCGAGCTTGCCTTCGTCCCACCCGCTCCCGCGAATCCACTCGCCGCCTTTCGCGGTCGCAACTCTCTCGGCCACACGTTTCACGACGTCATCGATCTTCGTGATCGCGACGTCGCTCAGGTTGATCGAGAAGAGATCGGCGGTTTCGGAGAAGTGGACATGTGTGTCGATGAGGCCCGGAGTCACCGTGCGACCGTGAAGATCGATCACCTGGGTCCGGCCGTTTGCGAGCGCGCGCATGTCGCGGCTCGCGCCGACCGCGACGATCTTGCCGCCGGAGACGGCAACGCCCTGCGCGATCGAATCGGCCGCGTCGACGGTGATGACGGTTCCGTTGACGAGGATCAGATCGGCGGACGTTTGAGCTCGCGCGAGTGCCGACGCGATGACGGCGACCAGCGCGATCCCGAGGGCCGCGATTCCGACGGCCGCGTTACCACGCCATGACATAGCTGTCACCCGTCGGGCTGACGCCGCCCATCAGCGCGCCGGTGACCGGATGGACCATGATCGCCTTCACCGATCCGACGCCGTGCACGTCGCGAAGATCGAGCTTGTGCCCCTTGGCGGCGAGGCCGCTCTTGACCGGCTCGGGCAGCACGTTTGGCGTGAGGAGCTTGCCGAGCACGGCGTGCGGCGCATACGAGTCGCGAAAGCTGTTGCTGATGACGGCCGGCTGCTCGAGCGCGAGCTGCACCGGCATGCCGAACTCGGCGACGTTGAGGAAGAACTGCAGCTGTGTCTGCGGCTGAGTGTCGGATCCCGGCGTGCCGAAGACCGCGAATGGTTTGCCGTCTCTCAGCGCGAGCGCCGGGTTGATCGTCTGCCGCGTGCGCTTCCCCGGCTGCAGTGAGTTGACGTCGCTCGGGTCGAGATAAAAGTACCGCATCCGGTCGTTCAGAAAGAAGCCACCGCCGTCGACGACCATCCCGCTGCCGAATCCGCTCAGCAGGCTCGAGGTAATCGACACCATGTTGTGGTCCTTGTCGACCACGGCGAGATACGTCGTGAGGTTGAGGATCTCGTCGGGATCGAAAGCTGCGACGGTCGTCGGCAGCGGCCGCGGCGCGGCATAAGCGACGGCCGCCGTGGGTGTCCTGAAGCGGAGCGGATCGCCGGGAGCTGGCTCGCCTTCGATCGCGCGGTTCGGATCGATCAGCGCGCGGCGCGCGGCCGCGTACTCCTTCGACAGTAACGCTTTCATCGGGATGTTCGGCACGAATTTCGGGTCGCCGACGTACCTGTTGCGATCCGCGAACGACAGCTTCAGCGATTCCGTAATCGCGTGGAGGTACGGCGCGCTGTTGTGCCCCATCGCTTTCAGATCGAAGCCCTCGATGATGTTGAGGGCTTCGAGCATCACGAACCCCTGCGAGTTCGGCGGACACTCGTAGACTTCCGTGCCGCGGTAGTTCACGTGCACCGGCGCGTCCTCGTATGGCTGATAGGAGGCGAGATCGGCCTCGGTGATGATGCCGCCGTTCGCCTTTAGAAACGCCGCCGTGTTCTTCGCGACGTCGCCGCGATAGAAGGGGTCGGCGCCTTTCGCGGCGACCGCGCGAAGCGTGCGCGCGAGATCTTTGTTGACGAGGATGTCGCCCATCTCGAGCGGCTTCCCGTTCCTGAACCAGATCTTCGTCGTCGCCGGATATTTCTCGAGCTTCTTCCGGCTGCCGGAGAGGCCGCGCGCCAGATTTTCGGTGATCGGGAAGCCTTGCTCGGCCATCTCAATCGCCGGCGCCAGCACGTCGGCGAGCGGCTTGCTGCCGTACTTCTGCACCGCCATCGCGGCGCCGCCGACCGCGCCCGGCACTGAGATCGACAGCGGACCTTCATCGGGAATGCCGCCCGTCGATTTGTAGAAATCGATCGTGGCCGCCTGCGCGGCGAACCCGGTACCGTTGATGAACTTCACCTCGCCCGTTTTCGCGAGGTAGATGAGGACGAACATGTCGGCGCCGAGGCCCGTCATCCCCGGCTCGACCTGACCCTGCACTGCCCACGTCGCAATCGCCGCGTCGACGGCGTTGCCGCCGGCCTTCAGGATCCGCATACCCGCCTCCGCGGCGAGCGGATGCCCCGCGGCCACCATGCCGTGCTGCGCGACGATGGTGGGTCGCCAGCTGGAGGTCTGCGCCGACAGCATCGGCGCCGACAAGATGAACGCCAGCGCAAAGCTCGAGGCTCGCTTCGTCATCGCATCCTCCTCGAAACCGTTTCGATAGTCAGTAGGTGTCGAAATGGTAGCCGAACTGGCGAAGCCGCGTTGCGGAGAAACTGAGCCACGTACCGTGGACACGGCTCAGGATTTCGCTGACGCGGCGCGCATCGAGAGGCGTGTCGGCTGGCAGCGCAAGGATCTGCTCGTACGCGAACGCATAGGCATCGTCTCGGCTGACGGTTATGTCCCGCCAGACGCGCGCGGCGTCGTCGGGCCTTCCGCGGTTCCAGTAAATCGAGCCGATCAGGAAGCGCGCGTCGCTGACGCGATAGCCGTCCGGTGTTGTCGCCACAATCGTCGAGAGGATGCTCAACCGTGCTTCATCATAGTACTGCTTCAGCGCCGCGCGCGAAGTGAGGTTCCGTCGGTCGAGCAGCACGCGATAGTACTGCTGAATGGCGGCGATGGCCTTGTACGCGTGCTCATTGGCTCCGCGCGTCCATTGCAGATCCTCCTCCGGCACGACATCGAGCAAGGTGATCAACGCGTCGAAGCTCGCTTACGCGATCTTGTCGAGCAGGAACAGCAGTTCGGTCGTCGCCTTCGTCGACGGTTGCTGCGCCGCATACCGCGCGATGAAATCGATGAAGTCTGCATGATCGGATGCGAGTCCGAGCTCGGTCCACAGGCGCGGGTCTCGAATCTTCGGATCGGCGTACGGCTGAAGGCCGTTCTGAGCGACGTAACCGGCCAACAGGTCTGATAGGCGTCCGACGCGAGCGCTATACCTTTCCGCGAGCGCGATGATTGGTTGGAACACCTGCCAGCGGTCGCGGCGCGACCACGACGCATCGAGCAGCGACTGGACGGCCGCGTCGGTCATGACGAGCGGCGGCTTTGCCGCATCGCTCGGCCCGGCACGCACGAGCGGATTGCCGATGCCGGTTGCCGGCTCGCGACTCGCAACCGACGCAAGGCGTTCCAGCGAGACGCTGCCCGTCAGAAACGGAAACAGCGCTCCGGCACGCGCGATCACTTTTCGAAAGTCGAACGAGAAACCGGGCAGCGACAACGTCGCCGCAGTCGGATCCACACGGATGCCCAGATCTTCTGGCGTCGGATCAGGCGCGATTCTCGCGCGCGGGGATGTCGGGATGTTCCCAGCGGCTGCGCAGCAAACCCATCTTCTCGAGGCGACCAAGGGCGCGGTACAGCGTCCCGTATGCGGTCAGCAGCCGTGCGCGGGTGAACGCTACTTTTCGATCTGCACGTGGTCGACCACTTGCGTGACGCCGTCGGTCTCGCGCGCAATCCTGACGGCACGATCGCGTTCGGCAGCCGAGCCGACCGTCCCGCTCAACGTTACGGTCGATCCGTTGGTCGTCACGTCGATCGCGCGCGATTTCACCGAGTCGTCGAGCGCCATCTTGGCCTTGATCTTCGCGGTCAGCCGCGCCTCGTTGACCGTTTCCTGCACCTTGGCCGTCGCGACCGCGGCCTTCTCGCCGATCGCGGCGCCGCGCTCGCGCGCCGTCGCCGTGTCGATGGTTCCGCTCGTCGCCGTCGGCTTGTCGGCCGGCCGCGAGGGCCGCGACCCGGTCCACCACCCAAGCACGAAGAATGCGACGAAGCCGATCAGGACGATCGCGAGCAGCGCTCGAATCAAGCTCCGCATACACCCTCCTTGACCTCTAACCTCGCAGGTTCAAGCAAGGTGCCACGCGGACGCTCAGCCTTTACGGCGGCGGGGCGCGGTTTTCCGCGATTTCGACGGACGAGGTGAGCGGGCCGTGGAATTGTTCTGCCACGCGAGGGTCATCGCTTCGCCCAATGTGTCTTCGTCGACCGCAGCGAGGCGAACGCGCGTGCATCCCTGGCGTCCCCATGCGCCGTTCTCGGGGGTGAACGCTTCGGGATGCGCGCGCACGAAGTCCCGCTGCTGATCGGGCGCGAGCTTCACCATCCCGTGCTTGTCGTCTGCGTGCAGCGTCGCGAAAATTTTTCCGTTCGCGCGAAAGTCGGGATGGCCCATGTGGGCGCCCTCGATGGCGCCACTCATCCCGAGCGCGATGCGGCGAAACGCGCTGGCCGTGATCATGACGCGCAAATTGTGGCACACGGAAGGAACGTCGTGCGCCGGTGGCCGGTAGTCAGAGCGTGACGCGGGGATGCGCGGCCATCACAGATTTCGTGTGGTGATGACGGCGCGACGCGGCAACGCGAACGAGGTTCAGACAGCGATTGACTTCCTGCGTGAGGGCGTCGGGGGCCTCAGTCGTGTGGGCGTGGACACGGCTGGCCGACGTCACAAGGAGCATCAGGGTGAGCGTCGCCCGACCGATAGGTGAGATCCGCACGCAAACAGCAGAGGCAATCCGAATACCCGCACTGTTTGCGCCTGAAATCGATTGGTTTCGCCGCGTTTGCGACCGCGCCGATTACAGATTGGGGGCGCGACCCACGAAGTCGCACGAGCGATGCGGCAACATGTCTGTGAGGAAAATGCCAGACGCGAACACGAGGGCCCAAAAAAGAACCGGCGCAACCACCGTCTCGCGGTCAAGTCTGAAGTAGGTTGTTCACCCTCTTCGACTTGCCTGCTCGACGACGATTGCGCCAGCGAGACGTAATATAGGCAACTTTTCCGATTTGGCAAGTGCCGATCTACGCGACGATCCGGATCACCACACGCCGGTTTCGCGCACGTCCCACCTTCGTCGAATTCGTCGCGACCGGCTTCTCACCGCCGTAGGTGATCACATTCATCTTGTGCAGTGGGATATGGTACTGGTCGTACAGATACCGCTGGACCGCCTCTGCTCGCGCCAGGCCCAACTTCCGATTCACGCCATCGGGGCCAACGTTGTCCGTATGTCCCTCGATTTCGATGTAGATGCTCTTGGGATCCTGTTTGAGCTGCCTGATGAGGCCGTCGATGCTCGTCCTCGCGGCCGCAGGCAGATCGGGCCGTCCGAACTTGAAGTTTCCCTCCTGTTCGTTGAGCACGAGATCGTAGACGAGCCGTTTGGACGCCTTGTCCATCGCCTGCAGACGCGAATCGAAGCGCGCGTCGGTCGCTCGAACCGAGTGCTCGGCCTCGGTGGCGATGGCGTGCGCACTGCGGGCGGTCTCATCCGCAGCCTGTACTTTTCCGTCGACCTCGGCGATCTTCTGTTCGTTCCTGCGGGTTCGTTCCTGCGTCTGCTCGAGGGAGCGGCCGACGGCCTCGACCTTGTCGTTGACGTCGCCGACGCTCGATCGGACGAAATTCTTCGTCGCGCAAGCCTGAGACGCACCGACTGTCAGCACCGTGATCGGGATGGCGATGAGGAGTCTAGGCATGGGACGGCCCTTTCCACTGGGGCGATGACCCGGACGCATCAAGCGGTTTGCCATCCGGACGGTTGCGCCCAAGTGATTGCAACCTTTCGACTTTCTCCTCTCCCGTGCGACCGGGGACCCGCTGATCCGGGCGTCAACAATGCAACGGAAGTTTCGTTTTTGGCTGCCTCGCTGCGCGCGGGCTATTTCACGAGGAAGAACCGATCTTGGCGGCGGAGCGCCCAGCGGATTTTCCCGTCTGCTGCGATGACCGCATCCTCTTCCTGAGCCATCCGCACCGGCTGTCCACCCCATTCCGGCACCGGCGTCGTCGCCTGCAGCTCGATCGAAAACCACATGCTCGGAATGACCTTCGCGTCGCCGCGGCCGGCCACGCCGTCCTGATAATCCCAGAGGCCGATGAGCGGTCCCGCGCCATGACCGTGCAGTCCGATCGGATGGGAGTAGACGCTGCCCTGAATGCCGCGGGCCTTCATGCGCGCGAGCGTCGCGCCGAGGATCTCGTTGCCGGTCCGTCCCGGCGTGATCTCCTCCATCGTCATGTCCTGCAGCGCGTTGGCGTTGGCGAGCGCCTTGCGCAGCCCCTCCGGTGCATCCTCTTCGCCGGGCCGCAGGACGTACGCCAGGTGTTGGGTGTCGGTGTTCAGCCGGGCCACGGTGATGCCGACGTCGCAATGCAGCACATCGCCCCGCTCGATGATCGGATCCTCTCCGAGCTTGTCCTCGGCGACGCCTTTGCGCTGCACGTCGACGGTCGGCTGGAACCAGGTGGCCAGACCCAGATCGTTGACGCGTTGACGCCACCACCACGCGAGGTCGCTGGTGCGCGTCGTCCCCGGCGTGATCGTGCGCGAGGAGAACATTTCCTGCGTCATCGACCACACGAGCTCCTGCATCCGCGTGAAGAAGGCCTCCTCCTCCGGCAGCCGGACCGCCGCCACGTCGAGCGGCAGGTCTTCGGCGTCACGGAACCTCGCGCTCCACCTCTCGCCGAGGGCCGCGCTCATCCCCTTCAACTCGCCGCTCGAGAGCCCGTCGGAAAATGCGAACACCGTCGATCGGTCGATGCCGATAACGCGCGGGTTGCGCTCCTCGACGACCGCTTTCAGCGCCAGCCACTGCTCGTCTCCCCACAGCTCGGCCTGCTGCCCGCGTCCGACGTTCGAAGCCGCCGCTCGCATCGAACGGCGCGCTTCGAAGACGCCGCCCTGCGAGGTGCCGCCGAGCGCAATCCGCTCGATGCAATGCGCCGAGGGCGCAGCGCCGCTCGACGCGCACTTGTCGAAGAACACGTAGATCGTGCGGCGGCGCGCGGCGAAGGTCTCGGGCGCGACGAGCGCCGAGAACACTGGATCTTCGTTGTACTCGCGCATCGGCACGATCCACATGTCGACGCCGTGCTTGCGCATCAGCGACGGAAGGAAGGTGTCGAGCCGCTTGCGGAGCCATTGCTGCTGCATCGCCGCCTGATCCCGAAGCGTGCCGAACGGATGCTGCGGCGGCGCCTGCGCGGTTCCGTGGGCGGTCAACGCTGTGCCGAGCACAGCGACGAAAGCGAACCGGCGGAAACGCAGGGCAAGCGTCGATCTGAAGTCCATAATCACGAATTCTATGACGGAGGTCCTCAAGCCAGGATGGGGAGGGATGGGCAGGATGCACCGGAGAGCCGCTATGACGGCAGCGTGCGCTTCAGATCGCGCCACTTCCAGATCTGATAGAGAGGCGGATACACGGCGAGCTCGAGGAGAAACGACGTGAGGATGCCGCCGACGAGCGGAGCGGCAATCCGCTTCATGACATCCGATCCGGTGCCCGACGCCCACATGATCGGCAGCAGGCCGAAGAACATCGTTGCGACCGTCATCAGTTTCGGCCGCAGGCGCTTCACGGCGCCCTGGACGATTGCCTCCTGCAAGGCAGCGCGCGAACGCAGCCGTCCTTCCCGCCGGGCCTGCTCGCAGGCGAGATCCACATACAGCAACATGAAGACGCCCGTCTCGGCGTCGACGCCGACGAGCGCGATCAATCCGACCCACACGCCGACGCTCATGTTGTAGCCGAGCAGATAGAGGAACCAGACGGCGCCAATCGCCGAAAAGGGAACCGCGAGCGCAACGATGAGTGTCTTCGCGATGGATTGAGTGTTCAGATACAGCAAGAGGAGCATGAGCACGACCGTCGCCGGCACGACGACGGTCAGCCGCTCCGCGACACGCTGCATGTCCTCGTACTGACCGCTCCATGAAATCGTGTACCCGGGCGGAAGCGTCAGGCTGTTCGAAAGCAGTCGCGCGCCCTCCTTCACGTAGCTGTTCGCGTCGCGGCCCGCGAGATCGACGTAGACGTAGCCGGTCAGCAGTCCGTTTTCGTTGCGCACCATCGCGGGACCGGTCGCCGCCGCAATCGTCGCGAGCTGCGCGAGGGGCACGTGGCGCTGTCCGGATGATGTCGGAATTGGCAGCCGAGCGAGGTCACCGACGTCGCTCCGGAAGTCCGACATATAGCGCACGTTGACCGGATAGCGCTCGCGGCCCTCGATCGTCGTCGTCACGTTCTCGCCGCCGATCGCGTTCTGGACGATCGTCTGCGCATCGTCGATGCTCAGACCGTATCGCGCGATCTGCTCCCGGTTCCACGTGATGTCCAGAAACAGCCCCGCGCCCATCCGCTCGGCGAACACACGGCGCGCACCCGGGACGCGCGACAGAATGGCCTCGGCCTTCGCGCCGAGCGCGTCGATGACGGCAACATCGCCGCCGGAGATCTTCAGGCCGATTGGCGTCCGGATACCGGTTGTCAGCATTCCCGTTCGCGCTCTCACCGGCATGGTCCAGGCGTTCGACAGTCCCGGGATGTCGACTGCTTCGTCGAGCTCACGTACCAGCTGTTCCTGCGAGATGTGATCGGGCGTGATGCGGCGCAAGATCGTCCGCGCCCATCCGGGCGCCCACGACGAATACCACGTCGGCGCCGTGCGCCACTCGGACGTCGGTTTCAACGTGACGATCGTTTCGAGCATCGAGAGCGGCGCCGGATCGGTCGGCGTGTCGGCGCGGCCGGTCTTGCCGAGCACGCGGTCCACTTCGGGAACCTGCTTGATGATGCGATCGCTCGATCGGAGCAGCTTCTCGGCGTTCGCGATCGAGATGCCCGGCATCGTAGAGGGCATATAGAAGATCGTGCCTTCGTCGAGGGGCGGCATGAATTCCGAGCCGAGGCGCTGATACACCGGAACAGTGGCAATCAGCGCTGCCACCGCGATGCCGACGACGATCCACGGACGCCGCAGCGACCAGTTGGCGATCGGTTCGTAGGCGCGGATCAACCGGCGGCTGATCGGATGTTTCTCTTCGGAATGGATCGTGCCGACGGCGACGGCATTCGTCGCCCTGCAGATCCACGCCGGACGAAAATCGAACCGTCGAACGCGAATCAGCAGCAGCCGCAGCGCGGGATCGAGGGTGATCGCGAGCACGCCGGCGACCACCATGCACAGCGACTTCGTGTACGCGAGCGGCGTGAACAGCCGTCCTTCCTGTCCTTCGAGCGTCAGCACCGGCAGGAACGACACGCCAATCAGCAGGAGCGCGAAGAAGCTTGGCGGTCCAACCTCCTTCATCGCGCCAATCACGACCGTCCGGTAGTCTTCGCCGCCGCCCGCCTCCTTCCAGCGCTCGAGCTTCTTGTGCGTCTGCTCCACCACGACGATGGAGGCGTCGACCATTGCGCCGACGGCGATGGCGATGCCGCCGAGCGACATGATGTTGGCCGTGAGGCCCGCCATGCGGAACGGCACGAACGCTGCCAGCGCCGCGAGCGGGATCGTGAGAATCGGGATGACGGCGCTCGGCACATGCCACAGAAAGGCGAGGATGATAGCCGCCACGGTGATCATGATTTCGACGAGGGTCGACGTGACGTTGTCGATCGATTTCTTGATCAGATCGGAGCGGTCGTAGATCGGCACCACCTTCACGCCGGGCGGCAATCCCGCCTCGACCTCCCGAAGCTTCGCCTTGACGCGCGCAATGACGTCGAGCGCATTCTCGCCGTGGCGCATCACGACAATGCCGGAGACGGCTTCGCCGTTGCCGTCGAGGTCGGTCGCACCTCGGCGCAGCTCGGGACCGAGCACGACGTCGCCGACGTCTTTGATGCGGATCGGCGTGCCGCCCTCGGTGGCGGCGAGCGCGATGTTCCCGAGGTCCCCTGCGGATTGCGCGTAGCCGTGGCCGCGCACCATGTACTCGGCACCGCCGAATTCAATCACGCGTCCGCCGACGTCGTTGTTGCCAGTGCGGACCGCCTCGACCACGCGGCCGATCGGCAGGCCGTACGCCCTCAGTCGGTTGGGATCGACGTTCACCTGGTACTGCCGC
>Ga0209471_1002453_pt1 | contig 10649 bp, 13 predicted proteins | sample GraSoiAngelo_128_FD_185885 | JGI IMG/M metagenome (GOLD analysis project Ga0209471, IMG submission 185885) | Grasslands soil microbial communities from the Angelo Coastal Reserve, California, USA - 14_0927_12_20cm (SPAdes) (version 2) | ecosystem: Environmental > Terrestrial > Soil > Grasslands ... | reverse complement strand
GCAAGATATTAGCAGTTGTTCGCTACGACGTATCGTGTCGTTTTTTCGAAAAGGGGTCGGTTTCGGACAGAGGTGGCGCCGGGAGTGGGATTTGAACCCACGTGGGCCTAAGGCCCATCGGATTTCCGCACCCGCTTGTGCAGGTTTAGCAATCCGACGCCATACCTGGCTAGGCGATCCCGGCGTTCGAGGAGTCTCGCGTTCAAGCTGTAAATAACTCTGTTACGAACTTGTGATGCTTTTTCCGGGAGTTTTTACGACCCCCGGGGGTCTGTGTTAAGCATGCTTTTTCTAGAATTGGAAAACGTACTTTTCCGTCTTGCCGAGACGTGGTTGGACGTTTGTGGACGTTGTCCGGATTTTCTGAGTGAATACTATCTTTGACTGTCTGGGTCAGTTGGTTAGAGATGGTTTATTTCGAGGATATGAGCAATGCTCTACTGCGGTCTCGTTGGGGACCCTGTAGGGAGATTCCGGTTTTCTGAGAACTGGGTCGAAGTACGGGACGGGACGCTTCCCAGAGATCGCTGAGAGTAATACAATGGAAACTTTGAGTGTACAGAATCCGCAGGATGGCTACGACGAGCTTCTGGCGAATATTCGCCGGTTGACCGTCATGGTCCTGGATAATCTTGAGGCGGGGTCAAGGGACAGGACGCTTGATCAAGGCCAGAAACGGCTGTTGAGCAGTACGGGGGCCCGGTTGCTGAGGCTGTGGCGTGCTGCTCTGCGCGAGGGATTCCCAGAGAGTGGCTGAAGACCTTGGTAGAATCGAAGGAGTGCTGTCTGCTCCTGGAGGGGTCAAGCAGGAGGGTAAGGATCGATGAGCGCTATTTCTTCCGACAGGCTGGAGGAGAGGGTCCGTGATGGCATGGTCAGACAGCTCCGCCAGAACCTGGCTAGATGCCGGAGAGTGATACTTGACGAGAGGATGGATCTGAAGACGCGAGAACGCTGGACCCAGCTCTACAACAACACTTCACAAGTGCTCAACCAGATCCTGAAAGACCGGCAGATGCGAGACTGGGAGAAAAGACTCCGAGAAATAGAAGAATACGAAAATATTCCGGAAGGAGTCGAGCGGTCTCAAGCCGCTCCCAGAGAACCAAAGACAGGAGACCAAGAAGAACAAGAACTCCCCAAGGACCCCTACGAACAATCCGGATCCTAGAGTCTCGACCTATTGAGAAACGGCGAACTCGTCCCTCCAGGATCTTCTTGAACGCAACAGCCTACACAGTGGATCTTGAACTCTTTAGGTTCCGAAGGGGCGGCGAAAAAAGAGAGACGACTTTAAGGACACAAATCCCAGAAATTGTCAGTAGAGTTCCGTTCTTCGGGCCGTCAGATTTATGGCCATTTCCGCGACATCTTCGGAATACTCCGATATTCGTTTGAGACTCTCTAGGGCAAGACGGACCGCGACGATGGATTTTTGGCTGAGCTTGAAGGTGAAGAGCTTGTCCATCACATTCTCGGCTTCTCTCTCGACCCCCTCGGCGGAGACTATTGAATTGTTGGCAAGGGTCCCGTCGCTCTTGGCGAGCGCCTTCAGCGCGTCCTCTAAGACGTTGATCGTAATGTTGCTGGCCTTGGATATCTCGTCTATGAGGCGTGGCGGCAATGGACTTTCGATGCTGGCAGACATCTTGGCAATGGTTGTTGCGTGATCCGCGATCCGCTCCAAGCTCTTAGACACGACACGGTAGACTAGGCAGTCCCTCGGATCAGCCAAACCAATCTCTAGGATGAGGCTTCGATTGAGAACAGCCATTGTTAGCTGCCGAATGATGAACAAGTAGAATCGGTCAACCTCCTCATCTCTATGGATAATTTCCTCGGCCAAAGCTGGGTCCCGCCCCTTCAGAGAATCTACAGCATCTCTCAACATCAGTTTCGCGATAAGGCTCATGCGCGAGATGACCTTCGGTGCAGGAAGATCGCCATAGCTGGAGAGGCATTGCATTATCAGCTCGTCTTTCGACTCTTCGATGATCTCCGAGCCTACGAACATCTTTCTCGCAGCTTCCCTCAAATAGGTTCTGAGGTCAGGCCTTGCTGTTGCGGGAAATCTTACCCGTATTATGTCGTATCCTGCAAGATATTGGGCTAAAATGGTTCGAAGAATTTGTTCCTTGTCTTGCTCCTTTGGCGGAGAAATCGTGACCTCCGCACCCCTGTTCTTACCTGTAGGCATCTTCTCATGGGGAATGAGTGTTAGAGACGAGTCCGAACGGGGCATCACGGCTACCACGTCGCCAACCTTTAGACCCTGCTCCTTTACCCAGTCTTTCGGAAGAGAAACCGTGTAGCTCGCTCCTCCAGTCATCTGCAACTTTCGCAACTCAACAGAATTCAATTTTTCGCAAGCTCTACTGACGCATATGGATATATTTATGGCCACTATATACTCGATTCATCATCTACATATACGGGGACAAATCCTCTGCCCGGCGGAGACTAATTGCGCATCGCGATACTTGATCTGCTTCGAGAGCAAGGCCAATTCTCGACAAACTCCCAACTATGGGGGCATTACACGACATGTCGTTCCTCAGAAGGACCCAAGAGCCTGAGTGGTGAGCTCCTCGGTTCCATCAGCACTGGTCAGGAATCACATCCAGATACCGGTGAAAGTGGAGAAACTTACGATGTAGAGCAGTTGAGTTACGACAAAGCGAGAATCAGCCTTACGTCAACCTAACAATGCGTCTCACTATTGTGATCTATGGCCCTACGTAGCCGCTCCGTATAATCAGTGGGACGATTAATTACACAGTATTCCAGCTTCTGACATTGGTCAGAAATGACGAGCGTTCCGGGACAGATAGTGAGACGCGGTGGAATAAGTAGAACGGTATTCATCATCAGTCTTGTAATAGTAGCAGTCGCAGCGGGCCTAGGGGGATATTTCACAAACGCGTTTTTGAATCCGGGCACGCCAACTATTGAATTGACCGGAGACGGTTCGAGCTTGGTATATCCCATTCTCTCCCAGTGGACGTCAAACTACCATGGATTACACTCCAACGTTCAAATCAACTATCAATCTGTGGGTAGTGGAACCGGAGTGACTGATTTCACGAACAAAGTTGTTGACTTCGCTGGCACGGATGCTGCACCTGTTCCTTCTTCGTTGCCAAACACGACTCTAACTATTCCGGAGACGATTGGAGCTGTTACTCTAGCCTACAACATCCCAGGGGTCCCAACTGGATTGCATCTGAACGAGAATCTAACGGCGGAGATATTCAACGGAGCCATAACGTACTGGGATAACTCGTCGATAACGGGAATTAACTACGGACTAAGTCTTCCTCATAATCTCATTACGACCGTTCACAGGAGTGACTCGTCAGGAACAACTTTCATTTTCGAGGGATACCTCCTCAAGTCGTCATTCTGGCCCTTCATTCCTCAAAGCAAGTCGTGGCCAAGCGGTGCACGTGGAGCTTCGCTCGCCGGCGCCCAAAATAATGGAGTAGCCACCGACGTCTTGACTACTCCAAACAGCATAGGATACGTGGAAGTTGCGTATGCGCTTCAAAACAACATGAACGTTGCCTATGTGCAGAACCAGGCTCGCTCTTCTTACATTAAGCCCACGCTTGCTAACATCACGGCGGCAGTGAGCAGCGCCGACGTGAGCAGTTTGCCGACTGGTCTTCAAGACTGGAGTGCCGTCAGCCTTATTCTTCAACCGGGGGCGAACTCGTATCCAATTGTAAGCTTCACCTACATCATAGTCTATCAACAGTTGAATGTTCGGCCGTTGATGACATTGGACAAGGCTAAGGCCTTGGTGGATTTCATCTGGTATATGCTTCACGAAGGGCAGTCTGCCGGGGCCAGTCTGAATTACGCGACTCTTCCCGCTTCAATAGTAACGATCGATGAGACATCGATCAAGTCAATAACTTACAACGGACAAAGCCTTCCGACCTAAAGCTCGGAGAGGCACTTCGATCCGTGAGGCTTTCCGGCATTTTCATCTGAACCTTAGGTTTTCGGGAGCCAACGACAAATGTCAAACCGTCTGAACCTCCAAAAGTTGTTAGAGGGTTTGAAACACCCTTCCTCTGACGGTTTCTTCAGGTACGGCTCGCTGGCTTTCGCCGGGTCAGTTGTCGCGATAATCGTTCTCTCATTGGTGGTCCTCGCTCAGGGAGCTTTTCCCGCATTGACAAAGTTCGGTGTCAGCTTTCTTACCGGAACCAACTGGGACGCTGCGACCGGTTTTGGCGCGCTTCCCTATATTTTGGGAACCCTTCTGACCGCTCTAATAGCCATCATAATCGGGGTTCCCATAAGCCTCGGAATCGCGATTTTCCTGGCCGAAATGGCGCCCGACGTGATAAGAGTCGTCGTGTCCAATATCGTTGAGTTACTTGCGGCCGTCCCAAGCATCATCTACGGTCTATGGGGGCTCTACGTTCTCCGGATTTGGGTTGCCAATTATGTTCAGGCTCCCATCCAAGGCAGTTTCGGATTTCTGCCAATTTTTATTGGCACATCTTACGGACTAAACTTTCTGACTGCTGGATTAATTCTAGCAATAATGATCATTCCGACGATTGCTTCGATCTCCAGAGAGGTCATGGTCTCCGTTCCAACTTCCCAGCGCGAAGCAGCCTATAGTGTGGGCGCGACTCGCTGGGAGGTCGTCCGGATGTCAGTGCTCAGCTATTCACGATCGGGAATATTCGGGGCTGCGATTCTAGGTCTTGGAAGAGCTATTGGAGAAACGATGGCTGTGACTCTGGTCATAGGAGGAGCCACTGGCGCATCTGCCCTGCCAACATCACTGTTCAAACCCGGCCAAACGATGGCCACGATTCTGGTCAACCAACTTAGCGAAGCCGAGTCTGGCTCTCTCCAACTATCCGCGCTGCTAGGCATAGGTCTAGTTCTCTTCGCCATCGCATTCGCTATCAACGTCGTTGCCCAGCTACTTGTCTGGAGAGTGCTCAAGGTTCAAGGAGGTGCTGTCGAGTAACAGATGTCAAACTATTCGATGCGACGATTCAAGGACAGACTCGCTCTCTGGCTCGGAGCACTATGCGCGGTGTTCGCGATGATACCGCTAATCAGTATCCTGTATGAAGTGGTGAAAAATGGGGCTTCAACCGTCAATGTAGATTTTCTCACCGCCGCGCCGGGCATAATAGGACAGGCTGGCGGAGGAATTGGCCCAGCAATTCAGGGGACGCTTATTCTGGTGGGGCTTACAATTATTATTGGTGTGCCCTTGGGAGTTCTTTCTGGAATCTACCTTTCTGAATTTGGAGGCAATCCCGTCGGCCGGGTAGTCAGGTTCTTGAACGATGTTCTGGCAGAGTTTCCATCAGTCGTCATTGGGGTTGTGATCTTTACTCTCATAGTCTTAACCCTCAGAAGTTTCTCGGTCATTGCAGGTGCCTTTGCCCTGTCCATCATAATGCTTCCAATAGTAACGCGCTCTACAGAGGAATCACTGAAGCTCGTTCCAAATTCAATTCGTGACGCCTCAATGGCTCTTGGAATAAGACGATGGAGAACGACATTGAGCGTCGTGCTTACAACAGCCAAAAGCGGTGTCGTTACAGGAATATTGCTGGCGATCGCTAGGGTAGCTGGCGAAAGTGCCCCGCTGGTCTTCACCATTTTGGGAAGCCAGTATTTCTTCTCAGGCCTGAGCAGCCCTATGGACGCTCTTCCACTGAGAATCTACCGGTTGGCTTTGCTGCCCTATCCGTATGCACAGGCGCAAGGGTGGGGGGCAGCATTGGTGCTAATACTCATGGTCTTAGTCGTTAACATTGGAGTGAGATTGGCAACTAGAGGCCGGTTATACTCAAAGAGGTCGCGAGCTTGACGCTAGCGCAAACGGAAAAGAAACAAGCCCTAAGTAGCGAGGGGGTTGTTCAGCCTCTCAAGACTTTGGAGAACAGCAAGGTCCGCACCGAGGACTTGAACGCATGGTACGGGAACAACCAGGTCTTGAAAAAGCTCAATATCGAGGCCCGTGAGCATTCAGTCACCGCAATAATCGGCCCCTCAGGATGCGGAAAGTCCACATTCATTCGATGTCTTAATCGGATGCATGAGCTAGTACCTCAAGCGAAGACGTCGGGCCGAGTAATTCTTGACGGCTCAGACATCTACGCCAATGGAGTCGACCCTGTCACCATCAGAAGGCGGGTCGGAATGGTCTTCCAGAAACCTAATCCGTTTCCAACCATGTCAGTCTATGATAATGTCGCCGCAGGTCTCAAACTGAACGGAGAGAGAAATCATGCAGTACTTGACAGAGCTGTTCAACGTAGCCTCGAGTTGGCCTTCCTATGGGACGAGGTCAAGGGGGACTTGGATAAGTCGGGAGTGAGTCTGTCTGGAGGTCAGCAGCAACGACTCTGTATCGCACGCGCACTAGCTGTTGAACCGGAAGTCATCTTGATGGATGAACCTTGTTCAGCACTTGATCCTATAGCCACGGCAAAGATAGAAGAATTGATTGCAAGCATCAAAGAGAATTACACGGTCGTGATTGTTACCCACAACATGCAACAAGCCGCGAGAGTATCAGACTTTACGGCATTCCTCTACTTGGGCCAGCTCATCGAGTACGGCGAAACGACGAGCCTCTTTGAGAACCCAGTGGAGGAGTTAACAGAGAGATATCTTACCGGAAAGTTTGGGTAGGGCGAAGAGAACGAATGCCAAGACTGATGGACATTGGTCTGGAAAAGCTTCGAAATATGGTCCTCGACATGGCAGACCTTTCTCAGAACACTGTGTCCACATCAATAGACGCTTTCGTCCAAGGAAGGGACCTCAGAGATCGAATCTACAGCTGGTCCGAGGAGCTTCGCATGTTGCAAGACGAGGTGAGCGAGTTAGCGGTTGAACTGATCGCCCGATACCAGCCAGTCGCGTCAGACCTTAGATTCATCAAATCATGCATGGAAGTCGCTTACGGGTTTTCAAGATTTGGAAGATACGCCCACGATATTTCTGACGTTATCGGAATCTTTGGAGATCTGTCAAACTGTGATAGGCAGACAATTCAGGAGGCTGGGTCTCAAGCCAAGGCCATGATCCGAGTGAGCATCAAAGCGTTTACGGAACGAGACGTTGAACTGGCGGGTCAATTGAAGAAAATGGACGACGTTGTTGATAACATCTATCTCGATTTCGTCAAGAAGTCCGCTCTCGAACGCGAAGGGAACCTGAAATGCATTGTATCAGGGACCCTGATTCTCCGTTACTTGGAGAGAATCGCTGACCACGCAACCTATGTCGGCGAGACGGTACCATACATCGTATCCGGAGAGCGGGCAGTGAGAAAGTAAGATACGGATTACTACGGTGATCTAAGTCCAAACATAGCTCGACCATACACTCGGTCGATTATCTAGTTATTCGGGATTTCTCGATCCCGAGAGCGTAGATTACATGGCAAATGAACAATTTCCGGGGAAAATAATCCTTGAGAAGCGAGAGGCCTCAGAATCGAATTCTAGGTCAAGAAAGGAAACGAACCGGGCCGGCATAATTAGACTCGGGTTAGTTGATTACTGGTAGGAATCTTTCTTCAGAGACAGCGGAGCTTAGTCCGCCTACAATAGGTAGCTGATAACTACAGTTGGCGCATCTATTTGCCTCGTCTAGGTTCCATTCGGTTATGTCGAATCCATAGCGTTTGATGGCTATCGAGTTGCATTCGGGGCAGTAGGTGTGTTCCCAGGGATGGCCAGGAACATTTCCCACGTAGACGTATCGTAGTCCCTCCTCTCTAGCAACTTTGCAATGCTCTTCTAATGTCTTGACCGGTGTGTGGGGTAAGTTCATCATTTTGTAGTCTGGATGGAAACGGAGGAAGTGGATTGGATAATCGGCACCCAGATTGTCATACAGCCAGCGGCTGAGCTTTCTTGCGTCCTCCAGCTTGTCTCCGACTTCTGGGATTACTAGGTCTGTGAATTCCATGTGGACCTTGGTCTTGTTCTTGATCTCCAGAATAGTCTGGAAGATCGGTTCGGCGTTTGCAATCCCGATGTATTTCCTGACAAAATTTGTCTCCGCGTTCCCCTTGAAATCGATAGTGATGCAGTCCAAGAAATCGTTCATCATCCTCACTGTGTCCGGAGTGTCGTAGCCGTTCGAGACGAAAATGTTGATCAAGCCGTTCCTCCGCGCCTCTACACCTACATCGTGTGCGAACTCCATGAATATCGTCGGCTGATTGTACGTATAGGCGAGACCCTGACAACCATGGCTCACAGCCAACGTCGCAACCTCAGACGGCATCATATCCGTCCCCTCAACCTTACGCCGCTGGCTGATGTCGAAGTTCTGGCAGTACGAGCAGAGCCAGTTACAGCCGGTCGTTGCTATGGAGAATATCTTCGAGCCAGGCATGTAATGAGTAACGGGCTTCTTCTCAATCGGATCAATGTGTCCGGTGATCACTTTACCGTAGACTAAGAGGTGGAGTTTGCCGCCAATATTCTGGCGGACCCCACACAACCCAACCTTTCCCTCGGGAATGTTACAGTACCGCGCGCATGCTGTGCATCGGACCCTCGCGTCCGCGAGTGGCTGGTATAGCTGCGCCTCTCTTATCATATTACACTATTCTACCAGGCCATCACAACTCTTCAAACCCGACGGCCCAAGCAATCTAGGGTCAATCAGCTTGAAATCCCTTTCCTTACCGAGTTCCTCAGGGACAGTGGCAAACTTGGCGAGTTCAGTCCTTGGCAGATGGGTGCAAGTGTTCATGGGTCCCGATCATTCAGCTGAGGATTTCTCAGGAAAGGGAAGACTGTTCACGGTTATTCTATTCCCCAGGCAAAGGAAGCCGGCGTGAGGATGGAGGAGACGACACAATGGCAAAGATGAGACTTAGGTTCCGATTATGGTTTGTTGGTGTTGGGCTCGTATTAGCTTCCGTCGGGGGAATTGCTTTCATCGCTGTTATCAACACTTATCGCTTGTACTCAGCCACGCTCCTTCTTGGAATAGGGGCCGGCGCTGCTACTGCGGTTATCTGTGGTTTCGGGATAGCATTCCTTGTTATCGGAATAAGAGGAAAGGCACGAACTCGTCGTCCTCCGCAACCGGCGACAACTTAACACAATCCCTTGCTGCGTAGCTGGTCGCGTGAGTTGATGGGATGAAAGCATACTCCGGAACTGGCGACAAGGGCGAGACTAGTCTCTACGGCGGGACCCGGGTTGAGAAGGCGGACCCCAGGGTGGAGGCTTACGGCGCGGTTGACGAGTTGAATTCTCAGGTGGGAGTTGCCAGGGCACACATCAAAGCGAAGAAGTTGAATCTGATTCTGAAGAGCATCCAGAGGGATCTGTGGATCCTAGGGGGCGACTTGGCAAGCGAACTTGTGACCGCAAACGTTCCTCGAATCGGCAGAGAACAACTTGACAGGCTAGAAAGCGTTACTGACGGGCTGAACTCTGGACTTCCGCGCCTCCGCAGGTTCATTCTTCCTGGAGGTAGCGTTCCTGGGGCTGAGCTTCATGTGGCCAGGGCAGTGTGTAGGAGAGCTGAGAGGAGGATCGTTGCTCTCTCGAAGATAGAGTCGATCAACCCTGACGTGCTCCCTTACATCAACAGGTTGTCTAGCCTCTTGTTCGTTCTTGCCCGGGCGGTAAACAAGACGCAGCGAGTCCCCGAGGAAGAATTTGTTAGAGAGAAATGACGGGGTAATCTGAACGAAGGAAGACTGTATTTTCTGTAGGATCGCGGACAAGGAAGCGGATGCGACAGTAGTCTATGAAGACCCTCACACTCTAGCTTTCTTGGATATCCACCCACTTAACCCGGGACACACACTCGTCATTCCTAAGAAACACTACACCAACATGCTGGAAATGCCGAGCGAGGAAGCAGGACGAGTTTTCGCCTCCGTATCCAAGGTTATGAAGGGGGTTCAGAAAGCCTCGGCGGCTGACGGTATCAGCATCGGACAGTCAAATGGTAGAGCTGCTTCCCAGGAAGTCTTCCACATGCACGTTCACATCATACCTAGGTTTAATCATGAAATGATGAGTGGATTCCCTAATCGGAAGCAGACGCATCGTGCTGAGCTCGACGAACTCGGTAGGAAGATCAAGGCCGCTATCGACAGTTCGAGACACGTCTAGTTCTTGTCTCTGTAGTTCTCTCGATACCACTCGCATCTATCATTGAGCGGGCAGACTGGACATTTTGGTCCGATGGGCTTGCAGATCAGTTGGCCGAACTTGACGAAGACCTCGTTGAGCGGGAGCCAGTCCTTTCGGTCAACGATCCTGGTTAGTTCTTCTTCTGTCTCGTCAGGCATTTCGGTTTTTAATACGCCGAGGCGGTTGAAGATCCTGTGCACATGCGTGTCGACGGGAATCGCGGGCTGTTTGAATCCGTAGACCAGTACGCAGTTGGCTGTTTTCCGGCCTACAGACGGAAGCTTGAGCAGCTCCTCGATATCGTCTGGCACCTTCCCTTTGTATTCTTTGAGAATTATGTTGGCGACTCTCTTGACGGTCCTGGCCTTGGTTCTGTAGAAGCCTACGGGTTTGATGAGTCGAGCAATGGTCTCTGGATCTGCTTTGGCAAGTTGCGTTGGTCGGGGATACTTGGCGAAGAGTCGTGAGGATGCTAGCGCGGTG
>Ga0209471_1002451_pt1 | contig 10658 bp, 9 predicted proteins | sample GraSoiAngelo_128_FD_185885 | JGI IMG/M metagenome (GOLD analysis project Ga0209471, IMG submission 185885) | Grasslands soil microbial communities from the Angelo Coastal Reserve, California, USA - 14_0927_12_20cm (SPAdes) (version 2) | ecosystem: Environmental > Terrestrial > Soil > Grasslands ... | reverse complement strand
AGAGCATGGCCGCGGGCGTCCCCGTGATCGCGACCCGCGTCGGAGCGATACCGGAGCTCGTCGAGGACGGGATCAACGGTGTGCTGGTCGAGCCGCGCTCGGCCGTGGGCCTGGCCGGCGCGATCGGGAGGCTGGCCCGCGATCGCGCCGCGCTCTCGAGAATGAGCGCCGCGGCCCGCGCGACCATCGCCGCGCGCTACTCCGTCGAGCGCCTCGCGGCCGACCTTTGCCGGCTGTATGCGCTGCTGAGCGCACGCGCCGCCAGCCGCCGCATCGCGCGCGCCTGAGGCGACGGACGGAGCAATCGCGATGCCAGCCGGTTCTTTCTCCGCAACCTTCGGGCGCACGCTCCTGTGGCGGCTCAATCGACTGCGCTGCATGTCGCCGGCGGAGCTGCCCTACCGCGCCGCGAGACTCATCGCGGCGCACGTCGAGTCGATTGCGCCGCGCCGCAGGTCGATCCCGCCAATGGATCGGGATCCGTGGAGCAGGCGATGGGTGCATGTTCCGGAGGGCCTCGACCCGGCGCCGTACGTGGCGGAGGCGGACCGCATCGCCTCCGGTGCCCTGACGATCTTCGCGCTCAGCATCGCCGACGGGGGCGTGCCGCCGCGCTGGAATCGCGATCCCAAGACCGGGGTCGAAGCCCCGCTCACCACGGGCAAGCTCCTCGACTATCGCGACCGCCGCCTCGTCGGGGACATCAAGTACCTGTGGGAGCTGAATCGCCATCTGCACCTGGTGACGCTCGCCCAGGGCTACGCGCTGACCCGGGAACCCCGGTATCTGCGCGTTCTCAAGGAGCACCTCGAGAGCTGGATCCGCGCCTGTCCACAGGGGCGGGGCCCGAACTGGTGCAGCGCGCTCGAGGCGGCCATCCGGCTCATCAACTGGTCGATCGCCTGGCAGCTCTCGGGCGGCGCGGCCGCGCCTTTCTTCGCCGGCAGCGGCGGGGCGGACTTCAAGCGGCTGTGGCTCGATTCCGTCTACGAGCACGCACGTTTCATACACGGATACTTCTCGCGCCACTCCTCGGCCAACAATCATCTCATCGGCGAGGCGGCGGGACTCTACATCGCGGGCCTGACATGGCCGTGCTGGCCCAGGGTGCGGGACTGGCGTCGGGTGGCGCAGCAGATTCTCGAGCGCGAGGCGCTGCTGCAGAGCTCGAGCGACGGCGTCAGTCTCGAGCAGGCGGTGTGCTACCAGCAGTTCGTGCTGGATTTCCTGCTGCTCGCACTGCTCGCGGGCCGGAGCGCCGACGAGCGATTCTCCGCGGCCTACGAGCAGCGCCTGGCCGCGATGCTCGTCTGCCTCGCTTCGATCATGGATGCGGGCGGCAACGTGCCGATGATCGGCGACGGCGACGACGGCGCGGTAACCCGCCTGGCGCAGAGCCCCGACTTCTCGAGCTATCGGTCGCTGCTCGCGAGCGGGGCGATTCTGTTCGGCAGCGGCGAGCTCAAGGCGAAAGCCGGGAAGCTGGACGACAAGACGCGCTGGCTGTTCGGATCGCGGGCCGGGGAGCTGTTCCGCCGGGTCGAGGAGCCGCGCGCGCGCGCGCCGCTGCGCCGGGCTTTCCCGGGCGGCGGCTATTACATCCTCGGCTGCGACTTCGAGACGCGCCACGAGATCCGTCTGGTCGCGGACGCCGGTCCCCTCGGCTATCGCAGCATCGCCGCCCACGGACATGCCGATGCGCTCGCCTTCACGCTGTCGCTCGGCGGGCTCGAGTTCCTGATCGATCCCGGGACCTGCGCGTATCACGGTGGCGGGGAGTGGCGCGCGTACTTCCGCGGCACCGCCGCGCACAACACGCTGCGCATCGACGGCGTGGATCAGTCGCTCCCCGGGGGCGACTTCATGTGGGTGAAGCAGGCGCGGGCTCGGTGCGACACCTGGGAGAGCTCGGACGCCGCCGACGTGTTCGAGGCTTGGCACGACGGGTACTTGCGCCTTTCGGACCCGGTCCTGCACCGCAGGCGGATCACCCTCGACAAGCGCGCGCGCCGCGTCGTGATCGAGGATCGACTGCAGATGTCGGGCGCCCACGACGTCGAGCTCTTCCTTCACTGCGATGAGCGCTGCACGGTCGAGGCCGTGCCGGCGGGCTTCGCCATCCGGCGCGGACAGTGGACGCTGGTGGCGGAGCTGCCCCGCCACCGCGACGCCGACGCGCGGCTGCACCGCGGGAGCCTGCAGCCGCTCTGCGGCTGGGTTTCCCGCCGTTACGATGAGCGGCGACCGTCGCCGACCATCGCCTGGCGGGCGCGACTCCAAGGAGACACGCTGCTCCGGACCGAGCTCATGTGCCGATCGGACTATCCGGCGCAGTCTTAAATGACAGCTTGTGGATCGATAAATAGCTAGGGTCGGTCGAGGAGGAACGAGTCATGGACGGCGCGGTTACGCAGGAGCGGGTGCGAGCCTACTGGGACCGGCAGCCCTGCGATTCGGAGTTGAGTGCGCGCGAGCGGCTGTCGCGCGAGTTCTTTCTGGATATCGAGCGAGCGCGCTACGCGCTCCAGCCTCACATCCTCGAATGCCTGTCCTGGATCGACTGGCCCGGCAAGCGCGTGCTGGAGGTCGGGGCCGGCGTCGGCACCGACGCCCGCCGGATCGTCGGCGCCGGCGCCATCTACACCGGCATCAACGTCGACCGCGGCTCGGCGGAGGCGACCGAGCGGGCGCTGCGCGTGTTCAGCATGCCGGGGGTTTCCCTGCAGCGCGACGCCAGATCGCTCGATTTCCCGGACGGCAGTTTCGACGCGGTGTATTCCTTCGGTGTGCTGCAGCACATTCCCGAAGTCGGCCGCGCCGTCACCGAGATTTACCGGGTGCTCAAGCCGGGCGGCGAGCTCCTCCTCATGCTCTACAACCGGACATCCATCAACTACGGGCTCGAGATCAAGTTCCTGCGCAAGTTGGGGCTGCGGCTGCTGTGTCTCCCCGGAATGATCCCCCTGCTCGAGCGGCTCGGGCTCCCGCGCGCCAAGCTCGAGCGGCATCGTCAGATCCATCTCGAGCGCGGCTTCCCCTCCGAGGGGGAATGGCTGAGCCGCAACACCAACGGGCCCGACTATCCGTACTGCCGGGTCTACGACGCCGATGAAGCTCGGGATCTGCTGGCGGGATTCGAGATCGTGCGCCACGAGATCCGCTTCTTCGACCATCGCCACTGGGGCGTGCTCGGCCGGGTGATGCCGGGGGTCCTGCGCCGCGCGCTCGGACGGCGCTGGGGCTGGCATCGCATCGTGCATGCCAGGAAGCCCGCCTCGCGGAGACTGAAGGCGCTGTCCGGCGGAGCGCACGCATGAAGATCAGCGTCCTGGGACTCGGCTACGTCGGCACGGTGGTCGCCGGGTGTCTGGCGCGCGCCGGCCATGAGGTGATCGGCATCGACGCCGAGGCGCGCAAGGTCGAGCTCGTCAACGCGGGCAAGTCGCCGATCATCGAGAAGGAGATCGGCCAGATCATCGAGCGGGAGGTCGGCGCCGGCCGGCTCTCGGCGAGCACCGAAGTCGGCGTCGCGGTCGAGCAATCCGACCTGATTCTCGTGTGCGTCGGGACGCCGAGCCGCGGCAACGGCGACATCGATCTCAGGCACGTGCGGCGCGTCTGCGAGCAGATCGGCACGGCGCTGCGCTCTCACCCCGGGGCGCCGGTCGTGGTCGTGCGCAGCACGCTGCCTCCCGGGACCACCCGCGAGCTGGTGATCCCGACGCTCGAGGCCAGCTCGGGACGGCACGCCGGAACCGATTTCGGCGTGTGCGTGAATCCCGAGTTCCTGCGCGAGGGAACCGCCGTCCACGACTACCTCGATCCCCCGAAGACCGTGATCGGAGAGCTCACCCGCGCGAGCGGCAAGCTGCTCGCGAGCCTGTACGCCGGGGTCCCCGCGCCGCTCATCCGCACCGACATCGAGACCGCGGAGATGGTCAAGTACGCGGACAACGCCTGGCACGCCCTCAAGGTCGGCTTCGCCAACGAGATCGGCAACGTCTGCAAGGCTCTCGGGATCGACAGCCACAGCGTGATGGATATCTTCTGCCAGGACTTGAAGCTCAACCTGTCTTCCAACTACCTGAAGCCGGGCTTCGCGTTCGGGGGCTCGTGCCTGCCGAAGGACCTGCGCGCACTGCTGCACAGGGCGAAATCGCTCGATGTGTCGCTGCCGATTCTTGCCTCGATCCTGCCGAGCAATGCGCTGCAGGTCGAGCGCGCCGTGGGGGCGGTGATCGAGCAGGGCAACCGCAAGGTCGGCATCCTCGGCTTCAGCTTCAAGGCCGGCTCCGACGACCTGCGCGGCAGCCCGGTCGTCGAGCTGACCGAGCGGCTGCTCGGCAAGGGCTTCGATCTGCGCGTCTACGACAGCAATGTCCGCCTTGCGAGCATCCACGGCGCCAACCGCGACTACATCCTGAACCGCATTCCGCACATCTCGGGCCTGATGGTGTCCACGATCGACGAGGTGCTGGAGCATGCCGACACCATCGTCATCGGCAACGCCGCGCCCGAATTCCGGGATGTCCCACGCCGACTGGGGCTTCGTCAGACCCTCATCGATCTGGTGCGGGTCTGCGACGCGCGCAGCGCCGCCGGCGTCTACGAGGGGATCTGCTGGTGAGGCGTGTCCTCATCCTGGTGGAGAATCTGCCGAGCCCGTTCGACCGGCGGGTCTGGCAGGAAGCCCGGACGCTCCGCGACGCGGGGTACGAGGTCTCGATCATCTGCCCCACCGGAGGGGGCTGCGAGAAGAGATTCGAGCTCATCGACTCGATCCACATCTATCGATATCGGCTGCCGCTGGAGGCCTCGGGTGTCCTCGGGTACGCCCTGGAGTATGCGAGCGCGATCGCGCAGGCCTTCATCCTGTCGTGGCGCGTGCTCCTCACGCGCGGCTTCGACGTCGTGCACGCCTGCAACCCGCCGGACCTGTTCGTGCTGATCGGGGGATTCTTCAAGCTGTTGGGCAAGAAATTCCTCTTCGATCACCACGACCTCGCGCCCGAGCTCTACGAGGCGAAATTCGGACGGCGCGACTTCTTCTACCGCCTGTTGCTGCGCCTCGAGCGCCTGACGTTCCGCGCCGCGGACGTCTCGATCGCGACCAACGAATCCTATCGACGCATCGCGATCGCGCGCGGCCGTCTCCCTCCCGAGCGGGTCTTCGTCGTGCGCAGCGGCCCGGATCTGGCGCGCCTCAGGCGGCTGCCGCCGGATGAGCGGCTCAAGTGCGGACGGCGCTACCTCGTCGGCTACGTCGGGGTGATGGGGCGGCAGGAAGGAGTGGATTATCTTCTGCGCGCGGTGCACCACATCGTCTTCGGTCTCGGGAGATGCGACATCCACTTCGGACTGGTCGGCGGTGGCACGGCGCTGAAGCAGATGCAGGACCTCGCCGAGCAGCTCGGCGTGGCCGAATTCGTCACCTTCACCGGGCGCGTGCCGGACCCCGAGCTCCTGGGCGTGCTCAATACCGCCGACGTGTGCGTCAACCCGGACGTCGCCAACGACATGAACGACAAGTCGACCATGAACAAGATCATGGAGTACATGGCGCTCGGCAAGCCGATCGTGCAGTTCGACCTGACCGAAGGGCGATTCTCGGCGCAGGGCGCCTCTCTCTACGCGCGCCGCAACGATGCGGTCGACCTCGCGCTGAAGATCGTCGAGCTGCTGGACGATCCCGAGCGGCGCGCCGCCATGGGCGCCCTCGGGCGCCGGCGCGTCGAGGAGCAGCTCGAATGGCGTCACGAGGCGCCGCGGCTGCTCGCGGCTTATCAGGCGCTCTGGGGAGGCGGAGTGCGTCTGCTCGCGCCGCGGGCGCGCACACCTCGCGCGGACACGAGGCTGCAGAGCCGCACGCGCCTGTGGAGTCGCCCGCGCCTGCGGAGCCGCACGCGCCTCTCGAGCCGGGAGTCCTCGACATGATCCTCCGGCCGCTCGAATCGGCCTCGGATTTCGAGCTGACCGCCGCCTGGCTGCAGCTCAAGGAGAACTCCCAGTGGCTCGATTTCGGCGGCAACCGGCAGGCCGTCACACCGGCGCTGCTCAAGATCATGGTGCAGCGTCAGACGAACTTCATCCGGGTCTACACCTCGTCCGAGGACGACGCCCCGCTCGGGATCGTGGCGCTCAACAACGTCGACCGCAACATGCGCACCGGAACTCTGTGGGTCGTCGCGGGAGACAAATCCTTCCGCTGCCGCGGCTGGGCGCACGTCGCTGCGTCGCATCTCCTCACCGTGGCATTCCAGGAGCTCGGACTGCATTCGGTCAATACCTGGACCGTCGAGCACAACGCCTCGCGGCGCGGCGCCGAGCGGCTCGGCTTTCGCTTCATCGGCAGGCAGCGGCAGTGCCACTTCATCGACGGGCAGCCCTACGATCGGCTGCTGTTCGATCTGCTCGCCAGCGAGCACCGTGAGCTCGACCCGGCGGGGCTTGCCGCGCTTCGAGCACGAGCCGGCGCTACTCGTGCGCCCGCGCAGCTGCCGGCGCACGCGGCGCCGTGAGCTTCGCTTCCGCCCGCGGCGCCATGGGACGGACGCATCGACTTCTCGCAGCGCTGATCAGTGTTGCCGCGGCGCTCGCGCCGCGCGTGCACGCCGGCGCGGACGCGCGGTTCGCGTGCGGATTTGAAACCTCGTGGAGCGCCTGCGGATTCGGCGAGCAGGCGAGGGCGCGGGATCGGATCAGTCTCATCGAGATAGCGGGCCGGTCCGGCGTGCGCCTGCGGACCTTGCCGGGCGACCGCGAGATCGCCGGCAGCGGGGCAGCGGAGCGCGCGGACCTGGCGCTCTCACCCGAGGCGACCGGCTGCGTCGAGGGACGGGAGCAATGGTGGGCGCACTCGCTGCTCTTTCCTTCCGACTACGAGCTTCCGGTCGTGACCGCTGCCGACTCGTGGCCGTGGGGCGTGGTGTTCGACTTTCATCATACCGGCTCGACGGGCCAGGCGAATTTCCAGGTCGATGTGGCGGACTTCCCGCCGCGGCTGCGTTTCGCCATCTCCGCGGGGCCGGTCGTCTCGAGCGGCGCGCCGGGCTCGCCCACCCGGCGCTGGGAGATCGGCCCGATCGTGAAGAACCACTGGTATGACTTCGTCTATCACGTGAAATGGTCTGCGCACGGCGACGGCTGGTTCGATGCGTGGGTCGACGGCAAGCAAATCGTGCATTACCTCGGACCGACGCTCTATGCGGGGCAGGGGTGTTATCTCAAGCTCGCCAACTATCACACTCCGGTGGGAAAGCCGGTTGCGGTCGTACATGGGCGAGTGCTGCGCGGCCCGACGCGGGAAGCGCTCGGCTCAGGCCCCCTGCCCTAGGGCAGGGGCGGGTCGCGGCGGCTGCCACGCGCGCCGCCTTTCGCGCAGCGCAAGCCAGAGCCGGCCTCGCGGCGTGGCCGGAACCGTGCATTCGTAGTGCACAACCCGCTGTCCGCCGAACATGCGCTTGAACTGGTTGATGCCCGCGCGCTCGGGGGTCGACTCGTCGGCGAACACCCCGCCCCAGTCGTAGCACTCGAGGCCTGCTTCCTTGAAGTGCAGCATGTCGTGCCAGTGCAGCCAGCGATTGGCGCGGCCGACCAGAGCGCGGTAGCCGCTCTCCGTGCCTCTGAAGCAGGACGCAGAGTATGCGAGGCGGACCGTGCGGCCGGAGCGCAGGTGCGCGTGCCAAACGAGTGGCTCGCTCCGGCGCGAGGCGCAGCTCAGCACGAGCTGACCCTCGACTGCGACGCGTGAGAGCCAGTGGCGGTCCGCCAGCCAGAGCCCTTTCTGCCTGGCGAAGCCATCGTAGAAATCGGCGAATTCGTCGAGCGAGTCGCCGGCATCCCGGATCACTTCATGCCGCAGTCCGTCCTTGGCCTCGGCGCGGCGGACGAGGTAGCGGCAGCCGCCGTGAAATCCGCCCACGATCGCCTCCGGCGGCGCGGTGAGATCGGTCTGGAGCGAGAGAAGGGTCGCGGTGCGGGCATTCGGGATCGGGCTCGGCCGGCACCGGTACTCGATGATGTCGACACCCGCGTGAGCGGGTGGCTCCTCATCGAACCACACCTCGCCATAAATCACCGCCCGGCCCTCGAGGCGGATCACGCCGCGGCCCCCACCGTGATCGGGGTGTGGGCCGGCGCGGGCGCGGGCGCGATCATTCGGGCATGGAATTCACTCAGCGTCATGCCGGTGCACCAGGTGGAGAGCTCCTCGAAGAGGATCTCGAGATTCCCGTACAGCCGCTCGATGGCCGCGGCGGTGGGGAAGCTCGGGCTGCCGCCCGGCATCAGCTCCGAGGAGTGGAGCGTCAGCTGGACATAACCCACACCGCGGGCGCGGGCGCCGCGCACGGCGCGCTTGAGTCCCCGTAGCCCGTTCTCGGCCGGGGACAGCCAGCTCCGCCGGGGCGAGATCCGGTTGGCGATCCCGCGAATGATCGGCGGGCGGTACAGCCACGGCGCCCGCAGGAACAGGCGGCTGGTCTCGATCGTGTTGGGGACCTCGAGCAGCCCGCTCGCGGCCGGCGCGGCGATGTCGCCGGGCCTGAGAAAGTAGGCGCGCTCTGGAAAGCCGCGATAGTCCGGTCCGCCGCCGCCGCCCGGCGCTCCCCGTTTCCCGCTCCAGTCGATGCCCGGCGCCACCGAGCAGTCCACCCGATAGCCGTGCTCGAGCAGCATGGCCGCGTAACGGCCGTCGAAGCCGAGTCGGCCGGCTTTATGGCTCACCGGCGATTCCCCGAAGCGCTCCCGCAGCAGCTCCGTCATGAACCTGATCTTCTCCCTCATCACGGCGTCCGGGTATTCGGTGAGGTACGGCTGGTAGCGGAAGTCGTCGTCGGTGAGCGGCAGGATCGGCGGCGAGTTCCACGCGTGCAGGTGCATGCCGATCTCGCCCGCGCGGCGCGCGCTGACATCGCGCCCGAATTCGAGGAAGACGTCGCACATCGCCATCTCGTAGTTGGTCAGGTACACGGGGCGGAAGCCGAAGCGCTCGCACAGCGACTGGAAGCGCGGCAGGAAGCGGGCGTTGCGCGTGGTGATGACGTGCGGCTGCGACCACAGGTTGTCGCCCTCGGTGTCGATCGTGATGATGAAGGCGGTCTCAGACATGGCGCCTCGCGCTCGTGGCCGCAATTCCCGCGCTGCGGATGCGATTACGGAGCAGCTCCTCGAAGGCGGCGAGATAGGGCGCGAGGATCCGGTCCTCGGCGAACTCGCGCTCCATGAAGGCGCGGCAGCGCGCGCCCGCCGCCGCGAGCGCGCTCCGGTCGCCGAGCAGTCGCCGCACCTCTGCGTGCATCCCGAGCGGCGACCCGACGGTCGCGCCCAGCCCATTGCGGGCGATGACACCGCCGGGGTCGAGGTAACTCACGACCGGAACGCCGTTGATCCAGGCCTGGAGATACGAGTTCGGGAACCCCTCGACCTCCGAGGTGTTGACCAGCAGCCGGGCGCGCGCGTACAGCGCGCTCGCGTCGCGATAGGGCAGGCGGCCGTGGAAGACGAGATTCGGCCGGCGCGCCGCTGCGCGCCGGACTTCCCCGTAGAGCGCCTCCTCGCCGGGAAGCGGACCGCCCACCATGTGAATGGCGGCGTCGGGCAGCTCCTCGGCGAGGGCCAGCATGCGGTCCGGTCGCTTCAGGCGGCGGATGTTTGCGACCCACAGCACGTCGATGTCGCGCTCCTGCTGCGCGGACGCCGGCTCGACCAGCATCCCGGTCACGCGGCTGGCGAGGCCGAAGTGACGTGCGAGAGAAGCGGCCTGCGCGGCGCTCTGCACCAGAATCGCGTCGGCGCGACGCAGCCCCCACGCGTACAGCCAGCGGTCGCGCGCGTGGCGGATGAGGAGCCTCGAGGGGTCGCAGTCCGAGTCGCTCGCGCTCCGGAACACGAAGCGCCGGCCGCGACGCGCGCAGAACAGAGCGAGCAGCGCCACCTGCATGCCGGCGCAGCTCGTGTAGTAGAGCTGCGCGTCGGCGCGCGCGAGCGCCGACCACAGGCCGCTCCACCGCGGGTGCACGAAGCGCAGCACCGGAAGTCCCGCTGCGGGGCGATACGCCTTGTGAACGCGGATGCCCTCCCAGACCGCGCCATCCGCCTGACCGTAGTCCGCCGTGACCATGCTGACTTCGTGGCCGCGCGCGGTGAGGGCGCGCGCGAGCAGCGTCTGCTGCACCGACTCGCCGCCGACGTAGTGCTCGCGGTGCTCCGGCGAGAGAACCGGAAGATTGTCGAGACCCAGGAAGCAGATCTTCATTCTCGTCAAGGGTCCTGCCGGGGGCGCTCAGGCGTTGCCGTGAGCGCGGCTCGCATCCGCCTCGCCCGCCGCCAGCGGCGGCCGGGGCAGCCAGTGAGCCCGGCGCAGTGCGCGATACGCGTAGTGCTTGATCCGATCGCGCGCCGGCGAGCGGTTCCAGGGAAGGGGCTCGACGCCGAGCTGGCGCAGCACCGCGTTCATCCGGTAGACGTCCCCTCGCGCGAGCGACGCGCGCGTCTTGAAGGACGCGCTGAAGGAGATCGACACCGTGTCCCCGTGCTTTACCCAGTGCGGCGCGGTGGTCGGTATGTGCAGGCCCTGTCCCTCGCACAGCTCGAACACCGTGGCGCGCTCCTGGTGAGCTTCCGCAAAGCGCATGTTGCGGTGGAGCGCCGGGCCGGAG
>Ga0209471_1002449_pt1 | contig 10668 bp, 10 predicted proteins | sample GraSoiAngelo_128_FD_185885 | JGI IMG/M metagenome (GOLD analysis project Ga0209471, IMG submission 185885) | Grasslands soil microbial communities from the Angelo Coastal Reserve, California, USA - 14_0927_12_20cm (SPAdes) (version 2) | ecosystem: Environmental > Terrestrial > Soil > Grasslands ... | reverse complement strand
GGGACGCCCTTGAGGATGAACGGGTTGAGGTTGTCGAACGTGCCGATCGCCGGGAGCGTCACGCTGCCACCCCGCGGGGCCCGCGGGTTCACGTACGCGAAGTGCGCGAAGCCGGGCCCGTACTTGCGGTCGCCATGGATGGACAGCCCGTGGACGGGGCCCGCGCCCGGCGCCGGGCGTGGCCCGGCGGTCGCGACGGCGGTGGTCAGGGCCAGGGCCAGGACGACGGCAAGCGCTCTCATGCCAGACAACCCTCATATGGTACCTGCTCGAAAAAGGGCTATGCTCGTCCGCACCATGGCCCAGCCCAGCCCGATCGAGATCGACCTCTACAGCGACACCGTCACCCGCCCCACCGCCGAGATGCGGCGGTTCATGTGCGAGGCGGAGGTGGGCGACGAGCAGAAGCACGAGGATCCGACCGTGAACCTGCTGGAGGAGATGGTGGCCGATCTCCTCGGCAAGGAGGCGGCCGTCTTCCTGCCGTCGGGGACGATGTGCAACGAGATCGCGCTGCGCGTGCACTGCCGGCCGGGCGAGGAGATGCTCGCGCACCGCACCGCGCATCCGATCCACTTCGAGAGCGGCGGCCCCGCCGCGCTGGCCGGCGTCAACGTGCGCCCGCTCGACGGCGCCCGCGGCCAGTTCGACGCCGAGGCGCTGGCGGCCGGCATCCGGCCCGACTTCCGCCACTTCCCGCGCAGCCGGCTGGTGTGGGTCGAGCAGACGAGCAATCTCGGCGGCGGCTCGATCTGGCCGCTCGCGCGCGTGCGCGCGGTGACCGACGTCGCCCGGCGTCACCGGCTCTCGACGCATCTCGACGGCGCGCGGCTCCTGAACGCGGTCGTGGCCAGCGGCGTCGCCGCGCGGGACTGGGCGGCGCCGTTCGACTCCGCGTGGATCGACTTCACCAAGGGGCTCGGCGCGCCGGTCGGCGCCGCCCTGGCCGGCTCTCGCGACTTCATCGCCGAGGCCTGGCGACTCAAGCAGCAGATGGGCGGCGCCATGCGCCAGGCGGGCATCATCGCCGCCGGCGGCGTGTACGCGCTGCGCCACCACGTCAAGCGCCTGGCCGAGGATCACGCCAACGCGCGGCGGCTGGCCGAGGGCCTGGCGGGGCTGCCCGGCGTCGCGCTCGACCCGGCCGGCGTCGAGACCAACCTCGTGTTCTTCGAGCTGACCGGACGTCTCGACGCGGCCACGGTCGTGGAGCGCTTGCTCGCCCGCGGCGTGCGCATGGGTGCTCTCGGCCCCCGCACGATCCGCGCCGTCACCCATCTCGACGTCAGCGCCGCGCAGATCGAGCGCGCGCTCGACGCCGCGGGCGCCGTCCTCGCCGCGCCCTGAGCGCGGTGCTATGATCCCGCTCCGACCATGACGGATCGTCTCGCCGCCCCGCCGATGTCCTCGGCGCCGTTCGTCTGGCACGAAGGCGGCCGCCCGGATTGGAGCCGCCATCGCCCTCGAGAACGTCGAGGCGCGCGTGGACGAGGACCGACTGCTGCTCCCGGCCGGCCCCCACTACCGGCTGAAGGACGAGGTGAAGAGCATCATCACGGTGGTGGCCAAGACGCACCACTACTGGCAAGCGCACCTCACGGCCGGGTGACGCCCGTGCGCTATCCGTTCCGTTGCTCGCACTGCGGCGCCGAGTTCGTCGTCTCGCGGCCGGTGGCCGAGGCCGGCAAGGCCACCTTCTGTCCGACCGACGGCGCGCCGGCCGAGCGGATCTTCACCGTCCCCGAGACGAACCTGCACCGGCCGCCGTCGGCCCGCCCGGCGCCGCCGTCGAGGGGATTCTCACACTCCGGCCACTCGCACGGCCCCGGCGCGGGCCACCACACGCACTGACGGCGCCGTGGACCTCGGGCTCGCGGGCAAGGTCGCGATCGTCGGCGGCGCCAGCAAGGGGCTGGGGCGAGCGTGCGCCCAGGTGCTCGCCGAGGAAGGCGCGTGCCTCGCGCTCTGCAGCCGCTCGCAGAACGACCTCGACAAGGCGGCGCAGGAGCTTCGCGACGCGACGGGCGCCGACGTGCTGGCGTTCGCCGGCGATCTCGATCACCACGAGACGATCCGCGGCCTCGTCGCCGCCGCCGTCGAGCGCTTCGGGCGAGGCGCAGTGGGCGACGGCCCTGCAGCGCTCGCTGCTCTTCTTCGCTCGGATGTCGCGAGAGGCGCTGCCCCACCTCAAGCGCAGCGGCGGTGGGCGCATCATCAACATCCTGGCCAGCACCGTCTATCAGCCGATCCCGAACCTCGCGCTGTCCGGCGTCACCCGCATGGGCGTGGTCGCCTTCGCCAAGAGCCTGGCCGACGAGGTCGGGCGCGACGGTATCCTGGTCAACAACGTGTGTCCGGGCTCCATCCTGACCGAGCGCATGCTCTCCAACGTGACGTCGCGCGCGACAGAGCTGGGCATCTCGGTGGACGAGGCGCTCGCCCAGCGAGCCACCGAGACCGCCGTCGGCCGCGTGGGCGAGCCGCGCGAGCTGGCCTACCTGGTCGCGTTCCTCGCCTCCAGCCGGTCGAGCTACATCACGGGCACCACGCTGCTCGTCGACGGCGGCCTCGTGCGCTCCGTGCTGTAGCGCGGAGCACCGCCGAGCGCGTCGCTCAGCGAAACCGCGGGATCACGCGCTCGCCGAACCGCCGCATCGACTCGATGATCGTCGCGTGGGGCAGGCCGCCGCAGCTCATCTGACAGAGCACGTGGTGCGCCCCGGCCGTCCGCAGCTCGGCCACCTGGTCGGCCACGCGCTCGGCGGTGCCGTAGAGGGCGGAGTGCTCGAGCGAATAGCGGACACCGTCCTCGTGCGACACGCGCGGGTCGTTCCACGGGTTCACCCGCGACGACGGGACCTGGAAGTCGGCGGGGTTGTGCGTCTGGCGGGCGTGGATCGCGTGGCGCCGCGTCGTCAAGAGGGCGGCCGCCAGCTCGTCTTCCGCCTGACGCTGACTCTCGGCGACGTGGACGAAGCGCCACACCGCGGCCTGCGCGCGCAGCCGCTGGCGCGTCGCGGCCTCGAGACGGCTGTCGGCGAGGCCAGCCTCGTACAGCGCCAGCCGCTCGGGAATCCGTGCCAGCGGGATGCGCGCGATCAGGATCGGGGCACCGAGCCGGCCGCACTCGCGCACCGAGTCGGCCGACGAGACGGCCCGCCAGATCGGCGGATGCGGGCGCTGGCGCGGGCGCGGACGAAGCTCGGGCAGGCTCAGCCGATAGAACTTGCCGTGGTGGACGAGCGGCGCCTCGGTCCACGCGCGGACCATGACCTCGAGCGTCTCCGCCATGCGCTCGCGGCTGTCCTCGCTGCGCAGCCCGTAGCCGACGAACTCGTACTCGTTGTAGTTGGTGCCGTGGCCGACGCCGACGTCGAGGCGGCCGTCGGAGAGATTGTCGAGGAGGGCGAGCTGGGTGGCCAGGCGGATCGGGTGGCGCAGGGCGAGCTGGATGACCGCGAAGCCGATCCGGATCCGCGAGGTCCGCGCGGCGACGACGCTCGCGAACGGGATCGGATCGCAGTAGACGCTCTCGCCGGTGAAGTTGTGCTCGGTGAGCCAGATGCCGTCGAAGCCCGCCGCCTCCGCGAAGCAGGCCTGGGCGACCTGCTCGCGGATCGCGGCGTAGTCGGCGTCGGCCCCCGGCGATTGCCCGAGCGTCAGCCAGCCGAACGTCATCGCCCCCGGGCCGCTCATTCGAACATCAGCACCGTCCGCGCGACCTCGCCGGCCTTCATGGCCCGGAAGGCCTCGTTGACGTCGGCCAGCCGGCCGCGCCGCGTGATCATCTCGTCCAGCTTGAGACGTCCCTGCCGGTAGAAGTCGATGTAGCGCGGCATGTCGACCTTGAAGCGGTTGCTGCCCATGCTGCAGCCCTGGATCTTCTTCTCGCGCAGGAACATCGGCCCGTCCAGCTCGATCTTCTGGCCGACCGGGATCATGCCGATGATCGTGGCGGTGCCGCCCGGCCGGATGCAGTCGAAGCACTGCTCGGCGGCGAGCTTGAGGCCGATGGCCTCGAACGAGTAATCGACGCCGCCGTTGGTGAGAGTGCGGATCGCCTTCACGGGATCGTCGGCGGCCGCGTTGACCACGTGGGTGGCCCCCAGCTCGCGCGCCCGGGCGAGCTTGGCCTCGACCGTGTCGACCGCGATGATCATGCGGGCGCCCGCGATGCGCGCCCCCTGGATGGCGGCGAGGCCGACGCCGCCGGCGCCGAAGACGGCCGTCGTCGATCCCGGCTCGATCCGGGCGGTGTTGAGCACCGCCCCCACGCCGGTCGTGACGCCGCAGCCGATGAGGGCCGCGCGGTCCAGCGGCATCTCGCTGTCGATCTTCACGAGCGCGTTCTCGTGCACCAGCATCTTCTCGGCGTAGGCGGACAGGTTCGCGAACTGGTTGACGGGCTCGCCCTTCCAGGACAGCTTGGGCGGCTCCGTCTTGGCCCGGACGGGCCGCGTCTGGCAGAGATGGGTCTTGCCGGTCAGGCAATAGTCGCACTGGCCGCAGAACACCGACAGGCAGGCGATGACGTGGTCGCCGGGCTTGAGCTCGGACACCTGCAGGCCGACCGCCTCCACGATGCCGGCCGCCTCGTGGCCGAGAATGGCCGGGGTCGGGAACGGATAGTAGCCGTCGATGAAGTGCAGGTCGCTGTGACAGACGCCGGAGGCGACGGTGCGCACCAGCACCTCGCGTCCGAGCGGCTTGTCGATGTCGACGTCTTCGATCGTCAGCGGCTTGTGGGCTCCGTGGAACATCGCAGCTTTCATGGGTCGCTCCTTTGCGAGTGAGGGTGGTCGGGGCTCACGGGATCAGGACCAGCTTTCCCGTCGACTGCCGCGATTCGAGGTAGCGATGCGCATCCGCCGCGTCGGCGAGCGCGAACGTCTTGCCGATGTGCAGCTTCAGTCGGCCGTCGCGCATGAGCGCGAAGCAGCGCTCGGCGCTCTCGCGCGTCTTGTCGGGGAAGTTCCGCGTCACCGTCGGCAGCATGAAGCCGCTGACCTTCTGCGACTTCGGGGACAGCCGGACGACGTCGAACGGCTCGATCGGTCCGCCGGCGCGGCCATAGAGACTCAGATGCCCGAAGGCCGCCAGGCAGCGCAGGTCCTCCTCGAACGTCGGCTTCCCCACCGCGTCGAGGATGAGGTCCACCCCGCGGCCCTCGGTCAGCCGCAGCACCTCGTCGGCGAACTTCCCGGTGGCGTAGTTGACGACGGCCTCGGCGCCGTGGTCCAGCACCAGCCGCGCCTTGGCGTCGCTGGAGACGGTGGCGAACACGCGCGCCCCCGCGACCCGGGCCAGTTGCACCGCGGCCAGGCCGACGCCTCCGGCCGCCGAGTGGACGAGCACGGTGCGGCCCGGCCCCGTCGCGTCCGCCGTGTGAAGCAGGTGATACGCGGTCAGGACCTGGATCGGAAACGCCGCGCCGTCGACGAAGCTCACGGCGTCGGGGAGCGGGACGACCATGGACGCCGGGGCCTGGCAGTACTCGGCGTACGACTTGACGGTGAAGGCGGCCACCCGGGCGCCCGGCCGCACGTTCGTCACCCCGTCGCCGACGGCCTCGACGACCCCCGCGGCCTCCATGCCCGGCGTGTCGGGAAGCTTCGGCTTCACGACGTACGTGCCCTGCCGGAAGCGGGTGTCGGCGAAGTTCACGCCGATCGCGTGGACCCTGATGAGCGCCATGCCCGGGCGGACCTCGGGCTTCGGCACCTCGGACAGCCGCAACACCTCGGGCCCGCCGGTCTGCGAGAAGACGATCGCGTTCACCCTAGACACCTCCGAAGACGTCCGCCCACTCCTCGAGCATCTGCGGATGCCCGTGGCGGATGCTGATGGCGAAATGGTTGTAGCCGGCCCGGCCCAGCTCACGGATGCGCTCCTGCAGCTCGGGCCGGGTCGCCGTGAACGTCACCGTGCGGATCAACTCCGCGGTGCACACCTCCTGTTCCTCCGGGCGAAGGACCATCAGGTGCCCGCGGTGGTTGGCGAGGTAGCGCGCGTCGGGCGGCTCGTACTTCAGATAGATCTCGCGGTAGCGCTCGAGCAGCGGCGCCAGCGACGGCGGCAGGCCGCGGCCCATGTCGCCGAATTGCTCGGCCTCGACCAGGTTGTGGAGCGCGATCGTGGCGTGCGGTCCCGCCTGCGCGCGAGCGCGGGGACCGTCGCACGCCTCGCCGTCCTTCAGCACGCAGCCGCCGGTGAACGCGGTGGCCGGGCGGGTCGCGGGCTCGATGCCCACCGCGCGCCAGGCCGCCTGCATGTCGGCGACGGCGGCCCGGGCCGAGCCCACGTGACCGGTGGCGCAGATCCAGCCGGCGGCCAGCTCGGCGGTGAGCCGGCGACCGCGCGGACCGAGCGCCGAGATGTGCAGCGGGATCGGATCGGTCACGTTGACGACGCCGAGCTCCGGGCTGAGGAAGCGGATCTTCCGCCGCTGGCCTTCGAAGGTCCACTCGAGCGTGTCGCCGGCCAGGAGGCCACGCACGACGCGGATGTACTCGCGCAGGTCGTCGAGCCGAACCGGGCCCAGCCCCATCGTGCGGCGCGCCGTGAAGCCGGTGGAGACGCCGAAGTCGATCCGTCCGGGCGCCAGCGCGTTCAGCGACGCCAGCGCGCTCGCCGCCACCGGCGCGATGCGATTGGAGGGAATCAGCACGCCGGTGGCCAGCCGGATCCGCGAGGTCTGCACGGCGGCGGCGCCCATGGCCACGAACAGGTCGGCGTTGAGCAGCTGCGTGTCGTAGAACCACGCCCGCGCGTAGCCGAGCTCCTCGGCGCGCTTGACGACCTTCCAGGAGTCGGCCGCTGTCGCGAGGTTGATCCCGAAATCCATGTGGGGGAATATCCTAGCGCACAGCTGGAACCAATGACGCCTCCAGTGCCGGATGCCGCCCCGATCCCTGCCGCCCAGAAGTGGGCCATCACCCTGACCGTCATGGTGGTGGCCTTCATGCAGATCCTCGACACCAGCGTCACCAACGTCGTGCTGCCGCACCTGCAGGGCTCGCTCTCGGCGGGGCTCGACGAGGTGTCGTGGGTGATCACCTCCTACCTGGCCGCCAACGCGGTGGTCATCCCCGCGACCGGCTGGCTGGTCGGCGTCTTCGGGCGCAAGCGCTTCTTCCTGCTGTGCACCACGGTGTTCGTGTTGAGCTCGTTCCTGTCCGGCATCGCGCCCGACCTCACCACGCTGATCATCGCCCGCATCTTCCAGGGGCTCGGCGGCGGTCCGATCATTCCGCTCTCGCAGGCGATCCTGTGGGAGATCTTCCCGTTCCACCAGCGCGGGCTGGCGATGGCGGTGTGGGGCGTCGGCTTCATCCTGGGGCCGATCCTGGGGCCGACGGTCGGGGGCTACCTCGCCGACGAGTGGTCGTGGCGCTGGATCTTCTACATCAACCTCCCCGTCGGCATCGTGGGGTTCCTGCTGGCCAGCGCCTGCCTGTTCGATCCGCCGTATCTACGAAAGGCGGGACGGATCGACTGGTGGGGCCTGGGGCTGATGGTGGCGGGCTTCGGCTGCCTGCAGCTCGTGCTGGATCGCGGCGAGCGCGAGGACTGGTTCGACTCCTCGACGATCGTCGCGCTCACGGTGGTGGCCGTCTGCGCGCTCCTCGGATTCCTGATCCGCGAGCTCACGACCAGCGAACCGATCCTGGACCTGGCCGTGTTCACGGACCGCAACTTCGCGACCGGCGCCATCCTGATCGCCATCGTGGGCTTCGGCACCTTCTCGGGCATGCTGCTGGTCGCCGTCTTCACGCAGAAGCTGCTCGGCTACGACGCGTGGACGTCGGGCCTGGTGCTCGCCCCCGGCGGTCTCGGCAACATCTTCTCGCTCTTCGCGTCGGGGCTGGTCACGCGCATCGACCAGCGGATGATGCTGGCCTTCGGCTGCCTGCTCAACGCCGTCGCCTTCTACATGATGACGTCGCTGACGCTCACCATGGACTACTGGGCGCTCGCCCTGCCACGCTTCATCCAGGGCTTCGCGGTCGGCTTCATCTTCGTGCCGCTCTCCACGCTGGCGCTGGCCACGATCCGGCGGGACAAGCTCGTCAACGCCACCGCCGCGTACGGCATGCTGCGCAACCTGGGCGGCAGCATCGGCATCGCGGTGGCCACCACGCTGCTGTCACAGCGGAGCCAGTTCCACCAGGCGACGCTCACCGGCCACCTCACGCGGTGGGACACCGAGACGTACGCGCGGCTCGGTCGGTGGACCAGGCACTTCGCGGCCCAGGGCACGGATGCCTTCACGGCCGAGCGGCAGGCGGTGGCGATGCTCTACAACGAGACCGTCGCGCAGGCGCAGCTGCTGGCCTTCGCCGACGACTTCTGGCTCCTGACGCTGATGTTCGCCGCCGTCCCCCTCTTCCTGCCCCTCATGCGCCGCATCCGCCTCCAGCCCAAGCCCCCCACCGAGCTCGCCGCCGCCGAAACCACCGCCGCCCGCGCCGCCGAAGAAGGAGCGGTGTAGCGCGAAGCGCGCTGCTGGGAAGCGAAGTGGCTGGAAGCCGTGTAGCTCGCGAAACAGAGGAGCGCCCCGGCTCCGCCGGGGCGCTCCCAACGTATGGGGGCTGGGGGGCCATTTCGTGGCCCCCCATTCTTAATGCCCGCCGAACTTGCGGCGCATCGCCTGCAGCGTCTTGCAGGCGAACGCGTCTTCGCCGCGCGAGGTGAAGCGCTGGTAGAGCGACGCGGTCAGCACCGTCGCCGGCACGCCCTCGTCGATCGCGGCCAGCACGGTCCAGCGACCCTCACCGGAGTCCGGCACCTCGGCCTTGACGCTCGCGAGCTCGGGATCCTCGGCCAGTGCCGAGGCCGTGAGGTCGAGCAGCCACGACGCGACCACGCTGCCGCGCCGCCACAGCTCGGTGATCTCGGGCAGGTTGAAGTCGTACTGGAAGTGCTCGGGGTTCCGCAGCGGTGTGACCTCGGCGCTGGCGTGCTCCCGGCCCTGCTTGCCGACGTTGGCGTGCTTGATGATGTTGAGGCCCTCGGCGTAGGCCGCCATCAGCCCGTACTCGATGCCGTTGTGCACCATCTTGACGAAGTGCCCCGCGCCGGCGGGACCGCAGTGGAGGTAGCCGTCCTCGGCCGTGCCCGGGTGCGCGATCTTCTCGCGACCGGGCGTCCGGTCGGCGTTGCCGCGACCCGGCGCCAGTGCCTTGAAGATCGGGTCGAGCCGCTTCACCGCCTCGTCGGGCCCGCCGATCATCAGGCAGTAGCCGCGCTCGAGACCCCACACGCCGCCGCTCGTGCCGACGTCGACGTAGTGGATGCCCTTGGCGGCCAGCTCCTTGCTGCGGCGAATGTCGTCGATGTAGTACGAATTGCCGCCGTCGATGAGGATGTCGCCCCGCTGCAGCAGGGGCACCAGATCGGCGATGACGCGGTCGACCACGCCGGCCGGCGTCATCAGCCACAGGGCCCGGGGCGCGGCGAGCTGCCCGACGAGCTCCTTCAAGGCCGAGGCGCCGCCCGCCTGGCCGCCGGCTTCTTTCTGGACGCGCTGTTGCGTCTGCTGGATGACCTCGGCGCTCCGATCGTTGACCACGAGCTGGTGCCCGGCCTTGGCGAGCCGGACGACCATGTTCTGTCCCATCCGCCCCAGGCCGATCATTCCGAGTTGCACGGTGAGGCTCCTTTCTGAGTCTTTCGGCTATACACCGCCGACGACCCGGCCCGCAAGCCGGAAATTCCGCGCCGGGGCGCCGCGTCAGCGGCCTCCGGTCATCGCGGAACGCCACTCGGTGGCGCCGAATCGGGAGTGGCCGAGGAAGTTGTAGGAAATGCTGACCGTCTCCACCAGCTGGTGCCGGTCGCGGTGGTTGGGAATCCGCGCCTCGCGGTCCGACACGAGGTACTGGATGCCGAGGGCGTGGGGGCCGAAGAGGCGCACGGTGAAGCCCACGTTGCCGCGGACGATCGTCTCGGCCCCGAAATCGGAGGTGCTCGACTCCGGTCCGGAGCCGGTGCCGATCACGTAGTACTGGCGTCCGGACGCCTCCAGCATCGCGCGCTCGCCGAAGATCAGGCGGAGCCCGAGGAGCGTCTGCGGGATCACGCCGTAGTGGTAGTCGCTTTCGGCCTGGTCGGCCACGGTGCCGGCCGCGCCGAAGCCGACGCCGCCGATCGCGGTGGTCTGCAGCGCTACCGTCGGCGAGAGCCACCACTGGAAGACCGTGCCGAGGCCGGCGTTGGTGGTGGCCACGCGAAAGACCTGCGGCGAGAGGTAATCGTAGCCGCCGAAGAGGCCCCACAGGCCACGGTATGCGTCGCCCCACTCGTAGCGGGTACCGGCCAGCAGACCCCGGATCGAGACGTTCTCCAGCGCATTGCCGACGGTGCTGGAGTTCGGCACCCCGGTGAACTCGAAGTGAAAGTAGTCGAACGGGCGCGAGTAGCGATACCCGGGCTTGCCGGGTAGCCCGTACGTGATGGAGTAGTCGACGCTGCCTTCCTGCCGCTTGACGGACTCCGAGAGCCCCGGGTTGTCCACGTGGGCGGTCAGCGTGGCGCCGATCCGCAGGCGGATGAAGACCTCCGGATCGCGGCTCGGAAAGACGGGCGCGAAGCGCTCGCCGAAGGCGAGCCGGTTGAAGCCGGTGGAGGGCGAGATGAGCGCCGCGCCGAGCTCACGCCAGAACCCCG
>Ga0209471_1002448_pt1 | contig 10670 bp, 7 predicted proteins | sample GraSoiAngelo_128_FD_185885 | JGI IMG/M metagenome (GOLD analysis project Ga0209471, IMG submission 185885) | Grasslands soil microbial communities from the Angelo Coastal Reserve, California, USA - 14_0927_12_20cm (SPAdes) (version 2) | ecosystem: Environmental > Terrestrial > Soil > Grasslands ... | reverse complement strand
ATTTTGCCTGCTGGCCGCGGCGGCAAATTGAATGGCGCCACGGTCGGCCGGAAGATATCTTCGGGCATCGGCGCAATTGGCTGGTGAACCTTCACTGGAAACGGCACCTGGCTCAGTACGTCTTTGACTTCTAGGCCGGGGGCGATTTCGAGCAGGGCCAGGCCGTCGGGCTCGAGCCGGAACACGGCTCGCTCCGTCACATACAGCACGTGCTGCTTGTTCTTGCGCGCTTGCTCGGCACTAAATGTCAGTTGGTCGACACGATTGACGAACTTTTCGTGGCTGCCTTCGAGCGTGAAGCAAAAACAGACCAGCCGCGCACTCTGCGTAATGTCAATGAATCCGCCGGCGCCGATGATGCGGCCGCCCAAACGAGAGACATTCACATTGCCCTCGCGATCGACCTGGCCGGCGCCCATGAACGTGGCATCCAGTCCCCCACCGTTGTAGAAATCAAACTGGCTGGCATGCGGGATGATCGCCGTCGGATGCGCGGTGATGCCGAAGTCGACGCGGCCCGCCGGCACGCCGCCATACACCCCGGATTCGACCGTGAGAGTAATCGCGTCGGAAAGCCGGGCCTCGGCCAGCGCCGGGCCAACACTGTCGCCCGGGATGCCAGTGCCAATGTTTACGACGTCGCCCTGGTGCAAATATCGAATGGCGCGGCGGCCGATCGCCAGCCTGGTCGAGTACTCGGCGCGCGGCAGCTCGGTACCTGTCGATGGCGAAATATAGATCGGGTCAAAAAATGCTCCGTCCGTCTGCCGGTGCTGACGTTCCGGATCGGGCGCCTGGACTACCAGATCTACGAGTGCGCCGGGGACGGTGACTTGTCTCGGCACGATGGCGCCGCGGGCGACAAGCTTCTTCGCCTGGCAGATAACGATGCCGCCGGAGTTATGCGCCGCCTGGGCGATGGCCAGCGCATCCAGGGTAACCGCCTCTTCGTCAAGGGAGCAATTTCCGGCTTCGTCGACGGCGCTGGCGCGGAAAATGCCGACGTCGATCTTGAAGCTTCGATAGAACATGAATTCCTGGCCGTCGATCGTCTCGATCGACACATAGTCCGGCGCGTGGTCGCGCGCGGGCTGGTTGACTTTGCCGGATTCGATCCTGGGATCGACGAAGGTGCCGAGGCCAATGCGCGTCAGATTTCCGGGCCGCCCGGCCGCGATGGCGCGATAGAGACTCGACAATTGTCCCTGGGGCAGGCAGACGGCTTCGGCGAGGCCCTGGCCCAGGAATGCGGACATCCGCGGCATGAGGCCCCAGTGCGAACCGACGATGCGCTTCGCCAGGCCCTCGACGGCGAAGTGCTCGAAACCGATCTTTCGGTTCGACTGGCCGGCGGCATGCACGATCACCAGGTCTCGTGGATGCCCGGTCGCACGAAAGATCTTCTCTATGCCCTCGTAGAGCGCCTCGGCGACGCCCATCAGCGTGAAGCCGTCGACCGCGACCGTGGCGCCGTCCGGGATCGCGGCGATGGCTTCGGGGACGGAGGCGACTCTCACCCCCCACCCTGACCCTCCCCCACCAGGGGGGAGGGAAAATTGTCGCTCAAAGAATGTAGCCGCCGCCGACGTTGATCACTTCGCCCGTGATATAGCCCGCCTCGTCCGACGCGAGAAAGGCGACGACCGCGGCAACGTCGGCCGGCTGGCCCGCGCGGCCCAACGGGATCTTGGCCAGTTGTTCTTCGCGGATCGCATCCGGGATGCCCCGCGTCATCGTCGTGTCGATGAAGCCCGGGCAGATGGCGTTGACCGTGACTTGAGAGCGCGCTAATTCTTTGGCGGCGGTCCGGCTCAGACCGACAACGCCGGCCTTGGCGGCCGCGTAGTTGGCCTGGCCGATGTTGCCCATCCAGCTCGCGGACGAGATATTCACGATTCGCCCGGAGCCGGCGGCACGCATGACGCGGCTCGCTGCCCGGGTCATGAAAAAGACGCCGGTGAGATCAACGGCGATCACCTGGTGCCATTGATCGTCCGTCATCTTGTGCAGCATCGCGTCGCGATTGATCCCGGCATTGTTGACGAGAATGTCCAGCCGGCCGTAACGATCATGCGCGTCCTTCACGGCGGCGTCGCACTCATCGGCCTTCGAGACGTCAAGACGCATGCCCACGCCGACAGGACTGAGGCTGGTGGCGACGCTGCTCGCGTCACTCTCGTTCACGTCGGCGCAGACGACGATCGCTCCGTCCTGAGCCAACCGACGGGCGATTCCCTCGCCGATGCCGCGGCCGGCACCCGTAACAATTGCGACTTTGTCTTTCAGCAAGTCTCCAGATAGTAACGCCCGAAGCCCCACGCGAAACGTCGCCGTCACGGCTTCACGACGTTCGCAAACCCGGAATCTGCGTCGCAACGAACGGCCGTTAGGTTGAACGCAACACGTGGGGCCAGCATGAAGATCGGAACAATCGCATCCATGACCGTGCTTGGCGGGACGGTAGCCAGCAGCCTATTGCTGAGCCCGGTACCGACGCATCCGGCCGCCGCAACGATTGCTCCCCTCGTTACGGCGTCTTTGCCCTATACCGGGCCGGCGACCGCGATTCGACGGATCCAACATGCGACAGACCTCGAGGCCCCGTTCACGCCGACGGAGATCTACGAACAGTACGTCCCGCCGCCGCCCGCTCCGACGCCGGCGTCTGCGGTCGCCGCGGCGCCGCGGGTATGGGTTGCGCCCGCCGGATACATGACAATCGCAGTCCCGATCTACCGGCAGACTCGGAACCTGAACTGTGAAACGGCCGCGATGCAAATGGGGCTCGCCTATTACGGCCACTGGTATTCGCAAGACGCGTTATTCGCGTACGAGAATGCTGACCTTCGGCGCCCGGTGGTCTCGAACGGGGTGATTGTCCAATGGGGTGACCCGTATACGAACTTTGTCGGCGACGTCAACGGCAGCGAGACGGCACATACCGGCTATGGCGTTTACTACCCGGTGATTCTTGCGATCGCACGCTCGCATGGCGTGCCCAATGCGTACGGTGGCGAGGGATTCTCGGCGGGGACCGTCTATGCCGAGCTGGCGGCGGGCCATCCCGTCCAGATCTGGATGGAAGCCCGTTGGTCGCGGCCCGCCGTGCGGACCTGGACCGCGTGGGACGGTCGGGTCGTCAGGTACTCGTTGGCCGAACACTCGGTAATTCTGACCGGCGTGTCGTCGACGCAGGTCCGGGTCAACGACGATCAGTTTGGCAGCCAGTACTGGGTGAGTAAGTCCACGTTCGAGTCGAGCTGGCGCGATTTCAACAACATGGCCGTCATCTATCGCTAGGCGCCAGGTAACGCAAGGCGAGTCTGACAGGCCCGTGCCGACTCAGGTGCAGCAGCGGAACTTCACCCTCAGCAAGTAGGCGTACCCGTCTGACCAGGTACCCCCAGGCGATCGTCGTCAGCGCCGTCGACACCAACGCGATCGGGATCAGCGCACGACCTGGCAGGCGGGCAAAGGCCAGCGGCAAGAGCAACAAATACGGCGCCGCGGCGATCGCGCAGCGGGCCGCATAGCCCCATGGAATCGCCAGCGTGACGCGGTCGAACGCCCACCAGGCGCCGAAGGTCAGCACCAACGTCAAGGCTGTCGTCAATCCCACGGCGATGACCGCGCCCCAGAGGCCAAAGCTCTGGATCAGCCAGAAGTCCGCGACGGCGGCGAAGCCGAGCTGGGCAATCGTGATCAACGCGTTCAACCAGGCCAGCTCCCGGACGCGGACGACCAGGCCCCATGGGGTGGCCAGTAACGCAGCAATAAAAAATAACAGCATGACCGGCGCGATCTGCTCGGCCGGCGGCAGGCGTCCGGAGGTATATAGCCGGATCACCGGGGCGAGCAGCGCGCTGCCGGCGAAGGCCAGCGGAAACGCGACGAGAAAAATGCCCTTGTAGAACGCGAGCACCGACGCGCGGACGCGCGAGCTCTCGCGACGCCAGCCCTCCAGCGTGCCCACCACCCAGGCGCCGGTGAGCAGGCTGGGGATCAGGGAGACCAGTCGTTGCGGAATGTTGTACCCAGTGTCGTAGTAGGCGACGGCCGTCGACCCGGCAAAGCGAAGCAGAAAAATATTCTCGAACTGCAGGCCGACTGCCGAGGCAATCAGCAGGCTCGGCAGCCAGCCGCTTGCGTAGACGAGCAATCGTCGCCAGCCGACGCGGTCGCCCGGAATGCCCTGGGCACGGGCAATCCGCCGCAAGAGAATGACCAGGTAGCAGGCGGCGAGCGCTGACTGGCCGACGGCACCCGCCACCAGGACGGCTCGCAGATCGGCGCCGCCCCGCAGGAACAACACGGCGAGCCCCAGCGTGAGAGCCCCGGCGATCGGCGTCGCGATCGCCTGGCTGCGCATGTCGTAGATCGCCACCAGTGCGAACGAGAGCACGCCGGCCGCGATGCCGCCAAGAAGCAAGACCGTGCCCAGGGCCAGCAGATCGGCGACGTGCGCATGCAGCAGGGCATCGATCTCGGGCCGAAAGAGAAAGACCAACGCGCTCGTCACCAACCAGACGGCAACAATCGCCAGTGCGCTCTTGCGAAGCAGGTCGTAGGCGGCGGACCGATCGCCGCGCCCCAGGATCTCGGGAAGATAGCGCAGTAGGCCCTGGTCCTGCCCGAAGGTCGCGAGCAGCGCGACATACACCAGGACGCTGAGCACGAACGTGTAGCGGCCGTACTCGGCGGCTGGAAGCCGGCGGATCAGGTAGGCCCCGAGGGCGAGCGTCGCAACGGCGCTGGCCGCCCGCCAGGCGATCGTCCAGCCAACGAGGGCCGTCGTCCGGTCCGCCAGCCCTGAGCCCTGATCGACTGACGCCATGACTTCGCGGGATTATAGGGGGGTTCCGGCTAGAATGCCCGGCGATGTTCCTGTGGACGGACCTGGTCGAGCTGGTCCGTCACCCGTTTTCGGCACTGGGCGTGATCGATGCGCGCCGGCGCCTTGCTGACGGCCTGCTGGCCTTGGGGCTGTCCGTGACCCTGCCCGCGGCCATCGCGGAACTCGCGGCGCTTGGGCCTTTTCGCCCGCCGGCCAATCTCGGTTCGCTCCCGTCGCTGACGGCGCAGGGGGCCGATATCTACGCTCGTTGGGTCTACATGCATCGATTCCTGATCCCGGTCTATGGCATTGCCGTTAGCGCGATTCTGTGGATGGCGGCGGCCGGCGTGATTCACGTGGTCGCTCGAGCCCTGGGTGGACGAGGCAGCTTTGCCGGACTTATGAAACTCCTGGGCTATGCCGCGCTCGTCGGCCTGGTCGCCCTCCCCGTGGCGCTGGCAGACGCGTTGCTCAAGCTCCAGGGCAATGCCAAGGCCGAATTGCCCGTCGGCCAGCTTGCCGGTTTGCTTGGCGTGGCGATCTTTCTCTGGCAGAACGCGCTGCTGGTGGTCGCGACACGGCAGCACTACCGGATATCGACCGAGCGTGCCGTCGCCTCCGTGATCGGGCCGATTGGCGGAGTGCTGGTCCTGGCTCTCGCGCTGATTATTCTGGCGATAACGTTGGCGATCATCGCTCAGCAGCCCGCATGAGCGACGGTAAGTTCCCCGAGAATTTCCTATGGGGCACGGCGACGGCGGCGCATCAGGTCGAGGGCGGCAATCACGCCAACGATTGGTGGGCATGGGAGCAGGTCCCCGGGCATATCAAGAAGGGCGACCGGTCTGACCCGGCCTGCCAGCATTACGAGCGATTCGCGAGCGACTTTGACTTGCTGCGTTCTTTGCATCAAAACGCCCACAGACTGTCTGTCGAATGGTCTCGCATCGAGCCGGCGCCTGGCGAATTCTCGGCGACGGCCCTGGCGCATTATCGCGATGTCCTGCAGGCCCTCCGCGACCGGGGCATGGAGCCCATGGTCACGCTGCATCACTTTACGAATCCAACCTGGATTTCGACCCTGGGCGGCTGGGAAAGCCCTCAAACGGCCGAGTACTTCGCCCGGTTCGCCGAGCGCGTCACGGACGAGCTGCACGATCTGGCGCGGTTCTGGATCACGATCAACGAGCCGACGGTCGTCGCCTACCAGGGTTATGTGCACGGGGAGTGGCCGCCGGGGAAACGAGACTTTGGGGCGGCCCTGCGCGTCGTCGTGACGCTACTGCGGGCCCACTGGCTGGCCTACGAGCGCATCAAGCGCCGGCATCCGCAGCTGCAGGTCGGGCTCGCGCACCACTTACGGATCTTTGACCCCTCCCGCTGGTTCGCGCCGCAAGACCGGGCCGTCGCCGCGGCCTTTACTCGCGTCTTCAACGAGACCACGCTGCGATCGCTGCGCGAAGGCCGCCTGGTCTTTCCACTGAGTCGAAGCGGCAAGGTCAGCGGTCCACGGCAGAGCCAGGATTTTATCGGCCTGAACTACTACACTCGGGAGCTCGTCAAGTTCAATCATCGCTATCGTGCCGAACTCTTCGGCCAGCGGATGCTCGTCGAGCCGGCTCTGCGCTCGGACCTGGCCTGGGAACTCTATCCGGAGGGACTGTATCGAACCCTGATGGAGCTGCGCCGCGAGCAGCTGCCGATTTATGTCACGGAAAATGGCATCGCCGACCGGGATGACGCGCGGCGACCGGAATTCTTGTTGACGCACGTGCGGGCGATGCTTCGGGCGATCCACGACGGAAGTCCCGTTCGCGGCTACATGCACTGGACGTGCTTCGACAATTTCGAGTGGGCGGAGGGCTACAGCGCCAAGTTCGGCCTGATCGCCTGCGATCCGGTGACCCAGGAACGCCGGGTGCGACCCAGTGGGCGTCTCTATGCGGAGATCTGCCGGACTAACCAGATTTCGGCTACCGTCGAGCTTCCACCAGCACGTCAGACCGCTGGGTCAGGCGGCCCGACTGACCTGCGCTGAGCCCCGGCCGGGGCGGGTCGCCAACGAGAAATCTTTGCTCCATCTGGGCGACGACCTGGCCGGATACTTCCAGATCGGCGCTGACTCGATAAACGCCGTCGGCATGCAGGCGGACCACGGGTTCGGCAACCACGATCGCGGGGTCGACCTGATCAGGGATCGTCACCCAGTCCTGGCCGCGGAATCGTCGCTTGGCGAACCAACCGCGGACCTCGCGCCAAAGGCTCGTGTCATGCGCCCGCTCGCGCTCGATGCGCCAGCGCAAGCGCGCGCGACCGTGGCGCCCCGGGTCGTCATTGATGCAAACGATGCGTAAGTGTTGCAGCCGCCCGCGCGGCAGCCGGAGCAGCAGTCCATCGACCGCCGCCTGGTTCTCGGGCAGATCGACGGTCAAGTACAAGGGCGCGAACGCGTCGGCGACGGTCCGATAGGCGCGCTTCGGCCGGCGGGCCTGATCGACGATCGACGCCGTGATCGCCGGGAAACTATCGACCAGCTGGAACAGCAACACGCCGCCGCAGTGCGCGAACTTCTGCCGCCGGAAACAGTCGATCGCGAATCGCAGCAAGTGCGCCTGGTACTCCTGGCTGGCGCGGACGTAGGCATCGCGGCTGGGATGGGCCGAGGGCGGCCCGATGCCGCTGCGCAGCCATTCCGCCGGCTGGTAACCGGCGTAGCGCCAACTCTCGTCGTCGTCGGCAACCGGCCAGCCACGATTCAGGTGCCGCCAGACCGGCGAGTTCGCGTTCGGCAGCGCCTGCGCGCCGACTTCAGACACGAAGGCTGGGCTGAGGCCGGCGAGGTCCCGCCAGTGGCCGTGCGACCATCCGTGGCCGCAGTGCAGGTCCTGGTCACCGGCCCCGGCGAGGGCCGGACGTGATGGATCGAGGCTGCGCAACAGCGCCGCCGCTTCCTCATCCACGTCGAGATTGAGCTGCTCCGTGTGCCGCTCGCCCAGCCAGCTCTGCGACCGGCTCCACGGTGGATCGGCGTGAACCGCGTAGCTGATCACGCTGGGCCGGTTGAACAACAAGTGCACCATCTCTTCGGCCTGGGCGGTCACGGCTTCCCGGAAGAACGCCAGGGAGCGAACGTCGGCCCGATGAATATACGAACCAACCATGGGCATGTCCTGCCAAATCAAGATGCCCGAGCGATCCGCGGACTCGTAGAGGGCCGGCGGCTCGAGGTGGGCATTGAGGCGCAGCATGTCCATGTTGGCCTGGCGCGCCAGCTGGACATCAGACCTCAGAAGATCTTCGCCGGCCGCGTCGAGGAAAAACTCGGAACAATAATTCGCCCCGCGCATGAACATCGGCCGGCCGTTGATCGCGTAGGTCCAGCCTTCGGCTCGGGTCTGCAGCCGGACCTCGCGGATGCCGAAGCTCTCGCTCAGGCTCGAACTCTGATGTTCATCGGCGCTGATCTCGACGTCGGCTTTGTAGAGCGCGGGCTCGCCGTGCGCCCACGGGTACCAGAGCTGCGGGTCGGGCAGGGCGAGCTCGACGGCGACCTCCTGGACATCGTGGCCGTTGAGCCGGAAGGCACGCCGCATTTCGAGGGGCGCGCCGCCCTGAAAATTATCCGGCGCGACCCGGATCAGCAGCTCTCCGGTCATGATCCGGCCGTCCAGGTTACGCAGCCTCGTGCGCAACGTCAGTCGCGCCAGGTCACCCTGCTCGAGGCGAGGCTCACAGTGCATCCACTCGGCGACGACGTGACCAACCTGCTCGAGCAGGACGGGCTGCCAGAGACCCATGGGAACGTGCCAGACGTATTGCTCGCCGAGGCGCCCCAGCTCGCGGCTCGGATAGGGCTTGGCGTCCGAGTCATTGAAGAGGCCCATCAGGTGGCGTTTCGCGGCAAGGTCGGTCTCGACCGGCGCCTCGATGCAGACGGCCAGGACGTTCTCCTCCAGTAAGAACGAAGAAATATCGAAAGAAAATGGCGCGAAGTAGCCATAGTGGCTGCCGAGCAGCCGCCCGTTCAGCCAGACGTTGGCCACCAGGAAGGCGCCTTCAAACCGTAAGAGCGTCCGTTGCCGGTGCCGTGGCCGGGGAAAGCGAAGTCGGTACCAGATCGCCTCGTTGCCGCTGGTGGCGCCGTGCAAACGTGGCACCTGGGCGGGGGCCCAGGCGTCGTCGTCGAAATCGAGCCGCGGAAACCCGCGGTCCTCACCTTCGCCCAGGGTCGCGATCGCCATCCGCCAGCCGGTCGTCAGCTCCTGGCGGTTGAGGGCTTGCCTCGGAAACAGGGACAGGCAATCATTCAGAGCCATCAGCGCGTCCTTTCCGACATGGCGCCGTCGACGGACCGGACACGATAGAACTCCGGGGATTTATGAAACTCGTCGGCATAGCCCTCGGCGAGGTGCTGCTCGACGTCATCCGTGCCGGTGGCTTCGAGCAGTACGAGCACACAGCCGCCGAAGCCACCGCCCATCATCCGCGCGCCGATCACCTGGGGCGTCCGGGCGGCGAGCTCCACGAGGCAGTCAAGCTCCCGGCAGCTTACCGCGAAATCGAGTCGAAGGCTCTCATGAGATGCGTACAGAAGCGGCCCGAGGCCACGGGGCGCGCGCCGGCGAAGCGCGTCGGCCGCCTGCAGGACGCGTGCATTCTCCGTGATCACATGCCGGGCGCGGTGTCGCTCGATGGGGTTCTCGATGCGTTCCAGGCCGTCTTCCGTGGCGTCTCGGAGGCTCGAGAGCCCCAGTGCCCGGGCGGCCGCCTCGCACTCCACCCGGCGCTGGTTGTACGCCGAGCCGGCCAGCTCGTGACGCACCCGGCTGTCGGCGAGCAGCCAGGCAAAGCGGCCATCGGGCAACGGCACCTGTTCGTCCTCGAGCGATCGGCAGTCGAGCAGCATGGCATTGCCGCCGCGGGCTTTGAGCGCCGTGAATTGATCCATGATGCCGGTCCTCGCGCCCACGAAACCGTTCTCGGCTGCCTGGCAGAGCCGGGCGATTTCCAGCACGGGCATCTCGATGCCGCGCGCCGCCAGCATGGCAACGGCGGTGGCGACCTCGAGGGCGCCCGATGAACTCAGTCCGGATCCCACCGGCAGGTCCGACGCGACGAAGACGTCCAGGCCCGGGCCGGGACCGTGTTGCTGGTCGATCTCGCGAGCGACACCTACGAGATAGTCCGTCCAGTTTCCCTGGCGGCGCGAGGGTAGGCCGTCGAGATTGACCATGGCCTGGAAGCGATCGCTGCGCATGGCGATCTGGCTGTCTCGCCGCAGCCGAAGGGCCACGGCGACGTGACGGTCGATGGCCGCCGGCAGCGCGAAGCCCTCGTTGTAGTCCGTGTGCTCGCCGATGATGTTCATCCGTCCGGGCGCAACGGCGACGGCGCCCGGGGGATAACCAAACGCCTCGCGAAACCCGGCCCGGGCACGTTGATCAAGCTGATGGGGTGCGCTCATGGACGATCCATCCGCGCGAAGAGCCAGTCGAGCGCTTCGTCCACGCTGTCGGCGGTGGGCAACTCCGGCTCCGTACGCCGGTCGCGGTCAAACCGCCAGGTCCGGATGCCGATGGTTGGTCGCCCGTTGCGCAACGCGAGAGCGATCTCAGAAAGGGTTCCCAGGCCGCCACCGACGGCCACCACCCCATCGGCGGTGCGAGCCAGCACCGCGTTGCGGGCGTGACCCAGGCCGCTGGCAATCGCCACGTCGATGTACGGGTTTGCCTCGTCAGGATCTTCGCCGGGCAACAAGCCGATCGTCAGACCGCCCGCTGCCCGGGCGCCACGCGCCGCGTGCTCCATCACGCCGGTGAGCCCGCCGCAGAGGAGC
>Ga0209471_1002447_pt1 | contig 10670 bp, 5 predicted proteins | sample GraSoiAngelo_128_FD_185885 | JGI IMG/M metagenome (GOLD analysis project Ga0209471, IMG submission 185885) | Grasslands soil microbial communities from the Angelo Coastal Reserve, California, USA - 14_0927_12_20cm (SPAdes) (version 2) | ecosystem: Environmental > Terrestrial > Soil > Grasslands ... | reverse complement strand
AGGCGGTCACCGAGGCGCTGCTCGCTGCGAGTGGCACGAGGCGGCCCGTCCCCAGGGCCTGGTTCTCTTTGCGGAGATGGATCAGCCGCCGATAGCGGTTCAAGAGCGACCGGGGGTTGGCCTCCTCGGTCGCGACGTTCGTCACGAACGAGTCGGGTTGCGGACTCTCCCACGGTGTGCCCGAGGTGAAGCCCACGCCGGGACGCGGAGCCCACTGCATCGGAGTCCGCAACCGCGGATCGGGCTTGTCGCCCGTCATCCCGATCTCCTCGCCGTAATAGACGAAGGGCAGACCCGGAAGCGTGAGCAACAACGTCGCGGCCAATTTGGCGCGCGCGACATCGCCGCCCAGCGCGGTGAGCACGCGAGTCTGGTCGTGGTTGCTCAAGAACGGACACCAGCGGTACTCGGGCAGGGTGTCCTGGAGCCGGAGGAAACCGCTGAGCAACCCCGCGGCCGAGCCGGTGCGGACCGCCGACAAGAGTGAGTCGGCCAGCTCGAAACCGAAGTACGCTGTGAGCTGATCCGGGTAATACGGCATCATCGCGTTGATGTTACCCCACGCTTCGCCGACCGTATAGGCGCCCGGTTTGACGCTGTCCACGTGCGCGGCGTACTGGTGCAGGAAGGCGTGGGTGCCGGGGCACCCCATCAGGCAGCTCCCTTCCTCCACGAGATAGGGCACGGCGTCCAGGCGAAAGCCGTCCACGTCCATGTCGCGCAGCCAGAAGGTGGCGATACGCTTCGCCTCGTCCCGCACGGCTGGCGTCTCGTAGTTCAAGTCCGGCATGCCGCTCCAGAATACCCCGTAGTAGTACTCGTCGCGCACGGGCGAGCGGTGCCAGTCGTCCCCGCCGTGGGGCCCCTTGCCCAGGGGCGACGGCGCAAAGCGATACCAGGCGCGATAGGGCGATGTCGTATCGTGCAGGGCCGCCTGGAAATAGCGGTGCTCGCTCGAGCTGTGGTTCAGCACCATGTCCACGAGCACCTTGATGCCGCGGCGGTGGGCTTGGGCCACGAGCCGCTTGAAATCGTCGTTGCTGCCGTAGGCGGGCTCGACGCGGTAGTAGTCGCTGACGTCGTAGCCGTGGTAGCTGGGTGACGCGGCGACCGGCATGAGCCAGATGCAGGACGCGCCCAACTTGTCGATGTAGTCGAGCTTCTCGATCAACCCGTTCAGGTCGCCGATCCCATCGCCGTTCGAGTCGTAGAACGAGCGGACGAACACTTCGTAGCACACGGCGCCGCGCGTCCAGACGGGGCCGGCCGCTTGCTGCGCGGCGAGCGAAGCGATCGGCATGCACGCCAGGAGCACGGCGCCGCGGCGGAGCGCGCGTGAGATTGACACGGCTCGCGCCCCCATGGTACCACTCGGCAAGGAGCGAGGAGGTACTATGGGCGACGAGATGGGCGCGTTTCGCGTCAGTGTGGAGATCGAGAACCCTGCGCGCCCGGGTGAACGACGGACGCTGGAAGCGGTCCTGGTCGACCCCGGGGCGGAGTTGTCGTGGCTTCCCGCTCCTGTCCTCGAGTCTCTGGGGATCGCGCGAATCCTCCTGGGGGCGCATTCGCCGGAAGGCATGAATCTGCGTGTCGACCCCCTTAGGAAGCAGCTGATCGACGCGGGACCCGCGCCCGCCGCGGCCACGCGCGCGGCATGATGCCTAAAGCTCACGGCAGCTTGGTCGCGACGTCGATCGCGATCGCCGAATTGGCCGCGAGCTGGACCCGGATCGCGCCCGCGGAGCTCACGACGATCGACCCGCCGGACAGGGCGTCGGCGTAGGTCCCCGGCACCATGCCCGTGGCGATCGTCGTGTCGAGCGGCACACCCTCGCGATTGATGGCCACGAAGCCCTTGTCGCCTCGTGAGAACGCGACGGCATTGGCGCCGTCGTCCCACCAGTGGTTCACGTCGCTGCCCGCGACGAGCTTCCGGAAGGAGACCATTCTCAGAATGTACGGATCGCGGTGCTCGCACACCCACTGGCCGACGGTGACGGTCTCGAGGCTCGACGCGCAGGTGACGTCATTGGTATTGCCGTTCGCATCGGACGGCGGGCCCATGTCGCTTCCCGCCGGACAGTCGAACGCGTAGCTCGACAGGACCGACGGATAGCCGTAGGGTTGCGCCAGCATCCACACGTTCGCCAGACGGAAGGTGTTGCCGTCACGATAGCTGATGCCGCATTGGTGCTGTGTGTCGTGGTTCTGGAGGAACACCACGGCCTTGTCGGAGGGCATTAATCCCCACGCGGCCTCGGAGAACTGGTTCCCGGACGCGCCGCCGGGGTTGAGTTGCGAGATGTGCTGCCCGCCGATCTGCCGGAACTTGTCCCCTACGCCGACGAACGTGAATTCGGTGATGTCGGCGGCGCCGCCCGAGCGGTAACCCTCGCCGAAGTAATCGTGCGGCGAGAGCGCCTCGCCCGCCCCGCCGATGACCTCCAGGAAATAATACGGGATCGGCCGTCCCTCCGCGCTCAACGTGGAATCGACGAGCGCGAGAATGGCGTCGAGCTCAACCTGCTGGATGTGCTTCGCGGCGTCGATGCGGAAGCCAGCGACGCCCAGGCGCGCGAGATCAGGTAGCCGGCGATCTTCTGGCGGACCGCGGGCAGACCGGTGTTGAGATCGGGCAGCCCGAACAATTCGCAATCCTGGACGTTAGCGGCGTCTTGATAGTTGCTGACCGTGCACGGGGTGTGGAAATCGCCGGGCGTGTAGAGACCCGGATAGCTGTACTTGGTATAGGCCGTCCCGTTCGAGCCCACTCCGGGGCTCGGATAGTTGGTCATGTGGTTGATGACGGCGTCCACGTAGATACCTACGCCCGCCGCGCGACAGCGTTGCACCATGGCGGCGAATTCGGCGCCCGTGCCCGACCGGCTGCGGGCGATGCTGTAGCTGACCGGCTGGTAGCGCTCGCTCCAGGGGTACGTAGGGGCTTGGACGCTGTGCTCCTGCGGCGGCGAGATCTGGACCGCAGTGAAGCCGGCGGGCCCGAGGACATTCTCACACTCGGTCGCGATGTCGGTCCACTTCCACTCGAACAGGTGGACGAACACGTCGCCCGCGGCCATGTGGCCGCTGGGGCGGTAGGTGGCGGAGAGCAGCGGCCGCGGGGGCGGCGGGTTGCCGGTGATGCGCGGGCCGGTGTACCCGCACGCCGCCACTGCCCACAGCAGCAGGGCCGCGGCGACGCGACGTGCAAGTAACAGCGAAGACTCCCGGCGATCAGTAACCCGGATTTTGCTTGAGGTTCGGGTTGGCGACCACCTCGGAGTACGGGAGCGGGTACAGGTCGAGATGCGAATCGGTCGCAATGCCGGCCGAATTCGTCCCGTTCGGGTCCTGACCCTTCCACGCCCACAGATACGCGCCCCCCGTGAACAGGCCATACCGGATCAGGTCGGTCCGGCGGTGGGCTTCCCACAGGAGCTCGCGGCCCCGCTCGGCGAGAATGAAGTCCAATGTGAGCTGACCGGCCGTGATGTCGCCGGACGTACCGCCGTACGCACGCTCCCGCAACAGGTTCACGTAGGTCAGCGCCTGCGCCACGTTGCCGCCCGTACCACCCCGCAACACGGCCTCGGCGTAGATCAGGTACGCCTCGCCGAGGCGGAACATCGGGAAATCCGTGTCCACGAACGCGGAGTCCGAGGGAGGCACACCGGTCGAGGTCACATTCTGGTACTTGGGCGCCGCGATCCCTTTGGTAAAGTCGCCGATGCTCGTCACCGCAAGCGTCTGACCGCTCGTGTAGAAGTACCCGGCGCGGTTGTCCCCGGCGGCATAGAAGCTGTCGGCCTGCGGCTTGAGGCGCAGCCCCCACCAGCAGCCGTTGATGCCGTAGGTGCCGTTGCTCATGCTGCCCCCGCAGGAGGCATGCGCGAGGAACGTCACGCCACCGTAGGTCTGCGTCCTCTTCCCGTCCTGCGTAATGGCAAAGATGATCTCGCGAGAGGTGTTGTTGTCGGCCAGAAACAGATGCCGATAGCTGGTGTCCAGGCTGTACGCCCCCGATCCGATGACGGCCTGCGCTGCGGTCAGCGCCTCGGTCCAGTGCGGCGTGCCGGTGTAGACGCCCGCGTTCAGGTAGACCTCGGCCAGCAGCATAGATGCGGCTGGCCCCGTTGCGCGGCCGTACGTGCTCGCGCCGGGCGGGGGCAGCGAGTCGATGATCGCGTTCAGCTCGCTCACGATGAAGTTGAAGACGTCCGTACGCGTGCTCTGCGCGGGCGGCGGCCCACCGATCAGGTTGCTTTCGGTGACGAGCGGGATGTCTCCGAAGAGATCGATCCCGTGCCAGTAGCTCAAGGCTCGCAAGAACCGGGCCTCGGCGCGGTAGAACCGGATGTTCGTCCTCAGCGTCGGGTCGTTCTGGTTCCGCTCCGCTAGCTTGGCAGCGGTGCTCTGGCGCAGGAACTCGTTCGCCAGCACGACCTGAAAGTAGACGCGGTAATACATCGCCACCACCATGCGGCTCTGCGAGGTCCATGTCTGCGTGTTCATCTCGGGCAGGCCGATGTCGTTCCACGCGATCACCGCCTCATCCGTGGGCAGCTCCTCCGTCTCCCAGTAGAGGCGCAGATACTGCGAGAACCCCTCGTCGATGCCGGAGATGTCCGGCAGCCCTGCTGGGCCTTGTTGTCCGCTGACCGCCAACCCGGCGTACAACCGCGCGAGGAATGCCTGGTACGAGTTGGGGTCGTTGAAGATGTTGGACTCGGTGACCGTGCTCTTCGGCTCCACTGTCAGGTCGGTGCAGTCGGCTGCGACCAGGAGCAGGAGCGCAGCCGCGCACGCGCGCGCCGTCGGTCTGGTGAGGTTCATGGCTCCGTCCCCCTAGAACCGCACGCTCAGGCCACCGGTGACGGTGCGCGAGCGGGGATAGATGTTGTTGTCGACGCCGTTCAGGCCCGCGGTCGGGTCCACGCCGCCATAGCCCGTGATGGTGAACACGTTCTGTACCGTGCTGAAGAGACGTACCTGTTGGCCGCGGTACGTGAACGAATAGCCCAGCGTGATGTTGTCCATCCGCAGGAACGATCCGTCCTCCACGTAATAGTCCGAGAGGTACTGTGGAGTCAGAAATCCGGTCGTCAACACCGACGTGTGCAGGTTGTACGGGGAAAAGCGCCTGACCTCCTGGTAGGTGCCCAGGTTGGAAGCCACGTTGTTGTAGACCCAGTTCCCGAGCCACGCCCGCAGCGTGAAGCTGAAGTCGAAGTTGCCGTACGTGAGATATGACGAATGCCCCAGGATCCACTTGGGCGCCGGGTCGTGGTACGCCCGCAGGCTGGCGGCGTCGCAGGTAGAGGCGATGGTGTCGGCCAGGCTGACGTATTTGCCCTCGACCGGCTTCCCGTTCCGGTACTGCTGTTGGCACACGAAGAACGAGTTGATCGGCTGGCCCGGTTCGAGGATCCCGATCGTCGTGCCCACGCCGCCGGAGACGCCGTTGACCGGGATCTGCTGCGCACCATTGGCGCTGATGCTCGTCAGCCTGTTCGTATTGTGGGCCGCCGTAAAGTCGGCGGTCCAGGTGAGGCGGCTCCCGCCCCCTCGCAGCACGCGGGCGCTGAGGCTGGCCTCGATGCCCTGGTTTTTCATGGTACCGATGTTGCTCGTCACGAAGTTCGAGAAGTTGGTGCCGGCGGGCTGCGGCACCGTGAAGATCAGGTCGCTGGTCTTCTTGACGTACCAGTCGATGGCGCCGCTGAACCGCTGCTCCAGGAACCCGAAATCGAGGCCGACGTTGGTGGCGGCGGTCTCCTCCCACTTGATGTTCTTGTCGACTGCGCTGGGGCGAATCGTCGGGACGAACACGTTGCCGAACTGCACCTGCGCCAGCGAGTTCCCGGCCAGATATGCCGTGTACTGCTGGTAGTTCGCGAACGCCTGGTTGCCGGTCTTCGCCCACGACACGCGCAGCTTCAGGTCCGAGAGCTCCCGCACGCGGCTCAGGAACGGCTCCTGCGAGATCCGCCACGCGAGGGCAACCGACGGGAACGTACCCCAAGCGTTGCTCGCCCCGAAGCGCGAGGATCCGTCGCGGCGCAGGCTCACCGCCGCCAGGTAGCGATCCGAGTGGTTGTAGGTGAGCCGCCCGAAGAAGGAGATCAGCCTGCTTTCCTGGACGTTCGGACTTCCCGGCGAAACGTGTGCTGCTGTCGGGAAGCCGTTGATGTCGAAGATATCGGTGCTCAGGCCCGTCAACGTCAGCGAGGGGAACTCGGCGTGCGACTGGACATAGGAATAGCCGGCAGTCGCATCGATGGTGCCGGGTACGAAGCTGAGCGTCCGCGCATAGTTCAGATACGTTTCGAGTACTGTGTTCACCATGTTGGGATCGGTGCGATACTCGGAGCCGAAATTGCCGGACTTGATTTCGCTGTGCAGGACGCTCGGGTTGAAGGTCGCTTGCGTGAATTGGGTGACGTCGTACCCGAGGTTGACGTTGGCCTTTAACCCCTCGACGAAGGGCAGGCTGTAGTCCGCCTGCACGTTGCCGACGCTGCGGTAGGTCGTGCCCTGGAACTTGGCCAGATTCAGCAGCTGCAGGGGGTTGTCCGCCGATTGCAGCTGATTCTTCGGCCAGTTGTAGTAGCCGGTGACGGTGTTGGGATCGTAGACCGGCTGCGTCGGCCCCATCTGGGCGGCGTTGGAGAGCACGCCGCCCGGCGGGAACTGGTCGAACGAGCGCGAGCCCTTCAGGTTCGTGCGCACGGAAAGGCGATCGTTGAGGACGCGCTGGTCGTAGTTGAAGCCCAGGGAGATCCGTTGGGTCGAAGTGCCCTGGATGATCCCGTCCTGATTCAAGTAGCCCAGCGACAGTCGGTAGCGGTTGCTTCCCCCCGTGCCCGAGACGGCAAAGTTGTGGTCCTGGCCGAACGCGGTCCGGTCCACCAGGCCGAACCAGTCGGTGTTCGCGTTCCCCAGCTGGTTGATCTGTGACGTGTCGCCGTGCGCGAGCACGGCTGCCCGAAACTGCGCCGCGTTCAGCATCGAGGGCAGCCGGGTCACGGACGAGGAGGACGCGCTGCCGCTGTATTCGACCTGCGACCCGCCCCGTCCCGACTTCGTCGTGATCAGGACGACGCCATTGGCGGCGTTCGCCCCGTAAATCGCCGCAGCCGACGCATCCTTCAAGACCGTGACGCTCGCGATGTCACGCGGGTTCAGGAAGTTGAGAGCGTCGCGCCCGGCCGAGGGGTTGAGGGTGTCGCGCCCGACGAATATGCCGCCGCCGGCGCCGGTACCCACGGGCATGCCATCGACGACGTACAGCGGTTCGCTGCTGGCGTTGACGGACGTCGCGCCGCGAATCCGGATCGTGAGGTTGCCACCCGGCTCGTTGTTGTCGACCAGTTGCACACCGGCGACCTTGTTCTCGATGAGCTGCTGCGGGCTGACGACACGGCCCGTATTGAACTGCTCCGCGGTCACTTGTGTCACGGACCCGGTGATGTTGCCGGCCCGTTGCTCCCCGTACCCGGTGACGACGATCTCCGACAGGCCTACCGCCTGCGGGGACAGGGCGACGTCGACGACGACCGTGTCGCCCGCCGCGACCGTGACGGCCCGCTTCGCCGGCGCGTAGCCGATCATTCGCGTCCGCAGGGTGTCGCTGCCCGCGGGGACTCCCGTGACGACATAACGGCCATCGGCCTGGGTCAGCGCGGCGCGGCTCCCGATCGCGACCGAGATCCCGGAGAGCGGCTGATGCGTCGCGTCGTCCGTCACGTGTCCGCGGACCGTGCCGCTGGGCTGCTGCGCGCCGAGCGGCGCCACGCACAGCACCGCCAGCAGCGCGCCAATCACGCACTCTGCTCGTTTCATACGCGTCCTCTCAAGCTGAAAGTGTGGCTCGCATGCCACATGATTCTTCCTCTCCACGCTGCGTTGTCAAGGACGCCCGAAGCGCGGACGGAGGACCTGGAGCTTGTCGTTGTTCCGGGCCACCAGGATCACGCGGCCGCCGTCCGCGCGCCGCACCCACTCCATATGGCGCACCTGTCCATCGATCACGACGCCGCTCCGCTCCATGTCGATGGCCTCGAAGCGCCCGTCTCCCCGGCCCCGCAGCAACAGGCCGTAACTGGCATCGGAGCGCCCGAGCACCGGTGGGAATCCGTAATCGTTCCCCGCGACCAGGAGGTCAGTCCGCCCGTCGCCGTCGAAATCCTCCGCCAGCGCAGCGCGAATCGGCGCGAATTGGGCCTCGACGGGCAGCGGCGCGAGCGTGAAGCCGCCGTGGCCGTTGTTCAGCGCGACGGAGCTCGCAAAAACTCGGGCCTCTCGCACCGTCGCCCGGGCGAGCTCCGCGGCGCTGAAGACGTCCTCGACTCGGGATGCCCCGAAGGACGCATATGTCGGGAACCGGTTCCGCAGACTGGGGACGACACTCAGCAGCTCGTCCCGACCGGCGACCGGGTAGCTCACGCCGTGACTGTAGACCGTGAGCACCTGCTCGAGCGTGCCGTTGTGCCCGAAGTCGGCCACGTACAAGCGGACCGGCTGCGCCGGCGACGCCCGGAGAGCGGAGTTGAGCCCGAGGTTGCCGAGCACCAGGTCGGGGCGCCCGTCGCCGTTCAGGTCCGCCACGGTGACGCTGCTCCACCACCCTTCCGTTCCCGCGAGCCCCGCCTCGCCGGTCCGATCGACGAGTCGGCCATTCTCGTTGTGGAACACGCGTACCGCCATCCACTCCCCGGTGACGATCAAGTCGAGCCGGCCGTCGTGATCGTAATCGACCCAGGCCGCCGCGGTTACCATGCCGACCTGGGCGAGGTCCGGGGCCTTCTCGAGTGTCACGTCACGAAAGTGCCCGGTGCCGTCGTTCTCGAGCAGGTAGCTGCGAGGGGCGAGGCCGTAGCGCTTCGCCACGGCACGCCGCCCCACGAACAGATCGAGATGCCCGTCGCCGTTGAAATCGCCGGGCACCACGCACGACCCGCTTTCGGCAAACCGCGGCAGGGCCAGCGTGTCGCGGGAGAAATGGCCCCGACCGTCGTTCACGTACAGCCGATCCTGCAGCGCCGCGTCGTCGCCCCAGAACTCGTTGCCACCGCTCACGACGTACAGGTCGGGATGCCCGTCGCCGTTGGCGTCGAAGAACACCGCAGCGACGTCCTCGCTGAGGCTGTCGGCCTGGAACACGCGCTCGAGCGCCGCGCTCGTGCGGAACGTCCCGTCGCGCCGCTGCAAAAAAAGCCGTCCGGCCTGCCATTGGGCCCCGCCCACGTAGATGTCGTCCAACCCGTCGCCATCGACGTCGCCGACGGCGAGCGCGGGCCCCTCAGCCGACAAGAGGTGGGGGATCAAGGGCTCGCGGTGGAAATCGTAGAAGGCATTCTCGTGGTGCGTGAAGTCGATGCGCACGCTGTCCGTCACGTCGGTGAGAGGCGGCAGGGGCGGCAAGGGCGGCAGCGTGGCACCCTGCTGCGACAGCGTGAGCGTGCGGTCGACCGCTACGAGGGTCAACACCTGACGACGCCGATCGGGCCACGTCACCGTCAGCGAGTCGATCTGTTCCGCGGACCCCAGTCCGAAATGCAGGCGCGGATCGACGGAAGACTGGAACCCCCGGGTGGGAAACTGCTCGAGCATCTGCAGCGTGCCGCCCGTGCCGCCCGTGCCGCCACGTTTGATCACCACCTTCGCGCCGATCCCGGCCGTGTTCGCCCCGGAGCCCCGCAGCACTACTTGCAGGTAGTGGTTCCCGGTGAGCTCGCGCGCGCGGTTGCGGTAGATCGCGGGGGGGGCGTTGAGGTTATTGACGACGAGGTCGAGGGCGCCGGAATTGTTCAGGTCGACGTACGCGGCGCCGTTCGAAAACCCCGGCGTCGCGAGCCCCCAGCGAGCGGCCTCGTTCGTGAACGTCAGGTCTCCATTGTTGCGATACGCGTAGTTGGGCGTCGCGACCTGCGGCATCTTCCTGATGAGCGTCCCAACCAGCCCGCCCATTCCCTGCCTCAGCGACGCCTGGACGGCCGGGTTGACGACATAGGCGAGGTAGTCCAGATCGTTGGGCCGCCGATAGATCCCGGTGGTAATGAAGAGGTCCTTGTATCCGTCGTTGTCCAGGTCGGCGAACAGCGGGGCCCAGCTCCAATCGGTCGCAGCGACGCCCGCCAGATAGCCGATCTCACTGAAGCGTACCCGTCCTCGCAGGGCGCCGCGGTTGAGCTGCAGCGTGTTGCGGGCGTACTGCGGACGGTAGCCGGCCGCGAGCTTCTCGAGGTGGACGTCGAAACTTTCGGCATTGGCGGAGCTCTTGAGGATCTGCTCCTGGTCGGGCAACATGTCGAGCACCACGACGTCCGGCCGCCCGTCGTTGTTGAAGTCCGCGGCGTCGACGCCCATCGAGGCATGGCTGGTGTGTCCCAGCACCGTGGCGCCGGACTCGGTGAACGTGCCGTCGCAGTTGTTGATGTAGACGAAGTCGTCTTCCTGGAAGTCGTTGGCGACGTACAAGTCGGGGCAGCCGTCGAGATTCAGGTCGCTCGCGACGACGCCGAGACCGTATCGCACGGCGCCACCGTAGAGGCCTGCTTGGTCGCTCACATCCACGAAATGGCCCTTGTCCTGACGGTATAGGCGATCCCCGAGCCTCGCGCCCGGGGATGCGTGCTGGCGATGGAGGGCGTTGCCGCGCTCGGGGT
>Ga0209471_1002442_pt1 | contig 10680 bp, 11 predicted proteins | sample GraSoiAngelo_128_FD_185885 | JGI IMG/M metagenome (GOLD analysis project Ga0209471, IMG submission 185885) | Grasslands soil microbial communities from the Angelo Coastal Reserve, California, USA - 14_0927_12_20cm (SPAdes) (version 2) | ecosystem: Environmental > Terrestrial > Soil > Grasslands ... | reverse complement strand
ACCCCATGGCGTAGAGATATGACCGATGCGGCGCGCGCGCGGGACCCTCCGTCACGTGACGGCTTGGAAGCCTTTGCTTGATATTGGTCTTGGCGTCCATCGCAACCCTGTTTCCCAGTCATCTCTCGTAGGATGAGGGAAATCTGGAATTTCCCTTCGCCTTCGCGAGCGCCGTGGCCATAAGCCTTGCGAAACATCATTTCACGGAGGGGTGTGGCAAAAAAGCGGCGCGAGCAAGAGGTGGCCGCGGCGGCCAACAAATGTTCGTTAACTGTTGCTGCTTCGCAACATTCGTGGCGCCACGGCAACCATTTTTAACCAACAGGTAGTACACGGACTCACGGGGCGCGTGATGCGTGCGACCCGATCTTCGTGGTCCTAATCCACCTTGACGTTGGCCGCCTTGATGATCGGCCACCATTTGGCGATCTCGGCCTGCTGCCAGGCGCCCAGCGCCTGCGGCGTCAGCTTGTCGGCCGGCGGCATTTGCAAGCCCAGATTTTCGAGCTGCTTGCGCACAGCTGGATCGTTCAGGGCATCGACCGCCGCGGCATTGAGTTGTGTCACGATATCCCGTGGTGTGCCCTTCGGCACCCACAGGCCGGACCACAGCGTCATGTGAAATCCGGGAAGACCCGCCTCATCGGTGGTCGGGATATCCGCCGCCTGCTCGACGCGCTTGCTGTCTGTGACGGCATAGGCGCGGATCGTGCCCGCACGCACCTGATTGATGGAGTTGGAGAGCTGATCGACGATCACGTCGATCTGGCCTGCGACGAGATCGTTCAGTGCAGGCCCGGTGCCACGGTACGGCACATATTGCAGGGTAATGCCGCCCGCGGCTTCGAAAGCAAGGCCGGCGACGTGACTGCCAGAGCCCGCGCCAGCGGTGCCGGCGGTGGCCGGCTGAGGCTGTGACTTCAACCACGCCAACAACTCGGGCAGCGATTTCGCCGGAACGGCGTTCTTGCTGACGATGACCATGGGATTGCTCGGCAGCAGCACCACCGGCTCCAGATCGTTCACGAGGTCGTAGCCAAGCTTGTAGATCGCGCCGTTGGCGACATGGGTGCCGAGATGGCCGAAGCCCACGGTGTAGCCGTCGGGCGGTGAATGCACGACGCGGCCGACGCCGATCGAGCCGCCGGCGCCTGTGGTGTTCTCCACCAGGATCGTCTCGCCAAGCGTCGTCTTCATGCGCTCGGCGAGAATTCGCATCATCGCATCCGACGGACCGCCGGCGGAAAACGGCACCACGATAGTGATGGGGTGGGTGGGGAATTTGTCGGCGAACGCGTTGCCGCAAAATGCCGATAGCGCAACGAAGAAGGCCAAAACTGTTCTACGCATCCGCTTCCTCCAACGCGCCGATGAAGGTCAGAGTTTCGCGTAGTCGATCGGCTTGTGACGATCGAGGGTGCGGTCGACCTTCGCCAACGGGTATTTAAGGCCTGTCGCACAGTTGAATAGCATCACCCGATCGGTTTTCGTAATCCGACCATCGTCGAGGCTCTGTTTGTAGGCGGCGTAGGTCGCAGCACCCTCCGGACATAGCAGCAAACCCTCCTCGCGCGCGACTTCGTTGAGCGCCGAAGAAATCTTCTCATCCGTCACCGCAATCGCGAAACCTTTGCTCTCGCGCACTGCCCGCAGGATAAGGAAATCTCCGATCGCCCGTGGCACGCGGATGCCCGATGCGACGGTGTGGGCATCTTCCCAGCGCGGCGCATGCTCGCTGCCGTTCTCGAACGCGCGCACCATCGGCGCGCAACCCGCCGCCTGCACTGCTACCATCTGCGGCCGCTTCGATCCGATAAAGCCGATCGCCTCCAGCTCAGCGAACGCCTTCCACATGCCGATCAGCCCAGTGCCGCCGCCGGTCGGATAGAAAATCACATCGGGCACTTCCCAGCCGAGCTGCTCGGCGAGTTCCAGCCCCATCGTCTTCTTGCCCTCGATGCGATACGGCTCCTTGAGCGTCGAGGTGTCGAACCAGCCGGCCTTCAACTTGCCCTCGCCGACGATCTTGCCGCAATCGTCGATCAGGCCGTTGACGCGATAGACGGTTGCGCCCTGCAATTCGATCTCGCTGACATTCACTTCCGGCGTATCGGCGGGACAGAAGATCGTGGTCTTGATGCCGCAATTGGTGGCGTAGGCTGCAAGCGCCGCGCCGGCATTGCCGTTGGTCGGCATCGCCATGTGCCTGATGCCGAGCGCCTTACCCATCGAAACCGCCATCACGAGGCCGCGCGCCTTGAACGAGCCGGTCGGCAGGCGGCCTTCGTCTTTGACGATGATCTCGCCGCCGCCGAGTTTCTTGCCGAGCTTGGGCAGGCGAATCAGCGGCGTGGTGACTTCGCCGAGGCTGACAATATCGGCGCATTTGCGCACCGGCAGCAGCTCGCGATAGCGCCACAGGTCGGCCGGGCGCTGCCGGAGTGCGTCTTTTGTCAGCGCCTTCTTCACCCCAGTGAGGTCGTAGCGCACCAGGAGCGGTTTCCCGGCTTTGGAAAGGTTGTGGATCTGGTCGGCGGGATAGCGATCGCGTTCCATCGCGCATTCGAGGTGGGTCACGAACGTCGGACGTTCGATGATCAGATTGTCGTTATCTTTCACGGATAGGGTCTTTCGATTTTTGGTGAGGCACACGCCGCTAGATGTTCAAGACGCGGCCATAGGCATCGAGCACGGCTTCCTTCATCATTTCCGACAGCGTCGGATGCGGGAAGATGGTGTGCATCAGCTCTTCTTCCGTGGTTTCGAGATTCATCGCGACCACATAACCCTGGATCAGTTCGGTGACTTCGGCGCCGATCATGTGCGCGCCGAGCAACTGGCCGGTTTTCTTGTCGAACACGACCTTCACCAGCCCCTGATCCTCGCCTAGCGCGATCGCCTTGCCGTTGCCGACAAACGGGAAACGGCCGACGCGGATCTCGCGGCCGCCCTCCTTTGCCCTTGCCTCGGTGAGGCCGACGGAGGCGACTTGCGGGTTGCAATAGGTGCAGCCGGGAATGAGGTTCTTGTCGGTGGCATGAGGATGCAGGCCCTTGATGGCCTCGACGCACACGACGCCTTCATGCTCGGCCTTGTGCGCCAGCATCGGTGGCCCCGCAACGTCGCCGATGGCATAGATGCCGGGCACGTTGGTCTTGCCATAGCCGTCGATCACGACGCAGCCGCGCTCCGTCTTGACGCCGAGTTTCTCAAGCCCAAGATTTTCGATGTTGCCGACCACGCCGATCGCCGAAATCACCCGATCGAACTCGACGCTCTGCGGTTTCTTGCCATCGTCGATTGTGGCGACGACGCTGTCGCTCTTCTTCTCGAGCTTTGTCACTTTGGTACTGGTGAGAATTTTGATCCCCTGCTTCTCGAAGCGTTTTCGCGCAAGGCCTGCGATCTCGGCATCCTCGACGGGAAGAATCTGCGGCAGCACCTCCACGACGGTGACGTCCGAGCCCATGGTGTGGAAGAACGAGGCGAATTCAATGCCGATCGCGCCTGAGCCGACCACCAGCAGCGATTTCGGCATTTTGTCCGGGACCATCGCCTCGAAATAGGTCCAGACCAGCTTCTTGTCGGGCTCCAGTCCCGGCAGCACGCGCGGGCGCGCACCCGTCGCAAGAATGATGTGTTTTGCCTGATAGGTCCCCTCGCCCGCCGCGCCCTTTGGCGCCTCGACCGAAGACTTCTTCACCGTAATCTTGCCGGGCGCATCGATTGCGGCTTCGCCCCAGATCACCGTGACCTTGTTCTTCTTCATCAGAAAACCGACGCCGTCGTTGAGGCGTTTTGACACGCCGCGCGAGCGCTGCACGACAGCCTTGGGATCGTAGGAGACTTTTTCGGCCAAGAGCCCATAGTCCTTGGCGTGCTGCATATAGTGGAAAATTTCTGCGGTGCGCAGCAGCGCCTTGGTGGGAATGCAACCCCAGTTCAAACAGATGCCGCCGAGATAGGACTTTTCGACAATCGCAGTCTTGAAGCCGAGCTGCGCCGCGCGGATCGCGGTGACGTAGCCGCCGGGCCCGGAGCCGATGATGATAATGTCAAAGGATGTGTCGGCCATTGCTACTCACTCTAACCTTCGATGGGAGAAGGGAGCACCTTCTCACACCATCATCATGACCGGATTTTCGATCAGCATCTTGAATGCGCCGATCAGCTCGGCGCCAAGCGCGCCGTCGATCGCGCGATGATCGCAGGACAAGGTCACGCTCATCATGTGCGCGATCTCGATCTTGCCCGAGTGCACCACCGGCCGCTCCTCGCTGGTCCCGACCGCAAGGATCGTCGCGTGCGGCGGATTGATCACGGCGGTGAAATCCTTGATGCCGTACATGCCGAGGTTGGAGACCGCGGTGGTGCCGCCCTGATATTCCTCCGGCTTGAGTTTGCGCGCCCGGGCTCGCGCCGCGAAATCCTTCATCTCGCCCGAAATCGCCGACAGCGTTTTGGTCTCGGCCTTGCGGATAATCGGCGTAATCAATCCGCCCGGCATCGCCACGGCGACGCCGATGTCGGAATGCTTGTGTTTCACCATGCCGCCTTCGGTCCAGCTCACATTGCAGTTCGGTATCCGCTGCAAGGCAATCGCCATCGCCTTGATGACAAAATCGTTGACCGAAAGCTTGTAGAGCGGCTTTTTCTCTCTGTCGGTCGGTGCGGCCGCATTGATCTCCTCGCGGGCGGCGAGCAGCTTGCCGATATCGCAATCGATGGTCAGATAGTAATGCGGCACGGTCTGCACCGACGCGGTCAGCCTTTGGGCAATGGTCCGCCGCATGCCGTCATGCGGCACGACCTCGTAAGAGCCGGGTTCGAACAGCGCGAGGATTTGCTTGTCCGACATCGAGGGCGCGATGCTCGGCGCGCCGGGCACGGCTGGTGGCGCCTTCAACCCCTTGCCAGACTTCGCCTGTTCCACATCGCGCGCGATCACCCTGCTATGCGGGCCTGAGCCGACGATGCGCCCGAGCTCGATCCCGGCTTGCTTGGCCAGGCGTCGGGCTAGCGGCGAGGAGAAGATGCGGCCGTGGCCGTTGGTTTGCGGCGCAGCCGATGCCGCCTGAGGCGCGCGCGCAGCTACCGGCGCTGGGGCGGGTTTTGGCGCAGGCGCTTGCGCAGGCGCCGGAGCAGTCCGGGGAGGCGCCGCTTCTTGAGGCTTCGGCGCCGGTTTGGCAGCGCCTGCGCCGGCCGCCTTCACATCCTCGCCGTCGCCGGCCATCACCGCGATCACGTCATTGACGGCGACATCCTGCGTGCCTTCGGGCACCAAAATCTTCGCGATGGTGCCTTCGTCGACCGCCTCGACTTCCATGGTCGCCTTGTCGGTCTCGATTTCGGCGATCACGTCGCCGGACCTGACCTTGTCGCCCTCCTTCTTGAGCCACTTGGCAAGGTTGCCCTTTTCCATCGTCGGCGACAGCGCGGGCATCAGAATGTTGATCGGCATACTGACCTCAATTGCCTATGTCGCCCTGCCACAGGCGCTCGTTAGCGGGGTTCGACCGCCATGACTTCATCATGTCGATCGAGCGATCGTCCGCAAGATCGATGTAGGGAATGCCGAATTGATCCGGGATGTCCTTGCTTCCCGGAAACGTCACGGACTCCCCGATCAGCAGAAGCGAAAGCGGCAAGCCGCTTTGCGCGATGCTGGTCTCGGCCTCGCGAATGGCTTCGGCCATAAAGTCGAAATGATGGGGTTCAATTGCCACGGTCAGTGACCTTGCTGCCGGCGAGGCATGGTGAGGCCCGTGTCTGTCGGCCGGGCGATTTCCGCATCGAACATATCGACGATGCGCGTCAGCGCCTCCTCCTCGGTAAACCCGCCCTCGCGCGCATAGGCCCGCGCGGCATGGCGCGCGATATCGACGAGCAGCAGACCCCACATATCCGGCTCCTCGAACGCGCGGGTGAAAGCGATGGAAAGTCCACCATCGACGACGAAGGCGCGCAACACCTCGGTGGCATCATCACGGCCGATGACATCCGGAGGCAAGGGCTGCTCTTTGGGACCGGCCATGATCTACCTGTAACAAACGGCTTTGGCGGCTTCGACCACCTCGGCCGCCGACGGCAATGCGAGCTTTTCGAGGTTCGCCGCATAGGGCATCGGCACGTCCTTGCCGGAGACGCGCAACACCGGCGCATCCAGATAATCGAAGGCGTGTTCCATGATGCGCGCCGCGATCTCGGCGCCGACACCATTTTGTTGCCAGCCCTCCTCCACCGTCACCGCTCGTCCGGTTTTCTTGACCGACGCGACGACGGTGTCAGTGTCGAGCGGACGCAGCGTGCGCAGATCAATCAATTCGGCCTCGATGCCTTCCTTGGCGAGCTCCTCGGCGGCCTTCAGGGCATAGGTCATGCCATTCGACCACGAGACGATGGTGACGTGACCGCCCGAGCGCACCACCCGCGCTTTGCCGATCGGGATCACGTAATCATCGAGTTTTGGCACGGGACCGGTGTGGCCGTACAACACCTCGTTTTCGAGGAAGATCACTGGATTGGGATCGCGGATCGCGGCCTTCAATAGGCCCTTGTAGTCGGCCGCCGAGAACGGTGCGATCACCTTCAAGCCAGGAATCTGTGAGTACCAGGCCGAGTAATCCTGGCTATGCTGGGCGGCGACGCGCGCGGCCGCACCGTTAGGCCCGCGGAATACGATCGAGCAGCCCATTTGCCCGCCCGACATGTACAGTGTCTTCGCCGCGGAGTTGATGATCTGGTCCATCGCCTGCATGGCGAAGTTAAACGTCATGAACTCGACGATCGGCTTTAGCCCGGCCATCGCCGCACCGATGCCGACGCCGGCAAAGCCGTGCTCGGTGATCGGCGTATCGATCACGCGCCTGGCACCGAATTCCTGCAATAGCCCCTGCGTGACCTTGTAGGCGCCTTGGTATTCCGCGACTTCCTCGCCCATGATGAAGACGTCGGCGTCGCGCCGCATCTCTTCCGCCATGGCGTCGCGCAAAGCCTCTCTAATCGTCATCGTCACCATCTCGGTGCCTTCGGGCACTTCCGGATCGGGCTCGGCGACGATTTGGGGAGCGGCAGGCGCCTTCTTTTCTTTTCCACCGCCCGACTTGGATGCAGGTGCCTCCGCTCGGGTCTCGGCGGGCGGCCTGTTTTGCGGGAGCTGTTGCCTTGGCAAGATCGGCGGCGTTTTCGCCGTCAGCCAGAATGGTCGCGATCGGCGTGTTGACGGCGACGTCAGCCGTGCCTTCCGGAATCAGGATCTTGCCGAGCGTGCCCTCATCGGTCGCCTCGACTTCCATCGTCGCCTTGTCGGTCTCGATTTCGGCGATCACATCGCCCGACTTGATGGTCTCGCCTTCCTTTTTCAGCCACTTGGCAAGGTTGCCTTTCTCCATGGTGGGCGAAAGCGCAGGCATCAGGACTTGAATGGGCATATCAGCTCCGGAAATCACTCTTTAATTTGGATCTGCGCTTGGTTTGACGCTTGCACTTTGTTCGATGCGCATTCCGTTCGCAAAACCGGTGTCCGCCTTCGGATCAGGTCGGCGGGCGTGCTTTTGCGAACGTCAACGATAGACATCGGTATAGAGTTCGGACGGATCGGGCTCGGCATCGTGCTGCGCGAAATCCGCTGCGGCATTGACGATCTGGCGCACCTCGGCATCGATGGCCTTCAACTCCTGCTCGTCCATCTTGGCCGCCAACAGCCGATTGCGGACCTGCTCGATCGGGTCCTGATCGTGCCGTACCTTATCGACTTCCTCGCGGGTACGATATTTCGCCGGGTCCGACATTGAATGGCCGCGGTAGCGGTAGGTCTGCATTTCCAGAATATAGGGGCCCTTGCCGGCGCGGCACCATGCGATCGCCTTGTCGCCCGCAGCCTTCACCGCACGGATGTCCATCCCATCGACCTGCTCGCCCGGAATGTTGAAGGAAATGCCACGTTTGGAAAAGTCGGTTTGCGCCGAGGAACGGCTTACGGACGTGCCCATCGCGTAGCGATTGTTTTCGATGACGTAGATCACCGGGAGCTTCCACAGCTCCGCCATATTGAAGCTTTCGTAGACCTGGCCTTGGTTCGCCGCACCGTCGCCGAAATAGGTCAGGCTGACAAAATCGTTGCCGCGATAGCTGTTGGCGAAGGCAAGGCCGGTACCAAGCGGCACTTGGGCGCCGACAATGCCGTGGCCGCCGAAGAAATTCTTCTCCTTGCTGAACATGTGCATGGAGCCGCCCTTGCCCTTGGAATAGCCGCCATGACGTCCGGTCAATTCAGCCAGGACGCCCTTAGGGTCCATTTCCGTGCCCAGCATGTGCCCGTGATCACGGTATCCCGTTATGACCTGATCGCCCATTTTCAGGGCCATCTGCATGCCGACGACCACGGCTTCCTGGCCGATATAGAGATGGCAAAAGCCGCCGATGGCGCCCATGCCGTAGAGCTGGCCGGCCTTTTCCTCAAACCGCCGGATCAAGAGCATGGCGCGCAGTGCGACCAGTTCCTGCTCCTTGGTGAATTCCGGAGGGGCGCCGTTCCCCCTGTCCTGACCTTTTTCTTTCACATCGCTTTTCTTGGCTACGGCCATGACAATTTCCGGAAACGAGAGAATGGGTAAGCCCTGTCTATCCCAACTCAAACGCGTACGAAAGGATTGCGTGGCGGCGCCAAAATTTCGGCCATACCGCAGTGCAACGCAGCGCGACATTTTTGAGATCGATGTGGCGGGTTTTTGAAATTTGAGCACGATACCGAGAGTGGGCGCGCCGGCTTTTTCGGATAAGACCGTGCTCTGATCTACAAAGTCAGTTCGGATTGTTCATCCGAACCAGATCATGCGGGTTGGCATAATCGAGCTGATAGCGCGCGCGCTCGTCCAGCATGTCGGGGTCGACCCGGTCGGACCGCAACAGCGATACGCGCTGCTCGCTTTCCGCCCGCTCGCGCCGTAGCCGCGCGAGCTCGCTTGTCAAGGCAACGATCTCCTGATCGAGCTCCTGCCGGGCGTTCAAGCCGTACTTTCCGGTATAGGCATTGACGCCGAAATAGCCGACCAGCAATGCCGCCATCGTGTAGAGGGCAAGCCCGGTCAGGATCGATTTGAGGCGGGAACGCGTGACCATGGCCGCGAAGATGCATAGCCCCGGGTTAACGTCCTGTTAACGACGCAATCCCTCATCGCGATCGCCGGACCGTGATGTCAGAACCAGCATCGCCGCAGGGGGCCGAATTCGGTCGTCAGGTTCGGTTGCGGATCTCGTTGAGCAGGAAATTGCCCAAGCGCTTGCCGCGGTTGCGCAACACCTTGAACGGTCCCGCATCGACGAAATAGGTCAAGAGGATGCTGTCGCGCGTCTTGACCCCATCATGCACCCGATCCGCGGAATGCCAGGTATCGGTGCCGACGGCAAAAGCATAGCCCGAATTGCGCGAGAACTTCATCTGCGCGACTTTGGGCTTGGTGCCATCGGGCAGCACGTCGTGGAAGATGGTTCCGATATCGGTGTTGGCGTCGTCGCTCGGCAGATAGAGCTGAACGGTAATCCCCTTCCAGCGGGTATCGGTGTGAGGCGCAATGCTGTAGCCCGGAATATCGCGGGTCAGGATCGGGATCGGGTACATGCCGACCGAGGTAAACTCGCTGCCGAAGCGTTTTTCGAGTCCGGGCGCGAGCTTGCGCCGAAACGCATTCTTGACCGGCTCCGAGCACAAGGCGGCACCGACAATGCGCCAGATCGCAAGCTTCTCGGGCGGAAGATGACGGATATATTCCGGGAACAGATCGATTTTCACCCGGGTGTGCGTGCCGTCGTCGAGATCGTTGCTTCGGCTGCGACCATGCATGGGACGATAATCAGCGGCGCTGGGCATCGCCTGCAGCATCACGGAATAGATGTTTTCAGGGAAAAAATGTTCGAATTCCAGGTGAAAGAACGGTTTGGCCGCCGTCTTGGCCTGATCGATCGAGCCAACGATGTAGTCAATGAGCGCTCTGGTGCTGGCCGCGCGATCGCTCAAGTTCGGAAATGTCGTCTGGTCCATGGCTCCCCGCCTTCCCAATATCCGCTAACTACAGCCCGCCACCGGCACAAGCGCCGGCCCCGATTACTTGGCAAGGTTATAGCAGTGAATGCCGCAAGCGGCATCAGCAAACCGGCAACGCTGGGCCCATGTCGGCCGCGAGGCCATCATAGCGGCCCAGGTTCCGAGCTCAGCGATGGCGGGACGCCGTGGGGCTGCCTTATTTATTCTGCCTTTCGATGAAAGCGGCGAAGGCATCGAGATATTGCTGCAGCACCTTCTGCATCGATTCCTTGGTGAGATTGCCCTTGTCGTCGAAGGCATCGCCGATACCGTTCAGATAGACTTCCGGCTGCCCCAGGATCGGGCCACAAATGCCCGGCAAGATATTCTGCAAATGTTTGGCTGCGCTGACGCCGCCGAGCGGTCCCGGCGAATTGGAGACGATGCCGATCGGCTTGCCCAGGAACGAGCTCTTGCCATAGGGCCGCGATCCGACGTCAATGGCATTCTTCAACACGCCGGGAATCGAACGGTTGTATTCCGGCGTGACGAACAGGACGCCGTTCGATTTCTGCAATTTCTCGCGAAACGCCAGCCAGTCGGCCGGCGGTGCGGCCTCGAGGTCCTGGTTGAAGAACGAAATGCCGTGCAACGTCGTG
>Ga0209471_1002439_pt1 | contig 10684 bp, 7 predicted proteins | sample GraSoiAngelo_128_FD_185885 | JGI IMG/M metagenome (GOLD analysis project Ga0209471, IMG submission 185885) | Grasslands soil microbial communities from the Angelo Coastal Reserve, California, USA - 14_0927_12_20cm (SPAdes) (version 2) | ecosystem: Environmental > Terrestrial > Soil > Grasslands ... | reverse complement strand
ACGGCGTCCTGCCTCGAGAACACGCGCCTGGCGATCCTCGACGGGAACCACCTCAGCCCGGTCGTGACCGTGACGCCTGCGAATGGAATCGACAACCGTCTGATCAAGCTGTTGCAGTATCTCGATCAAACATACCCAGAGGAGGAGTGGTCGGACTTCCTCGACGATGGCCGTCCCGTCTGGAAGCGCATCGTGGTCGCGGGTCACTCACAGGGAGGCGGCCAGGCGGCGATGATCGCGAAGCTGCGAGCCGTCGCGCGCGTCGTTCTCTTCTCTTCGCCGGGCGACGCCATCGCGGGGCATGCCCCCCAAGATCCGTGGCATGCCGCACCGTGGCTCTCGGCGCACGTTACGCCTTCGAACCGGTACTTTGGTCTCGCCCACCATGAAGACACGACGGCGCCGTACACATCAATTCTCATCACCTGGGAGGCGCTCGGATTGACCGCCTTCGGCCCGCTGGTCCCGCCTGAGTCGAGCGCCCCCCCTTATGGGGAAACGCACACTCTCGTCACCGACATCACTCCAGTCGGAGGGTTCGTCAACGCGCACGGAGCGCCGAGCAACGATTTCAACACACCGCTTCGTTCTGACGGCACGCCTGAGCTGCTAGACGCGTGGCGCTACCTGCTGACGGCCCCGACGGATGATGACGGGTCCGACGACGAGGAGGAGATCGGGAGCAATGCTGATGACTCTCATTCTGCCATCCGACGCTGATCGCTTTCGATCGCTCGTCGCCCTCGCGGTCATTGGGGCCGTGGCCTTGACCGGATGTGGAGGAGACGGCTGTGGGATTTCCGTGAGCAACCCGTCCTGCTCATTCGTCGCTCCCGCCATTCCTTGGTTCTGAGCCGCGCCGGCGGCGGTCCGTCTTCGGGCGCTGTTCGTTCACCAGCGCTTCGACTTCGGATGCGGAGCCGAGATCCAGAGCCGTGCGCGCGAGCTGTCGCGCGTCTTCCAGACGCGTCCTCCGGATCGCGTTCTTCACCTCGAGCATCTGGCCGGGTGCGACGCTGAGCTCGCGCAGGCCCAACCCCAAGAGCAGCGCAGTGTGCAGCGGATCGCCCGCCATCTCCCCGCAGATGGCCAGCTCGCGCCCCGCACTCCTGGCTCCCTCGACCACCGACTGGATGAGGCGAAGGACCGCTGGATGGAGCGGCTGGTAGTACGGCGCGGTGCTCTCGTCCTCGCGGTCGGCGGCGAGCACGTACTGCACGAGATCGTTGGTGCCGAGGCTGAGGAAGTCGGCGTCCTTCGCCAACGTCCGCGCCATCAACGCTGCCGAGGGCACCTCGATCATCGCGCCGATGGGAACGTCGCGATTGAAGGGCTTCCCCTCGGCGGAAAGCTCGTCCTGGACCTGGCGCACGATCTGGCGCGCCTGACGCACGTCCTCGAGCCCGACCACGACGGGGAGCAAGATGGAGATCGGATGCCGGGCGCTGACGCGGAGGAACGCGCGCAGCTGCGGCTTCAGCACTTCGAGGTGCCTGAGCAAGAGCCGGATGCCCCGCTCCGCCAAGGAAGGGTTGCGGGAGGGCGGCAGGGGAAAATAGGGCAGGATCTTGTCGCCGCCGAGATCCACCAGCCGGAAGACCAGCTTCCGCGGGTGCATCCGCTCCGCCGCGCGCTCGAGGAACTCGTACTGCTCCTCCTCGGTCGGGAAGGCGCTCCGGATGGTGAAGGTGAATTCCGTCCGGTAGAGCCCGATCCCGTCGGCGTTGTAGAGGAACGCTGCCTCCGTATCCGAGAACTTGTTGACGTTCGCCAGCAAGGGAAGCGTGGTGCCGTCGAGGGTCACGGAGGAGAGGTCGACGAGATGCTGCAGCTCCTCTTTCGACGATCTCAGGTCCGCCGCCAGGCGATCGTATTCGCGCTCGATCGAGCTGTCGGGGTTGACGAAGACGACGCCTGCCACGCCGTCCACGATGATCCGATCGCCGGTCTTGATCTTCGCCGACGCCCCCGCGACGCCCGCCACCGCCGGCGTTCCGAGCGAACGCGCCAGGATCGAGCTGTGGGAGAACTTGTTCCCTCGTTCCGTCACGAAGGCGCGGACGTGGTCGAGCTCGAGGCGCGCCGTCACCGAGGGCGAGAGCTCGTCCGAGACGACGATCGCCCCATCGGGAATCTTCGGACCCGCGCGGCCCGCTTGTTCGGCGAGGGCGGAGAGCACGCGCCGGCGCACGTCGTTGATGTCTGAAGCCCGCTCGCGCAGGTAGCCGTCGGCGGCGCCCTCGAACGAGCGGGTGTACTGGTCGAAGACCTCCGAGACCGACGCCTCGAGGTTGACGCGCTTCTCCTCGATTGCCCGGAGCACCCGATCGCGCAAGGACCGGTCCTTGAGCACCAGCCTCTGTGCGCCGAAGATCTCCGCCTGGCTCGCGCCGATCCTCTCGCGAACGTCGTCCTGCAGCTTGACCAGCTCTGCATCCGCCCTGGCGACCGCTCCGTCGAAGCGCGCGCGCTCTCCGTTCACCTCCGAGGCGCGGATGTTTCGCTGAGGGACGGCGGACCGGTAGCCGCAGGCGACCACGAACGCGGTCCCCTGCGCCACACCCGCAGACACTCCTGTTCCTTTGAGCATTCTCGGAACCTTTGACGCGCGAGATCGCTGAACGTTCCTTGGGGCAAAGCATATCTCACGCGAGCCGAGTCTGTGGGACGCCCCAGCGCTCCTTGAATCCCTGACGCGGCAGCCCGACGGCCGAGCTGAACCTCGACCGCACGTTCTCCAGACAGTTGACCGCCGTCAACTCGACCAGCTGCACTGAACGCCAATCGCACGGACGCGATCAAGCCATCTCTTTCAGCATCTTTGAACCACCGGTTCGGAAGAATCGAACCACCAGCGCCGCTGCGAGGACGAGGAACCCGATGTTCAGAAACGTCGTGTAGTTCCACCGGAACGCGGCTTCCACGACCTGCGCATGCCTTTGGGAGGGGACAAGCCCCAGCGCCTGGAACCCAAACTCCACCGCGAGCGCAGCGAGGACCATCGAGAGGTAGAAGATCCCCAGGATGGCGCCGGTCATCTTCAGGCCGTAATAGCGCCGGTAGATGTTCAGGATTGGCAGCACGATCAGGTCGGCGAAGAGGAAACTGATCACGCCGCCGAAGCTGATGCCACCGTTCCAGAGCACCGCTGCGAGCGGAACGTTTCCCACCGAGCAGACGAAGGAGATCACCGCGACGAGCGGGCCAATGACCGGCCCCCAGAGCTTGGCGAGCGTGGGATGACCTTGGAGAAACAGCGCACTCCAGAAACCGTTGGGCACGAAGGCCGCCATCACGCCGGCGAGCAAGAGGCCGAGGGCGATGTCCTTCCAGATGGCAGCCCAGTCCATCACGAAGTAGTGGCTGATGGCGGTGCGGCCCTTCTCGGAGAAGATCCGCTGGAGCAGCGGGCCCTCCGTGACCGACATGTCCATTTCGGCGTGGCCCTCCATCTTGCCGGCGAGGCCTTTCTCGGCTTGCTCACGCGCGGCGCGCACGAGATTCTCGCTGACCAGGAACCGGAAGAGCAGCGCCATGATCGCCACCATGATCGGGCCGCCGATGAACTCGGCCAGCGTGAACTCCCAACCCATCAGGACGGCGAGGACGATGCCCAGCTCCGCGACGAGATTGGTCGAGGCCAGTTCGAAGGCCATCGCCGCAATGAAGTCGGCCCCCTTGCGCACGAGGGACCGCGCCAGCGCGACCGCCGCATACGAACACGAGGACGAGGCTGCGCCCAATGCTGTGGCGACTGCCAGCGCCTTCGGCGATGCGTCCGGAAGCAACTTGCTCATCGCGCGTTTCGAGACAACGGCCTGCACCATGGCAGAAAGCGTGAATCCGAGAACGAGCGGCCAGAGGATTTCCCACGCCATCGCGGCGGCCATGTAGAGGGCCTCACCGACCGGACTCCAGAAACCGATCATCGTGGACCTCGTCGCCGCGTCAGCTTCCACACTCCAAAACAAAGCGCGCCACACTGCGCGGGATCACGTCATTGGACGACCAGCACACCGCTGATCATCCCCATGCCGCAGAGATAGGTCATCTCGCCGCTCTTGCTCGGCGTGAAGTCGAATGCAACCGGCTTGTCGAGCGGCAGTTCCTTGCGCAGGTTCACGTCCTTGATGACCAGCTCTTTCGCGCAAGTAGCATCGGTCTTGCGGGTGACGACCAGGTGCAGCGGCACGCCCTTCTTGACCTCGATGCGATTCGGCTCGAAGCCTCTCTCGGTGACCTTCATTTCGACGTCGCGCGTAGCAGGCGCGGCGGCGAGCAGCGTGGCGATCAGCATGGCTTTCATGTGTTGGCTCCTTGTTGCTGCGGAAGGCCCCGTCCCTTCCAGATGAGGTACAGCGCGGGGTAGACGACCAGCTCCAGAATTGCGGACGTGACGACCCCACCGACCATCGGCGCGGCGATGCGCTTCATCACGTCGGCGCCGGTGCCCTGCGACCAGAGAATGGGAACCAGGCCCACGAGGATGGTCGCGACCGTCATCATCTTCGGACGGATGCGTTTCACCGCTCCGTGGACGACGGCCTCGCGCGCTTCCTCGCGCGTCCCGGGCTTGCGCTCCTTCCAGGCGAGATCGAGATAGAGCAACATGACGATGCCCGTTTCGGCATCGAGACCCGCGAGCGCGATCAGTCCAACCCAGACCGCGACCGACATGTTGTAGCGGAGCAGCCAAAGCAGCCAGAACGCACCGACGAGCGAGAAGGGCACCGCGAGCATGACCATCAACGCTTCGACCGGGCTGCCCGAGTTGAAGAAGAGCAGCAGGAAGATGATGAAGAGCGTCACCGGCACGACGATGGCGAGTCGCGCCTTGGCGCGCTCCAGGTAGCGATACTGGCCGGCCCAGTCGAGGCGATAGCCGGAGGGGAGCTTGACCTTCTCCATGACTGCTTTCTTCGCGTCCTGAACGTAGTCGTCGATCGGCCGGCTGGTATCGGCGAAGACGTATCCGGCAAGCTGGCCGTTCTCGTCGCGCAGCATTGCGGGACCGGTTCGCAATTTGAGACTCGCGACCTGGCCGAGCGCGATCTGGGCCCCGTCCATCGTCGCGACGCGCACTCGTCCCAGCGATACGAGATCCGAGCGGAAGTCGCGCGCATAGCGCACGGTTACTGGATAGCGCTCACGCCCCTCCACGGTGGTTGCGACCGTGAGTCCGCCCACGGCCGTTTCTACCGCGTCTTCGACGTCGCCGACGTTGAGGCCGAAGCGCGCCGCGTGATCGCGATCGACGTCGAAGTCGAGGAAGTACCCGCCGCCGATGCGCTCGGAGAAGGCGCTGCGCGTTCCCGGCACTTCGCGCAGCGCTGCCTCGATTTCAGCGCCGATGCGGTCGAGGACCTTTGTGTCGGGCCCGAGCACGAGGACGCCAAGCGGGCTGCGCACCCCGGTGGCGAGCATCTCCGTGCGCGTTTGGATCGGCATCCACCAGACATTCGGCATGCCGGCGAACTGCATCGCGTTGTCGAGCTTGCGCACCAGCCCGTCCCAGTCCTTCACGCCGGGCTTGAGCGTCACCACGGTCTCGAACATGCTCAGCGGCGCAGGGTCGGTCGGCGTGTCGAAGCGTCCGGCTTTCCCGAACACCGTCTCGACCTCTGGGAACTGCTTGAGCAGCTGGTCCTGCCGCTGCAACACATCGCGCGCCGTCGCATCGCTCATGCCCGGAACGCTGGTGGGCATGTAGAGCAGCGTCCCTTCGTTGAGCGGCGGCATGAACTCGCTGCCGAGCAGCTTGACGACCGGAATCGTCACCGCCATGAGGACCAGCGCGCCGGCGATCACCGGCCAGCGGAAGCGCAGCGCGAATCGGCAGACTGGATCGTACAGGCGCCTCAGGATGCTGCTGATCGGATTGTGCTCCTCGGAGCGGACCCGCCCGCGGATCAAGGTCGCCGCGATCGCCGGCACGAGCGTCACGGAAAGGACGGCCGCGAAGGCCATCGAAAACGTCTTGGTCCAGGCCAGCGGCGAGAAGAGTCGGCCCTCGGTGCCTTCCAGGGTGAAGACGGGCAGAAAGCCGACGGTGATGACGAGCAGCGAGAAGAAGATGGGCCGGCCGATTTCCAGAAGACCGCGCAGCACCACATCTTCGCGCCTCTCGTCCGGCCGCATCGCCTCCAGGTGCTTGTGGACATTCTCGACGACGATGATGGCTGCATCGACCATCGCGCCGATGGCGATGGCGATGCCGCCGAGCGACATGATGTTCGCGGTCAGTCCCATCTGCTTCATGGGAATGAAGGCCAGGACCACGGCGATGGGGAGGAGCAGCACCGGGATGAGTGTCGAGCGGAAGTGCAGCAGGAAGAGGAGGATGACCAGCGTGACGACGATCAGCTCCTCGATCAGCGTGCGCCGGAGCGTCTCGATGCTGGCGCGGATCAGGTTCGACCGGTCGTAGGTGGGAACAATTTGCGTTCCCTGCGGCAGCGTCGGTTTGAGCTCCTCGATGCGCGCCTTGACCGCGTCGATCACGTCGAGCGCGTTGGTCCCCGAGCGCGCGATGACGACGCCGCCCACGGTCTCGCCTTCGCCGTTCAGGTCGGCCAGGCCGCGCCGCTGCGCGGGCCCCATCCGCACCGTGCCCACGTCGCGCAACAGCACGGGCGTTCCCATGTGCGAGCCCAGCACGACCTTCTCCAGATCCTTGGGCGATTTCACGTACCCGCGGCCGCGGACGTAGTGCTCGGTGCCGCTCACCTCGAGCACGCGGCCGCCGACGTCGGCATTGGACATGCGCACCCTGTTCACCACGGTGCTCAGAGGAATGTTCAGCGCGGCCAGCCGATCAGGGTCCAGATTGATCTGGTACTCCTTGACGAAGCCGCCCACGCTCGCGACTTCGGCAACGCCGGGCACTGCTTGCAAAGCGTAGCGGATGTTCCAGTCCTGGATCGACTGCAGTTGCTGGAGCGTGCTGTGGCCGGTCTTGTCGACCAACGCATACTCGAAGATCCATCCCACTCCGGTCGCGTCAGGCCCGAGGATGGGCGTCACGCCCTGCGGCAACTTGTTCGAGATGCTGGAAAGCTTCTCCAGCACGCGACTGCGAGCCCAGTAGAGATCGGTCCCGTCCTCGAAGATGACGTTCACGAACGACATCCCGAACATCGACTGCCCGCGCACCGCCGTCACGCGCGGCGAGCCGAGCAGCGAGGACACCACCGGATAGGTGATGTTGTCCTCGACCAGGTCAGGCGCTCGCCCCATCCATTCGGAGAAGATGATCACCTGCACGTCGGAGAGGTCGGGGATCGCGTCGAGCGCGGTGCCGCGGACCGAAAGCACGCCCCATCCCGTGGCGAGCCCGACGAGGAGCAGCGTTGCCAGCCGGTTCTTCGCGCACCAGGCGATGATTCCCGCGATCATGGATTGCTCCAACGCGGGAGCGCGCTGCGGAGCTGTGCCTCGCTCGAGAGCAGGAACGTCGCTTGCGTGGCGACCTCTTCGCCTTCGACCAGGCCTTCGACCACTTCGTCGTAATCGCCCAGCGCTCCGACCTTGACTTCCACTGCCTGCAACGCTCCTTCGCCACGCTTCACGAATGCGTAGCGGTGCTCGCCCGATGCCAGCAGCGCGTCGTCCGGCACGGCCAGGCGGGTGCCGAGCGGGACGTCGATCTTGACGTCGGCGAACATTCCAGGCTTGAACGAGAGCCGCGCGTTGGGAAACGCGAGCCGCGCCCGCACCGAGCGCGTCTTCTCGTCCACGGTCGGGTAGACGAACTGTACCGTTCCTTTCATCGAGACCTCACCCGCGAAAGGAAGCGTCAGCGCCGCTTGCTGGCCGGGCCGGACGTACGGAGCGTCAGACTCGAACAGATCGGCGATCACCCAGATCCGGCCGAGATTGCCGATCCGGTAGAGCACCGTGCCCGCCATCGCCTTCGTTCCCGATACGACGCTCTTCTCCAGCACGGTCCCGTTGGCCGGGCTGTGGATGGTCACGCGCGCCTCGGCCTTGCCGCGCTTGCGCAGCGCCGTGATTTGCGCCGCGCTCAGATTCCAGAGCTTGAGGCGCTCCTCGGCGGCGCGCATCAGTGTCTCGCTTCCCGGCACGTCCGGGCTGCGCAACGCGACCAGATAGTCCCGCTCGGCGGAGAGCAACTCCGGGCTGTACAGCGCGAGCAGTGGCTGGCCTGCCTTCACCGGCTGGCCGGTCTGGTCGACGAACAGCTTCTCGACGTAGGCGTCATACTTGAGCACGACGTCGTTGATCTGCGTTTCGTCCACGTCGACACGGCCGCTGGCGCGCAGCGTGAGGCTGAGCGGCCTGCGTTCGACCTTGGCGTACACGACGCCGATCAACTGCTGCCGCTCGGGAGCCAGCTCCACCGTCCGGGCGCCACCCTCGCGCGCCGGCATCGCGCCGCGCGTCTCGACCGAGTAACCCTTGTGCGGCGGCGAGACCTTGAGGCGCAGCTCCGCGTGCGGGTGCCCTGGCGCGTCGATCCCCAGCGTGAGCGTCCAGTCGCCGAGCATCGAGAGCGGATACGTGATCTGATATTTCCCGCCGCCGAGGGCCTTGGTGTCGCCGCCGCCCTTCATCTCCGGCATCGAGCCCATCGCAGGCATGTCGTAGACGAAACCGAGCCGAGCGCCGTCGACGGGCTTGCCTTGTGCGTCTGTCAGCTCGATGCGCAATACGTTGTCGCCGGCCCGAGGCGGATCCGGATCTATTTGCAGCTGCACGAGCATGTCGCCGGCATGCAGCGCGCCGGCAGTGTCCTTCTTCTTCGCGCAGGCGCTCAGCAGAAGAAGCGTGACCAGGATCTCAGTGATGCTCTTCATGACCAGCCTCCGCTGCCTGCGCGAGCCCGAGGTCCGCCCCAACCGCGCGCTGCAGCTCGGCGACGCGCTGTTCGTACATCGCCTGATGAGTCGCCAGCTCGAGGTCGTGCATACGCAGCTCGCGGGCGCTGTCGAGGACCATGGTGAAGTCCACCCGCCCGGCGGCGTAGCTCGACTCGGCGCTCTCCACCGCCTGCCGCGCGATGGGAATGAGCTGGTGATGCAGATCGATCTGGTGCTGCTCCGCGAGAACGTGCGCGTATGTTTCCGCGATCTCGGAGGCGACGCGATTGCGCAGCGCGTGTTCCGCCTGCTGAGCCGCGACGACCTGCGCTTGCGCGGACGCGATGCGCGGCTCGTTCTTGCTACCGCCGAAGATCGGCAGGTTCACCTGGAAGCCGGCGAAGAGAAAGTCCGAAGGACCGATCGGGTTCTTGAAGGTGTGCATCTCTGCAGCAAAGACGCCGATGTCCGGCACCGTCATTGCCTTGGCGAGGTGCGCCTGAGCCTCCGCGCCTGAGATCTGTGCCTGGGACGCGGCCAGTTCCGGTCGCTCGCGCATCGCACGCTGCTGCAGCGCCGTTACTTCGGGAAGGACAGCGAGCATGCCCGGCTGAGTGGTCCTGCCGCTCGGCGCCATCGGGTCGCGATCGAGGAGCGCTGCCAGCCGCGCCCATGCCGAGCGGCGGTGGTCGAGAGCGGTCTCGCGGTCCGAGCGAAGCTGCACGAGCGCGCCCTGCGCACGCAACAGCTCGACCTGTTCGCCCTTGCCCGTCGAGACGCGCGCTTCTGAGGACTGCAGGAGCACCTTCAGGATGCGCTCCAGCTCGTCGTCCACTTCCTGCGTGCGCTCGGCGAGAAAGAGATCGAAGTAAGCCAAGGCGACCTGCGTCTCGACGTCGCGCTGCTTGCCGGCCAGGTCGGCTTCGGCCATGGCTGCGTCGGCGCCGGCGGCATCGCGGCGCGCCGCGCGCTTCCCGCCGAGCGGCAGCTGCTGCGAGACCTGCACCATCACCGGAATGGACGAGAAGTCCACCGGCGCATTCCAGAGCTGGACCATCAGCATCGGATCGTCGAGCGCGCCGGCGGGCGACACCGACGCCTTCGCCGCTCGCGCGTGGGCCTCAGCGGCCTTCAGATCAGGATTCTTGTCTCTAGCTTCACGAAGCAGGTCCGCCAACCGCAGCGGGGTCGGCGCGGCCACGGCCAGCGCCAATACCAATGCAACCATCGAGTGCCTCCCGTCGGCGAGCGACGGCATGGGTGGACGGCGAGCCGGAACGAGCGCACGAAGGCGCGTCCCGGCAACGGACGATCCAGCCCAGGCTCAGATGAGCAAGGCGCGTGTGATCAAGAAGACGCGTGGCCCTGAGGTCGGGGGCCTCTCGGCGAACTGACCGTTCACGGTCGGCCGCAATGCATCCTCGACTAGAACGGGTGCGGTCAGCGCAGCCACCGTCGGCGGCTGGATCTCCTCGTGCGACGGCCTCAGCATCGCGCTCGCGCCAGGCGTCAACTGCCGGTCGCAGCACCCCTCAGCCTGCAGTTCCGGGGTGGGCGCGGCCCGCTGTTCAGCGCAGTCCGTGATTTCGATTCCGGTGTACCGGCACACGAAACGCGTGCGTGCCACGACCGGGGCAGCCGCCAGTGAGACGAGTACGATGGCAGAAATTACACGCCGCAGCACTCCTTGAGCCTAACCGCCTTCGATACCGTGAGCAAAGATTCCCTCGTCGACCCGCCCACCCAGGTGTTCCGCAGAGAGACGTCAGCGCATCCAAAAACCAGCCGAGCAGGTAGGCGCCGCGCGCGGACTGATCTAACTTTGGCCCCTGGAAGGAGCCCTCCATGCCGAACCTGATCGCCAA
>Ga0209471_1002436_pt1 | contig 10693 bp, 9 predicted proteins | sample GraSoiAngelo_128_FD_185885 | JGI IMG/M metagenome (GOLD analysis project Ga0209471, IMG submission 185885) | Grasslands soil microbial communities from the Angelo Coastal Reserve, California, USA - 14_0927_12_20cm (SPAdes) (version 2) | ecosystem: Environmental > Terrestrial > Soil > Grasslands ... | reverse complement strand
CAACCGCGAGGTGCAGCAGCGCTTCGTCGATCTGCGCTCGCCGCGCGCCATCGACATCCAGTACACGGGGCTCCTCATGTACCCGCTGGCGCGCGACATCGCCTGGCGCGCCGACGTCGACATGACGACGAGCAAAGTGGGGATGGGCGGATCGGCTCGTTTCCCCTCGGGCGGCAACTTCTGGCAGCGCGCGCTGGGCGCCCTCGCCGGCGCCCTCTCCAAAGCCGTCGATGCCGAGGCCGCGCGCGAGGGATTCAACGTCCACGGCGAGGCCCTCGCCGCGGTCGCGCTGGTGCACGCGCGGCACGACGAGCAGGTCTCGCCGATCTTGAAAGGCGGAGATCTGCTCGGTCTTCGGGGCGGCAACGATCTCGACCATCCGCCCTCGATGACCAACTTCAAATTCGAGGCGCCGCTGATCCACGGCCCTGCGCGGCAGCGGCCCATGCGCCTCATCTTCGACACCTGGAAGGCCTGGCCCAAGCCGGCGCCCTATACCTTCGACCGCGGCTCGACGGACGTGGCGGCCTCCCCGATGAAGACCTATCCGGTGGTCGAGGCGCAGGTGAGCGAGCAGGTGAAGAAGATCGCTTTCTTCGGCCTCACCAGCGCCTCCTGGTTCAGGCGGCTCAACAACATCCTCGGCGAGATCGTCTCCTCCGGCCTGATGCGCACACTGGTGGGCGGCCAGCTGCCGCTGGTCTTCTCGGCGGACCGGATGGACGGGAAGGACCGCGGGCCCATCACCATCCTGCCGGTCGCGCGCCCCGCCGAGCGATGGGCGCCGCACGACTGCGACAGGATGGGGCGCACCGTGGCCTGCGACTCGCAGCGGCTCGGCGACGTCTTCACCTCGCAGCTCGGACCGAAGCTCCTCGACAACTATTCGACGATGGGCGACGGCGTCGATCGCACGCGCTACACGGTCCCCTACCGGATCAACAGCGTCTACTGGAAGGAATCGGGCGGCACGGATTCCAAGGCCGACTCGGCCCGGCTGGCGAGCGTCAAGGCGCAGCTCTCGAGCAACAACGAGTACGTCAGGACCTTCAACTGCCGCGGGCATTACTTCGCCGGGTCGCAGTCGCCACAGCAGGCCGATCCGGCGCGGCGCTATCCGCCGAGCTGCAGATGATCGCGCGCGCTGCGAGATTGCTCCTGGCGCTCACCGCCGCTTGCGGCGCGCTGCTCCTCGGCGCCTGGGCCGGGGGCGCCTTCGCCGGCGCCGCGCAGGGGAGGCCGTCGCGCGCGGTGGACGAGCTCGCCTACGAACGCGCCAGCGCGGGAACGATCGCCGTCGGTGACGCGCTGGTGGTGAACGGACAGCCGATGCAGCTTTCGCTCTTCTACACGGCCGACCCGCCCGAGCGGGTCGTCGCCTTCTACGCCGCCGCGTTCATCGCCCGCGGCCTCACGCCGGTCACCCTGCAAGGCCACGTCTCCGTCTTCGATCGCAACGACGGGCTGCAGCGCTTCATCACCGCCGTCCCGCAGCCCGACGGGCAGACGATGGTCCTGATCGGCGTTACCAATCCGCGAAAAGCACCGCGGCTTCTGCGCGGGGCGAGGGCGGCGAGCTTCCCGGTGCCGGAGGAGAACCGCGCCTTTCTCGGCTACCGGTCCGACGACGCTTCCGCTCGGGCCGAGACGGGACAGTTCGTGACGAAGCTCTCGACGGCTGAGGTGGCCGCCTTCTATCGAGAAACGCTCTCGGCGCAGGGCTGGCAACAGAGCGAGTCGGCGGCGAGCATGCTCGTCTTCAGCAAGCGAGGCGCCTCGCTCTCCGTGGCCCTGCAGGCGCTGGAGGACAAGGCGGGGGCGGCGGTGTTCGTCAATCTTCTCGAAGGAGATGCGCAGCGATGATGGCGCGCCTGCGAAAGCTGTGGAGGAGCGGCCAGCGCGGGCAGGCCGTCACCGAGACGGCGCTCTTGATGATCCTCATCTTCGTGCTCGGCATCGGCGTCGACTGGCTGCTCAAGTCGCAGTCGCGGGGGATCAACTTCATCGACATCCACGTGCGCGGCTTCTATTTCGTGCTCTCGCTGCCGTTCCCCTGATCTCCGGGAAAGACGCTGTGCGCGCCGGAGCGAGCCGAGCCGAGTAGCTCGACCGTGGCGCGCGGCGAGCGCGACTTGATCAGCCCCCAGAGCGGCACCCGGTCCGAACGCCAGAGGCGGGTGTCCCCGACCTGCAGCGCCTCGGCGTCGGCGAACGTTCCACCGCGCACATGGACGCGCTCGCGCTTCTTGCGTGAGACCTTCGGCGCCTTCGCTGCTGGCTCCGCCGGCATGTCCTCGCGCAACTGATCGACGGGGATCTCCACCGGCGCCTGGCCGGGCATGAAGAGAAGCAGCCGTTCGATGTTCTCCGCGCGCGCCGGACTTCCGTGCAGGAGCAACTTGGCCGCCGCCGGCGGGCCGCCCGGCGAGGCCGTGTCGAGCTCGAGCCAGTAGCGCCCTTCCGGCGCCGCTTCCGGCAAGACCGAGATGCGCACGCGCACTTGTTCGCCGGAGCTGCGCACGAGGTACTCCGCCCAGGCGCCCGGCTCGGGCTTGAAGTCGCCCAGGGCCGATAGGAGCTGCGGGTCGGAAAAAATCTCCGGCGCGCCGTCGCGCTCCTCTTGCAGCGACCTGGGGACGACCAGATGCGCTGGAGGCCTGGCCCCCTGAGCGGCGAGGAGGAGCGCGAGCAGCACGGGGCCACGGTAGCATGCGCGCCGTGGTGCGCATCGCGTATCTCGTCGTCTACGCCGGCCTGGCTGCGATCGGCGAAGGGCTCGTCGCGCGCCCTGCGCTGCTCTGGGTGGAGGGGCAGGGGATCTTGCGCCCCGCGCTGTCCTGGCAGGTGCCTTTCGGCGCGGCCGCGCTGGGTCTCGCGGCGCTGGTGGCGGTGGCCACGCTCTGGCTCGCCTCCGATGTCGCCCTCGGCCGGCGGCCGCGCGTTCCGCAGCATGCCGCTTTTCTCGCGCTGCTCGCGGCTTGCCTGGCCCTGCGAGCGGGCACGCCTGAGCCTTTGCCTCCGCGCGACCCGTCCCCGTCGCTGCTCGCCGGTCTGCGCGCCGCGGCCGACGAGCTCGACCGCGATTTCCGCGGCGTCTATGCGCCTGACGCGAGCCAGATCAATGGCGCCTTGGCGCAGATCTCGCCTCCCGGGTTCCGCCGGCTCGGCCGATCGATTCCGCTGCACGCGCGCATCCTCTCCGGCGCGGAAGGGCCACAACTCGATCCGCTCCCTGGCGACGAGCCGGGAACCATCTACGCTGCGGTCTCGAAAGATCGAAAGACTGCGTGGCTGACCGCGCTCACGGCGGGCAGGATCCTGCGAACCAATTCGGGCAAGCCGGCGCTCGTCGAAGCCCACGCCGGCACGCATTCCCTCCCCGGCCGCGATCCTCTCGTGCCCGCGTACCCGGGAATGCGGAACTCGACCGATAGAGCGCCGCTTCCTAGATGTCGAGATTGGTCGCGTCGAGCGCGTGCTTCTCGATGAACTCCCGCCGCGGCTCGACCGCATCGCCCATCAGCGTGGTGAACATCTGCTCGGCCTCGGCCACGTCGTCGGCGTGCACCTCGAGGAGCGTGCGCCGCGCCGGATCCATCGTCGTCGACCAGAGCTGCTCCGGATTCATCTCGCCCAGGCCCTTGTAGCGCTGGATCTCGATTCCCTTCGAGGCGGCGCGCTTGACCATGTCGACCAGATCGAGCGGCGAGAGCGCCGTCTGCGTCGTGCCCGCGGCGCTCAGCTCATAGGGCGCCTGCCCCAGCTGTGCGAACTCCTTGCGCAGCCGCATCAGCTCGGCGAAATCCGGGCTGGTCAAGAGCAGATGGTCCACCGCCGTCTCGCGCAGGGATCCGTTGTGGCCGAGGCGCACGATGATCTTCTGCGTGCCGTGCTCGGGGTCGTCAATCACGTCCAGCGACACCGTCTCGTTGGGATGCGCCCGCAAGAGCGCCTCCTTCAAGGAGATGGCCTGCAGGGCGAGGAACTCGGGCATGCGCAGCGATTGCCCATCGAGCTGCGTGGCCGAGAGCACTGCGTCCACCACCCGCCCATCGCGCCGCTTGTCGATCTTTCCCAAGAGGCGCCGGTACTGCAGCACCTTGTCGAGTAGAGCCTTGAGCGGCTCGCCCGAAACCACCGACGACCCTCCCTGCCCGCGCAGCGTCGCTCCTTCGGTGCCGATGTTGAGCAGGTGCGCGTCCATCGCGGCTTCGTCCTTGAGATAGATCTCGTGCTTGCCCTTCTTCACGCGGAAGAGCGGCGGCTGGGCGATGTAGAGATGGTGCCGCGTACCGCCGTCCTCGCTCTGCCGCGCCACCACGTCGTGCATCTGCCGATAGAAGAAGGTCAAGAGCAGCGTGCGGATGTGGCTGCCGTCGACGTCAGCGTCGGTCATCAAGATGATCTTGTGGTAGCGCAATTTCCCGATGTCGAACTCGTCGTGGATGCCGGTGCCGATCGCCGTGATCATGGTGGCGATCTCCTGCGAGCTGAGCATCTTGTCGAAGCGCGCCTTCTCGACGTTGAGGATCTTGCCGCGCAGAGGAAGGATCGCCTGGTAGCGGCGGTCGCGGCCCTGCTTGGCCGAGCCGCCTGCCGAATCTCCCTCGACGATGTAGAGCTCGCATTGCTTCGGATCCCGCTCCTGGCAGTCGGCGAGCTTGCCGGGCAACGAGGCGCTGTCGAGCGCCCCTTTTCGCCGCACCGTCTCGCGCGCCTTGCGGGCGGCGATGCGCGCCCGGGCTGCATCGGTGACCTTGGCCATCACCCGCTTGGCGATGGCGGGGTTCTGCTCCCAGAAGGCGGTGAGCTTGCGCGCGACCAGCTCCTCGACCAATCCCTTCGCCTCGGTGTTGACCAGCTTGCCCTTCAGGTTTCCCTCGAACTGCGCTCCGGGGATCTTCACCGAGACCACGGCCGTGAGGCCTTCGCGGATGTCCTCGCCGCTGGGCGACTCCTTGATCTCCTTCCACGAGCCGTTCTCCTCGCCATACTTCACCACCGAGCGGGTGAGCGCGCTCTTGAAGCCGATCAGGTGCGGTCCGCCGTCGACGGTGTTGATGTTGTTGGCGAAGGAGAAGACCTTCTCGTCGAAGCCGTCGTTCCACTGCAGCGCGACGTAGATCTCCGAGCCGTTCGACTCGCCCTTGATGGAGATGGGCGGCTCGAAAATCAGCGTCTTGTTCTTGTTGAGCAGCTCGACGTACGCGACGATGCCGCCCTCGTACTTGAAGTCGTGCGACTTGTCGTTGCGCTCGTCGCGCATGAGGATGCGCAGGCCGGGGTTGAGGAAAGCCAGCTCGCGCATCCGGTTGGAGAGCACGTCGAAGTTGAAGTCGGTGGCCTCGAGCACGCTCGTGTCGGGCTTGAAGATCACCCGCGTGCCGCGCAGGCTGGTCGAGCCGAGCTTGCCCACCGGGCCGACCGGCACGCCCTTCTCGTAGCGCTGCTTGTAGATGTGGCCGTCGCGATAGACCTCGACCTCCAGCCATTCCGAGAGCGCATTGACGCAGGAAACGCCGACGCCGTGCAGTCCGCCGGAGACCTTGTAGCTGCCCTGGTCGAACTTGCCGCCGGCGTGCAGCTTGGTCATCACCACATCGAGCGTGTCCATCGGCTCGGTCGGGTGCGGCCCGACGGGAATGCCGCGACCGTCGTCCTGCACGCTCAAGGATCCGTTGGCGTGGATGGTCAGCTCGATGACCTTGGCGTAGCCCGCGAGCGCCTCGTCCACCGAGTTGTCGACCACCTCGTAGACCAGGTGATGCAAACCCTCGGAGCCGACGCCGCGGATGTACATGTGCGGCCGCATGCGGACCGCTTCCAGCCCTTCCAGCACCTTGATGCTGTCGGCAGAGTACTCGCCGCCGGCGGCCTCCGAAACGGGCCGCTTCTCCTGCGAAATCTCCAACGCTCACCTCTCGATCGGGTCGTCGAAGTATCACGCCAAATCCGTCGCGGTCAAGGCGAACGGCCGCGTCTATCTGCCTGAAAATAGATTGGATTCAGGGCGGATCGGCGGCCGCGATCCAGCCCTTGGAAACGCTGTGGAATCGCGCCTGTGCAGCGGCGCTTTTGGAGAGCAGCCGCGGGTCGGTGGTGGTGAGCACCACCTGCCCCCGCAATTGCGCGAGGTACGACATGAGGAAGGCGTTGCGCTCCGGATCGAGCTCGCTCGAGACATCGTCGAGAAGGAGCAAGGGGGCCCTCCCCTGCTTGCCGCGCAGGTTCTCGATTTCGCCGATCTTGAACGCCAGCACGGCAGCGCGCGCCTGGCCTTGGCTCGCATAAGCTCGAGCGCTCTTGTCGCCGAGCGAGATCGCCAGATCGTCGGCATGCGGGCCGGCGCTCGTGTAGCCGCGCTCGAGATCGCGCGCGAGGCGCCGCTGGAGCGCCTCGGCGAGTGGCCACTCGGCCGCGGCCGGGGCGTACTCGAGGCGCAACTCTGCTTCGCCGCGGGCCACCTCGGCGAAGGCGCGCGCGGCATGGGGCCGCAATTCCTCGAGGACCTCGATCCTCCTCGCTCGCAGCCTCTCGCCGAGGCGCGCCACCGGCTCGTCGAAAGAAGCGAGGACCTCGCCCGTCTCCCGCTCGCGGAGGAGGTGATTGCGAGAGCGCAGCGCGCGCAGATAATCGCGCGCGTCGGCGAAATGATCGGGATGGCGGTTCTGCACGGCGCGGTCGAGGAGCTTCCTCCGCCCTTCCGGCCCGGCCTTGACGACGGCGAGATCGTCGGGCGTGAAGGAGACGGTGGCGAGGCCGCCGAAGAGCTCGTCCGGATCGCGCACGCTCTTGCCGTCGAGCCGCGCGCTACGGCCGCCCGGCCGCAAGTCGATCTCCACCTCGCGCGGCCCGCCGGGAAATTGAAATTGCCCGCTGACGCGCGCCGCCTCCTCTCCGCTGCGCACCAGCTCGACGAGCTTCTGCGCTCGCAACGGCCGCAGCGTGGAGAGCAGGTAGCAGGCCTCGAGAAAATTCGTCTTGCCCTGTCCGTTCGGCCCGAAGAGGACGGTCGTGTGAGGCGCGAGCTCGACCTGCTGGTCCGCGAGGTTGCGGAAGGCGCGCGTCTCGACCTTCTTCAGCAGCACTACTGCTTCACGCAAATGTCGATGGGCACTCCCGCCCCGGCGGAGCGGCAGAGAAACTTGGGCGGGCAGCGCGGAGGGGGCGGCGTCTTGAGCATCTTCGCCGTGGTCTTCGCGTCGACGGCCGGGAATCCCGGTCTCGCCGGCGTCGTGCCCGACTCGAACGACTGGCAAGGCAGAACACAGAGGCCGCGCGGGACGGGCTTGCCGTTCGCGTCCGATTGGCGCAGGCAGCGCTGCGCCTTGTGCTTGCACTCGCTGCTCTTCTGGCAGCTGTGGCCGAGTCCGGCGGTGCGCGGTTCGCGCGAGAGCTTTTTCGCCGGCGAGGCGAGCAGGAGCAGGGAGACGAGAACTGCCATCAGATGCGCATCGGCATGATCACGGCGGTGTAGCGCGCGCCGGCGCCGGGATCGCCCGCCGGCTTGAGCACGCCGGGGGAAAGCTCGTCGCAGAGCTCGACATTCATCTGCGGCGTGTCGACTACCTGGAGCACATCCATCAGGTACCGGGCGTTGAAGCCGATCTGCAGCGGCGTCCCTTTGTAGGCGACCGGGATCTCCTCGCGGGCATCCCCGAGGTCGGGATTCTGCGACGTCACCCGCAACGTCCCCTCCTGCAATTCGAACCGCACTGCGTTGGTGGAGCGGTCGCTGGAGAGCAGGCTCATGCGCTTCAGTGTGTCGAGCAGGCGAGGGCGATCGACGGTCACCGTCCGATCGGCCTCTTTGGGAATGACTTGCATGTAGTCGGGGAAGATACCGTCGATGAGCCGCATCACCATGGTGACGTCGCCGCGGCGGAAGACGCCGCTCGTCTCGGTGAAGCCCAGCTCACAGACGCCGGTGGCCTCCTCGGAGAGCAGCCTGCGCAGCTCGAAGAGGCCCTTGCGCGGAACGATCACGCCGCGCTTGAGATTGAATTCCTGCTCTACCTTGCGCTGCACGAGGCTCAGCCGATGGCCGTCGGTCGCGACCATGCGGACGTTGCCTTCGCTGTTCTCGAAGAAGACGCCGTTGAGGTTGTGGCGGGTCTCGTCGGCGGAAATGGCGAACTGGGTCTTCTCGATCATCTCGAGCAGTTGCGCCGGATCGACGGCGGTGAAGCTCACCTTCTCGGAGCGAGGGAAGGGCGGGTAGTCCTCCGCCGGCTGGCCGACGATGTTGAACTCTGCCGCTCCGCTGGTCAGCTTGACGCGGTTGTTCGCCTCGCGCTTGAGCACCAGGACCTTCTCGGGCAGAGCGCGGACGATGTCGTAGAGCTCCTTGTGCTTGAGCGCGACCGAGCCGCCTTTGCGCACCTCGGCGGGATGAACGGTCTGTACTCCGATCTCCAGGTCGAAAGCGCTCGCCTTGAGCTTGCCCTCCTCGCTCGCTTCCAGGAGCACCGAGGCGAGAATCGGCATGGTGCTTTTCTTCTCGACGATCCCCTGGGCGCGGTAGAGAGCGCGTCCGAATTCGTCGGTCCCGATCTGCAGCTCCATCTGGGATGCCTTTCTTGATCAGGAGAAAAGAAACTCGACGTGATGATAGAGCCTGTGGATCTGTGGGCCGTTCGGCTGCGCCCGCAGAATCGTTGATCTAAGGCTTGGGGACAACCGACGCCGGGGTCTGTGCGCGGCCTGTGTAGCAACCGCGGCCGAGGCGGTCAACACGCAGTCCACAGCGGAGAACACATCCTTCATCAAGACGCCTTGCGGTCGTGGATAGAGCGCATCTCTCAACCTCGAAGTGCAATCCCACATGCGTAGTCGCTAAGCCGCCTTCGGCGGCCGCGACTAGCTGTTCAACCTTCGCTGCAGGGACTCGACGGTAGCTCGCAGCTCCGGCTCCTCGCCCATCAATTGTTCGATGCGCTGCTCGGCGTTGATGACGGTGGAGTGATCCTTGCCGCCGAATCGCTCTCCGATCACCGGGTAGCTGAGCTGCGTGATCTTGCGGGTCAAGTACATCGCCACCTGTCGAGCGCGGGCGACGTTCTGCTGACGCCGGTCCCCCTTGATGTCCTGTGGCTTCACCTGCATCTGCTCGGCGACGACCTTGATGATCGTCTCGACGTCGGGCTTGTCGCCGCGCACGACGAGGATGTTCTTGAGCACGTCCTGCGCGAGCTCGACGGTCAGCGCAGCTCCGGTCAGGCTGGCGAAAGCTGCGAGGCGGATGAGCGAGCCCTCGAGTTCGCGCACGTTGCTGCGGATGTGCGTGCCGAGGAAGAGCGCCACGTCGTCGGGGAGGGCGATTTTGTCGGTGGCTGCTTTCTTCTTGAGGATGGCGACCCGCGTCTCCACTTCAGGCGGCTGGATGTCGGCGATGAGCCCCCACTGGAACCGGCTGCGGAGGCGCTCCTCGAAGCCGTCGATCTCGGTGGGCAGCTTGTCGCTGGTGACGAAGATCTGTTTGCCTGCTTCGTGGAGGGCGTTGAAGGTGTGGAAGAACTCCTCCATCGTCTGCTTCTTGTTGCTGAGGAACTGGATGTCATCGAGCAGGAGGATGTCGCACTTCTCGCGGTAGCGAGCGCGAAACTCCGGCATGCGGTGCTGCTCGAGCGCGTGGATGAGATCGTTGGTGAACGTCTCGCTCGAGAGATAGACGACATGGCAATCGGGGTTCTGCTTGAGAGCATGGTTGCCGACCGCGTGCACCAGGTGCGTCTTGCCCAGACCCACGCCGCCGTAGAGGAAGAGCGGGTTGTAGGCCTTGCCGGGCGCGTTGGCGACGGCGGTGCAGGCCGCGACGGCGAACTGATTCGAGGGGCCCACCACGAAGGAGTCGAAGCTGTACTTCGGGTTGATCTGCAGCTGCCGTGAGGGAGGCGGCTCGCTCGGAGTCGTGACGGGTGGGCGGCTCTCGCGCGACGCCGGGGCGGGCTCGGCGGTGCTCACGCACGACGAACTTCACCTCGCAGCGGGCGCCGTGCTGCACCTCGAGGTCGGTGAGGAGGACGTCGAGCAGGTTGTCGCGCACCCAGTCGATCATGAACTTGCTCGAGTGGGCCAGGGTGAGCTCGTCGTCGATGAGGCTGACTGGTTTGATCGGCTCGAAGTAGGTCTGGAAGGTGTGGCGGCTCAGGCGACCCTTCAGCCGATCGATGGCTCGAGTCCACAGATCGAGGGCGGCGCGCTCGGATTCCACTGAGAATTCTGTTGCGGGACGATCCACAGGCTTGTTCACAGCTGTGGACAAGGAGCCAGACATCGGAAGTCCCCCGGAAGATTGTTTAGAAAAAAGGAGGCCTTCGAGCCGTCGTGGCTCGGGGCCCTGGGAGTCCCTTCTCTGGAATGTCCACCGTGCAACAACTTGGTGACGGCGGGCGGACCCTAGCAAAGGGTCCGAAAGACGATCAAGGGGGATTCGCGAAGTGGCCGGATCAAGGCCGGATCAGCGCCAGCGCGGAGGAAATTCGTTTGGGGCCCAACGATTCCGCTCTGAAGCGAGGAGAACGCGCAGAGTGGAGCGAGACTTCTTTCCTCGGCTTCTCTGCGCAGCGCGATCGTTTGCGCTCAAACTATTTGCACCAGTCCCTTGCGCTGCCTTCCAGGCGCTGCTCCGGCGCCCGGGCGAGCCCGATCGGCCTCGAATTCTTTCGGCCGCGGCTCACGGCGCGCCGTTGAC
>Ga0209471_1002434_pt1 | contig 10697 bp, 10 predicted proteins | sample GraSoiAngelo_128_FD_185885 | JGI IMG/M metagenome (GOLD analysis project Ga0209471, IMG submission 185885) | Grasslands soil microbial communities from the Angelo Coastal Reserve, California, USA - 14_0927_12_20cm (SPAdes) (version 2) | ecosystem: Environmental > Terrestrial > Soil > Grasslands ... | reverse complement strand
GCGCCGCTCATCAACCTTCCGCGACCCACCTGTCTGCGCGGGGGCTGCAACGTCTATCGCAACGACGCGTTCGGTTATGGGATCGTCCTACCGGCGGATTGGCGCGTCGCACCTCCGGTACGCGGCCGCACACCGCCGACCGGTGAGCTTGAACGCGTTGAGTTCACGGGCCAGACGTCCGACGAGTGGACGCACCTCGTGGGGATTGATGTGGTCGTTCCCTGGGATCTCGTCGTCGAGGTGCACGAGCGGCGAGGGGTCTTGGCGATGGATTGGTGGCGAGTCGACGGGTGCGATCGAAACTCGTGTGTCGTCGGCCAGACCACATTGAGTCAGTTGTCTGGATACACCGCGTCGTGGCCCATCGAACCCTCGCTGCGAATGCACGCCTATTACGTTCAGCGCGGCGACCGGATGCTCGTCCTTCGCTATGCGACGGGACCGGGTAACGAGGGCCCGCGCGGGATTACCGAGCGGACGCTCCAGCAGATCGTGGACTCGCTGACGTTCGGCTAGCCGCCGTGGCGACTACTTGCGCTTGGCCTTCTTGGGTTTCTTCTTCCCGGCCTTCTTCTCGGCGCGCGCACGACGGGAGCGCGGAGAGAGCGACGACAGGACGGCTGCGGCGATCGCGACCACTGGGGAGGGCGGCGCGACGACGGCGGGCGCGATCCGAGGCGCGACGGTCGTGCGCTGGATGAAGTAGACGGTCCCGGTCGGTGCCGTCATGTTCAGGTGCCGGACCTCCAGCTCCGCCTCCGCGAAGTGGTGCACCACTCTGCGGATGGTCACGTTCTCGGGGCGCGGAGTGAAGTTGCGGAACGAGTCGAGGCGAACGACCGCGTAGACGTCCTGCTGGCCGGGGGCCGGTGTCGTCGCCACGCCGAGAGGTTACTAGCGGTCGTAGAGCTCGAGGATCTCCCGGCGGAAGGGAACGCCCGCCTTGGCACGAAGTTGATCGAACTGATCGAAGTCCCACTCCCCTACGAAGGTCACGGCGACCCCAGTCTTGCCCGCGCGGCCGGTCCGGCCGACGCGGTGGGTGAAGACCTCGGCGTCCTCGGGAAGGTCATAGTTCACGACATGGCTGATGTCTTCAATGTGCAGCCCCCTCGCGGCCACGTTCGTCGCGATGAGGACATGGAGATCACCCTCGCGAAAGCGTTCGAGCGTGCGCTCCCGCTCCCGTTGGGTCATATCGCCGTGGATTGCGGCGACGTTGTGCTTTCTCTTCCGCAGCTTTTCCTCGAGGTCGTCCACGCCGCGCTTGGTGTGCCGGAACACGAGCACCTGGTCCGTCTCGTAGCGGCGAAGAAGCTCCTCGAGCGCGCGGACTTTGTCCTGCTCCAGGACCTCCACATAGACCTGCTCGATGCTGTCGACGTTCTGCTTCTCCGGCTCGATCGCGACCTCGACCGCGTCGTGGCTGAAGCGCTGCGCCAGGTCGCGCACATCGGCGACGAGCGTGGCGCTGAAGAGCGCCGTCTGCCGCCGCTCAGGACACCGTCGAAGCAGGCGGCGGACCTCGGGCGCGAAGCCCATGTCCAGGAGACGGTCGGCCTCGTCGAGAACGACCACGAAGAGTCCGGAAAGATCGAGATTTCCCTTTTCGATGTGGTCGAGGAGCCTTCCCGGCGTGCCGACGACGATCTGCGTGCCGCGCGCGAGGGCGCGCTCCTGGGGACCGTACGGAACACCGCCGTAGATCGCGACTTCGTGTGACTTGCGGTACTTCCCGATCGCCCCGAACTCGCGCGTCACCTGGAGCGCCAGCTCGCGAGTCGGTACCACCACGAGGGCCTGCGGTCGTTTGAGCACCGCGTCGACCTTCTCGAGGATGGGAATCGCGAACGCGGCGGTTTTGCCCGTGCCCGTCTGCGCCTGCGCGAAGAGGTCGCGTCCCGCTTGAAGGACCGGAATGGCCCGCGTCTGGACAGGCGTAGGCGCCATGAAGCCAAGCTCTGCGATGGCGCGGGAGATATCGGGGTGGATCGTGAGCTCGCCGAAGCGAGCGGCCGGTGGTGCGAGGGTCAATGTCTCTCCGGTTTTGATTTACATGCTAACCGCTGAAACGCTCGCGGTGGACGAGCTCTTCCAGCGGAAGACGATTCGCACGGGCGAGGATCTTTTCGGGATCGGCTTTCGGTCGAGGTCGTGGCTGACCTGGCGCCGGGTACCCGAGGGTGATGACCGTGGCGATCGCGGCGTCCGCCGGAATGCCGAGGTCGTGGCGCATGCGGTCGTGTTCGTCGGGTCGCACTGAGTTCGGGCAGCTCCCGACCCCCAGTGCCCAAGCCGCGACCATCATGTTCTGCGCGACGCGTCCGGCGTCGAAACGGAGGCGCTCGTTCAGAAGAACGACCGCGATCGCGACCGCGCAGCGGTCGAGGTTCCGCGGCGCCATAAGCGCGGTCGCGAGATCGTGCCGGTGTTGCCGGTCTTTGAGCACCACGAACCGCCAGGGCTGCGTGTTCCTAGCGCTACCGGCAGCGCGGCCGGCCTGCAGGACCTTTGTGAGTATCTCCTCCGGCACCGGACGGTCCGTGTACTCACGGACCTCGCGCTTGGAAACGAGAGCAAGATAGGCGTCCATCCACCGTAAGTATCGGCGCGTCCTGATCCGATCTTCATTCGCGAACGTATCTCACTGGGCCACAACAACGGGGAGGAATTGTCATGCGTCTCAAGCTGCTTGTACTCGCGTTCGCGATCGCCACATTGACTCTCGCGCTTGTCGCAACCGTCGCTCTTGGTGACGACCGGGGCCGCGCACGGGCCGCGCTCATCGGATACGAGGAAACCCCAATGACTCTTTCGAGCAGCGGCCACGGCGAGTTCCGCGCCACGATCGACGACGCGAATCGCACGATCGCATACTCACTGACCTTCGGCGGATTGAATACCGCCGCGGTAGCGGCGCATATCCATCTCGGGCAGCGTGCAACCAGCGGTGGTGTCTCCGCCTTCCTTTGCGGCGGCGGTGGCCAAATGGCATGCCCACCCGGCGGCGGCACCGTCACCGGGACCATCACCCCGAGCAACGTGATCGGGCCGACGGCTCAGGGGATCGCACCCGGCGAATGGGACGAGCTCGTCGCAGCGATGCGCGCCGGCTTCACCTACGCAAATGTTCACACCACGGCTTTCCCCTCAGGCGAGATCCGCGGTCAGATCAGCACGAAGGGCGATCGCAACGGCGGCAACGACGACTGACAGCTGAAGGGGCGGCTCCGGCCGCCCCTTTCTCTGGGAGTTCGCGCCCGCTTATGCTCGGAACATGCCCGGCTCGATCCGCGTCGCACGTCTTCTCGGCATCGACGTGCGGATCCACTTCTCGTGGTTCCTGATCTTCTTCATCGTAGTGTTGTCGCTCGCCGACTCGTTCGCGTCCGAGAACGTGACGTGGTCCGACACAAAGTCGTTCGTCATCGCGGTGATCGCGGCCGTGCTGTTCTTTCTTTCGGTCCTCGGTCACGAGCTCGCGCACGCTCTGGTCGCCCGGCGATTTCGGATGAGCGTCACGTCGATCACGCTCTTCGTTCTCGGCGGAGTCGCCAATCTCGCGAAGGAGCCACCCTCGGCGATGGCGGAGTTTCTCATGGCCGCGGCCGGTCCGGCGACCAGCCTCATCATCGGAGGAGTCGGCATCGGCCTCGCCGTCTTCGCGCCCTCGCTGTTCCAGGCGGCTCCGGCGCTGCAGCCGATCCAGCCGATCGCGAGCTACATCGGGAGGGTCAACCTCGCGCTCGCCGCGTTCAACCTGCTGCCCGGGTTCCCCCTCGACGGTGGCCGCGTCTTCCGCTCGATCATCTGGGGCCTCCTCAAGGACCGTCTGGCCGCCACCCGGATCGCGGCGCGCGGCGGCCAGGTCGTCGCCGTGCTGCTGGTCGTCGCCGGCGTCCTCCTCGCGCTCCGCCTGGACGCGACGATCAACGGGCTCTGGCTCGCCTTCATCGCCTACTTCCTTTGGAACGCCGCGACCTCGACCCTTCAACAGGAGCGGATCACGGCCGCGGTGGGCGGCGCGCGAGTCGGGCCGCTCATGACGACCGACTTCCGGTCGACATCGCCTGGTGCCATGGTCGGCCAGGTCATCCGCGATCTCGTCCTCCCGATGAATCTGCGCGCGATCCCGGTCGTCGCGGGCGACCGTTTCATCGGTCTCGTCGCGATCGGGGATCTTCGCAAGGTCGAGCAGGAGCGCTGGTCCGAGACGCCGGTCGAAGTCGTCATGACGCCGTCCGACACGCTTCCGACCGTCGCACCTGACGATCCGCTCAGCACCGCACTCGAGCGCTTCGGCGTGACCGACCTTCCCCTCCTGCCGGTCATCAAGGACGGACGGCTCGTCGGGATCCTGTACCGCGAATCAGTGATCGGGTACGTCCGGATGCAGGAGATGGTCAGCCTCGCGGGCCGCCGCTGACCTATCCGGAAGCGCGCTCCGCCGCCATCAGATCGAGGACGAGCGTGGTCCACCCGAAGTCACGCGCGCCTTCTCCGTCGCCGGTCCGCGGGTCGTAGAACTCGCGGATGCCGCTTCGGTCGATCATCGCGATCGTCCGGTCGACGATGTGACTTGCGATGTCGCCGCGCCCATGCGCACGAAGTCCCCAGTACAGATACCAATTCACGTTGATCCATGTGGGCCCGCGCCAGGTGGTCTTTGCGCGCCAGCCCGGATCGAACGCCCGCTCGCTGGCGGCGACGCTCGGGATTGGGTAGGGAAGCCAGAACTCTTTCTCGTTGAGGAGATGCTCGTCCACAAGTCGTTTGGCTTTGCGCGGGTCGAGATCCTCGAGGATGAGCGGAAAGAGGCAGGAGAAGGTGAGGGTTCTGGCGGGCTTCTCCGCCCACCCTGCGAGGTCCCAAAAGACCCCCGCGTCGTCGTCCCAGCATTTGGTCTCAAGCGCTTGTCGCACGCGCGCCGCCCGCGCGGCGAACTCGTCCGCTTCGTGGCGGGGGTCGCCCGCGATCGCCACCAGCTTCCCGAGACATTGGAGACCCTCCGCGTAGATCGCATTCATCATGACGTCCTCCCAGGTGAAGACGTCGAGCGCGGGAATGCGCGCGGGCTCGCTCCGATACGGTTCGTAGGCCTCGTACAGCCGCTGCATCGAGCGCTCGAGCTCCGGGAGCGTTTCTTCCGTCGACTCCGGCGAGATCCCCATCAGCGCGTCGTACTTGGGACTCGCATCGAGCCCTGACTCGTCGGGCTGAATGATCGCGACGAGCCCGTCGTCGTCAGGGTCGCGCACCGCCCTGAGCCAGCGGAAGAAGCGGCGGATCGGTGGCAGCACCTCACGCACGAAGTCGGCGTCGCGAGTTACCTCGTGGATGCGCAGCACGGCGCGCGCGACGACCGGTGGCTGGATCGTCGCGGTAAAGAAAGGGTCGGCCAACCAGATTGGTTGAACCTCTCGCAGCGCGACTTCGTGTGCGCCCTTCTCCCACAGGATCATGTGCGGGATGAAACCGTCGGGTTGGGCTCCCTGCATCAGGCACCGAATCTCCTGCTTCGCGAGTTCGGGATCGACGTGCAACAGGGTGATCGCGTGGAACGCGCTATCCCAGAACCACTGGAATGGGTAGGTCCTCGGCGAGGGGCAGACGAAGTCGTAACGACGGCCTCCCCACGCCGAGACACCGCGCTGCCGATTGCCTTCGAGGACGCGACGGGCTTCGGCGGCCACGCGCCTCTCGTCGTCGGACATGAGCGCGGATTATCCCGCACGAGATTCTCTTGTACGGGTCAGGTGTCGCGCGAAGCGGTGCCTATACTCACGGCCGTCAAGGGGGGAGATCGATGTCTACATACTCTCGACGGAAGTTCCTCAAAGTTGCGGCGGCCACGGGCATCGTCGTGGCGTGCGCGCCGGCGGCGCAGCCCTCTGCCTCGCCATCCTCGCCATCGGGTGCGTCTCCCAGCCAGGCCAAGGGCCTGACTGGCACGATCACCGTCTCGTATCCCGACGAGCTCGGGGTCAAGCCAAAGTACGTCGACCAGGCCGCGCAAGCGGTCCAGACCAAAAATTCCGGCACGACGGTGAAGGTCGATCTGCAGAAGATCTCGGACGACCTCTACTACCCCAAGCTGCTTCTCGCACTCCAGAGCGGTGCCGACGTGCCCGACGTATTTCACTTCGGCGGCGACAGCATCGGCGAGCTGGCGGACGCGGGGTACATCGAGCCTCTCGATGGGTACGTGAATGCGTGGGCGGACTGGAGTCAGTACCCCGCCTCGATCAAGCAGGGCGCGACATACAAGGGCCATGTCTGGGCGATCCCGTACGGCATGGACACGCGCTGGCTGTATTTCCGGCGCGATGATCTCCAGACAGCGGGCCTGCCCGCCAACTGGATGCCCACGAAGCTCGATGACGTCATCACCGCGGCGGCCGCGGTCAAATCGAAAGAGGCGAACGTGGTGCCCTACGCGCTCTACGCCGGCGCCGCGGCATCGGATGGAGCTCGCGATCACGCTTTCGTGCCGCTCGTGTGGGCGTACGGTGGCGACGTCGTCACGAGCGACGGCAAGTGGGTCGGCAACAGCCCCGCGATCCGCAAGGCCCTCGCCTACTACCAAAAGGTCTACGGCCAGGGGCTTTCGCCGAAGGAGATCCTCACGACGACCAAGCCGTGGACCGCCATGCGCGCGAAGCTCGGCGACGGCAGCCTCGCGCTGCTCTTCGAGGGTGGCTGGGTCTACGGCGGTTGGGCCTCGAAGGATCAGGCCGGCACGCAGAAGAACGTCGGATACCTGTTGCACCCGACGGAGAACGGTGGCCCGTCATTCACCATCGGCGGCCTCGGCACGTGCTGGTACATCACGGCGAAGTCCAAAAATAAGGACCTGGCCTGGGAGTTCATCAAGACCTGGAACAACAAGGACACCGTCGCGAAGATCAACATTGAGGACCCGCACCCGGTCGCACGCAGCGACTCGGCGGACGTCCCGGAGTTCAAAGCGCAGCAGTACCTCGTCGATTCGACGAAGTCGCTCGAGAAGGCGAAGTTCCTGCCGCCGGACCCGAATCTCAGCAAGATCACGACCGCCATCCAGAAGGCCACCGGCCGCGTCGCGAACGGCGACTCGAGCGCGGACGACGCCGCGAAGCAATACTCCGCGGACTTGAAGCAAGCGATCGGCGCGGACAAGGTCATCGAGCAATAAGTTTTGAGCGCCCACGGAGCGGAGGCGGAGAGCCTCCGCCCCGGGGCGCGTCCTATCCTCTGAACGTGCTCGCGCGAAACTCCACGTACATCGCCGGAGTCATGCCGGCAGCCCTGCTCCTCGCGCTCTTTTTCGTCGGTCCGGCGGTGTGGGCGCTCTATTCGAGCCTCACGAACCTGGCGCTCGTCGGCATAGACGCCGCGAATCCGCGCTTCGTTGGTCTCGATAACTACACGCGGCTGTTCGCCGATCCGGATTTCTGGACGGTGATCCGCAACTCCGTCACCTTCGTCGTCGGCTCCGCGGTGATCGGGCAGTTCGGCCTTGGTCTCGCACTCGCGCTCCTCATCGACCACGCCGAACACAGGCGCTGGTGGCTTGGAACCCTGGCGTACGGCGCCGTGCTGCTCGCATGGGTCAACCCGACGCTGATCGCCGGGTTCCTGTGGGTGGCGATGTTCGACTTCTTCTTTGGCTCGCTCAACCACGTCTTTCTGAGCTCGTTCGGTCTTGGCCCGGTCGACTGGATAGGCTCGTTCCCGATGCCCGCGGTGATCGTCGCCAACATCTGGCGAGGGACGGCTTTCACCATGATCATCTTTCTTGGCGCCCTCAAGACCATCCCGCCCGACATCTACGAAGCCGCGCGCATGGACGGCGCCAATGCGTGGCGGCGGTTCTGGGACCACACTCTCCCGAGCCTCCGGCCGATCGCGGCGCTCGCCCTGCTCTCCATCACGATGTCGACGTTCGGCACGTTCATCGTGATCCAGACACTCACCAACGGTGGACCCGGCACCGCCACCGAGGTCATCGCACTCTTCGCGTTTCACACCGCGTTCAAGTCGTTCTCCATCGGATATGGATCCGCGATCGCCGTCGTCATGCTCGCCCTGAATTTCGCGTTCGCCGTCGCATACCTGCGCTGGTCGAGGGCCCGGGCATGACCACGCGAGCGGCATCGCAGGTCGCTCGAACGGCCACCGCGCCGCGAGGCGCATCGTGGATAGAGACCCTGGCGGCCCACATCGTGTTCGTGCTGGTCGTCGTCTTCTTTCTCGTGCCCTTCGTCTGGCTGTTTACATCGGCTTTCGACGCCGACGCCGTGGCGTACATCCGATTGCCCGCGCAGCCGACGCTCAACAACTTCGTGCGAATCTTCACCGAACACGACTTCGCGCGCGCAATGGCGAACTCCGTCCTCGTCGCGGGCTCCACGATGGTTCTCGACGTCGTCGCGGTGTCGCTCGCCGGCTATTCCCTCTCGCGTCTCGATTGGCGGTTCAAGTCGTCGATCACCTACGCGGTTCTGTTGCTCCAGACGATGCCTCTCTCCGCCACGATGGTGCCGATCTATGGCCTCGCGCGCGCGCTCGGCCTGCGCAACTCGTATGCCGGCCTCATCCTCATTCACGCCGCCATTGAGCTGCCATTTCTCATCTGGCTGATGAAAAACTTCTTCGACAACGTGCCGCGTTATCTCGAGGAGGCAGCCTGGCTGGACGGACGCTCGAAGCTGAGGGCGCTCGTGGAGGTGGTTCTTCCCGTGGCGCGCAACGGAATCGGCGTCGTCGCTGGGCTCTCGTTCCTCGCCGCGTGGGCCGAGGTCCTGATGATGATCATCCTCATCGACTCTCAGGACCTGAAGACCGTACCGCTCGCGTTCTACGAGACCCTGCGCACCCAGGGCGGCTATGTGGAGGTGCAGTACGGTCTCGTTGCCGCAATGGGTGTGCTGTACGCGCTTCCGGTCATGGCACTCTTCCTCGTCACCCGCCGGATGATGGTGCGCGGCCTCGTCGCGAGCTCGAGAGGCCTCTAGAAGTGGCGCGCGTCGAGTACGCCGAGGTGTCGAAGCGCTTCCCGACGCAGGACAGGGAGGCGGTCGATCATCTCTCACTCGACATCGCCGACGGCGAGTTCTTGGTGCTGGTTGGTCCGTCGGGTTGCGGCAAGACGACCGCGCTGCGCATGCTCGCGGGGCTCGAGTACCCCGATCGCGGCGACATCCTGATCGACGGCCGGAGCGTGATTCGGCTCGAGCCGAAGGACCGCGACGTGGCGCTCGTGTTTCAGAGCTACGCCCTCTACCCGCACATGTCGGTGCGCGACAACATCCAATACCCGCTCCGCGTACGGCAGCTCAGCGCCGCGGAACGTCTGAGCAAAGTCGAACAGGTTGCGGACCTGCTCGGCATCCGCCACCTCCTGCCGCGGCGGCCCGCCCAGCTCTCCGGGGGTGAACAGCAGCGTGTCGCGCTCGCGCGTGCGATCGTCCGTGAGCCGCGCGTGTTCCTGATGGACGAGCCGCTGTCGAACCTTGACGCGAAGCTGCGCACGCACACGCGGACGGAGCTGAAAGCCCTGCAGAAGCAGCTCGGCGTGACGACGATCTTCGTCACGCACGACCAGGCCGAGGCCATGACGATGGGTGACCGGATCGCCGTGCTCGACGCGGGCAGGCTCCAGCAGCTCGGTACGCCTGACAACGTCTACCAGCGGCCCGCGAACCTCTTCGTCGCGCAGTTCATCGGCAGCCCCCCGATGAACATCGTCGACGCCAGGCGGGATGGCGAAGCGCTCGTGCTCACGGGCGGCTGGCGCGTGGACGCGCCGCGGGGCGTCGCCGGTAGCGATGGGATCAAAGTCGGGCTGCGGCCTGAGGCGATCGACCTCGAGCGTGCGCCGGCCTTCGGGGCGCAGCCGGCCGAGGTCCTCGTTTCTGAGCCGCTTGGCAGCGAGGTCATCGTGAACGTGAAGCTCGGGGACGTGCTCCTCAAGGTCCGGACAGGTCCGGACGTGCGGCCGGATCCGGGCACACGCGTTTTCTTGCGCGCGCGACCCGACGGCGTTCGTGTCTTCGACGCCTCGAGCGGCGCCGCCCTGAATTGAGCGCGGAGAAGCTCCCGAAGTCGGACCTCGTTCTGCATGGGCACTTTGGAAAGGATCACGAGCGTCGTTATGCGCACGTGCCGTTCGATGTGCCGGCAGGTCGTCGGCAGATTCACATCCGGTACTCGTACAACGATCAGATCGATTCCGATCCGACGCTCGGTGGCGGGAACACGCTCGACGTCGGCCTCTTTGACGAGCGCGGAATCGCCGAAAGCAGCCCGGGATTCCGCGGATGGAGCGGCAGCGAGAAGATGGCATTCACCATCGACGAGACCTGGGCGACTCCGCCCTACCGCAAGGGCAAGATCGAAGCGGGCCGCTGGCACGTGCTGCTCGGGCCGTACAAGGTGGGCCCGCGCGGCTGCGATTGGAAGGTCGAGATCTGGTTCGACCCGGGCATCCCCGCGCCGAAGTATCCGTACTTCGCCGGGGTGGGCCACGTCGTGTCCCTGCCGTCCGCGCGAGCCGGCTGGATCCGCGGCGACCTCCATTGCCACACGCTCTATTCGGACGGTGACTCGTGGCCGATCGAGATGCTCGATTCGGCGAGCGCCGCAGGTCTCGACTTCCTCGGCGTGACGGACCACAACAATGTCGGCCATCAGCTCGCCTACGGGCCAGGCGGCAA
>Ga0209471_1002433_pt1 | contig 10699 bp, 9 predicted proteins | sample GraSoiAngelo_128_FD_185885 | JGI IMG/M metagenome (GOLD analysis project Ga0209471, IMG submission 185885) | Grasslands soil microbial communities from the Angelo Coastal Reserve, California, USA - 14_0927_12_20cm (SPAdes) (version 2) | ecosystem: Environmental > Terrestrial > Soil > Grasslands ... | reverse complement strand
TCGCCTTCATCGACGCGCTCAAGCCCGAGTACTCCGCCTATCTTGACGCGCTGTTGCCGAAGATGGCGCCCGGCGGCATGATCACGGTCGACAACGTGCTCTGGAGCGGCCGGATCGCTGCCGGTGAGCACGACGAGAATACCGACGCGCTGCGCGCCTTCAACGAAAAATTCTTGCACCACGAGCAACTCGAGGCAACCGTCCTGCCGGTCGGCGACGGCTTCGGCATCGGCGTCGTCCGCCCGCACGGCTAACCGAGTCGCCGGGCGCTAAAGTTTCACGGTTGCCCACTGACGCTGAGGGACTGACTGAAGAGCGCGTGCTCGAGGCCTATCGCACGGTGCTGCAAGCGCGCGCGCTCGACGACCGGCGCTTCGTGCTGAATCGCGCCGGCAAGCTGGCTTTTATTATCTCTCCGCGCGGGCATGAGGTCGCGCAGGTCGCCGCCATTGCCGCGCTGCAGCCGGGACGCGATCGCTTCTGTCTCTATTACCGGAATTTTGCCGCCGCGCTGGCCTGCGGCTTCACCCCCGAGGAACTCATGCTCGCGGCGTTCGCTCGCGCCGCCGACCCGTCGAGTGGCGGGCGCCAGACTCCGGGCAACTTCGGCAGCCGCCGCCGCGGGGTCGTCATCGGTTCGAGCACCGTGGGCCCGCAGATCCCCAAGGCGGCCGGGATCGGCCTGGCCCTGAAGTGGAAAGGGGAGGGCGCCCTCTGCTACGTGAGCTTTGGTGAGGGCGCGACCAGCCAGGGCGACTTCCACGAGGGCCTGAACTTCGCCGGGATTCACCGCTGTCCGGTGATCTTCTTCTGCGAGAACAACCACTGGGCAATCTCCGTGCCCCAAGCGCTGCAAGTCGCCGGGCCCGGCGTCGCGGAGCGAGCGGCCGGATACGGCATGCCCGGCGTCAGGGTCCGCGGCGATGATTTTTTTGCGGTCTGCGCCGCCGTCGCCGAGGCGGCGCAGCGGGCACGGTCCGGCGGCGGGCCGACGCTGATCGAGGCCGAGGTCCTGCGCCTGCAGTCGCATTCCACCGATGACGACCAGCGGGCCTATCGCGACCCGGCTGAGCTCGCTGCGGAGGCATTGAAGGATCCCATTCCGCGGATGCGCGAGGCATTGATCAGCCGCGGCTGGCTCTCGCCGCAAGCCGATCAGGCGATCCGCGACGACGTCAATCGCGAGGTCGAGAAGGCGACCGAGGCGGCCGAGGCCGCACCCGAGCCGGAACCGAACTCGCTGGGCCGGCACGTGTATGCCGATGCCTGAGCGAACACTGGTCCAGGCGGTCCGCGACGCGCTCTACGAGGAAATGGAACGTGACGAGCACGTCTGCGTGCTCGGGCAGGACGTCGGCCTCAAGGGCGGTGTCTTCAAAGCGACCGAAGGGCTCCAGCAGCGCTTCGGCGCCGACCGCGTGATGGACATGCCGCTCGCTGAGTCGAGCATCGCGGCTGTCGCCCAGGGCCTGGCGCTCGAGGGCTTCATACCAGTCGCCGAGATGCAGTTCGCCGATTACAGCTATCCCGCGTTCAACCAGATCGTCAATGAAATCGCGAAAGTGCGCTATCGCTCGAATGGCGATTTTTCCTGTCCTCTCGTGATTCGCGCTCCAACCGGTGGCGGGGTCCGCGGTGCCCTGTACCATTCGCAGTCCCCCGAGGCCTTTTACTGCCACGTGCCGGGCCTCAAAGTCGTCCTGCCCTCGACGCCCGCCGACGCCAAGGGCCTGCTCAAGGCCGCGATTCGAGACCGGGACCCGGTCATCTTCCTCGAGCCCAAGAAGCTCTACCGCGCCGAGCGCCAGGACGTCCCTCCGGGCGATGCCGCCCTGCTACCCCTCGGTAGCGCGGCGATCGTCCGCGAGGGCAAGGACCTGACCGCGGTGACGTATGGGTACATGCGGGCGGTGACGGTGCAGGCGGCCGCCAGGCTGAGTCGGGATGGCATCGAGGTGGAGGTGATCGACCTGCGCACGCTCCGCCCCTGGGATATCGAGACCTGCGTGCGCTCGATCCAGAAAACCGGGCGCGTGGCGGTCGTTTACGAGGCCAACCGCACGGGTGGATTCGGCGCGGAGGTCGCGGCTGAGCTCGCTGAGCGCTGCTTTGCCAGCCTGGATGCCCCGGTTAGCCGGATCGCCAGCCCCGACGTCCCCGCGATGCCGTTCAGCGCGGCGCTCGAACACGCGTTCATGCTCAACCCGGACAAGGTTGCGGCAGGGTTGCGGCAGGTGGCGCGCTATTGAAGCCCCGCGGCATGAAAAAGCCGTGAGAAAAACCGATGCAAAACTGGGCGGCTCTCTCCTATACTTTCTGGTGGGGTTCTTGTTCCAAGCCCCCCGGAACCAGGACCCCACTTCCACCTTCCGGCGCTTCAACATGCCCGGATTGCCAAACGTTTGCCCCTACAGGGTCCTGCGGATCCTTTCCGGCACCTTCTAGGCGAGCCAGGGCGGGGTCTGCGCGGAGCGTCCCTAGAATGGGAGCGCTTTGGCAACGAGCCGGCGGACCGCCGCGTTGAAACGGAACGGGGTATTCATTTCCGTTGACATGGAGGGAATGGCGGGCGTCGTTCACCTGCAGCAGGTGATGCGTGGCATGCCCGAGTACGAGCGTTCGTGCCGGTTGATGACCGCGGAGACCAACGCCGCCGTCGCCGGGGCACGCCGCGCCGGTGCCACCCGCATCGTCGTCAACGACTCGCACGGCGACATGCGCAACTTCCTCCTCGATGAGCTCGATGAAGGGGTCGAGATCATCAGTGGTGCGGACAAGCCGTACTCCATGGGGGCGGGGCTCGACCCGACGTTCGAGGTCGCCTTCTTCGTTGGCTACCACGCATCGGTAGGGCGCGAGCGCGCCATCATGGATCACACGTACGGCGGGCGGACCGTCTACGCACTGCGCATCAACGGTCGCGAGCAGAGTGAGGCAACACTGAACGCCGCGCTGGCCGGCAGCTTCGGGGTCCGCACCGCCCTGATCACGGGCGACCAGGCCACCATCGACGAGGCGACCGCGGAGCTGCCCGGCATCGAAGGGGTCGTCGTCAAGGAGGCGCTCGGCCGGCAGGCGGCCCGCTCGCTCCACCCGGTCGAGGCCTGCCGCCGCATCGAGGCGGGAGCCTATCGGGCCTACGCAGAACAGGCCGGGCGACCGCTGTATCAGCCGAAGGGGCCGTTTGTGCTCGAGATCGACTGGATGAACGCGAGCATGGCCGACCTCTGCATCGAGCTCCCCGAGGTCGAGCGCGCCGGTGGGCGGACGGTCCGCTACCGCACGGCCGACTTCCAGACCTGTTACCGGACGTTGCTGGCTCTGCTGGTGATGGCCACGCCCGCCGCCTACCAGTACCCGCGCCCATGACGCCGGCGGAGGCGATCGAGCAACTGCTCCAAGGGACCGCGCTTGCGCGCGACCAGGCCCGCGACGTCATGGACCAGGTCATGGCCGGGGAAGTGACCACGGGGCAGCTCGCCGGCCTGTTGATCGCGCTGCGAGCCAAGGGCGAAACCGTCGAGGAAATGACCGGCTTCGTCGAGTCGATGCGGGCGCATGCGACGCCGCTTGAGCTCCCGGCCGGCGCGATCGATACCTGTGGCACTGGTGGCGACCGCGCCGGGACATTCAATATCTCCACGGCGGCCGCCTTCGTCGCGGCGGGAGCGGGGATCCCGGTGGCCAAGCACGGAAATCGCGCCGCCTCCAGCCGATGCGGGAGCGCCGATGTGCTCGAGGCGCTGGGAGTCGACATCACGCTCGACGCGAACGGCGTCCGTCGCTGTATCGATGTCGCCGGGATGGGCTTCTGCTTCGCGCCCACCTTCCATCCAGCGATGCGCCACGCGGGTCCGGCTCGCCGCGAGCTCGGTGTCCGGACGGTCTTCAATGTCCTCGGCCCGCTGGCAAATCCCGGCCGGGTGCGCCGGCAGGCGCTGGGCGTGGGGGCGGCCCCTCTGGCACCACTGATGGTCCGCGTGCTGAAAGACCTTGGCCACGAGCGAGCCCTGGTGTTCTACGGCGAGGATGGTCTCGACGAGCTGACCACCACCGGCCGCTCCCGGGTCTTTGAGCTCCGGGACGGCGCCGTCAGGGAGTACGAGCTCGACCCGCTCGACCTCGGCCTCAGCCGGTCGCGGTCCGAGGAGCTGTTGGGTGGCACGCCGCCCGAAAACGCCGATCTTTTGCGTCGGGTTCTCGACGGCGAGAGTGGCCCGCGCCGGGATGTGGTGCTGCTCAATGCGGCTGCGGCGGTACTGGCAGCGGGCCGCGCGGACGACTGGCCACAGGCCGTCGCGTTGGGGCGAGAATCGCTCGACAGCAAGCGGGCCCGGCAGGTTCTGGACCGCCTGGTCGAAACGTCGAAGAGCTCTTAGCCTGAAGCGAGCCCGGCGATGCCGCCGGCCAGCAGGAGCAAGCACACGAGGCCGACGAATCCCCAGGCCGCCCAGTAGGTAAGTCCCGAAAGCCGGCGAACCCGGCGCAGGCGGCGCATCTTACCCAGCGCCGCGCTCAGGAAAACCTTCTCTAAATCCCGGCCGATTATGCTGTAGCCGATGCCGTTCCGGATCGCCGTCATCCCCGGCGACGGCATCGGTCCGGAGGTCATTGCCCAGGGGCTGAGGGTCCTGGACGCCGTCAGCGCGGCCACCGGCACCCGGCTGGATCGCGTCACCTACGACCTCGGCGCTGAGCGCTACCTGCGAACCGGGGAGATCCTTCCCGACGCGGTCTTCAAGGAGCTTCAGACCCTCGATGCGATCTACCTGGGCGCGGTTGGCGATCCGCGGGTCGACAATCCACAGTACGCGGCCGGGCTGCTGTTGCGGCTGCGGTTCGAACTGGATCTCTGGGTCAACCTGCGGCCCTCGCGGTTGCTGGCGCCCGGGCTGACGCCGCTGCGCGACGCCGCGTCCATCGATCTCGTCGTCGTCCGTGAAAATACCGAGGGCGCCTACGTCGGAATGGGCGGCCAGTTCAAGCGCGGGACGCCGGACGAGATCGCGATCCAGGAGGACGTGAACACCCGCAAGGGGGTCGAGCGCATCATTCATTACGCGTTCGAGTTGGCGCGGCAGCGCCGCGCCGCCGGCCAGCGAGGTCGACTGACGATGGTCGACAAGAGCAATGCGCTCTATCACGCGCATGATCTCTGGCAGCGCGTCTTTGCCCTCGAACGGCAGGCATCGCCAGAGATCGAGGCGGAGCATCTCTTCGTCGACGCGGCCGCGATGCAACTCGTCAAGGATCCGAGCCGCTTCGACGTCATCGTGACGTCCAATATGTTCGGCGACATTCTGAGTGACCTGGCTTCGGAACTCGTGGGCGGTCTCGGCCAGGCGCCCTCGGCGAACATCAACCCGGACAACCGGCGCGGGCTCTTCGAACCGGTGCACGGCTCGGCACCCAAGCACGCCGGTAAAGGCATTGCCAACCCGGTGGGGGCCATCCTCGCGGGGGCCATGATGCTGAGGCACCTCGGCGATGAGGCGGGAGCGCTGCGGATCGAACGCGCGGTCATGTCGGCGGCGGCCGACCGGCGCACCACGAAGGACCTCGGCGGCGCCCTGAACACGACCGAAGCCGCCGATGCCGTGCTCGAGCGACTTGAGAGAATTGGCTCATCGCTCCCCTCCTGAACACGATCCAGCCCCCTCGACGTAAGCCGGGCGCCGCATCGCCGGTACGACCGGCCGCCAAGCCCGTCGACCGGTCGCCGGACGGCGGTCACCTGGTTCGAGGTCGCGCGCTCATCTTCTGGGACCCGAAGATCCCGGGGAAGAAGCTCGACGCCATCGACACCGACCAGATCACCCCGGCCGATGACTGCGTTTCGGAGAGCCTCGACCATCTCGACGCGCGCTGGAAAGCGGGCACCTTTCGTTACCTGATGCCGGATTTTCGTGAGCGGGTGCATCGAGGGGAGACGTTCGTGATCGCCGGCGAGCGCTTCGGTATCGGGTCGTCGCGGGAGATGAGCCCGGCCGGGCTCAAGGCCATCGCGGAGGAGGCCGGGCTCGAGATCGTGATCGTCTGCGGCGACGGCGTCGGTGACATCTTCCGCCGCAACGCGCTCAACCTGGGCCTGCATGTCGTCCAGAGCCGCGCCGCATCGGAAGATGCCCAGGAGGGCGACGTACTGACGTTCGACTCGAAAACCCGCCTGCTGACAAACGAGACGCGCGGCAAGCATTACGAACCGGTGCCGCTGACCCCAATCGAAGAGACGATCCGTCGCTCCGGCGGCATCATCGCGGTGGGACGGCGTGAGTTCGCCGAGTCACTCGACCGAGTGCCGCGCGTGGAGTGGCCGGATCTCAAGACCGCCCGCACGATGTCCAGTACCGAACAGATCGTCTGGGCGCACCGCGTCGACAAAGACGCGCAGGTGCGGCCCGCTGGCACGCTGCGCGTGTGGTGCGACCTGCTACCGGCCTCCGACGGCACGGCGCCCTTCACCATCCATACCTTCAACCAGATCACCGGTGGCGACACGATCTATCCTCGCCAGGCTGCTATCGCGAACGATCATTTCGTGTTTTCTGGGCGAAACGCCGACGACAAGCAGACCGGGATCGGGCGGGACTTTGCCACGCTGCACGAGATCCACAAGCCGTATTACGCCACGCCGGGCGATGGGATCTTTCACTTCTATTTCCCCGAGCAGGGGCTGGTCGTCCCTGGTTCGTTCATCCCTGGGGCGGATTCGCATAGTCGTGCCTACGGCGCATACGGCGCCGTCGGTAGCGGCGTGGGCAGTACGCAGCTCGGCTTCGGCTGGTCGACCGGATACATCTACTTCACGCCGGCAAAGCGGCGGCGCGTGGTCTTCACCGGAAAGCTGCGGCCCTGGGTCAGCGGCAAGGACGTCGTGCTCGCGCTGCTCCGTCGGTGGGGGAAAGCGCAGGCGCAGGGGATGAGCGTCGAGTTCGTCGACGCGGAGCGCCAGCTCCCCATCCCGTATCGCAATACCGTCGCCAACATGATGGCCGAAGCCGAAGCGCAGAACGGCATCTTCGCGCCCGACGAGATCACGTTCGACTGGTACGCGCGCAAAGGCATTTCCGATTTACCCTATCCACGATTCGAGCCCGGTGTTGGCGTCGCCTGGGACATCGACGAAACACTGGACCTATCGGAGCTCGTGCCCTTCATCGCCAAGCCGTTCGCCCCGGGGAACGCCTTCCCGGCCGACGAGGTCGCCGTGGAAAAACTGGCCTTCGACAAGGCCTTCATCGGCTCCTGCACCAACGGTGGATACGACGACCTGCTCGAGGCTGCACTCGCCATCCGCGCGGGTCGCGAGCGAGGCTTCGAGAGAGCGCCGAAAACGTTCGTGATCTTTCCGGGGTCGGGCGGTGTCAAGCGCGATATCGAACATCCGGAGCCGCGTCTTAACGGTGAGTCGATCGCCGACGTGCTCCGATCCGTCGGCGGGCAGATCCGCGAGTCGTGGTGCGGCCCGTGCTTCGGCCAGGGTCCGGATGCGCTCAAGAAAGGCGAGACTGCGATCACGTCGTTCAATCGCAATTGGCAGAACCGGATGGGCGTAGGTGGCCTCGGATACCTGGCGAGCCCCGCCGTGGTGGCGTCGTCAGCACTGCTCGGCTACATGGCCGGACCGACCGCGCTTGGCATCGAGTGGAATCCCGAGAAGTTCGACGTCTCGACATAGATAGCCGCTCGGAGTACACGGCTCGGATGCACCGGGTCGTCGAACACATCGACCGGCATCTCGATGAGCCACTCCAACTTGAGAGGCTCGCCGCCGTCGCACATTTCTCGCCGTTTCACTTCCACCGGTTGTTCTCCGCGTGGATGGGGGAGACGCTTGGCGACTATCTGCGACGGCGGAGACTCGAAGTCGCCGCCCAGAGACTGATCAGCCAGCCGGCGGTGCCGGTGCTGGAGGTGGCGCTCTCAGTTGGTTTTGGCTCCACAGAGGCGTTCGCGCGTGCCTTCAAGACCAGGTTTGGAACGACGCCATCCTCATGGCGGACCGCGAAAGACCGCAATCGCAGTCTGTTGAATCGCAAGCCGGGTCAGGCGGCCACGGCGGCTCGGCGCAATGATGAGTTCTCGAAATCTGATTCACAGGAGGCTTCCATGAACGTCAAAATCATCGACCGGAAACCAACGACCGTTGCGTATCTTCGGCATGTCGGCCCATACGGCCCGGAGCTCTCGGAGTTTTGGGAGGGCACGGTCCTTCCCTGGATGCAAACCAATCGCCTACTGGGCCGGCCACGTTACGGCATCAGCCTCGACGACCCCGGGATCACGGCGCCGGAGAGATTGCGCTACGACGCCGCCATCGAAGTCGAACCGGATTTTGTCGGCGCCGGCCAGCACCAGAAGACCTCGATTCCGGGCGGAAAGTATGCGGCGGCCCGATTCAATGGGACGGGCGCCGAACTCGGTGAGGCCTGGATGGCGTTGCTCCGCGACTGGCTGCCTGGCAGTGGCCTGCAGCTTGATGCCCGTCCCTTGTTCGAGTACTACGCCCCGGATATGGCGATGGACCTTAAGACCGGCGCATTCGAGTGCGACATCTGCATCCCGGTCACGAAGCTCTAAGTCACTGGTCGTAGGTTGGGCGGCTTCTGGCGAAATGCGAGCCGGGCGTGACCACGTCCGTCGCATAGTCGATCACCACTGCCGAGTGCACAGCGGCATGCAAGCGTTCCGATTGAGGCAGGGCGAACGCGAGCATGCCGCTGCCCCACACCAGCCCGGCGGCGATGGCAACCGCGCCCAGCAGCTGCAGCCGCGTCCGGAGGGTCATACGGCCGGCTCCTTGAGAACTTCGAGCGCCACGACACGGGCCTTCTCCATCACCAGGAGCACCGCCGCGATCGCCGCGCTGCGCGAGCGCAAAGCGCGGATCACTGCCGGATCGAACTGATTCCCGGCTCCGGCCTCGATGCGACGCACGGCGTCGAGAAAGCTCATGGCGATACGGTAGGGCCGGTCCGAGGTGAGTGCGTCGAGGGCGTCTGCCACCGTCAGGATGCGGACGGCGAGCGGGATGTCTTCGCCCCTAACGCCATCGGGGTAGCCGCCACCGTCCCAGTGCTCGTGATGATGGCGCACGCCCTCAAGGCTCGACTCCAAGAAGTGCAGGCCCCGTAGCATCTCATACCCGATCACCGGGTGCTCGCGCATGGCCGCCATCTCCCGTTTGTCCAGTGGCCCCGGCTTGCGGAGCACGCGGTCCTCGACGCCGATCTTCCCGATGTCGTGCAGCAGCGAGGCGCGGCTGAGGGCAATCAGCTGATCCGTTGGCAAGCCCATCTCGTCGGCGAGCTCCGCGCTCAACCGCGCCACCCGCGCCGAATGCCCATAGGTGTAAGGATCACGGGCGTCGATGGCGCGCGCCAGCGCCTCGATGCTGGCGAAGGATGTCATCTCGAGTGCCCTGGTCTTCTCTTCGAGCCGGGCCGTCATAGTGTTGAAGGACGAGGTCAGATACGCGATTTCGTCGGCGTGGCCGGGCGGGACCGTGTGACTGAGATCGCCGGCGGCCGCGGTTTTTATGGCGCTGACGAGCCGCTCGAGTGGAAGCGAGATGCGCCTGGCGAGCAACCCGCCAAGGACCAACACCAGCAGGGCCATTCCCAGAAAGACAGCGAGAAGAAACAGACGCAACCGGAATACGTTGTCGACCACGCCATCCGCGGGGAGCCCGACGCCGAGATAGCCGAACCGCTCGCCGCGCATCATCCAGTCCGTTACTGCGAGGGCGTAGGCATGACCACTCGCGGTCGTGCTCACCCGCATCAAGCGATCGGCCGTGATGGACTTGCGAACACCGGCGCTGAGCGCCGGAATCGAAGCGTCCAACGATTGGCCAGTCAGGCCGTAGAAAAACAGTCGGCCTGACCCTGCGGGCCGGAGTTCCGCCGCTATATCGCTGATCGATTCACCGAGGAGCACGGCGCCAACGACCTGGCGGTGTGGGTCCCTGATCGGTGCGCTCCAGTACACGACCTGTCCCGAACGTTCGCGCACCACTGCGAGATATTTATCGCCGCGTCCGTCGATCGCCCCTGTCAGAACCTGGGTGATGCCCGGCAGCCGGTCATACGTCCCACGGCCTTTGTCCTCGGGGATCGAAAGCAAGGGTTCGCCCTGCTGGTCGAGGATCCGGATCAGCAGATGGGCTTCGAGTGCGGTCCTCGTGTCCGTGACAAACAGTGCCGAGAGTCGCCCCCCATCGTTCGCCTCGACCGCGGTCGCCAGCCCTGGCGTGGCGGCCAGCGCTCGCAGGTCGTTGAGCCGCGCGGCCTCGAGGGTGGCGAGCCGGTCATTGGCCTGCACGCTCTCGCGAACGAGGCCCTGGTCGAAGCCGGCCATGCCCACGCTGCTGGCCTGGTAGGTCAGGGCGGCGACGCCGACAACGGCGACAAAAACCAGAAGCAGCAGAAAGGGGAGGATGATTTGCTGCCGCAGCGGCCGCCGCCATGCGGCGTAGCGTTGCAGTTCGCTGAGCGTCGCGCTGATATGTGCGCTCGGCGTGAAAGAAATCGCGTCGACGCGCGGCTGACTCACCGCCTACCCCCCAACGAATTTTTGCCTTCTACTGCGATCGTCGAAGCATTGGCGCACGAGACGTAACACCGAACGCCGGTTCTGTCAAGCAAAAACCAGCGCGGTTTCAGAAAATTACGTGAGGACGTGCGTCGCCGCCGCGATC
>Ga0209471_1002432_pt1 | contig 10706 bp, 10 predicted proteins | sample GraSoiAngelo_128_FD_185885 | JGI IMG/M metagenome (GOLD analysis project Ga0209471, IMG submission 185885) | Grasslands soil microbial communities from the Angelo Coastal Reserve, California, USA - 14_0927_12_20cm (SPAdes) (version 2) | ecosystem: Environmental > Terrestrial > Soil > Grasslands ... | reverse complement strand
CAGTTTTGTCAATATCAGCTTGTCCATCTGCGTCAGGATGGTCGCGGTAATCGATATGCCCAGCATTCCCGCCGAAAATCGCCATCCGGCGCGTATCACCGCCGTGTCGAACCGCGATCGTTCCCGGAGCGCGGGATCCGCCCTCCACGCTATCCATCGAATCGTCAACAGCTGAACGAGTGTACCTGCGGCCAGAGAGGCGAAGAAGACGACGATCGTAGGCTTTGCGACCCAAAGTGCAAGAACAGCGCAAGCGTTGACTATCGTATACATGCCCGCATTGGCGGTACTCAGCTTTACCTGCTGCTGCAGCCCCTGGAGCGTCGCTACGTAAGGGGCTTGCGCCCAGCGCAGGAAGAACAGCAGCCCCATGAGTCGAACCGCCGTTTCGATTTCAGCCTGTGGCACGACGGATGACCTGAGCCAGTGCTCTCCCACAAAAGGCGCCGCGCTCGCTATAGCGACGGCCACAACCAGGCCGATCCCCGCGAACAGGATCTCGAACGTTCGCAGCACGGTCGCGCCGCGCCATGGGGCGTCGACGGAAGGCAGGTACCTTGCCATGACCCGCGTCAGGAGAGGGGTGAGCCCCAGGTCGAGGATGGCGAGCACGGCCACGAGGGTTGTGTAGAACCCGACGAGGGCAAAAGCGCTCGTCCCGAGCTTCCAGACCAGCAGCGGGGTGACGACAAGCTGGACTGCGGCGATGCAGCCGGTGCTCACCAGATTGGCAACGACGTTCCGGCGAAATCTCGAAACCATAAGCCGCAGATTCTCTAAGGCGCGCCCGAGATTTTTCTGAGACCGACTTCCCACGTCGGCAGGGTAACGCCGAGGCGCCGAAACAGCTTCTCGTTGGACAGACGCGAGTTCTTGGGCCTTCGTGCGGGCGTTGGATACTCGCTCGATGCAATCGGCACGACTCGGACCCGAAATTCGCATCTTTCCAGCCGTACCAATTCGGTCGCAAATCCGTACCAGGACGTGGACCCGGAGGACGTGGCGTGATAAGTGCCCCGCGCGTCGCCTAGCCCGGCGGCGCCGTGGCGACGGAGAAGTTCGGCGGTCGCCTGCGCGAGGTCGCCGGCCGTGGTCGGTGCCCCGATCTGATCGGATACGACGCGCAGTTCATCTTTCTCCCGGAGCAGACGCCGTACGGTGAGGAGGAAGTTCTTGCCCCGCGTCGAGTACACCCAGCTCGTGCGCAGTATCAAATGAGCGCCGCCGATGTCGTGAATCGCCTGCTCTCCGGCGAGCTTGCTGCGGCCGTAGGCGTTGATGGGATTGGGGCGGTCCTCCTCGATATACGGGGCATCCTTCGTTCCGTCGAAGACGTAATCGGTCGAATAGTGGACGAACAGGGCTCCGACCCGTTTCGCCTCTTCGGCCAGGACGGCGACCGCGGCGGCATTGACGGCGTAGGCGGCGTCCGGCTCGCTTTCCGCGCGGTCGACGGCCGTATAAGCCGCGGCATTGATGAGCACTTCGGGCCGCACCGAGCGAACGACCGAGACGATCTGGTCTGGAACTGCAAGGTCGAGATCTTCGCGGTCAAGGGCGATGATTTCGCCGAGCGGTGCGAGCGCATGCGCGAGCTCCCAGCCGACCTGCCCGCTCCTTCCGGTCAGCAGAATCTTCACTGAAACACTTCGGCATCCCGCAGCCGCGTCCCCGCGGCGTCTTTGGCCGATAGTGCGGGAGCGCCGCCGGGGATGGGCCAATCGATGTGGAGTTCCGGATCGTTCCAGAGGATGCAGCGCTCGTCCTCGGGCGCGTAGAACTCCGTGGCCTTATACAGGACCTCGGCGAAGTCGCTCAGCACGCAAAAGCCGTGCGCGAAACCGACCGGGACCCAGAGCATCTTGTGCGATTCCGCATTCAGGCGAACGCCCTCCCAGCGGCCAAAAGTGGGTGAGCTGCGGCGGATGTCCGCCGCCACATCGAAGATCTCGCCGGCGACGACCCGGATGAGTTTGCCTTGCGGCCGGCGGATCTGATAATGGAGCCCCCGCAGCACGCCTCGTCCCGAGCGCGAGTGATTGTCCTGGACGAAACGAGCACGGATTCCTATACGCTCGAACTCCCGTTCGTTCCAGCTCTCGAAGAAGAATCCGCGCGAATCGCCGAATACGCGGGGCTCGATGAGCAACACTCCAGCAAGGCCGGTCGGCGTAACCTTCATTTGTCGTGCGGGCCGCCTCGCAGCAGCGACAGCAGGTAGGTCCCGTAACCGCTATTCCTGAGTGGCGCCGCCAGCGCCTCGAGCTTCGCGTCGTCGATCCACTTCTTGTTCCAGGCGATCTCTTCGGGGCAGCCGATCTTCAGACCCTGCCTCCGCTCGAGCGTCTCGATGAAGTGGCTCGCCTCGAGCAGCGATTCGTAGGTGCCGGTGTCGAGCCACGCGTGCCCCCGTCCCAGCGTTTCCACGTGAAGCATGCCCTCTACGAGGTAATGGCGATTGACGTCGCTGATCTCCAGTTCCCCACGCGCCGAAGGCTTGAGCGATTTCGCGATGCGCACGACCTGGTTGTCGTAGAAATAGAGCCCCGTCACTGCGTAGTGCGACTTGGGCTTCGCCGGCTTTTCCTCGATGCTGATGGCGCGGCCTCTCACATCGAGCTCGACCACGCCGTAGCGCTGCGGGTCCTGCACCCGGTAGGCGAACACCGTCGCACCCGAGGATTTCTTCGCTGCTTGCCCGAATGTGGGTTGCAAGTCGTGGCCGTAGAAGATATTGTCCCCGAGCACCAACGCGCAGGGCTCGGTGCCGATGAACTTCTCGCCGACGAGGAACGCCTGGGCGATGCCCTTCGGCTCCGGCTGTATCTTGTAGCTGAAGCTCACGCCCCAGGAGGCGCCGCTGCCGAGAAGCCTTTCGAAGCGCGGCGTGTCATCCGGAGTGGAAATGACGAGGATGTCGCGGATATCGGCGAGCATCAGCGTGCTCAAGGGGTAATAGATCATCGGCTTGTCGTAGACGGGCAGGAGCTGTTTGGAAACGACCTGCGTCACTGGGAAGAGGCGCGTGCCGCTGCCTCCGGCGAGGATGATGCCCTTCACGCTTCGCCTCGTTTGGCATAGTTCTTCTCGATCCATTGGCGGTAGGCGCCGCTCGTCACGTGCGCGACCCAATCCGGGTTGTCCAGATACCAGGCGACGGTCTTGCGCAAACCGGAATCGAAGCTCTCCGAGGGTGTCCACTCGAGCTGAATGGCGATCTTCGTCGCGTCCATCGCGTAACGGCGATCGTGTCCCGGACGGTCCTTCACGAAGGAGATCAGCATGGAATGCGGGCTCTTGCGATTGGGCCTCGCTTCGTCGAGCAGCGCGCAGATTGCGTTCACCACCTCGAGATTGGTCTTCTGGTTGTAGCCGCCGACGTTGTAACTCTCGCCGACGCGGCCGCGCTCCAGGACCCGTCGGATCGCCGTGCAATGATCCTGCACGTACAACCAGTCGCGCACGTTGCCGCCCTCGCCGTAGACCGGCAGGGGTTTGTGGGTGATGGCGTTCAGGATCATCAGGGGAATGAGCTTTTCGGGGAACTGGTAAGGGCCGTAGTTGTTCGAGCAGTTGACGGCCAGCGTCGGCAGCCCATAGGTGTGATGGTACGCCCGCACCAAGTGGTCCGCGGCTGCCTTCGAAGCCGCGTAGGGGCTGTTCGGCGCGAAAGGAGTCGATTCCTTGAATGGCGGATCGTGGGGCCCGAGCGAACCGAATACCTCGTCGGTCGAGACGTGCAGAAACCGGAAATCCTCGCGTCGAGAGGGCGCTTGCCTTTCCAGCCAGGTGCGCGCCTCCTCGAGCAAGGTGAAGGTGCCGAGGATATTGGTTTGCACGAAATCGCCGGGTCCGTGAATGGAGCGATCGACGTGGCTCTCCGCCGCGAAGTGAACGATGGCGCGCGGGGCGTGCCGTTCCAGGAGGCTCCGCACCAGTTCCCGGTCGCAGATATCCCCGTGGACAAACACGTGCTCCGGGTTGTCCTTGAGCGCGTGGAGATTCGCGGGATTGCCCGCGTAGGTGAGTTTGTCCAGGTTGATCACGGGGCCTGCGCCTTGCGCGAACCAGTCCAGGACAAAATTCGAGCCTATGAATCCGGCACCCCCTGTGACCAAAATGGTCATTCCGAAGCGCGCTCCAGCGCCTTCAGTTTCGCGTACTTGTTGAAGCTGTTCATGCAGCCGATCGTGATGTGCACCAGGCCCGGCACGCCGTCGAGGAATCCAAGCCGCCAGAGGTAGAACTTGACGAAGCGCAGCAAGGGCGAGAGCACCAGCTGGCAGGCATTCGCGCGGCGACCCGCGGCGCGCAACGATTCGGCCTGCAGGCTCGTGTAGCGGTTCTGCTTGTCGAGATACTTCTCCAGCGTTTCCGCCGAATCGTGCAGCAGGTCGCCTCGAAGCCTGAGCACCGGCGATCGGGTTGCGATCCTTTCGTGCACCGGCTCGTTTCCCCAACGCGCATGCTCGCGGTGAAACAGGCGCACGTTCCAGTCGGGATAGCCTTCGCCGTGCTTGAGCCAGCGTCCCAGAAAGCGATTGCGGCGCGCAACGGCGTAGACGAAGCCGCGCGGTGCTTTCAGCTCCGCGACGATAGCCTCGCGAAGCTCGGGGCTCAGGCATTCGTCGGCGTCAACGCACAATACCCACACGTGGCTGGCAGCGTCGACGGCGTACTGCTTTTGCGCGCCGAACCCGAGCCATTCCTTCCGGACTACGCGCGCGCCGTGGCGAGCGGCGAGCTCGACCGTGCCATCCGTGGAGCCGGAGTCCACCACGACGACCTCGTCGGCGAAGGCGACGCTAGCAAGGCAACGTTCCAGTTGGCCGGCGGCATTGCGTGTGATGATGGCTACGGACAAGGGCATGGGCAAGGAAGAGACGGCAAACCCGTATAATCAGCGGCTTATGCGCGGCATTCTAACCGCCTTTCATGACGTCAGGGCGTTCTGATGTGGCGGGCCGCCTACAGCTTGCTCCTTTGGCTCGCTTTCCCATTCGTGCTCGCGCGCCTGTGGTGGCGCGGGCGTCACGAACCGGGATACAGGCAGAACATAGCGGAGCGATTCGGCTACTACCGCGCGAGGCGTGAGAAGCCGGTGATCTGGTTGCACGCGGTATCGGTCGGTGAGACGCGCGCCGCGGAGCCGCTTCTGCACGCGCTGCGATCCCGTCATCCGGACTGCGATCTTCTGATTACCCAGATGACCGCAACAGGCCGGGAGGCGGCGCAGCAACTGTTCGGTGGCGCTGTGCTCGTTGCGTGGCTCCCTTACGATTACCCCTCGGCCGTCCGGCGGTTCCTGCGCAGCTTCCGGCCACGGCTTGGCATCCTGATGGAGACCGAAATCTGGTTTCACCTCGTGGGCGAGTGTCAGCGCTCCGGCGTGCCGCTTGTGCTCGCCAATGCCCGAATGTCGGCCAAGTCGGCGCGCGGCTACACCGCGGTCGCGCCGCTCGTGCGGGCCGCTCTAGGGAGCCTGAGCGCGGTCGCCGCGCAAACCACCGAAGACGCCGAGCGGCTTCGATCCCTCGGCGCGCGGGATGTGGAAGTCACCGGAAACCTCAAGTTTGACGCGGGTCCAGGCCTCCGGAGCGATTCGCTCGCAGCGCAATTCCGGCACCGGTTTGGCACTCGAGCAGTGCTGCTTGCCGCCAGCACTCGCGAAGGCGAGGAAGAGCTGCTGCTTGACGCCTTGGAGCAAAATTCTCTCGGCGATACGCTTCTGGTCATCGTGCCGCGGCACCCGCAGCGGTTCGCGTCGGTGGCGCAGCTCCTTGCATCGCGTGGTCTGAAGTTCATCCGGCGCAGCACGAACGCGCCGCTCGACGCCGACTGCGGCATCGTGCTCGGCGACAGCATGGGTGAAATGGCCGCCTACTACCGGGCCTGCGACCTTGCCTTCGTCGGAGGAAGTCTGCTCACCTACGGCGGTCAGAACCTGATCGAAGCTTGCGCGGCCGGCGTGCCGGTACTGATCGGGCCCTACACCTACAATTTCGCGCACGCGGCCGAAAGCGCGGTCGCGGCCGGCGCCGCGGTGCGTGTCAACACTGCCGAAGAAGTGATACGGGTGGCCCGATCCATACTCCAAGACGCCGGGCTGCGCGAGCGAATGGGAAAAGCCGGAGTCGCTTTCTGTGCGGCGCATCGAGGCGCCACCGAGCGCACGCTCGCGATCTGCGAGCGATTGCTGGGGTGAGCCGTTGCCGGGCGGTCAGTTCGCCCCGAGCAGGCGGGTCACTTCTTCGACGTCGGCTTCGCCGAGCGTCCCCGTGGCGGCCTTCAGCTTGAGGCCGCTGACGATCGTGTCGTAGCGCGCCTTGGACAGATCACGCAGCGTGCTGTAGACCTGCTGCTGGGCGTTCAAGACGTCGATGTTGATGCGCACGCCGACCTCGTAGCCGAGCTTGTTCGAATCGAGCGCGCTGCGGCTGGAGATCAGCGCCGCCTCCAGGGCTTTTACTTGCGCCATCCCGTTGCTCACCCCGACAAAAGCCTGACGAGCGGACAGCGCGGCCGTGCGCCGCGTACTTTCAAGATCCTGCTGCGCCTTTTCCCGATTGGCAACAGCCTGCCGCACCTGTGAGCTGACATTGCCTCCGGCATACAGAGGAATGGCAAGTTGCAAGCCGATCGTGCGACTGGTCGCGTCCGAAGGGTTGTTGTTGACCGAAGTTGAGGTGCTGATGCTCGAAGAGCTGGTACCAGCGCTCCCGACGATGTTCAGGGTGGGCAGGTGCCCCGCGCGGATGCGCTCGACCTCGCGCGCGGCGATTTCAAGCGCGGCTTCCTGCGCGCGTGCCTGATAGCCCTGGTTCGCCGCGGATGCCCAGTCTTCCATCGAATTTGGCTTGGGCGGGTTGAGCTCGATATTGGGTTTGAGAGGCTCGAGCCGCTCGGGAAACTTGCCGATGATCTGCTGCAAGGCGCGCTTCTTGATTTCGAGGTCACCTTGCGCCGCGATTTCCTGGGACGTCGCGAGATCGTATCGCGCTTGCGCTTCGTGCGTATCGGTGATCGTTGCCGTGCCGACCTCGAAATTTCGCTTCGCCTGGGCGAGCTGCTCGGAAATCGCCACTTTTTGCGCCTGGATGAAGGCAAGGCTGTCCTGCGAGGCGAGCACGTCGAAATAGGCCTGCGCGACGCGCACGATCAGATCCTGAATCGCTTGGCCGAAAGTGGCTTCGGCCTGTGCCGCCTTGAACCCGGCCTCCTTGTATACCTGGATGTTCTGCCAATTGAAGAGAGGTTGCGTGAGAGTCACGGTAAAGCCGTTGGAGTTGCCGTGGCGGTTCGAGTCCGGGATGGGGACACTCTGGGAATCCACGGCCCCGCGAAACGAGATGTTGGTATTGTTGCTCTGGGTGAACGCGCTGGCGTTGACGGTAGGCAGGATCTGCGCAAGGCCCTGCGGCAGACTTTCGAGACCCGCGTCGCGCGCTGCGCGCGCAGACGCGTAGGTGGCGTCGTTCGCGAGAGCGTCGCGGTAGATCTGCAATAGATCCGCTGCGCGGGCGGGCACCACCGACAAGGCAACGGTCAGTGACAGTGGGAGGCAAAACCGCGGCATAAGCACTGCGACTCAGGCTTACCGTTAAAATTCGAAGCGCGCCGGCTGCAGCGCATTCTTGAGCGGAGCAAGACAGGTCTCGAACAGAGCAGTCGTATGGCATGAGTCTTCGCCAACGCTGGTAACGAGCCGCGCTTCCATGACCGGGGGATCACCCACGACCGCGAATAGCCGTCCCGCTACCTTGAGCTGCAAGACCAATGTTCGCGGCAAAATCGGCGTGGAGCCGGTAAGCACGATGACGTCGTAAGGCGCATGTGTTAGCCAGCCTTGCGCCGCGTCCCCGAGCTGGACAGCGGCGTTCTCCACGCCGCTGCGCCGAAGATTCTCCTCCCCGAACGCCTTCAGCTTCGGATTGATTTCAACGGAGTAGACATGGTGCGCCCGGGCGGCGAGAAGTGCGGTGAGATAACCGCTGCCGGTGCCCACTTCGAGTACGCGTTCGTTTTTCTTCACCGCGAGTTCCTGCAGAATCCGCGCCTCCACCTTGGGCTGCATCATACGCTCGCCCGCGTCTGCGCCCTCGTACAGGGGAATTTCCATGTCCGAGAAGGCAAACGCCCGGTACTCGGCGGGGACAAACTCCTCGCGGCGCACCACGTATAAGAGGTCGAGCACATCCTGGTCGAGCACCTCCCACGGGCGGATCTGCTGCTCGACCATGTTGAAGCGGGCTTGCTCGACGTTCATGTGGCACTGCGAGTCGCGCGAAAGGCGCCGATTCTAACATTGATTGCGGCGCGTTCCGGCGCTAGACTTCTGACTATCACTGATGTCAGCAGCGAATGGAGACCGAGGCGCCGTCCCAGCGGCCGCACTTGAAGGGCGCTAAGCGATGAATCAAAATAGCCCTCGACAGCAATAATTTCTGAACGGATGCAATTCTCAATGCGCCGCAAGCGTGTTTAACCGTCCGGGAGCCCATCCATTCCATGCATGTATCCCAAGAACGTTACGGCGACGCGTTGGTGCTCGCCCCGATCGGGCGAGTCGACAACAGCACCACCGACGGGCTGAAATCCGGGCTCGACGCCTATATAGCCAGCTGCCGGGCAGGGGGAAATCGCCTGGTCTTGGATTTTTCGAAGGTGGACTACATTAGCAGCGTCGGGTTGCGCGTGTTGATGCTGGCGGGCAAGGAAATCCGTGAGCAGGGAGGCTCGATCGTAGTGGCGGCGCTCCAGCCTGTGGTGCGCGAAATCTTCGAGATCAGTCGTTTCAACCTTGTCTTCCAGTGTTTTGGTTCCGTTCGCGAAGCTCTGACCAAGGTTTCGCCGACCGCCCTGGCGGCTTATGACTCCGCCCATGGCACCTGACGACCGATGGCGCTTTGGGTCACGTTCTGGGGAACGCGCGGTTCCATCCCCGTCTCCCTGGACTCCGCGTCGATCAGGGACAAGCTTGCTCATGCGATAGTCGCGGCTTCGGGTAAGCGTCTCGACACGCAGGAAAAGGCGCGGGCTTGGGTCGACTCCGAGCTTGATTTCGCCGTCTCGCACACTTTCGGAGGCAATTCCGCCTGCGTGCAGCTCGATGCGGGTGACGACGAGCATGTTTTGTGCGATCTCGGGAGCGGCGTACGCGCGTTCGGAAACCATGTAATCACCCGTGACGGTCCCGCCAAGACCAACGTCTTCCACGTGTTCCAGTCCCATCTTCACTGGGACCACATCATGGGCTTTCCTTTTTTTGCCCCCGCCTACGTTCCTGGAAACAGGATTCGGATCTACGGCTGTCACGCTAATCTCGAAGAGGCGCTGCGCCGCCAGCAGGACCCGCCGAGTTTCCCTGTGGCGTTTGATCGCCTAGGAGCGTCGATAGAGTTCGTCACACTCCAGCCTGGCCGGAGCTACGAGGTCGCCGGATGGAGCGTGACCGCCAAGCTGCAGAGCCATTCCGGTGATTCCTACGGCTATCGATTCGTCCGTGACGGCCGGATCATCGTCTATTCGACGGACTCCGAGCACAGGCTGGATGTCCCGGATGCGGTCGAAGGCGCCGCGACGTTCTTTGCGGACGCCGACTTGGTGATTTTCGACGCCATGTATTCGCTCGCGGAAGCCGTATCGGTGAAGGAGGACTGGGGCCACTCGAGCAACGTGGTCGGGGTCGAGTTGTGCCAGCTTGCCAATGTGAAACACCTGGTGCTTTTCCACCACGAGCCGGCCAACAACGACGAACGCATCGCGCAGATTTGGCGGGAAACCCTGCGTTACGAGGAAATCTCGCGAACGGGTGAACCGCTGCGCATCTCGGTCGCCTACGACGGCCTGGAGATCGAGCTCTGAGGGGCAAATCCTTACCGGATGCCAGGGACGCCGGCCCGTACTCCGGATCGGAGTCAGTCGCCCGGGCAAATCCTCTCGGGACGATGTTCAATTCACGCGGGGTTGGTCACGGTCTGGCGCTGCTCGCGCTGCTCCTGGTACCGATTCTGTGGCAGGACATGCCCATCGTCGGTGCAACGCGCCTTGCGTGGCTCGACGGCTATCAGGAACTGTCTCCGCGCGAGAGGCGCTCGGCGCCTGCGGTCATCGTCGCCATCGACGAGGTGAGCCTGGACCGATTCGGTCAATGGCCGTGGCCGCGCACATTGGTCGCAAAGCTCATCGATAAACTGGGTGCAGTCCGCCCTGCGGCAATCGGGGTAGACATACTGTTTCCTGAGCCCGACCGCCTTTCCCCCGAATGGCTTGCACCATCGGTAGCCGAAGTCGATCCGCAATTGGCGGCGCGTCTCGCAATGCTGCCGCGCCACGATGCGGTACTGGCCGCGTCGATCAAAGCTGCTCCCGTAGCACTGGGCATTGCAGGACTAGAGGCCGGCAAGCCTTCCGAGGTTGCCCCGCTGACTCCATCTCTGCAAAGAGGATCCGACGCGCGAGCGGCTCTGCGCCACTATGCTTCTACGCTTCGGAGTCTCCCGGAAATCGACACGGCCGCGAGAGGACACGGACTACTCAGCGCCGATACCGAGGCGGGCGTAGTCCGGCGCGTGCCGATCGTCGCCCTTGTCGGGGTGACCCCGGTGCTACCTTTGAGCCTAGAGACTCTTCGTTTGGCGAGTGGCGAACCGCTCTTCTTCGTGCAAGGCGGCGTGGCCGGGGTTGAAGCCGTGGGAATCGGCGAC
>Ga0209471_1002431_pt1 | contig 10709 bp, 11 predicted proteins | sample GraSoiAngelo_128_FD_185885 | JGI IMG/M metagenome (GOLD analysis project Ga0209471, IMG submission 185885) | Grasslands soil microbial communities from the Angelo Coastal Reserve, California, USA - 14_0927_12_20cm (SPAdes) (version 2) | ecosystem: Environmental > Terrestrial > Soil > Grasslands ... | reverse complement strand
CCGAACCGCTGGCGAGCCTCGTCGGCGATCTTGACGCGCTCATCGCGGGTGCCCTCGCGGAATCGCTGTATCGCGCCTTCGCGCGCCGCCTTGAGGGCGTCCGGCCCGCCCGACGCCTGTGCGTCGGGAAGCGTGCCGATCACCCAGATCTCGTCCTCGTCCATCCGGACTTCGGGCGAGCCTGAAAACCACTCCTTGGGAAGCCGGCCGGTGAGCCAGCCCTTGACCTCTTCTGTCGTTGCCACGTCAGCCTCCTGCTTTCGCTATCAGAAAATATGTAATACCGCTTGCTGCGTAAGTCAAGAGGTGAGACATCGGGCGGGAGCGGGCCGAGCCGGCGGACGGTGGCTTAGTTCGGTCGGTCGGTCGAGGAGGTGTGCCGCCAGCGATAGCCCTTGCCGGGGATCGTCTCGATGAACTTCGACGAGGGCCAGGTGTCTCCGAGCTTCACGCGCAGGTCGCGGATGTGGCTGTCGACGGCGTTGCTCTCGATGTCGACCACCCCGTCCCAGATGCTGCTGATGATGTCGTTCCGATCGACGACGTTCCCGGCGTTTGCCGCGAGGAGATAAAGGAGATTCGATTCAGTCAGCGTCAGGGAAATCGGTTCCCGATCGGCAATGTGCAAACGCTCCTCGATCAGATCGATCTCGACGGAATCGACGCGAAGCCGTGGTGTGAGCGCCACCTCAACACCATGGGTCCGCCGCATCACCGCGTAGAGACGGGCGATGATCTCGCTCAGCAGAAAGGGAATGCGCAGGATGTCGTCTGCGCCCTGCTCGAAGGCGCGGAGCTTCAGAGCGGTGTCCCGGCGGCGGGTGAACACGAGCGTCGGCACTCGGACAGTGGGGCTCGACTGAGTCAGCGCGAGAAACTCGGGATGTAGGTCGAGGTCAACCAGAACCGCGTGCGGCCGCCACTCGGGCAGAAGACGCAAGAACTCGCCGCGCTCCGTCGTCACGCGGCCCTCGTAGCGGCCGTGTCGGAGCAGAAGCGCCAGAACGCTGGCGAGCGGGTCGTCCATGACGACCAGGACTCGCGGCGCGAAAGATGGCTGGTTCGCCGGTGCCATGACATCTCCCGATCGCTCCACGCGATGGGGCATTCATGGCGATGGCTCGCGCAGTCAGGCCATAATGAATGGGGTCCGTGGGTGGCCCCGCATTACAGACCGTAACACCCGCTGCAAGGGTGGGCCACCGGGTCAGCCGAGACCGCGAATGACCCTCGCGACGGCCTTTAGATCGGCGACGAACAGCTTCATCTCACGCTCGCGAGCCGCGTCGTCCGGCGCTCGCAGGATCGACGAGGGGTGGACGGTCGCCATCATGTGGGGTGCGAGCGGCGACGGGATCAGCTTCCCGCGCTGCTGGGTCACCTTGAAGGACGGCGCGATGAGCGCCTGCGCCGCGGTCGCTCCGAGGCACACCACGACCTGTGGTTTGAGGATCCCGATCTCCGCGTCGAGCCAGAGCCTGCACGCCGCGATCTCGCTCCGGTTCGGCTTTTCGTGCAGACGCCGCTTGCCGGCCGGGCGCCACTTGAAGTGCTTCACCGCGTTGGTCAGGTACACGGTGTCGCGGTCGATCCCCGCGGCCGCGAGCGCCTCATCGAGCACGCGCCCGGCGGGGCCGACGAACGGCTTGCCGGCGATGTCCTCCTTGTCACCCGGCTGCTCGCCGACGAAGACGACCTTCGCGGTCCGACGGCCCTCGCCGAACACCGTTTGAGTGGCGTTTTTCCAGAGGTCGCACGCCTGGCAATGCGCCGCCGCGTCGCGCCAGGCGGAGAGGCTCTTCGTCTCCGGCAGGTCGGGATACCGGTGCCCGGGCTCGGGCGCAGGTTTCGGCGGCTCTGGCTCGGGCACGTTGGTCAAACGGAGCAAGCCTCGGGCCGACCTTGCATGGGCTACAAGCGCCGGTAGGCTCGAGCCGTTGAACGTCGCGATGTGGCTGCGCGCGCTGCAGGTCATCCCGCGGATCACGCCCGCCGAATGGGGGCGGCTGGATCTTGTGTCGCGCTGGCTCATCGCGTCACGCGGCGCGGTCCTGGTCATCACGTTCATCTCCGCGGGCATCGCGGGCCTGCTCGCCATCCGCGACGGCGGGTTCGACCTCGGGACCTGGCTGCTCGTCGCCGCCGGCCTGCTGCTCGCGCACGCCACGAACAACCTGATCAACGACCTCACCGATCACGCCAGGGGCGTGGACCGCGACAACTATTTCCGCGCTCAGTACGGCCCGCATCCGCTGGAGCACGGACTCATGAGCCGGCGCGAGCTCGTGACGTACGCTGCCCTCACCGGGCTCGTCGCGCTTCTCATCGGCGCGTATCTCGTCGTCATGCGGGGACCGCTGACGCTGCCACTGCTCGCGGCAGGCGCATTCTTCGTGCTCTTCTACACGTACCCGCTCAAGTACATCGGGCTGGGCGAGATCGCCGTGCTCCTCGTGTGGGGGCCGCTCATGATCGCCGGCGCGTACTACGTGATCACGGGACGCGTCGACGGCAATGTCGCCCTGGCGGGCCTGCCGTACGCCCTCGGCGCGACCACGGTGATTTTCGGTAAGCACATCGACAAGATCGACGACGACCGCGTCAAAGGAATACACACGCTGCCGGTGATCGTCGGCGAGCGACCCGCGCGCGCGATCGTCGCCGCGATGTTCGTGCTCCAGTACGCGCTCGTGATCTATCTGGTGCTGACCGGCTTCTTCACTCCGGTGCTGCTCGTCGTGCTCCTCGCCCTGCCCAAGCTGCGCGACGCGCTCGCCATCTACCGCGCTCCGAAGCCGAAGACGCGGCCGGCCGCCTACCCGGCCGACACGTGGCCGCTCTACTACGTCGCGTACGCCTTCGCTCACAACCGCCGCTACGGGCTGCTCTTCCTCATCGGTCTCGTGACGGACGTCGTGGTGCGCGCGCTGCTTCGCGTGGCCTAGCCGCGGCGGTCGGAGGGCCCGTGCGCCCGGCGCCGGTGCTGCTGACGGTCGTGGCGCTCGTCGCGATCGGCACGGTCGAGGCGCTGGTGAGCAACGCGCAGCTCGCGGAGCTCCCCGGTCGAGGCCGCCCGGCCCTCACCGGCAGTGGCGCCACTCTGTCGCTCGTCGGCATCGCCCTGTCGGCCGCGGCCTACGCGGCGCTCGGCGTCGTGTTCGCGTGGGACGACGTATCGGAAAAGGCGGTGCTCCCTGCCGGCATGGCGGTCGGCCTGGGAGCGGGAGTGGTGGGTGGCGCGATACGCGCGTACCTGATCCGTGGATATCTCGGGGACGTCCTGGCGGGCTACGGGCTCGGCGATCTCCTGGTCGTGACGCTGGCGGTCTTCGTCGCTCTGTCGGTGGCGGTCAGCGTCGCCGCGGGTGCGAGCCTTACCTGGCTGGGCTTCCGGGCTGGTCGTCGTGTTCGGAGGCCGCGACCTCCGCGCTGATGCGCTCGAGTACGCGTTCTTCGGCGAGCGCCACGAATCCGGCGACGATCTCCGGATCGAAACGCTCACCCGCCCCGGCCTCGATCGCTTTGAGTCCGGCCTCCGCCGACCACGCCTCCTTGTAGGGGCGCTTTGAGGTGAGCGCGTCGAAGACGTCCGCGACCGAGACGATCCTCGCCGCGAGCGAGATCTGGTCGCCCTTCTTGCCGTCCGGGTAGCCCTTCCCGTCCCAGCGTTCGTGATGCTCGCGGGCGATGGCGCGGGCCGTCTCGAAGAACCGCGCGGTGCCGAGCATCCGCTCGCCATCGATGCAGTGCTGCTTTATCACGCTGAACTCGGCATCCGACAGGTGATGCTCGCTCTGGAGGATGTGGTCGGGCGTGTGGATCTTGCCAACGTCGTGCATGACGCTGGAATAGCCGAATTCCTCGACGAGGTCTTCCGGCAGACCGAGGCGCACCGCGATCGCCTCAACGTACCGGCGAACGCGCTGCAGGTGCGTTCCCGTGGTCCGGTCCTTGATGGTGGCGGCGAGCACCAGGTGGCTGATGCCCTGCAGACCGGTACGCCGCAGCTCCTCGCTCGCGATCCGCTCCTGCTCCAGCGCGCGCTCCAGCTCCTGCCGGCGCTCGCGCTCGCTGCGGAGCATCGCCGCGAGATCCTCGGCGTAGCGCGTCGCCTGCTTTTCCATGAGCGTCATCTGCTTGAGCTGCGTTTCGAAATCTTTGCGGACGCCCTGCTCGCGCTCGTAGACCTTCGCGAAGTCGAGCGCCATGCGCATGGCCTGCGAGTTCGCCATGTCCGCGACGCGAACGGCCTGGTGCAACAGCTGGCGGAAGACGTCCCCGCCTTGAGCCTGCGGAACGTCCGGGTCGCGCGGCGACACGTCGACGGTCTCGACCATGTCCTTGGTGTCGTCGTTGCTCATACGGTCCGGCTCAGCTGTGCGCCAGGATCCCGCGGATCGTGTCGATGAGCTCGAGCGGTCCGAACGGCTTTGTCAGGTACTGCGTCGCGCCGGCCGCGAACCCGATCGCACGGTCGCTGTCGCTCTCGTGCGCGGTCAGCATGACGACGGGGATGTCCTTCGTCGTTTCGTCGGCCTTGATCTGGCGGCACACGTCGAAGCCGTTCGGTCCGGGGCCCATGTCGACGTCCAGGAGGACGAGGTCGGGCTTCTCCGACCGGACCATCTGCAGAGCCTCGTTCCCGTTCTTCGCCTCGACGATCGTCCACCCCTGCGTGGACAACGTGATGCGGACCATCTGACGGATGGGCACGAGATCGTCGGCCACGAGTAGCTTCGCCATTTGAGCCTCCGATGCTAGCGGTGGGTCATAGTCCGTCACCCACCCGAATGGATGGAGTTATGACCGTTCGGGGGTAGGACCGGATCCCCCGCGCGGGGGACCGACGCGGTCGCGGGTCCAGGATTCGAGGGTCACGAGCCCGAGACGCGCGGCTTCTGCGACCGCCTCGAGGCGGGAATGAGCGCCGAGCTTGCGCAGGACCGCCTGCACGTGGGCCCGGAGCGTCGCGGTCGATATGCCGAGCGATTCGGCCGCGGCGGTCGTGCTCGTGCCGCTCGCGAGGAGCCGGAGCACCTCGAGCTCCCGGCTGGTGAGCGGCTCGATGATCTTTCGGGACGCCGCGCTCTCGAGCAGCAGCCGCTGCAGCTCGCTTGGCGCGAAAAGGATCTCGCCCGATGCCGCCGACCGTACGCTCTCGACCACCTCGGTGAGGCCCCGCCCCTTCGTCATGTGACCGACCGCGCCCGAGCGGGCAACGTCGTTGAGCGTCACGGCCGACGGATCGGCGGTCAGGACGAGCACCGACGTGTCGGGAAGCGAGCTGCGCACGGCGCGCGCAAGGTCGGCACCGGTGCCATCGGGGAGGTGATAGTCGGCGATGACGACATCGGGACGGTGCTCGTTGAGCGCGACGATCGCCGACTTGACGTCGTGCACGACCGCGAGCACCTCGATGCCGTCGGCGGCGCGCAGCGCGACGCGCATCAGCTCGGCGAACAGCCGCTCGTCATCGACGATGACGACGCGGATGGTCTTGTTGTTTTCCATCAGCGGTTCCCTCCTGCGCGGACCTGGGTCGCCAGCGCGGCGACGACGGCTGCGTCGAGCTCGCCGCGCGCGACGGCACTCTGCAGGATGCGAACGGCCTCCGCCTCCGAGACGGCCGGACGGTCCGGCCGGTCGGCGAGGAGAGCTTCGAATCGGTCGGCGACGCTCACGATCCGCACCTCCAGGGGGATCTGCTCGGCGCGGAGCCCGTCCGGGTACCCCGTTCCGTCGAGCCGTTCGTGATGGTGGCGCACGATCGGCAGAAGCCCTGAAAGGCGCTTGAACCCGGCGAGGATCTCTTCGCCGAGGATGGGGTGGCGCTCCAGCGTGGCACGCTCCTCGGGCGTGAGCTCGCCCTGCTTCGCGAGGATCGCGGCGGGAAGCCGCGCGTTGCCGACATCACGGAGCAGCGATCCCAAGCGGATGGTCATGCGGGTCGAATCGTCGAGACCGAGCGCGCGCCCAATCTGCACGGCGCGCGACGCCACGCGCTCTCCGTGACCGGCGCCGGGCCGGTCGTGCGAGCCGATCGCCGAGGCGAGGACGATGAGCGCCTCGGCCGCGGCTTGAAGATCGTGGTCGAGGCTCCGCTCGCGGACGAGTAGGTCCACGATGCGCGGAAGCTGCGCGTCGATCGGAATGACTTCGTTCCCGTCGTTGCCGGCGTGTCCCGGGCTCACGCGGATCACGGCGAGATCCTCGGGGATGTCGGCCGGGACCGCCGCGTTCCCCTCGACGATCACGACGTCCGGGGTTTCGTCCGCCTCCGCGAGATCGAAACGCGAGCCGAGGAGCTGCTCCACGTGCTCGCGCAGTGCGGGATCCGCGATCGCGACGCGCGCCACGAGGCGCTCGCCGGGAGCGCGCTCGATAGGGCGACCGAGACGCGGGACCCGCGGGTTGCGCGCCTGACCGAGGACCGCGTCGATGCGCGCGAGCAGCTCCGCCGCCTGGAACGGCTTGGTGATGTAGTCCGCCGCGCCGCAGGACAGGCCGCGGACCTTGTCGACGACCTCGCCGCGCGCCGAGAGGAAGATCACCGGGATCGGCGAGGTCGAGCTATTGCTCTTAATGCGAAGGCAGACGTCGTAGCCGTCGGTGTCGGGCAGCATCACGTCGAGGAGCACGAGGTCCGGCAGGAGCTCCTCGACGAGCTCGATGCCTCGACGCCCGTCATGCGCGACCGACACCACCATGCCGTTTGCCTGGAGCCGACGCTGAAGCACGTCGGCCGACGCTTGGTCGTCTTCGACGACGACCACGCGAGTGGCCGGGGCATCAGAGCGGACGGCGTTCTCTACGGCTTTCACTTCTTTCTCGTTTTCTTCGCGCCATCAGTCTCGCCGAGGAGCCAGCGCATCGCCACGATGAACTTCGAGGGCCGCTCCTCGCGGGTGTTCTCCTTCAGGTAGGCGTGGAGGTCGACGGCCCAGTGCGGGAGCTCGCCATACCACTTCATCTCGACGATCACGTCGGGCTCCATCGCGAGGAGGGACCCGAGCGGGGACGGGTCGGCGTCGCCGTCAGTTCGCGTCTCCCAGGGGAGCGCGAAGTACATGAGGTTGTGATCCGCGGTGATGCGCAGCGACGAGTCCAGAGAGTTGTACGCAAGACGGTTGTACTGCGTCACCGCGACGGGTCGCGCGCCCTCGCGGAGCAGCTGGCTCGCGCGCTCGGCGAGCCCATGGTCCGGCTGCGGCAGCGCGGCCTCGCCCCGTAGGAACGCTCGCGCGACGTCCATCGGCACGCCGAACCGCTCTTTGAGAGAGGTGTCCTGCTCGTCATCCTTGAACTCGATCCACGCGGTTCCCGGGGTCATCACCTCGCGTGGCCGCGTCCGGTGGTACTCCCGGATACGGAGCTGCATGGCGGAGCCCTTCTGCGCGGCGCGAAAGATCGACCACGACACGGTGTCGCAATAGGTGGTCGTCGACCACTGGTAAGGCCGATCGTCGCGCGAGAGCGGAAGGTTGTTCGCGGTCGTGCGCATGACGAGGCGCGCGATGCTCTCGCTCACCTGGAAGCGGTGTTCGTGCCGGCGCTCGGCATCGGTCTCGTGTGCCGGCGCGGAGGTCGTCACTCTCTTGCTCACGCTACTCGGTCGCATCGGCCGCCACCGCGAGGATCCCTCGCCGGGTGAGTGCGACGCGCACGCCGTGCTCCACGTCGGCCGGGATCGCCCCGTCGAGCGACCGAAGGAGGTCGCCCGGGACCGCGCCGTGCTCGGTCGCGAGGATTTCCGCCGCGCTGAGGCGAACGTCGGGCTCGATGGACGTGAGGTTCTCGAAGATGCGCCGGCCGAAGAGACGCATGGTGTGCCACGCGTTGTACAGGTACACGCCGCTCAGCCCGGTCGCGACCGCGAGGAGCATTGGCGTGTCGGCGAACCGCAAGCCCACGAGCAACGCGACCGCTGCCGCGAAGTTGCCGAAAGCGTTGACCCCGCCCGAGAGGAACGCTCGCGCCCGCGGCCGGATCGTAGAGACGACCTGGCTGTAGACGAGCTCGCTGGCGGGACGATGGATCGCCGGGATCACGATCCGCTCGCCGAGCTGGATCGCGACTCCGGTCACGAGGGTCAGACCGAGGCCCGGCCAAGCCGCCGCGCCGAAGGTGGCGAGGTACCAGAGCGGAAGGACGAAGAGCACCCGCGCGATGCCGAACCGCCGGAGGAGCACGCTCGTGAGCACGCTCTGGATGAAGAGCGCGACCAGCGATGAGCTCGTATAGACCGACGCGTAGAGCTGGCTGAAGAGGTCCTCGCTGCCTTTCCCGCTGCCGGCCGTCGACTGGTCCAGGCCGACGAGATACAGGAAGTTTCCGAACTGCATGAGGAAGTACCAGAAGAAGACGCCGACGCCGAACGTTCGAAGCATCCTGTCAGACGCCACCGCGCGGTAGCCGTCGACCGAATCCTTCACGTTCGCCGCGAAGCCCTTCGGCCGCTTCTCCTCGAGACGGCTCCCGTGTCCTTCGGGGAGGCCGCGGTATAGGGCCAGTGCGACGAAGCACACCATGAACCCGACCGCCTGGGCGCCGATGAAGTTCTCGGCGTGGATGAGCGGGGCGATCCCGGTGCCGATCGCCCCACCCAGGATCTTCCCGACCAGCACCGAGCCCGCGAAGAACGGGAACAGCCGCTTCGATTGCTCCGCGTCGTAGAGGTTTCCCGCGTAGACCCAGAACAGGATGTAGATCGTCTCCTTCACGCCGTGCGCGAACACGTAGGAGATCGGCTGCACGATCCAGCCGTAGTCGAGCTGCCCCTGGATCCAGACGCCGCCCTGGATCGCGATCGAGAGGAGCGTCACGCCCGCGACGTACCAGAGAAGCAGCGTCCTGCGGCGAACGCGATCGACGAAGAAGAAGATCATCGCCGAAACGGCGAGCATCGCGATCGGCGTGACGATGTACATCACAGGTACGTAGTTGACGCCCCAGCGCTTCACGAAGAGCGAGTCGGCGCCGAGCTTGCCGACCCAGTCGGCCGCCACCATGAGGGTCAGGAGCGCGTAGAGGAAGAGGCCGAGGCCCCACTCGCCACGCTTCAGCGGGAATGCATCGCGCGCGATGCGGCCGAACATTCCGGTTACTGCTCTGCCGCGGCGCGGTCGGCGGCGGGCAACGTGAATTGGATGATCGCGCCGCTCTCGCCGGGGTTGACCACGTTGATGGTCCCGCCGTGCAGCTCAACCGCGAGCTTGCAGAAGGCGAGACCGAGCCCGGTGCCTCCTCGACTCCGGCCCGCGCCCTGATAGAACCGGTCGAAGATGTGCGGGGCATCGTCTGCGTTGACGCCGGGACCGGTGTCGCGCACGCGGATGACGATCGATCGCTCGAGCGTCCGGTCGCGCGCGCTCTCGACGCTCACCTTTCCGCCGGACGGGGTGTGTTTCACCGCGTTCGCCAAAAGGTTCGTCAGCACGCGCACGATGAGACCGTCGTCGACGAACACGTTCACGTCAGGCGGGAGCCCGCTCTCGAGCTGAATGCCCTTGGCGAGCGCCTCCGGCGCGACCTGCGCCATGCTGCGCTCGCCGAGGACGGACAGCGCGATCGCCTGCGGCATCGCCTCGAGCTTGCCTTCCTCCATCTTGTAGACGTCGAGAAGGGCGTTGACCATCCGCAGAAGCTCGCTGATGTTCGACTCGGAGAGCCGCAGCAGCTCGTCGAACTCGGATCGCCCGGGCTTGAGCTGCCCCATCCGGACGAGCTGCATGAACGCGACGACGCTATTGGCGAGGTTCCGGATGTCATGGCCGAGCATCCCGATGAGCTCTTTGCGTGACTGCTCCATGCGCTTGAGGTCGCCGGCCGTCTTGCGCAGCTCGTCCTGCAGGCGCTTGGTGAAGATCGCGCTACGCACGCGAGCGGCGAGCTCGATCGGCTCGAACGGCTTCGTGAGGTAGTCCACGCCGCCGACCTCGAACCCCTTGCTCAGGTCCTCGTAGCGGTCCTTCGCGGTGACGAAGATCACGGGAATGTCGGCCGTCTCCGGCTGGGACTTGAGGCGCCGACACGTTTGCCAGCCGTCGATCCCCGGCATCATCACGTCGAGCAGGATCAGGTCCGGCTGCTCGCTTCGCGCGAGAGCGATGGCCCGCTCGCCCGAGCTCGCCACCTGCGTCTGGCAACCGATCGCCTCGAGGCGCCGCGCGAGAAGCTCCACGTTCGCGATCTCGTCGTCGACGATGAGCACGCGTCCCAAGGTGATGGGCACCGCACCACGCACCGTCGCGTTCCCGCCGTTGCGCGCGAGCGGAACGTGCGCGGCGCCGCCCGGGAAGTAGCGCAGCAGGATCGCGCGCAGCTCGGCCGGCGCGAACGGCTTGGACACGAAGTCGTCACATCCTGCCTCGATCGCGCGCGCGCGATCGGACGGAAGCGCGAGGGCCGACACGGCGATGATCGGGATACTCGCAGCCCACGGCTCGGTGCGGAGCGAGCGCGTGAGGCTCCACCCATCCATCCTCGGGAGAAGCAGGTCTACGAGGATCGCGTCGGGTCGCTCGACGCGCGCGAGGTCGAGCCCGGCGACGCCGTCGACGGCGGTGAGGGCCTCGTGACCCGACGCGCGGATGATCCGCGATGCGACATCGAGGTTGTTCGCGTCGTCCTCGACGACCAGCACCCGCGCCATCAGCGGGCCGCCGCGGTGCGCCCGGCGAGGGCAGTCTCGCCGCCGGCACGGACCCGAA
>Ga0209471_1002430_pt1 | contig 10711 bp, 10 predicted proteins | sample GraSoiAngelo_128_FD_185885 | JGI IMG/M metagenome (GOLD analysis project Ga0209471, IMG submission 185885) | Grasslands soil microbial communities from the Angelo Coastal Reserve, California, USA - 14_0927_12_20cm (SPAdes) (version 2) | ecosystem: Environmental > Terrestrial > Soil > Grasslands ... | reverse complement strand
ACGGCACCCACGGCCGCGTGAAAGCCGAGGCGCTCCGCGGTTCGCGTCTGAACGCGGACCAGATCGACGGCGCGGTGCTCGCGCAGACGCTACTGGTTCCCAACGATCACCACCGGGTGTTGCTCCTCAAAGGCCGGATCCTGACCAAGGCCGATTGGCCCGTCGTCGTTGCCGCTCGGGTCGAGGAGATCCATGTCGTGCGGATGGAGCCGGGCGATGTCCATGAGGATGAGGCGGCCCGCCGGCTTGCGAGGGTGGTGGCAGGTCCCGGGGTGATAGCTCATGGCCCGGTCGAGAGCCAGGCCCGGCTCAGCGCCGAGATCAACGGAATTTTCCAGGTCGATGTGCAGCGCCTGCAGGCCCTCAACAGCATCGAGGACGTCTCTGTCTTCACGCTTTTCGATGGCCAGCTGGTTTCCGGCGGCAAGACGATCGCGGGGGTCAAGGTCACGCCCTTCGTCGTGCCGGAGCATCGGCTGCGCGAGGCGGAACGGGTCGCGGCGACGCGCGAAGGGGTCGTCCGGGTGCTGGCGTTTCGTCCAATGCGGGTCGCGGTCCTGGTTCGTGAGCGACTGGACCCGGCGCAACGTGAGAAGTTCCAGGCATCGATCGAAATGAAGGTTGCCTGGTTCGGCTCCTCGATCAGCGAGATCCGCTACGTCGCCGACGATGTCGCGGCCGTGGAGGAGGCAATCGGCAGCCTGCTGCGCGACGCCAACCTGCTGCTGACCGCCGGTGCCAACGCGACCGACCCGCTCGACCCGACGCTGGTGGCCTTGGGGCGACTCGACGCCAGGATGGAAAAGCAGGGCGCGCCGGCCCACCCGGGCAGTGCGGTCTGGCTCGCCTACCTCAGCGACAAACCGATCTTTGGGGTGGCGGCATGCGGCATGTTCTCCAAGGCGACGGTCCTCGATTTGATCCTGCCGCGGCTGTTCACTGGAGCCCGTGTCACCGCGGCCGACTTCAACGAGCTTGGCCATGGTGGGCTGCTATCCAAGGACATGGCCTTCCGCTTTCCCCCCTACGGCGCGTTCGACACGCTTGACAGCTAAGTCACGCAATGCTCAACAACGCTGTGCTTTATTGACATTGCCGAAAGGTGGGCCTAGGGTAGGGAGACACGTCAGCTGGTTCAACAATCGCCTGTAGGAGGGGTTGACTATGCTGCCAGCACCGTTCGAGTATCACGCGCCTCGAAGCGTCGATGAAGCGCTCGATCTCCTCGATCAGTTCGGTGACGAGGGGAAGGTGCTGGCAGGCGGCCAGAGCCTGATTCCACTGCTGAAGCTGCGGTTCGCCAGCCCGGGCCACCTGGTCGACATCAACAAGATCAAGGACCTGGACTTTATCGAGGAGCGTGACGGCACCCTGCGGATCGGCCCGCTCTTCCGCCACAAGGCCGCCGAGCGGTCGAGCTTGCTGGCCTCGCGCTATCACGTGATGGCGGACGCGGCTCCCCAGATTGCCGACCCGATTATCCGCAATCGCGGCACGATCGCGGGATCGGTCGCGCATGCGGATCCGTCCGGCGATTGGGGAACGGTCTTGCTCGCGATGGACGCCGATCTCATCCTCCGATCGAAGAAGGGCACCCGCACGGTCAAGGCGCGTGACTTCTTCAGCGGGCCGTTTAGCACCGCCCTGGAACCCACCGAAATCTTGAGCGAGATCCGGATCCCGACGGCGAAGCCAATGACCGGTGGGTCCTACCTGAAGCTGGAGCGCAAGGTCGGGGACTTCGCGACGGTCGCGGTCGCCGTGCACCTCGTGATGGACGACGGCAAAGTTGGCTCGGCGGGAATCGGCCTGACGGCGGTCGGCCCGCAAAACCTTAAGGCCGAGAAAGCCGAGGCGTCACTCAAGGGCGCCCGGCTCGATGACGCCGCGATCAAGCAGGCGGCGGCGCTGGCGGCGGAAGCCGCCGACCCGAAGGCCGACCATCGTGGGTCGGTTGAGTACAAACGCAACGTCGTCCGGGTCTTTACCGAGCGCGGGTTGAAGCGCGCCTATGAGCGCGCCAGGGGAGGTGGATGAGCATGGGTCAAGCGATCACCGTCACCGTCAACGGCGAGAAGCGCAGCGCCGAGGTCGAGCCCCGGCTCCTCCTCGTGCACTTCATCCGGGAAAGACTCAGACTGACCGGGACGCACATCGGATGCGATACCACCCATTGCGGCGCGTGTACCGTTTTGGTCGACGGGACGCCCGTGAAGTCCTGCACCATGCTCGCCGTCCAGGCCGATGGTCAGCAGGTGACCACCGTGGAAGGGCTGGTGGCGGGTGGCGTGTTGCATCCGATCCAGGCCGCGTTCAAGGAAGAACACGGGCTTCAATGCGGGTTCTGCACGCCGGGCATGATGCTGACCAGCATCGCGCTGCTGAAGGACAACCAGGACCCAAGCGACGACGAGATCCGCTGGGCGCTCTCGGGCAACATTTGCCGCTGCACCGGCTACATGAACATCGTCAAGGCGGTCAAGAGCGCGGCCGTCCAAATGAAGGCGGCAGCGGAAGTACCGGCGGCGACGGCCGCGGCGAGGAGTTGAGCCATGGCTGTTGAAACCCCGCTCAAGGGAAACATCGGCGACAGCATCAAACGCAAGGAAGACGACCGGTTCATCCGGGGGAAGGGCAACTACCTGGACGACGTCGTCCTTCCCGGCATGCTGCACATGGCCATCAACCGCAGTCCCTTTGCCCACGCTCGCATCAAGTCCATCAATACGGCGGCCGCGGCGGCCGTGCCCGGCGTGGTCGCCGTCGTTACTGGCGACCTGCTCGCCCAGCACAAGCTAGCGTGGATGCCGACCCTCTCAGGCGACACGCAGGCCGTGCTGGCCACCGACAAAGTGCGCTTCCAGGGCCAGGAGGTCGCCTGCGTCATTGCCAACGATCCATACGTCGCCCGCGACGCCGCGGGGCTGATCGAGGTCGACTATGAGGTGCTCAAGGCCGTCGTTACGCCGCAACAAGCGCTCGAGCCGGGCGCGCCCCTGATCCGCGACGAGAAAGAGGGCCAGACGAACAACCACATCTATCACTGGGAAGCCGGCGACAAGGCGAAGACCGACGAGGCCTTTGCGAATGCCGATAAGGTCGTCAAGCTGGATACCTTCTATCCACGGTGCCACCCTTCGCCGCTGGAGACCTGCGGCATCGTCGCCGACGTCAACCCCGCGACCGGCCACGCCACGCTGTGGATGACCTCCCAGGCGCCGCACGCCCACCGCACGCTGTTCGCGATCGTCGCCGGGCTGCCCGAGCAGAACATCCGGATCATCTCGCCCGACATCGGAGGCGGTTTCGGCAACAAGGTGCCGATCTATCCCGGTTACGTCGTCGCGACGGCGGCGTCCCTGCTCATCGGAAAACCGGTGAAATGGGTCGAGGACCGTAGCGAGAACCTGATCTCGACCGGGTTCGCGCGCGACTTTCACATGAGTGGCGAGCTGGCGCTGAACAAGGACGGGCGCATGCTGGCGCTGCGGGTCAAGCTGCTCAGTGACAACGGGGCCTTTTACGCGGATGCCCAACCAACGAAGTTCCGGGCAGGGCTCTTCCATATCGTCACCGGCTCCTACGATCTCCCGGCGGCCCACGTCGAAACCGACGGCGCCTACACGAACAAGGCGCCCGGCGGCGTCGCCTATCGGTGCTCCTTCCGAGTCACCGAGGCGTCGTACCTGATCGAGCGCCTGGTCGAGAGCGCCGCGCTCGAGATGAAGATGGACCCGGCGGAGATCCGGCTCAAGAACTTCATCCAGCCCGAACAGTTCCCCTACATGTCGGCCACCGGCTTCGAGTACGACAGTGGCGATTACCCCAGGGCAATGCAGGTCGCCCTTGACAAGCTCGGCTACAAGGAGCTGCGCAAAGAGCAAGCCGAGAAGCGGAAGAAGGGTGAGTTGATGGGGATCGGGGTCGCCAGCTTTACCGAGGTGGTCGGCGCCGGTCCCGGCAAGCATTACGACATCGCCGGGCTGCGGATGTTCGACTCCGCGGAATTGCGCGTGCATCCCACGGGCAAGGCGATCCTCAAACTCGGCGTCAAGAGCCAGGGCCAGGGACACGAAACCACCTTCGCGCAGATCGTGACCGAAGAGCTCGGCATTCCGGCCGCCGACATCGAGGTCCAGGAGGGCGATACCGACAACACCCCCTACGGGCTTGGGACCTACGCCAGTCGCAGTACCCCCGTTGGCGGCGCGGCCACGGCGATGGTGTCGCGCAAGCTGCGCGACAAGGCCAAGAAGATCGCAGCCCACCTGCTCGAGGCCTCCGAGGCCGACATCGAGTTCGATCATGGCAAGTTCTTCGTCCGCGGCTCGCCGTCGAAGTCGAAGACCATCCAGGACGTGGCCTTTGCCGCCTATACCAACCTCCCCGACGGGTTGGAGGCCGGGCTCGAGGGCGTGACCTACTACGACCCGCCCAACATGACCTATCCCTTCGGGACCTATCTCGTCGTCGTCGATATCGATCGGGGCACGGGCCAGGTCAAGGTTCGGCGGATGGTCGCCGTTGATGACTGCGGCGTGCGCATCAACCCCATGGTGGTCGAGGGCCAGATCCACGGTGGCCTGACCGAGGGTTTCGGCATCGCCTTCATGGAGCTGATCACCTTCGACGAAGAGGGCAACTGCCTCGGCTCGAATTTCACCGATTATCTGTTGCCGACGAGCTGGGAGACGCCGAAGTTCGAGATGGGCGAAACGGTCACGCCGTCACCGCACCACCCGATCGGCGCCAAAGGGGTTGGTGAGTCGGCCACGGTCGGCTCGCCGGCGGCCTACGTCAACGCGGTGATCGACGCGGTTGGACACCTGGGCATCAGGAATATCGATATGCCGGTGACCTCCGACAAGGTCTGGGCGGCGCTAAACGAAAAGGGCGCAGCCGAGTAAGACATGTCACTGGCGGATGACGTCCTGGACCGGGCGGCGAGGCTGCGGGAGCGCGGCGAGACCTTCGTGGTCGCGACGGTGGTGCGCGTCGACCCGCCGACCTCCGCCCGCCCGGGCGATAAGGCGCTAATCGCGGCCGATGGAACGCTCTGGGGTTGGATCGGTGGCAGCTGCTCGGAATCGCTGGTGCGGCGCGAGGCCTTACATGCACTGGGCGACGGGCAGCCGCGACTGGTCAAGATCGCACCGGAGATGGCGCCCGAGCATCAGCCCGGCGTCGTCGCGCACGTGAGCACCTGCCCGAGCGCCGGCGCGCTGGACGTTTTCATCGACCCGCACCTGCCGCGGCCGTTGCTCCTCGTCATCGGCGATACGCCGGCGGCGCACACGCTGATCCGGCTGGGCGCGACCATCGGGTACGAAACGTGCGCAGTGCACCCAGGCGCGACCGCGTCGGATTTTCCAGAGGCGACCCATGTCATCGGCTCGCTCGACCTCGCGTCCGCGAACCCGGGTCCGACCACCTTTGCCGTGGTCGCGACCATGGGGCATTACGACGAGCAAGCGATCGAGGCGCTCCTGCCGTACGAGGTCGCGTATATCGGCCTGGTGGCCAGCCGACGCCGGGCCGCCACGGTTCTCGACGTGCTCGCGGACCGCGCGACACGCGACCTGGAGCGCGTCCGTCGCGCGGCGGATAGCTCGGTCGGCAGGACCCAGGAGGAGATCGCGCTCGCGGTGCTCGCCGAGATCGTCGCCGAGCGCCACGCGCATCAGCTGAGCCACGCGGTCGCCCTGCCCGCGTCGGCCATCGATCCGATCTGCGGGATGACGGTCGAGATCAAGGGGGCGATGCATACCCTGCCGAGAGGGGAGAGGACCTACTACTTCTGCAGCGCCGGCTGTCTGGAGGGCTTTAAGCGGCGGGAAGGCCAGGACGTCGTCGCCCAGCCTTCCCGCTCAGACGTTAGTTCCCGATAATCGGTCGGACTTCGATCGAGCCGACCGCCGCCGACGGCACCTTGGCGGCGTAGGCGATCGCCTCGTCCTGGTTCTTGGCCTCGATCACGTAGAAGCCGATGATCTGCTCGCTGCCGGTCGTAGCGGGGCCTGACGCCGTCTTTGTCGCCCCGTTGCGGACGCGGACGGTGGTGGCGGCTTTCGAGGGCTGGACCGGGTCGCCGCCCTTGAACATGCCCTTACCGGACAGTTCTTCGTAGTAGCGGCCGAAGGCGGCCTCTTGCTGCTGCATCTGCGGGCTGTCGGGGGCGGGCATCTTCGATTCGTCGGCGTAGAGCAAGTACAGGTATTTCATGTCCTCTCCTATTGTTTACATGCGCGCCTTTCCACACGGGGGCGCGCTGATGTTGGGTTAAGCCGGCCTGGCCTGGGCGAGCACCTGGTCTCTGGTGACGCCCTCCATGTTGTGGATCTGCTTGGCGTGCTGCTGGACACCGGCTACCAGCTTCGCCTCGTCGTCCGTCTGGAGCGACCAGCCGCACTCGCATTCGACGCGTTTTTGCATTCCGCACCTCCTCAATAGCCGCCCCCGGCGTGGAAAGGGCGGCGGTTTCAATCCTAAGACTCGGGTCCGTAACATCATCGCTGGACAGCTTTGGCGAATGTTTGGAGGGATCTTGCTTCGCATCTACCTGACCGGTGAGGTGGCCGTCGAGCACGGCGAGCAATTGCTTCGTGACGCGGATCTCGCCGGCCGCCAGAGCCGCCTGGCGCTCGTCTACCTGGTAGCGGAGCGGGAGCGGGCGGTGACCCAGTCCGAGCTCGCGGAGCTGCTCTGGCCGGATTCGCTTCCGCCCTCGTGGCCGGTGGCGCTGAGCGCGGTGATCAGCAAGCTCCGCCAGAAGCTCGGGACCGTGGGCCTCGATCGCGACCGGATCATCGCCAATGCCTTTCGCTGCTACCAGTTCCGCCCGCCCGCGGACACCTGGATCGACCTCGAGGCCGCGGCCGATGCGCTGCACCAGGCTGAGGGGGCGGTGCAAGCCAATCAGCCGCAGGCCGCCTATGGGCCGGCCCTGATCGCCACCACCATCGCCCGCCGACCGTTCCTTACTGGCGAGGACGCGCCCTGGGTGATGACGCGGCGCGAGCGTCTGCGCGAGATCCTGGTGCGCGCGCTCGATTGCCGGGTCGAGGCACTGATCTGGAACGGCGAGCTCGCGCTTGCCCAGGACCAGGCGCGCGCCGCGGTCGACCTCGAGCCGTTTCGCGAGTCCGGCTATCGCCGCCTGATGCAGGTTCTCGTCAAGCGGGGCGATCGGGCCGAGGCGGTGCGGGTTTATAACGACTGTAAGCGGCGCCTCGCCGAGGAACTGGGGGTTGCGCCATCCGACGAGACGGAGTCGATGTTTCGGGCGCTACTCGCGAGCCCGGCCTGACCCCCTCGACTCTAATCGGTTGGACGGAAGCCAGCCTGTGCGTAACGTACTGCCAAACAAGACATCGTTAGCCCAGTAGGCGCCGGTCGAACCCGCGGGAAGCAGGTCCCAGGTCGCTCCCGAATACGGTCGTTCTTCGATCGTCGTCACCCGACTACCGTCCAGCAGGTCTCCGGGCACTAGGTCCCCGACGGGCCGACCGGTCACCGTCGGATGGCCAGGCGACGCCTCGACGACCCGTCCATCGGAGAGAGTGAGGCGGAGTATGTGTTGGCCAACCAATGCCGGCCGGTGCGTCACGGCAAGGACAGGTGCGGCGACCCGTCGACCGGAAGCGTCGCGTGTCCAGACGATCATTCCTGGAGTGACCTGGGTAATCGGCACGTACCCATCGGGTGTGGCGATCCGGTCAGTCGCGGCAAGGCAGATCCCCCCGCTAATGTTTCTCACCAGAAAGAGATGGACCTGAGTGACCTGGCCCTCGAACACCGGAATGGAGGTTCCCGCTCCATACCCGTCCTTCGTCTCAGCAGATAGCCAATATGCGCCGGGGGGCAAGTCGATATGAAAGTGGCCTTGGGCATCTGACTTCGTTTGCAAGGACAACATCGACGGCGCTGCTGTGGTGGAGAAGGACTGAATCACAGAGATTGAAGCCGATGCGGAGACGATCGAGCACTGCTCTCGCGCCAAAACCGGCGTACACAAAGGTCTTGAGATGGTCCCGGCGACACCGCCGTGCGGCCACATCGCGAGGAGGATCAGGACCACGACAGTTGTCAAGCCGAAGCCAATGACGATGTCGCGAGCTCCAGCGAGGGTGGAAGGCGAGCTTCTGAAGCGCCACACACGAATATGACGGCCTGTTGGCTCGATCCCTACCTTTGCATCGCTCCGGCTAACGCTGGATCTCGGAGCCGACCTCGTCCCGCGCCAGGTCTCCGTCCCTCTTGGATGACCCGTTGGCGGGGAGGGGCGGCGCGATCACCGGACGCGTCGACGCGGGACGGCTGATCCCCGCCGCATCGTAGATCTCGTCCTGGTCGAGCGTGTCCTTTTTCAGCACCGCCGCCGCCAGACGATCGAGGCGGTCGCGGTTTTCCGTGAGCAACCGCACCGCCTCCCGGTGGCATTCCTCGACGATCCGGCGGACTTCCTCATCGAGCAGCCGGGCGGTCTCGTCGCTGAAATGCTCGGACGCCGCGCCGTCGCCGGGCTGCGTCAGGTTGATCGGCCCGATCTTCGGTGACATGCCGAAACGCGCCACCATCGAGCGGGCAACCTGGTTCACCTGTTGCAGGTCGCTCTCGGCGCCGGTCGTCACGGCGCCGTAGGCGACCTCTTCGGCGGCCCGGCCGCCGAGGGCGAGCGAGATCCGGCCACGCAGGTACGCCTCCGGATAGTTATATCGGTCATCGATCGGCTGACTGTAGGTCGACCCGAGCGAAAGACCACGCGGCACGATTGTCAGCTTTTTCACCGGGTCCGCTCCGGGGATGAGCAGGCCCATCAACGCGTGACCCGACTCGTGATACGCGATCAGGCGTCTTTCGTCCGCCCCGAGCACGATCGGGCGGCGGAGTCCCAGCACCGATCGTTCGATGGCTTCGTCGAAGTCGACGCGTGTCACCATCTCCTCGCCCTTTCGCGCGGCGATCAGGGCCGCCTCGTTGACGATGTTGCGCAGGTCGGCTCCCACGAACCCGGCGGTGGCGCCCGCGATGTCGCCGAGGTCGACGTTGGGCGCAACTTTGACATTCCGGGTATGGATCCGCAGGATCGCCTCGCGACCCACCTTGTCGGGGGGAGACACCGTCACCCGTCGATCGAACCGTCCGGGTCGCAAGAGCGCCGGGTCGAGCACCTCCGGCCGGTTGGTGGCCGCCAGCACCACGACATTCTGGTTGGGAGTGAAGCCGTCCATCTCGGTCAGGATCTGGTTCAGTGTCTGCTCCCGCTCGTCGTTGGCTCCAAAGGTCGCGGACGAGGCGCGCGAGCGGCCGATGGCGTCGAGCTCGTCGATGAAGATAATGCTGGGCGCCGCCGCCTTTGCCTTGGCAAAAAGATCGCGTACGCGAGACGCGCCCACGCCGACGATGGCTTCCACGAACTCGGATGCCGAGAGGCTGAAGAAGGGTCGGTTCGATTCACCCGCGACGGCACGCGCCAGCAAGGTCTTTCCGGTTCCGGGCGGGCCGACTAATAGCACGCCGTGCGGGATCTGCGCCCCGAGCTTCTGATATTTTTCCGGCGTCTTGAGGAAATCGACGACCTCGGCCAGGTCCTGCTTGGCCTCGTCGATCCCGGCCACATCGTTGAACGTGATCTTTGTCCCCGAGTCCGGTGTGTAGAGCGTGGCCCGGCTCTGGCCGAAGGCGCCGAGGATACCGCCGGGGCCCCCGGCCGTCGCCCGCCGGCTCAAGTACAGAAAGCCGCCAATGAGCAAGAGGGCCGGCCCAAAGCTGAGGAGCAGATTGAGCAGTGGCGATCCGCCAGTGCCGGGAGGTGTCGCGCTGATCGGGACGTTGTGCTGCTGCAGCAGGCTTTCGAGATTGTCGGTAGCGAAGACGGGTCGCTCGGTCTGAAAGAGGGTGCCACTCGCCGACCCGTAGGTGACTGGTTTCTTGAAGTCTCCCTGAATGGAGTTGGACTGCGCAGTGATGTCCTTGATGTTGTCGGCGTTCACCTGCCCGAGGAAGGTCGTATAGGGGACCGTGATCCGCGATGGACCACTCATGAAGACGAAGGTGATCAGGTAATTGAGGGCCAGCAGCACGAGCAGGTAGATCCAGAAGCCGCGGCTGCGCCAGAAGGGCGTTGGCCTTGGCCCGCCCGCGGTACCCGATGGCTTTTGGGGTGCCGGAAACAGAGGTCGTCGGTTCTGATTGGAAGCCACAGATCCCCTCCGTTCCGACTCTACACGCTTGGCAAAGGCGCCGTCGCCCGCCTATGATAAGTTATATCGAAACTACATCATATTTGGAGGCTTGATATGACACTAACGCATCTGCTCGTCTTGCTCCTGCTGGGGGCGATCGCAGGACTGATCGGGGAGCGTCTGGTCAGCCGGGGCATGCCGGGCGGTCTGATCGGGGCCATCGTCGCCGGCCTGGTCGGCGCCTGGTTGATGGTCGACGTGCTGAAGGTCGTCATCGCCCCCGAGTTGTCGCTGGGCGGCATTCCCGTAATCTCCGCGATCCTCGGCGCGGCGATCGTCGTCCTCTTGTTCAGCCTCGTGGCGGGCGGCAGCTTCGCCCGTGGCTGGCGCCGGTACTAGTGGGTTTACGCTCGCCTTTCCACGCCGAGGCTCGCTGATCGCACCGACCGACGTCGGTGGGGGTCCGGACGGCGCAGACGTCCGGACCCTCGCAGCGCCAGCGGTGCTCCAGCCCATCCATTAGAAAG
>Ga0209471_1002428_pt1 | contig 10712 bp, 6 predicted proteins | sample GraSoiAngelo_128_FD_185885 | JGI IMG/M metagenome (GOLD analysis project Ga0209471, IMG submission 185885) | Grasslands soil microbial communities from the Angelo Coastal Reserve, California, USA - 14_0927_12_20cm (SPAdes) (version 2) | ecosystem: Environmental > Terrestrial > Soil > Grasslands ... | reverse complement strand
AGGGACAAAGAGGACTGTACTCGTAATCACTCTTTTTATTACAGGATTACTAGGCACGCTCGCCGCCCTTTCAGGTGACTTCAGGACGGCGTCATTTCCAAGCTCCGAAGGTCGTGTTGTAAACCGGAACGGGCGTCCGGTGCAGGGCGCAACTATTTCAGTGGCCGGTGCGCGAATGCCAATTGTCGCTCAAACAGATTTCGACGGAAGGTTCGTTGTTGGACCTCTTTCACAACCAGCAGGAGTCATTTTCATCAGAGTTACTGCTCCGGGTTATGAACCATATGAGAATTATGTGCTTCTTCCGCTAACAGGTCCTTTGACTATTAACTTAGTTGAAAAGCAGTCTCAGTTGCACTTAACGAATCCGGAGCAGTTACGCGTCTCCATCATCCGTCGAGAGGGAACACCATCCGATCAGGCAGATCAAATAAGATCGGCAGTGCTCGCCGCAGGTTGTACAAACGTCTCGATCACCGTGAGCAAGGACGCCTTTCCAGGCCAGGGAGACGTTCGCTATTATTACCAGGCCGATGAGCAGAATGCGCAGTCGTTGTGTAATTACATCAACAACGTGTTGAGCATCCAAGTTAAGATTGACCCTAGGACGCATGATCCTGACACACCAGCCCATCGAGCGGGTGATCTGCACATATACATCAAGTAAAGACTCCTCAACTAAAGTCGATTCGGATAGGCGTTAGGCCTTCAATTCTGCGATCCAGAGAGAGCAGGCCAAAAACGCAAATTGACATGCCAAGTTCGGCGCATGGTAACGACCTCGGAAAGTCTGGCGTTTGATCGCGGTGTGCGACCCAAGCCGGAAATTGTTTTGCCGAAAAGGCTGATGCTGTGATCCGCTTTCGCGCCGACGCCGAACTACAGGCCCGCTTCGAACAACTCGCGCAAAAATCAACCGAAGGCGAACTCACGGAAGATGAGTGCGCCGAATACGCAGGTTATGTGCGGGCGAACAAGTTCGTCGCCATTCTCAAACGACAAGCGCAGCAGATCGCCAACTCACAGCCAACGCTTCCAGTCGCGTAGCGGCGACATATTTGTAGAACGATGCTGTCTAGTGAACCCCAGCTCCGTAGGAGCGGCATATTCTGTCGCCCATAAATGGGCTAAACCGATAGACGATCCTTCGCGTCTACAAATATGCCGTGCCTAGCGGCACTCAAGACACACACGCGACTCGACTACGTCATGTCCTTGAGTTCGAAGCCATTCGGCTATGAAGGTTCCAGCGCAACGATCGATGAGGAATCGCATCAGGGTCGCTATCGCTTTGCCGCTTTCAACTGCAGCCCTCTCCCTCTGGGCGAGGGCCTAGCGACGTGCAAAGGCAATCTTCAGGAACACCGCGAGAGATGAAGTCGCTCGCGAAATTATCTCTCGCGAACTGATCAAGAGTCGAATGGATTTGTGCTAGACCCTCATCCCCGGCCCTTCTCCCAAAGGGAGAAGGGAGATACATATCGACAAACCGAAAAGAGATGTACAGACCGACAAGTGAGAAGGGAGATACGCCTCGACAAAAAAAATACGGTGGAGGTTTCGCGCATGGCCTACATCACTTTTTAGTCCGGCCATGTGAATCAGATTCTCGAGACGCTCAAAAAGAAGAATGCGGCTGGCTACGACGCCAACCGCATTTCGTTTGTGAAAAGTCCGCGGGAATTTCCGCGACAGCTCTCAGCTATGCCCGTCGTTTACTTCGTTGGACTCTTCAGAATCTCCGCCAGCGATTTCAAGCGGTTTGAGTCCGCCACACTCTTCGCGCTGGCGGCGTCCTTTTCCAACGCCGGCGCCATCTTCTTCAGATTTCCAGTGTCTCCCTTTTGAATCGCCGCCCGCAGCGCGGTGATTCGATCGGCAGACAAAGTTTGCGAGCGCTCCAACTGGTCGACGTACGCTTTCGCGATCACTAACTTATGCGGCCAGACGATCTTTTGCTGGTTCTGCACATTGAACTCAGACATGCGAATAGTTTTCGCGGCGTCAATCTCGTTCTGGGTCAGGTCCTTTGTCGGCGTCAGCTCAAAGACATCCAGGCCGCGCGCGATCTCGGAAGCGTAAATTTGGCCGTTGTACCAATATGCCGACCAGTCGCCGCCGAGCACGAGCGTCTTGGGATCAATCGGCCCGCGATCAAAATAGGCGATTTCGACGGGATGGTCCGCGTCGGTGAAATCCATGACTGAGATGCCGCCCTGGTACCACGCCTGCACTTCGATGTCGCGACCGGGAACGGGGACAAGAGAGCCGTTGTGCGCCACGCAGTTTTCACTGTCGCCCTGGGCCGCAGGCATCTTGTAGTAGCTGGCGAAGCTCAGCTTGTTATCTTTCAAGTTGAATAGGGCATCAGCACCCCATTTGTTCGGATCGTTTGCCCGGCATCGCGCGCCCAGTCCGCCGCCCCATTCATCGGTGAACACGACTTTCGTCCCATCGTTCGAAAACGAGGCCGAGTGCCAATATGAATAGTTCGGATCGTTTACCGCGTCCACACGTTTTGGATGAACCGGATCTTTGATGTCCAGCAGGATTCCATTTCCCGAGCAAGCGCCCGCTGCCAACCCGATCGCGGAGTACACCGTGATGTCGTGGCACTGATTGGTCGGCGTTGGCTTATCCGTGCCGTGAGTCTCGCCACTCATCAGGCCGGCTATTTCGCCCGACCGCGGATCCATGAAGACACGCGGGCTGTTCACGACTGCCGCGTTTTGCGGCGCTGCCACCGGCACCTTGATTATGTCGATGCGAAACAGCGCCGTGTTCGGATTCGTATCCGGCTTCCCACCCGAACACCCGGCCAACTCTTCGCTTTGGCGGACAAAAGACGTTCCAGAAACATAAATGTAGACGTTGTTCTTGTCGTTCGGATCGATGACCAGGGTATGCGTGTGCGAGCCGCGGCAAGTTTGCACCGCAGCCACCTGCTTCGGATTCCGGATGTCGCTAATATCGAAAATCCTCACACCGCGAAAACGATCTTTTTGCGCGGCCGGTAAGTTCGGTTTGTTCTCTTGTCCAGCGGGCGGCGGAGGGTTCGGTGGAAACCCTCCGGTGCCGCAATCCAGCCGGCCGTTTGTCATCTCAACCGACATAAACATCAGGTTCTTATAAACGGATACGTCGCCCTGCCCCCCAGGACAAATCATCGAGGTCAATAGACTCGTCTTCGCCGGATTTGAGATGTCATAGATATTCACTCCGTAGAAATTGCCGAGAAAGAGGTGATTGCCCTGGAACGCGATGTCCGAGTTCGCAAAGCCAAGCCCGGCAAGCACCAACTTCGTCGCGTTTGGCATCTTCGAAGGGTCGCCGACGCCGAGTACTGTGGTCAGTGTCTTGTTCACTTTCGGATCATTAGGATCGTTGGAGCCAAGTTCGAAGGCGTCAGGTTTTTTGAGCAGCGTAAGATGCTTGATGCCCATCGCTGCTTCGCCTGCGTCGTACATGCCCGGCGACAATTTCGCGCGCGGATCATTGACGTCTGAGCCCGTCATGCCGGCCGGTAACGGCGGCGCCGGTTGAGGCGCAAACGGATTAGCCGGAGCGGCCGGTGTCGCCGACGGCGCAGGCGACGGCGAGGATGTTTGCGCCAACGTCTTCGCTGCAAAGCACGAACACCAAACAACCAAGACTACTAATAATTGGAAAGTGGCAATGCGTACCCGATTCATTGTTTCTCCTCCGAAGGTTTTTCTCTCAACATGTTCTGCATAATCCGAATCTCGGCGCGTTGGCCGCTGTCGATATCGGTCGTGAAGTTGAACAGCACAGCGTCCTGCCCCGCGCCCGCAGTGTCGAACAAATCTTTCACCATGATCAAGGCGCCGTTGTGGTGCTGAATCATCCCCGTCAAAAACAGCCGGTCGAACTCCGCGGCCTTCGCTTTTCCAAGGGCCTCCATTTGCTTCGGCGTCAGCATGCCCGGCATCAGCATCGGCCCTTTCATATTCATGGTGGACATATCCATGCCAGGCATATTCATGCCTGACATTTTCGGCATCGACATCTCAGTAGGCTCACCTCGCGCCTCGAGCCAACGTTTCATAAACCTTATTTCCTCAGATTGCGAGTGGCTGATCCGTGCACCCAACAACCGAAGATTCTTGTTTTCCGTATGCGACTCGATGAGCGCAGTCATCTCAACCGCTTGCGCATGATGCATGATCATGCCTTGCATGAATTGCACATCGGCAGCTGAACGTGGAGGCAGCGTGGCCCTCGTCGTAGTCGGCAATGTGCGGGTTGGCTGGCCCGGCGCACCAGGCTGCACCACGATCGGCGTTACCCGATCAGCCTGCTGGGCGCAGACGGGCAGCGAGAACACGAGTGAAAGGGTACTGGCGGCTACCAGTCCGCTTCGCCACGCGCCGCCTCCTGTTACTGACTCGAGTTTACGCTGGCCCCTAAGACAAAAAGAATTCATGGGCGTTATATGGTCAAGCGCTGAGAATTTTAATTTATCACAGAGCGCCGCCAAGGGCACACGGGTCAGGCCTGCGGGCCGCTCTTTCTAGTTAATGAAAATAAGGGCGTCGGATCGAAAGCCGAAACTTGCGAGGTCGAGCGTGTTGGCCGCTCGGTTTTGCCTGCTAATTCCAACCCTTCGAAATTGGAGAAACTTTGGAAACGTGCGACACGTACTACCAATCAGCCTATTAATGGGTAGTTCTCGCATACTAACAAAGTCGGGGAAATTTCTTCAACGTTGCCTTGGTTCTGACAGCGACAGTCCTTTCCATTCTTGCAACCTTCCTAGTAAAAATGGCATCCTACTGCTTCCTTCCTGGTGGGTAAATCCGACGAGAAAATATGGTGTCCCCGAAGGTGCGGATAAGTTTCGTGCTACAGGAAGGCCTGAGTGATAGAAGACATGACTGAACAAGAACAAATTGGAATTCGAAATATGCGTTCGCTGGCATCCACGTTTGACCAAGTTGATGAAGGTGTATTGGTAGATTCGATTGCGCCAAAAAACCTGGATCACGTGTTGGAGCAACTCGCCTCGGGCACTGACGCCGAAGATTCGTTGACCGAACCAATTTCGGAAGCAACTTCCGAGACCGAGGAAACGGTGGCTGAGGATGAGGAATTGGATCTCTCGGCCGGCGAGTCTGACAAGGCTGCTGACCCGGTGCGTTTGTACATGCGCGAAATGGGCCGTGTGCCGCTGCTCAAGAAAGAGCAGGAAGTTGCCATCGCCAAAAGAATCGAATGGGGACTGAAACGCGCGCAGAAGGGAATTACGCGTTCTCCGATTGCGATCGAGGAACTGTTGAAAATCGGCGCCGAGTTGGAAGCAGGAAAGCTGGCCATTCGTGATGTCGTAACTTTCTCGGATCAGATGGATACCGAGGAATTGGAAGACAAGGCGCCGGAGTATCTGCAGTGGACACTCGAAGGCATTGAGAATGTCCGCAAGCATTTTCGCAAAGCGCTCAAAGAATTGGGTCAGTTACAGACCGAGCGAAAAGGGACTCGCGGTAAGAAGTCTAAGAAACTTTTGAGACTCAAGCGCAAACTCGCCGTTACTCGACTGGAAATCGCGGCCGAGATTCGGGAACTGCGGCTCAAAGAAGAAATGCGACAACGTCTCATCAAAGCGATCGAAGCGGTGCACAAAGAGATGCGGCTTCATGAACGTCAGATCGCGAGTTACGATGAAAGGCTCAGCGGGAAACACACAAAGGCAAAAGAAGCGGAAGAACTGAAGCGTCACATTGCCGCTGCCAAGCGACGAATTAGAGATATTGAAACCACGCACGGTGTGCCGTTTGTCGAAATCAAGCGTTCGCATCAAATGATCTTGAGCGGCGAAGCTCAGGCCTCTCAGGCCCGGCACGAGTTGACGGAAGCTAACTTGCGGCTGGTGGTCTCGATTGCCAAGAAGTATCAGAATCGCGGCTTGCATTTCCTCGATCTCATTCAAGAAGGAAACATCGGACTGATGAGAGGCGTCGAGAAATTTGACTGGCGCCGCGGATACAAGTTCTCAACCTATGCGACCTGGTGGATTCGTCAGGCGATTACCCGGGCAATCGCCGATCAGTCGCGCACGATTCGCGTTCCGGTGCACATGGTCGAAGTGATCAATAAGGTCAAGAGCGTCACGCGCGAGTTGGTGGTTGAGTTAGGGCGTGAACCTTCTATCGAAGAGGTTGCGCAACGGATGAACAGCACCGCCGATAAGGTGCGCAAAGCGATTAATCTCATTCAGCAACCGATCTCGCTGGAAGCGCCGATTGGCGAAAGCGGTGATTCACAGGTCGGAGACTTTATCGAGGATCAATCAACCGTCAGTCCGGCTGAGCGAGTGATTACGGCGAACGCGCGCGACGTTGCCGGTGACGTGCTGCAAACTCTTAGCCCACGCGAAGAGAAGGTGATCCGCATGAGGTTTGGACTGAACGCGGACGGTCGTGAACGGACTTTGGAAGAAGTTGGCGAGGACTTTAATGTTACGCGCGAGCGTATTCGTCAAATCGAAGTCAAGGCCCTGCGAAAGCTCCGACATCCTTCGCGGGCGCGGGTCCTTAAGAATTTGGTTGAAGGTCACGCGACCTAGTTCGGCCGAAATCTCCCACTTTCGACACCATCAAAGAGCCATCGCCACCACCAGGACTTGAATCCGCAACGGGATTTGAGTCAATCTCCCTGAGCGATCCTCTAGCCATTGAAAATAAAGATCGCCTGAGATAAATTTCAAAGCGACAATCGCAAGTTCGAGCCTCATTCGCCGCTTTATTCCTGGCGCTTGAGACATCGAGCAGAGGAGGTAGTTTTATGCGGACTCTGTTTTTCCTCCTTCCATTCCTGCTGCTGACCGCGCAAGTTCCCGCGCAAAGTTCTGACAAAAGTACGCCTGTTCTGATCTTGAATTTCAGGTGGGTCAAAGATCGACAGCCTGTAGCTAACGCATCTTCAGCGGTTGCGCCTGCGCCCGCGATGATTGCTGCAAATCGTAACGTCGAAAAACAGAAACGCATAAACGATCCGGCCGGCGTCAGAGATCCAAACGCTGACACACTCGACGGGCGAGGTGCGGAGCTCGAGCGCATCGTCCAGGAATCGCGTGAACCTGAACCAGTCGAAGGATTTACTTATCAGGTCAAGCTACAGAATGCGAGCACGAAGGTGGTCAAACATATCTTTTGGGAATATCGGTTTCGGGAGACAGCCAATCCACAGCATGTGTCGCGACGGCAGTTCCTCTGCACTGCCGAGGTTAAGCCGGCCAAGCAGCACGATTTTCAGGTCTTCACCTTATCTGGTCCATTAGACTCGATTAACGTGAAGAGTCTTGCGAAGGAATTGAAGACTCAGTTCGAGGAAGCGGTGGTAATCAACCGGATTGAGTTTGTTGATGGGACCAGCTGGCAAAGACCGGGCTGGAGTTTTGACGAGGTGAAGTTGACCACGAACGCTCGCGACACGCGCAACCTGCCGACCTGCCGCGGGCTGTGAGCTCGGAATCCTGAATCAATCGAATTCGATCCATGAGCCGATATTTTCGTCGCGACCTTTTTCGTAAGCATGAAAGGTTGCGGCAAGATCTTCCATCGCGAGGCCGAGCGATTTGAAAAGCGTGATTTCGTTGCGCGATGTTCGTCCTGGATTTGAGCCGATCAGCACCTCACCCAGTTCCGTAACGTCCTCCGGGCCAATCATTCCTTCCTGTGCGGCAAGCAAATAATCACCTGCTTCGTTGAAGGCAGATTCACGTCGATCTGTAAACACTCTTGCGGCAGCCATCGTGGCGGAATCGATCTCACGAGCCTTAGGCGAGAACGTTCCAATCGCGTTGATGTGAGCGCCGGCGGAAATCCATTCGCGTTTCACCACAGGTTCGCGCGCGGTTGTGGCCGTGACGATCAGATTAGCGTCGCGGATCGCTTCTTGAACCGTTTCGACGGGCTCGATCGGAACAGCGATAGTCGGCTGCATTTCGTCGGCGAATAACTTTGCGCTTTCAAATCGTGACGCAGCGACACGAACGCGCCTTAGTTTCCGAACGCAAGCAATCGATTCCAGATGCTTCCGTGTTTGCACGCCCGCGCCAATCAAAGCGAGATCACCGGCGTCTTCGTTCGCCAGAGCTTTCGTTGCGAGTGCGCTGACCGCTGCCGTGCGAATCGCCGTAATTGCCGACGCATTCGCGACCGCGAGCAGTTCACCGGTTGCCCCATCGAACAACATCACGCCGCCCTGATGCGCGTCTTTGCCAATCGCCGCGTTTCCGGGAAAGACGCAGATTGCTTTCAATCCAAAGAGAGGCCGCTCGCCGCCCCGAAACGCCGGCATCATCGCCATCACGCCTTTGACAGTCGGCGGTCGAAAGATCGTGCGCAGTGGTTGTTCGACTTCGCCGCGCGCGAGTGCAATGAAAACATCTTCCATTGCCGCAATACATTCATGCATGAGAAGAAGTCGTTCGACTTCTGATTGATTGAGGACCAGAACTTTCATCGCGCGGTAAGATATCACGGTTCATTTGCGTCAGAAGCCCGACCGTCAGGGGGGCACGTTGACCAACGCGGCCCTTGCTTACGCGCGGGCTTCTGATACGTCGATACAAATGACAAATCGAAACCGATTCGATACTATGCGCGCCTGAAAGGTTCTTCGCATTCCATTCGGAAGATCGCATCATGAAAATCCTAAAATTATTTTCGCCACGTTCACTTCCGATCGCGCTAGTACTGTTAATGCTTACAGCTCCAGCGATCGCCATCGCTCAACAGTTCAGTCCAGACTTATTTAAGTCGCTTCACTGGCGCAGCATCGGCCCGTTTCGCGGTGGGCGCACACGCGCAGTCGCCGGAGTCCCGTCTCAGCCGAACGTTTTCTACATTGCGCAGGTGAACGGCGGCGTTTGGAAGACGGATGATTATGGTCGCACCTGGACACCGATCTTCGACGATCAACCGACGGGCTCAGTTGGATGCATCGCGGTGGCGCCATCCGATCCAAACACGATCTATGTTGGCAGCGGCGAAGGCTTGCAGCGTCCGGATCTTTCCGTCGGCGACGGCATTTACAAGTCGACTGATGCGGGGAAGACCTGGATGCATCTCGGTTTGCGAGACGGTCAACAGATTCCGCAAATCGCCGTCGATCCGCGAAACGCGAATGTGTTGATAGTTGCCGTCGCCGGCCATCCTTATGGACCGAATACAGAGCGCGGCATCTTTAGATCGACTGACGGCGGCCAGACTTTCGAAAAAGTTTTATACAAAGACGAGAACGTAGGCGGCGCTGATGTGATCTTCGATCCGAAGAATCCCGATGTCGCTTACGCAGGTTTATGGGAAGCGCGGCAAGGGCCCTGGGAAAACGCCGCATGGAACGGAACCGGCGGCGGCGTTTATAAATCGACTGACAACGGGAAGACCTGGAAACAGTTAGGTGGTGGGCTACCGGAAAATATTATCCAGGCGAACCTGGCCATCTCGCCCAGCAATCCGAATCGGGTGTTTGCGTCGCTGGCCTTGAGCCCCGGCTTGGTTATCTATCGATCCGATGACGCCGGTGACAGTTGGACCAGGATCACAACCGATCCTCGGCCGGCGGGAAGAATCGGCGGCGGCGATCTCGCGGTGCTGCGAGTCGATCCTAAAAACCCGGAGGTAGTTTACTCGGCCAGTGTCGTCTCGTGGAAATCGATCGATGGCGGCAAGACCTGGACTGCTTTTCGTGGCGCGCCCGGCGGCGACGATTATCAAAATGTTTGGGTTAATCCGAACAACGGCGACACGATTATTCTCGGCAGCGATCAAGGCGCGGTCATCACGGTTAACGGGGGCAAGTCATGGAGCAGTTGGTACAACCAACCGACCGCGCAGATGTATCACGTGAGCGCCGATAACGCCTTTCCGTATCGCTTGTGCAGCGGCCAGCAGGAGAGCGGCTCGGCGTGCGTTTCGAGTCGCGGCAATGACGGCGAGATTACTTTCCGCGAATGGCATCCGGTCAGTGCTGAAGAATACGGATATGTCGTAGCCGATCCGCTCGATCCCGACATCGTCTATGGCGGCAAGCTCACGCGTTACGATCGTCGCACCGCGCAAGCGCAGAACATCATGCCAAAGCCGTTTCGATCGGCTGACTTTCGCGTGGTGCGCACGCAACCAGTTTTGTTCTCGCCGATTGATCCGCACGTGCTTTACTTTGCGACTAACACGCTTTGGAAAACTCGAGATGGTGGACGCACATGGGAGCAAATCAGTCCCGATTTGACGCGCAAGACTTTCGACGTGCCGGAGACTGTCGGCAAGTTTAAATCAGAGCGCAGTGCGCAACCATCGCAGCGCGGAGTTATCTATTCAGTTGCTCCGTCGCCGCTGGATATCAACGTGATTTGGGCCGGCACTGACGATGGCTTGATTCATCGCACGACCGACGGCGGCAAGACCTGGAATGACGTCACCCCAAAACAACTGAAGGCGTGGCAGAAAGTTTCGATCCTCGACGCGAGTCACTTTGATAAGAACACCGCATACGCCGCCATCAACACTTTGCGTCTGGATGACTTGCATCCGCACATCTATCGCACGCGCGATGGCGGCGCGAACTGGACTGAAATCACGAACGGCATTCCTGAAAATGAAAACACGGACGCGGTTCGAGAAGACCCCGAACGAAAAGGTTTGTTGTTCGCCGGCACGGAACGCGCGGTTTACGTTTCGTTCGATGAC
>Ga0209471_1002427_pt1 | contig 10712 bp, 7 predicted proteins | sample GraSoiAngelo_128_FD_185885 | JGI IMG/M metagenome (GOLD analysis project Ga0209471, IMG submission 185885) | Grasslands soil microbial communities from the Angelo Coastal Reserve, California, USA - 14_0927_12_20cm (SPAdes) (version 2) | ecosystem: Environmental > Terrestrial > Soil > Grasslands ... | reverse complement strand
CATGGCGCCCACCGCAAGGATCGTCCGCCAGTTCTTCGACCACTCGCGCCGCATCGCCGCCGGCCGCGTCAGCAGCGTGGCCGGGAACAGAACGAGCCCGCAGCCCGCCTCCATGAGCAGCATGTACGGCACCGGGTGCAGCCGGGCCACGCCTGCCTTGTCGAGCAGCGAGTAGGACGCGATGCTGAGCCCGGTCACCACCGCCCAGAGCGTGGCCGCGCCGAGCGGGGCGCCCGTCGCGATCGCGTGGCGGTGCCCGACCTGGTGCAGCGTCAGGACGCCGGCGACCACGAAGGCGATGCCGATGATGCCGATCGGTGAGAGCCGCTCGTCGAGCAGCACGTAGGCGCCGGCGGGGACCAGCGCCACACCAAGGCCACGCGCGATCGGATAGACGATGGAGTAGGCACCGGTCGAGTACGCGCGCCCGAGGGCCACGAAGTACACGACGTGCAGCGCGATCGTGCCCAGCACGAAGGGCAGCGCGCGCGCCGGCAGCCCCTCGTGCCAGAGCACGGGGGCGGCGAGCGGCAGCAAGAGCGGCGCGGCGACGCACGAGCAGAGGGCGAGGAACGCGAGCGGATCCGTCCCGCGCTTGGCGAGCGCGTTCCAGCCGGCGTGCAGCACCGCCGCCGCCAGCACGAGAGCCAGCGCGCCGCCGGTCATCGAAGGTGGGGGGCCCCGAAATGGTCCCCCACTCCCCCCAACGCTCGTCGCGCCCCGGGGGACCCGGGGCGCGCCTCGATGTGGTGGGCTATGTCGAGGCCCCCCATGTCCGACCAACGAGCATCGTCACAAGGCACGCGCGGGGACGCCGAGCTCGGCGAAGGCGGCGGCGAACGCCCGCACCACGCCCGTCATGTCGCGCGGCGTGAGCGTTCCCATGTTGGCGACGCGGAAGGCGTAGGTGCGCAGATCGCCCTGCCCCGCGTAGATGACGTAGCCGCGCCGCTTGAGCGTGTCGTGCAGCGCATCGTAGGCGACGCCGGACGGCAGACGGAACGTGGTGAGAATGTTCGAGCGTCCCTCGGGCGCCACGAGGATCTCGAGCCCGAGCCGGCCGAGCCCGTCGCGCAGCACGCGCGCGTTCTCCGCGTAGCGGGCGACCCGTCGCGAGAGCCCCTCCTGGGCCAGCTCCGCCAGCGCCTGCTCCATCGCGTGCAGCACCTGCACGGCCGGCGTGAACGGCGTGTTGTCCTGCTCCTGCGTCGCGAAGTGCGAGTGCAGATCGAGGTAGACGGAGCGCGGCGCCCGACCGCGCAGCGCCTCGAGCGCGGAGCGACGGGCCAGCACGAACGAGACGCCGGGCACGCCCTGCAGGCACTTGTTGGCGCTGGACGTGACGAAGTCGAGCGGCTCCTGGCAGACGTCGAGCGGCTCGCCGAAGAGGCTCGACATGGCATCCACGATGACGCGGCGACCCTGCCGCTGCACGCCGCGCGCGATCTCGGCGACCGGGTTGAGCAGGCCCGTCGTGGTCTCGTGGTGGACGAGCGCCACGTGACTGACCTCCGGGTGCGCGGCCAGCGCCGCCTCCACGTCGGCCGCGCGCACCGGCGTGAAGATGTCGGACCGGACAGAGTAGGCGGCGATGCCGTGGGCCCGCGCGATCTTGAGCATGCGATCGCCGTAGACACCGTTGTCCACGACCAGCAGCGCGCGGTCGGCGGGCACGGCGGAGCAGATGGTGGCCTCGACGGCGGCCGTGCCCGAGCCGGTGAAGAGCACCGTCGTCCAGTCGGTGCCGCAGCCGGCCAACCGCGTGACCTCGGTGCGGCAGCGACGCATCATGTCGAAGTACTCCGGCTCGCGATGGCAGAGATCCGGCATCACCAGCGCCGCGCGCACGGTCGGCGAGGTGTTGGCCGGGCCAGGATTCAGCAGGATCCACTCACGATCGGCCATTCAGCGCCTCACGAGATCGTAATAGTGAGCGTATGTCTCCTCGCAGGCTACACGAACCCACAAGGCGTCCCAAGCCTGCGCGCCGAAACGGCCCGGAGCCATCGGCCCGGGATCGAGCGTCGCCCCCTCGCCCGTCACCGCCTCGGCCAGCGCGCGGCCGACGCCGCCGGCGCCGGCAATGCCGTGGGCGCAGCAGCCCGTCGCGACGAAGAGTCCCGCGACGCCGGGCAGCGCGCCGACGACGAAATGGCCGTCGGGCGTGTACGTCGGCACCCCGGCCGTACCGCCGACGATGGGTGCCTCACCGAGCCCGGGGATGACCTCCATCAGGCCGGCAGCGTGAGCGGTGAGCACGTCGCGATCACGCGGCGTGGCCGCGACCGCGAAATCGGCGCGCGCGGCCACGTCGACGCCGAGCGGTGTCGTCTCGAAGAAGCCGAGCATCAGCCCGCCGACCTCGGGTCGCAGGTACGCAAGGCGGTCGGGCACGCGGACGACGGGAAACGTCGGCGTGAGCCAGTCCATCGGCGCCGTCACCCACGCCTGGTGGCGGACGGGGAACGCGGGCACCGGCGTACCCGTCCGCGCCGCGAGCGCGCCCGACCAGGCCCCGGCGGCGATCACGACGGTGTCGGCGTCGACCTCCCCGCCGCGCGTCATCACGCCGCGCGCGCGGCCCGCGGCGACGCGGATGCCGAGCACCTCGCGGCCGGTGGCGAACGTCACACCGCCGCGGCGCGCCGCCGTGGCGTACGCCGTCGCGAGCGTGTACGGCTCGGCGTAGCCGTCGTTCGGCATCCACGCCGCGGGATGGTCCTTCGGCACCTCGAGCCCCGGGGCCAGGCGTCTCGCGTCGTCGGCGCCCACGAGGGTGGCGTCGACGCCGAAGCGCCGTGCCGCGGCGACCTGCGCGCGCGTCTCGGCCTCGCGCTCGGGCGTCAGCGCCAGCCGCAGCGAGCCGGTGCGCTTGAATCCGGAGACGAGGCCGTCGGCCTCGAGCGTGACGATGTCGGCGAGCGTCTGGCCCACGACGGCGGACTTCACGGCGGAGGTCCGCAGCTGCCCGATGAGGCCCGCGGCCTGGCTGGTGGTCGCCGCGTTGAGCTCGTCGCGCTCGAGCACGAGCACGTCGCTGACGCCGGCGCGCGCGAGATGGTAGGCCGCCGCGCACCCGAGGATGCCGCCGCCGACGATCGCGACGCGGGTGGTGTGCTGCCGGCTCACGCCGCCCGGGCGCCCCCGCTCACGCGATCCGGTTCAGCGCGAGATCGAAGGCGTCGAAGTTACGGACACGCGCGCCCGAGGGCAGGCGTGTGGGGCGATTGAGCACGACCGGCACGCGCTGCTCGGACAGCCCGCCGTGCGAGCGCAGCGGCGCGTCCAGGCCCGAGAGATCGTGGCGCGTGGCCGAGGTGCCGACGACGGTGTGGCGCGCGCTGACCACGATCACGTCGCCGATCCGATCGTCGGGCAGCTCGAAGCGCCGGCACGCTTCCTTGCGGTCGAGCACCGCCTCCATCCCCGGCAGTCGCTCGAGCCGCTCGATGGCGTCCTCGACGCGCGCGCCTTCCGGCAAGTACACGGTGGCGAACGAGCCGAGCGCGCCGTGGTGGACGACGTAGGGATCGGTGATCGGCAGGATCACGCGCGCCCGGCCCGCGCCCAGCCACGCGTCGAGCGAATCTTGAAGGTAGACGACCTGAGGCCGTCCCGCCGCGTCGGTCTTGGCGTTCATGCCGTGGTCCGCGGTGAGCGCGATCGTCGCGCCGAGGCCGTCGAGCCGCGCGAGATAGCCGTCCATCATCCGGTAGAAGGCGTCGGCGGCCGGCGTGCCGGGCGCGTGCTTGTGCTGGACGTAGTCGGTGGTCGACAGGTACATGACGTCGGGCCGTCGCGTCTCCATGAGCCGGACGCCGGCCGCGAAAACGAATTCGCTGAGGTCGGCGCTGTAGACGGACGGCAGCGGTCGGCCCACGAACGTCAGCGCGTCGGCGATGCCGTGCTCCGCCTGGGTGGTCTCGTTGGCCTTCTCGGACGAGAAGCAGATGCCCTTCATCTGGTAGCCGAGCAGGCGTCGCAGCTTGTCCTTGGCGGTCACCACCGCCACCGTGGCGCCGGCGCCGGCCAGGCGCGCCAGGATCGTCTCGGCCCGCAGATACTTCGGGTCATTCATCATGACCTCGACGCCCGCCTGCGGATCCCAGAAGTAGTTGCCCGAGATGCCGTGCACGGAGGGCGGCGCTCCGGTCACGATCGAGAGGTTGTTGGGGTTCGTGAAGGACGGCATCACGCAGTCGCCGACGAGCGACGTGCCCCCGGCGCGCGCCGCGCCGAGCCACGGCATCGCGCCGTCTTCCACGGCCCGGTCGAGGTAGTCGGGCTCGCACCCGTCCACGCAGACGACGACGACGGGGTTGCGCGGCAGGGCGTAACGGCGGCCGTTCACGTCGATCACGGGGTCCCATCGTATACTTTTTCCATCTCCGAGGTAGGTAGGTATGCGGCAGCTCGTGGTCCTGGACCTCGTGACGGATCTCTCGATCGGACTCGCGTGCGCGGCGATCGCCTTCGCCCTCATCCACTTCGCACGCCGGCCGACCGGCCTGCCCTATGCCCGCGTATTCGTGGCCTTCGCCGTGTTCATCATCGCCGACGGCGCGACCCACCTGGCCGCCGTCTGGTCCGTCTGGCAGCCCAGCGCCTGGCTGGCGACGCTGCTCAAGGTGGCGACGGCGCTCGCCTCGGTGGCGGTGGCCCTGGTGCTGCCGCCGCTCGTGCCGAAGGCCCTCGGCCTCGGCGCGGCCAGCGCCATGCTCGACGGCGCGCCGGACGCGATCGTGCTCGTCGACGGCACCGGCGTCATCCGGCTCGTGAACGAGCGCGCCGAGCGGCTGTTCGGCTACACGCGCAGCGAGCTTCTCGGGCGGCCGGCGACGCTGGTGCTGCCGGACGACGTTCGTGCGGCACGTGACGTCCAGCGCGACGTGTACGGCCTGCGCCGCGACGGCAGCCGCTTCCTCGCCGAGATCAGCGTGAGCCCGCTCGTCACCGACGGCGGGCCGCTGATCACCGCCGTCGTGCGCGACATCACCGACCGCCGCCGGCTCGAGGACGATCGAGTCGACCGAGGACGCGTCGAGATCGCGCGCGCCCACGCCGAGGAGATCGGCCGCCGCGCGTCGTTCCTGGCGGAGGCCAGCCGCGTGCTGGCCGCCTCGCTCGATTACGAGGCCACGCTGCGCAGCGTCGCGCGGGTCGCCATTCCCTACCTCGCCGATTACGTGCTCGTCGACGTCCTCGAGCCCCAGGGCCGGCTGCGGCGGCTGGCGGCCGCCCACCGCGATCCGGTCCTCGAGGAGCGTCTGGCGAGCGCCGCGGGGCCGGCACCCGTGACGAGTGGCACCAGCGCGCTGGAGGCCGTGATCGAGCGCGGCGAGCCGACGCTCGTGCGCGACGTGAGCGACGATTGGCTGGCGGCGCGCGCCCGCGACGCCGAGCACCTGGGTACCGCGGCCGGTGCGCGCCCGACCTCGCTGATGCTGGTGCCGCTACGGGCGCGCGGCCGGACGCTGGGCGTTGTCTCCTTCGCGCTCCTGAACGGAACGCGCCGTTACGCACTGGCCGACCTCGCCCTCGCCGAGGACCTCGCCCAGCGGGCGGCCCTCGCCGCCGACAACGCCCGGCTCTACCGCGAGGCCCAGGACGCGAGCCGCGCCAAGGACGAGTTCCTCGCGGTCCTGTCCCACGAGCTGCGCACGCCGCTCACGCCGGTGCTCGGCTGGGTGCGGATGCTGCGCACGGGAACGCTGGCGCCGGAGGCGACGGAGCGCGCGCTGGACACCGTCGAGCGCAACACGCGCCTGCAGGCGCAGCTGGTCGAGGATCTCCTCGACGTCTCCCGCATCATCGCCGGCAAGCTGAGCCTGAACCTGCGCCCGCTGGCACTCGGCCCGATCGTGGACATGGTCATCGAGGGCGCCGCCGCCTCCGCCCTCGCGAAGTCGGTCACCATCACGCGCCAGGTCGAGCCCGACCTGCCGCGTATCGAGGCCGATGCCAACCGTCTCCAGCAGGTCGTCGCCAATCTCCTCTCGAACGCCGTGAAGTTCACGCCCGCGGGCGGACGCGTCGAGGTGGGCGTCGCGCGCGCGGGCGACGACCTCCGCCTCACCGTCGCCGACACCGGCGACGGCCTGGCGCCCGAGGTCGCGCCGCACATCTTCGACCGGTTTCGACAGGCCGATAGCACGATCACGCGGCAGTACGGCGGGCTCGGCCTCGGACTCTCGATCGTACGCCACATCGTCGAGCGGCACGGCGGCACCGTGCAGGCCACGAGCGCGGGCCCGGGCCACGGCACGACGTTCACCGTGACGCTGCCGATCGGCGGCCCGCTGTCGGACGCGCCCATCGGCGTCGCGCGGACGCCGAGTCCGGCGGCGGAAGACTCGCTCGCGAGCGTGCGCGTGCTCGTGGTGGACGACGACCCGGACACGCGCGAGCTGGTCAAGGAGATCTTGAAGGCCGCCGGCGCCGAGGTGTCCGCCGCCGGCTCGACGGACGAGGCGCTGCGGCGGGCTGACGAGGGCGCGCCGGACGTACTGGTCTCCGACCTGGCCATGCCCACGCGTGACGGCTACGCGCTGCTGCGCGCGCTGCATGGGCGCGGCATGGCGGGTGGCCTGGTGACGATCGCGCTGACGGCCCACGCGCGGCGGGAGGATCGGGAGCGGGCCCTCGGCGCCGGGTATGACGCCTACGTGACCAAGCCCGTCGAGCCGGCGGCGCTGGCCGCCCTCGTCAAGGAACTCGTGGAAAAGCGGCGCCGGCGGGCCTGATCTCGTCGAGGGCGCGGACCGTCTGCTCGATGAGCTCGGACGCCGTCGCGCGGTCGCGGCCGAACAGTCCCTGTCTCACCCCCAGTTTGAGCCGCGTCAGCGCGGGCGTGACGGCCTCCAGGCGCACCGTGATGTGGCGGTGCGCCGCCTCGCCCACGATTTTCGCGCCGCCGCCGATCAACAGGTCGTCCTCGGTGATCTGGATCTCGAGATCGCGGAACGACTGCCGCACGGCCTCGCGCACGTCGGCCAGCGGCGCGCTGAACGTGCGATACATGGCGCCACTCATCGTGCGCTCGACGCCTGCCTTCGCCACGCCTCCCGCCGCGTCGCCCATCACGCTCATCCCGATCGCCGGCAGCGCGAGCGCCGCGCAGCCCGAGGCCGTCGTGGCGAGTACAATCAGCGCGAGGACGCGCACGTACACGCTCAACGAGGCGTGCAAGCGCGGTGCCGCGAAGCGATCAGGACGCGAGCCCGCCGTTGCCGGCGATGCCGCGAAGGGCCGGGACGTTGGGCCGAAGCGGCGGCAGCCGCTTGCGGTCGCGCAAGTAGCGGGCGACGACGTCCCAGATCGGCTCACCACCGGCCGCGCGCGCCTCCTGGGAGACCGGCGCCCAGCCCGCGACGCGATACGTCCGCCCGGCGTCCAGCAGCCTGCCGCCGAGCCGCAGATCCGAGATGCGCGCTGGCCGGCGCGCGCCGACGGATCGCACGCGTAGGTCAGGCCGCCCCCGTACCATGTCGCCGCCTTGCTGGTAATACGGGTCAGGGTTGAAGAGGTTGTCACACACGTCCTCGAGCAGCGTCTTCAGTGCCGCGCCCGTCATGTCGGTCAGCGTCGTCTGCGGATACGTGAGCGCCGTCTGGCCCATCACGTCTTCCATGGTGATCGTCTGCCCGGGCAGCAGCGTGCCGCCCCAGCGGAAGCCCGGCGACAGCGCGATCTGCGCCCCCTTCACCGTCATGAGCGCGTCGAGGAGCACCTCGTCCCACGGGCCGTTGAAGTTGCCGCGCCGGTAGAGCAGGCCCTCGGTGACGGCGAGCGGCTCCGCCAGCCGCGCCTCCCACGGCGCGCGGACCCGTGTGATGAGCGCGTCCATCTCCGCATCGGCCGCCAGGAGATCGGCGAAGACCGGTAGCAGCCGATAGCGAACGCCCGCGACGCCGCCGCGGCGGACGTCGAGATCGAGCACCGCGAGGAACTTGCCGCTCGAGCCGGCGTTGGTCACGAGCGTGGACGAGCCGCCGTGCTTGACGACGATCGGGCGCGGCAGCCCGTCGTGCGTATGGCCGCCGAGGATCGCGTCCAGGCCGCGGACACGGCCGGCGAGCTTCAGGTCGACGTCCGTGCCGTTGTGCGAGAGCAGCACGACCGCGCGCGCGCCGCGGCGCCGGGCGTCGTCGATCGTCTTCTGCAGGTGCTCCTCCTGGATACCGAACGTCCACTCCGGCACGAGGTACCGTGGATTCGCGATCGGGGTGTAGGGAAACGCCTGGCCGATCACCGCCACCGCCACGCCGTTGACCTCGCGCAGTGCATAAGGCGCGAACACGGGATCGCCGAAGTCCAGCGTCTTGACGTTGTGGGCGACGAAGTCGAGCCGGCCCTTGAGGTCGCCCTCGACGATCTCCCGCACGCGCGCGGCGCCGTGCGTGAACTCCCAGTGGCCGGTCATCACGTCCACGCCCAGGGCGCGGGCCGCGTCGACCATATCCTGGCCGCGCGTCCATAGCGCCGTCGCCGAGCCCTGCCACGTGTCACCCGCATCCAGCAGCAATGCGCCCGGCCGGCTGGCCCGCAGATGCTTCACGAGCGTCGCGAGATGCGCGAAGCCGCCGACGCGCCCGTAAACGACGGCCGCCTCCGCGAAGTCGAGATGGGTCAGCGCGTGAGCCTCGCGCGTGCCCGGCGCGATGCCGAAGTAGCGCAGCAGGCGCTCGCCCACGAGGTGCGGCGGCCGGTTTGCCGCGACGCCGACGCCCAGGTTCACACTCGGCTCGCGGAAATGGACGGGGCGCAGCTGCGCGTGACAGTCGGTGAAATGCAGCAGGCTGACGTTGCCGAACTTCGGCGGGTCGTACAGCGCGTCGGCGCCGGCGGCGCGCCGGTCGAGCACGAAGCCGGCAACCGTGGCCGCCGCGAGCACGCGAATGAATTCCCGACGCGTCATCGGCCGTCGCCCTCGTCAGCGTGCGCAGTGTCGCGGACGGTGCGCAGTGACATGACCAGGAGCGTGAAACGCACGAGCGCGCAGCGCGCTCGGACTGCGCACCGACGCTCCACGGTATCCCCGCCTCGCGATTCTATACGTTTCGATCATCGCAACGCAGGTGCGATGGCGATGTCAGAGCGACACACGCGCGTCAGCACGCCGACGTTGACGGCGCGTCTTCGCCTCGAATTTCCGCGGCATTCGGGCGTCGCCGGTGTGGCGCAGACCTTGCGTAGCAGCTTCCGTGTCCACCGGCGCTGAGCCGGCGCCGGCCCTTCAATGTGTGCAACGAAAGGATGGCTCGCGGACATGTCGATGAGGAAAATGCGATGGGCGCGCGTCGAGTACCAGCTCGATCTGAGAACCCCTCAGCGCCCGGTGCCCCTGGGCGTGGTCGTCCTGGCCGAGACGGGGTTTCAGGTCCAGAGCATTCTCGCGGGAAAGGCGCCGCGGCCGGGATTCACGCCCGAAGAGCTGAAGACCGTCGGCCCGCTCGGGCGCTCGCAGCTCGACGGTTGGGTCGCCGCCATGGCCAAGGATCTGCTCGGCGCGATCGAAAAGCGCGAGGATGCTCTCGAGACTCTGGCATCGATATGGTGCTGGAATCTTCGCGTCGTCACCGAGCCCGACGTGGAGGCCCAGCCGGGCCATAGCCTGCGTGACGTGATCGCTCGCCTCTATACCCGGCACCTCGGCGTGCCCCTCCCGCGAGAGATCTTCGAGCAGCCCGAGCCGGCGACGTCTCCCGAGAGTCACTGGAGCGTCACCGAGGTTGGCTACGCGACGAACTAGCGCCGGCTAGTCGCGCGATCGCGCGCACGAGCTCCGCAGGCTCCACGGGCTTGGCCAGGTGCGACTGGAAGCCCGCGGCGAGCAGCGTCTCGGCATCGCCCACCTGGACGTCGGCGCTCACCGCGAGCGCCGGCGTCGTCCCGCCCTCGGTCACCGGCCGCGAGCGCAGCTCACGGATCAGCGCGACGCCGTTGTCGCCGGCCATCGCGACGTCGCACACGAGCACGTCGGGACGTCGGCCCGCGACGGCGGCCACCGCCTCGCGGGCGCCGCTGACCGTCGTGGGCGCGCCGCCGTGCTGCGCGACGATCGCCGCCAGCACCTCGCGCGTGTCGGCATCGGCGTCGGCGATGAGGACGCTGACGCCGTCCAGGAGGCGCGGAGACTGGCCGCCGACGACGCCCCCCACGACCGGCAGATCGACGGCGAAGGTCGCGCCCTTGCCGAGGCCCGGGCTCTGGACACGAACGCTGCCGCCGAGCGCCTCCACGACGAACCGCACGATGGCCAGCCCCAGACCGAGGCCGGGCTGCGCCCGCGCGGACGCGCCGTCGGCCTGCCGGAACCGCTCGAAGACGTGCGGTAGGAAATCGGGGGCGATGCCGGCGCCCGTATCGGCCACGCTGAGCCGGGCAAGACCCGGCTCGGCGCGCGCCAGCACGATGCTCACGATCCCGCCCTCCGGCGTGAACTTGAGCGCGTTGGATAACAAGTTCTCGACCACCTGCCACAGGCGCTCCGGGTCGCCCCGCACGGTGCCGGCGTCGGCGGCCACCGATGACGTGAGCGTGACCGACTTGGCGTCGAAGTTGGGCCGCGACGACTCGACGACGCCGCCCACCAGCGCGGGCAGATCGACGGGCTCCATCTTCAGGGTGAGCTTGCCGGCCACGATGTGGCTGACGTCCAGCAGGTCGCTGATCAGCCGGCTCTGCTGCTGCACGCTGCGCTCGATGACGTC
>Ga0209471_1002426_pt1 | contig 10715 bp, 15 predicted proteins | sample GraSoiAngelo_128_FD_185885 | JGI IMG/M metagenome (GOLD analysis project Ga0209471, IMG submission 185885) | Grasslands soil microbial communities from the Angelo Coastal Reserve, California, USA - 14_0927_12_20cm (SPAdes) (version 2) | ecosystem: Environmental > Terrestrial > Soil > Grasslands ... | reverse complement strand
AAGGGAGAGCTCGAATCGTGCCGCCGCCCTCGAGGTGTCGCGAGAGCGGCGGCGGGCAAGAACGCCGTTACCGGGAGCTCTTCAGCTCCGCCAGGAGCTCGGCCAGACGATCCATCGATTCGTCGGAACCTTCCTGCATTCCTGACGCAACCATGCCATCGCGGTCCATCACAGAGTCGAAGACGATGTGCGCCACCAGCCTGGTCTTGTTGCCCAGGGCCTCGAACGTCGCGGTCTGCAGTGCGACGTGCCCTGGAAAACCTTCGTATTCAAACGTTGCGCAAATGCGCTCCGGCGCGACGACATCGTGGTTGACCCCGCGGAACGCGTGCCGGCTGCCGTCAGTGCCGACCTGGACGACTCGCCATGACCCGCCCGGGCGCGATTCGAACTTGTCGATCTCGTTCTTGTACCGGCGTGGGCCCCACCATTTCGCGAACAGCTCGGGATCCGTGTACGCCTTGAAGACGAGCTCGCGCGGGGCGTCGAGGACGATCGTGGACGTGATGTCCTGCTTTCCGGGCTCGATCACGTACTCAGTCTTGGGCATCGTCGTTTCTCCCTTGGTCGCCATTGTTCTTGTTCTCCTTTTTGATCAGATCCTGCAAAACATCGTCGAGGCGCTCGAAACTTTCGTCCCAGAATCGCCTGTACTCCCCCACCCAATCGGAAGCCTCCTTCAGGCGAGTGCCCTCCAGCCGGCACGGGCGCCACTGCGCGTGCCGGCTCTGCGTAATGAGTCCCGCCCGCTGCAGCACCTTCAGGTGTTTGGAAATCCCGGGAAGGCTCAGGTCGAACGGCTTGGCCAACTCCGTGACCGACGCCTCGCCCTGTGAGAGACGGGCCAGGATCGCTCGCCGGGTGGGATCGGCGAGGGCTGCAAACGTGACGCTCAAGTGGTCTGTCGGCATCATATTTTTCCAACTAGCTAATTAGCTAACTAGTAGAATACTGGCGCCGGCCCACGATGTCAAGGGGTCGTGGGATATGGAGCTACGAGTCTTGGATGACTGACAGGATGTTGCCCGCAGGGTCCTTGAACCATGCGATGCGTGGGCCGTCCCCGCGGCTGATGCCGCGTGAGTCCTGGTCCATGCCCTCGTAACGCTCGAACTGGACCCCCGCTTTGGCAAGGCTGTCGACCGTGCCTTCGATGTCCTTCACTGGAAAGTTCAGCACCGTGAACGTCGCCGGTTCGTGATTGGGCTTCGGGTAGACGATCACCTTTCCGCCGCCTGCCAGATGCAGGGTGAGCATTCCGTGATCCTCGGTCACTTCGAGGCCGAGTTTCTTCGCAAAGAACTCTTTCGCCTTCGCGATGTCATTCGACGAGAATCCTGAGAACGCGGGGCTGTCACCGATCATCTGAGTCCTCCTTTACTCCTCGAGGCATCGCTTCAGTATCGCCTCGACGGCGCCGACTTCGTGTCAGCGGCTTCCTGAGCGCGCCATGCCGGGAAAGCGGATGATGTTGCGGGCGTGGATTTCATCGGCTGGGAGGAAGTATGTCCGCCACCATCACTCGCAACGACGCCACTGAGATCGAACAGGCCAACGCGACGAGTCGCACTGCGGTCGTTTTCATTCACGGCCTCTGGCTGCTACCCAGCAGCTGGGACCGCTGGGGCAAGGTTTTCGAGGATGCTGGCTACACGGCACTGACGCCGGGCTGGCCCGACGATCCCGAAACGGTCGCCGAGGCGAAGGCGCATCCCGAGGTCTTTGCGCACAAGACGGTTGGGCAGGTGGCGGAACACTATGCCGAGGTGATCGGGCAATTGAAGAAGAAGCCTGTCGTCATCGGGCACTCGTTCGGAGGCCTAATCACTCAAATCGTGGCCGGACGCGGCCTATCGGCGGCGTCGGTTGCCATCGACCCGGCGCCATTTCGTGGCGTGCTGCCGCTGCCGTTCTCGGCCCTGAAGTCGGCCTCGCCGGTGCTCGGTAACCCGGCCAACCGCAATCGCGCCGTGCCGCTCACCTACGACCAGTTCCGCTTTGGCTTCGCGAACGCGGTCAGCGAGGACGAGGCCAAAGAGCTGTACGACACGTATGCCGTGCCCGCCTCCGGCGCGCCGCTGTTCCAGGCCGCCGCCGCCAACCTGAACCCCTGGACTGAGGCCAAAGTCGACACCAAGAATCCCGACCGTGGACCGCTGCTGATCATCTCCGGCGAGAAGGACAACACGGTGCCGTGGGCGATCGCGAACGCGTCCTACAAGCAGCAGAAGCGCAACCCGGGCGTCACGGAGATCGTCGAGATGCCCAATAGAGGCCACGCACTAGTCATCGACAACGGCTGGCGCGAGGTCGCAGAGCGGGCTCTCGCTTTCGTTCAACGTTTCGCGAAGTAGCCGCAACGCGCGAGTAGCAAAGGCGGGCGGCTCAGCGGTTCGGCGCGACAGCCGTGCCGAATACGCCGCCCGCATGCATCGCGTGCTCGAACACATCGACCGTGAGCTGGACCAACGGCTGGACCTGGACGCGTTGGCCAGGGTGGCGAATTTCTCGCCGTTTCACTTTCACCGATTGTTTACCGCGTGGCTCGGAGAGACGCTCGGGGAGTATTTGCGGCGGAGACGCCTGGAGATTGCGGCGCAACGGCTGATCGCCCAGCCTCGCCTCCCCATCTTGCAGGTTGCCTTGTCAGTAGGTTTCGGTTCGACAGAAGCGTTTGCCAGGGCCTTCAAGAATCGCTTCGGCAAAACGCCGACCGCATGGCGCAATGCGCAAGTGAGCAATCGTGATCAGTTGAAAAGCAAGCTCGATCAGGCGGCGGTGTCAGCGCAGGCAAATCATGGAGACATGAAAGTAACGATCGTCGACAGACAGCCGACCAGCGTCGCCTACCTCCGTCACGTCGGGCCCTACGGCAAACCGCTCTCAGACTTCTGGACGAAGACCGTTGCTCCATGGATGGAGACAAACGGCCTGTATGGCAAGCCGAGATACGGCATAAGCCGTGACGACCCAGGCATCACATCGCCTCAAAAGCTGCGCTACGACGCCGCGGTGGAGGTGCCCGCGAACTTCGCCGGAGCCGGCGATTACCAGATGACCGTGATACCGGGGGGCAAATACGCCGTCGGCAAGTTCAAGGGCACGGACAAGCAGGTCGGTGAGGCATGGGCATGGCTGCTGCGCGACTGGCTCGCCGGCAGCGGCATGCAGCTCGACTCACGCCCGTTCTTCGAGCACTATCCGGTGCACGCGACGTACGACGGCAATACGGGCGAGTTCGAATGCGAGATCTGCATCCCGGTGACACCTCTCTGACCTTCGGAACGAGAAGAGCGCGCGACCTGCGAGATGGTCGCGCGCTCTGATTTGCCGGCGGCCGAAAGCGTCAGGCCGCCTCCGCCAGCGATCGCACCGCCGAACGCCGTGAACGGCCGCGAATGACCAGCAGCGCGACGACGAAGCCGGCCAGGGCGAGGAACACTCCGATTTCGAACGCGGTCGTGAAACCGCTGATGACCGCCTGGCTGACCACTTCGTGCGTCGGCCGGATGTTCTCCAGGTGGCTCTTGGTCACGCCGGCGGCCACCGTGCCCAGGACCGCGAGGCCGATCGAGCCGCCCAGCTGCTGGCTGACGTTCAGCACCGCCGACGCCAGGCCTGACTCGTGGCGGGACGCACCTGCCACCGCCACCAGAGTCGTGGGGAGGAAGATCAGGCCAAGGCCGACGGAAAGGATGACGAGCGGCCCGAATATGTCGGATAGATATGCGGCGTGATCTGAGATTCGCGAGAGCCACGCGAGGCCGCCGGCGACCGCCAGCGCGCCGATCGTTATCGGCAGCCGCGGGCCGATCCGCCCGATGATCCGCGACGTGACCTGGGCCGTGATGACTACTCCCACGCCCAGCGGCAAAAAGGCGAAGCCGGCTTTGAGTGGGCTGTAGCCGAGGACGTTCTGGACGATCTGGGACAGGAAGAACAGGACCGCGATAGTCATCGAGCCCGCCAGCATCCTTAACGCGTAAGCGCCTGATCGGTTTCGGTTGGCGAACAGCGTCAGCGGCATGAGCGGCTGCTTGCTCCGCAGCTCGATCGCCAGGAACAGGACGAGGAGTAGGGCGCCCGCGCGCCGAGCGGTGCGATGGTCAACGAATCACTCCAGTCGTGAGTGGCGGCGCGAGAAAGGCCGTAGACGATCAAGGTCATGGCGGCCGTGACCGCGATCGCCGGGAAGGTCAAGGCGACCTGTGCGCGCTTCTGAGGCGGCCAGCACGCGAGGGGCCGCGATTGCGAGCAGCAAAGCGATCGGCACGTTCACGAACAGCACCCATCGCCACGACACGTAGTTGGTGATGAGGCCTCCGAGGATGAGACCGATGGCTCCGCCGCTACCCGCTGCTCCCGCATACACGCCCAGCGCCCGCGTACGTGCGGCGCCTTCCTTGAACGTATCCGCGATCAAAGAGAGAGCTGTTGGCGCAACGATCGCACCGCCTGCTCCCTGCACGACGCGGGAGGCGATCAACCACGTGGAGGTCGTCGCCAGGCCGCCGGCAAGCGAACCTGTCGCGAACAACAGCACCCCGACGATGAACATCCTGCGCCTGCCGAACAGGTCTCCGGCACGGCCGCCGAGCAGCAGCAGGCCGCCAAACGCGAGCGAGTATGCGTTGACGACCCACTCGAGGTCGGTCGTGCTGAATCGCAGCGCGCGCTGGATCGACGGGAGGGCCACGTTGACGATGGTGCCGTCGAGAACGACCATCAGCTGTGCAAACGCGATCACGATCAATGCGATGCGCAGGTTGCGAGGGGCATCCGCGGACTGGTTGGCGATCGAGACTGATGACATTCGTGTTTCCTCCGTTTCGCTTGTCAGAGCGCGCCGTCGGACGTGCCTGATGTGGATGGCTGCGACCAGCCGGCAGGCACCTGGCGAAGGCGCAGGTACTCCTTGATTCCGATCAGCCGGAACTGCAAGAGCTCGTAGCGCGGGAAGGCCGGTGCGGCCGCGGCGTACTCGATGACCTGGGGGTCGACCACTGTGTAATCCCGGCCCTTGTACGTGACCACACACCACCCTGCCGCCTGCGTGTTCAAGTACCAGGCGGCGTTTTCTCCGAACGTGCGTGGCATGACGAACGTGTCGCCGAGGGGACGCATACCGAGTGGCGTTGCGTACCAGCGGCCGGAACGCCGGCCTCGGTGCCGCAGAATGCCGAGAATCGGCATCCATCGCCTGCCCGCGATGAGCAGGATCAGCGGGTTGATCAGGCCCGCCAGCCACCGGACGGCGCGCCGTGTCCGGGGGCCAAGGTTGATGGTGTTGCGAGGGTTCCGGTCGAAGGTCATTGAGCTCATGACCGACCAGAAGCGGGGCTAAGCGGCGATTATTCCCTTAAGCGGATGATTTCTTATGCTGACGATCGGCAGAAGGATTTCTCCCGCCCTTGCTTGGTGCCAGGCTGGCATCCGCCTTCACGATAAGCCTCCGCAGCATCACGGCGAGGTCATCGCGTTCGGCCGGCTTGAGAGCGCCGAAGAACTCGTCGGCAGCGTCGTCGAACGCCTTGGCGGCGCGCTTCTGAACGGTCCGGCCGCGCGGCGTGAGGCTGAGTGCATACGAGCGGCGGTCGGCGGCGTTCCGCCGGCGGACCACTGCACCCTGGCGCTCCAGCTCGTCGATCAACTCGACCATCGTGGTGCGGTCGATCCCGAGCTGCTCGCCGAGCTCCTGTTGCGAGACGGGTCCCTCGGCCAGCCGGTTCAGCACGCCGCAGAGCCGGACGTTGAGCCCCATCGGCGCCAGCCGGCGGGTGGCAAGCTCCTGGCCGGTTCGCGCCGCGATCACGAGGAGCGCACCGGTGCGATCGACCAACGAGGCGGGGATGGGCATGTCCACCGGGATTATGCCCATCCGCCGCACTCTCAAAAGACGCGAGCCTCGAGGAGGCTGCAAAATATGGGCGTGCTTCAGCACGCAGAGTTGACACGGCTCGAGGAGAGCCTCGGCCACATCCGCCAGGCGCCCACTGACGGCGGGACCGTCGAGCTGATCGCTCGGCGCCCGGCCGAAGACGAGCGCGAGATCATGACGGAAGCGAGGCTCGATCTCCACGACGGTCTCGAAGGAGACACCTGGCGAAGTCGCGGCAGCAGCCACATGCCCGACGGCGGTCCTAACCCGGAGGCGCAGCTGACCCTCATGAACGCACGGGTGGCATCCGTCATCGCAGGTGACCGCGACCGCTGGGCCCTGGCCGGCGACCAGCTGTACGTCGACCTCGACCTCAGCAGAGCCAACCTGCCACCGGGCAGCCGAATTCAGATCGGTTCGGCCGTGATCGAGTTCAGCGAGGCTCCGCACACAGGCTGCTCGAAGTTCTCTGGCCGTTTCGGGGTGGATGCGCTGAAATTCGTCAACTCGCTGGTTGGTCGCGACCTGCGCCTACGAGGAGCCAACTGCCGGGTCGTGGTGGCCGGAACGGTCCGTCAGGGCGACGCGATCAGCAAGCTGCCCTAAGCGCGCCGCAAGACGCACTCTTCGGGTACAGCGTGGGTCATTCCACCTGAAACCCATCGCCCGGCGTATAGAAGTAGGAGCGGCGCAAAGGAAAGGCCATGCAAATCACCAGAAACAGCATCAGGACCACCAAGGGCCCAAGCGATTGGTTCACCGGCGACGTCTACATCGACGCTGTCGCAGCACCGTCGGGCCAATCGCGCCTGAGCGCGAACAGCGTGCACTTCACGCCTGGCGCCCGCACCGCGTGGCACACGCACCCAAACGGCCAAACCATATTCGTCACCGAAGGCGTGGGCCTCGCGCAGCGTCGCGGGGGTCCGATCGAGGTAATTCGGCCGGGTGACCGTGTGTTCTTCGCCCCGGGCGAAGACCACTGGCATGGTGCTGCGCCGGCGCGCTTCATGACGCACATCGCGATGCTCGACGTCGACGACAAAGGCAATAATGCGACGTGGGGCCCGCATGTAAGCGAGGCTGAGTACGCGGCGGCGCCGTCGATCGAAGACGCGTAGCCAATGCGCGCAGCCATCTACAACGGCCCTCACGCGATCGAGGTCGGAGAGCGTCCCGATCCTGTCATCAATGCGCCGACCGACGCGGTCGTCCGCGTCGTCCTTGCATGTGTGTGCGGCTCGGACCTCTGGTACTACCGTGGCGAGTCGCCTCACGATCTCGGCGCCATCGGGCACGAATTCATCGGAGTCGTGGAACAGGTCGGTTCCGAAGTGCGGGGCATTGCGAAGGACGACTTCGTGATCGCACCCTTCATCTACTGCGACGGTACCTGCCCGCACTGCCTGGCGGGGGTCACGTCGCAGTGCATCCACGGGGGCGCGTTTGGCAACCACGGGATCGACGGAGGCCAGGGTGAGGCGGTGCGCGTGCCCCTGGCGGGCAGCACCCTTGTCCCGGTGCCCGGCTCGGGCCACTCAGACGAAACGATGCGATCGCTGCTTGCGCTCTCCGACGTGATGTGCACCGGCCATCACGCTGCGGTGAGCTCGGGCGTTAAAGAGGGCAGCGTGGTCGCGGTGGTCGGCGACGGCGCCGTCGGCCTCTGCGGCGTGATCGCGGCGAAGCGCCTCGGCGCGGCACGGATCATCGCCCTCAGCCGGAATCCGCCCCGTCAGGCGCTGGCGCGAGACTTCGGCGCCACCGACATTCTGGCCGAGCGTGGGGACGCGGCGATCAACGCGGTCCTGGAGATGACCAATGGAGTTGGAGTGGACGCTGCCCTCGAATGCGTGGGCACCGGACAGTCGGTCGCGACGGCGCTGGCCATCACTAGGCCAGGCTCTATGGTGGGAATTGTCGGGGTCCCCCACGGCGTCGACGCGTCGATCGCCGAGACCATTGTCTTCCGCAACGTCGGCTTGCGCGGCGGTGTCGCGCCGGCACGCGCCTACATACCCGGCCTGCTGGCCGACGTCCTCGAGAGCCGCATCAATCCAGGCCGTGTCTTCGATTTCGAGACCGACCTCGACCACGTCGCGGAGGCGTATAGAGCCATGGATGATCGGCGCGCGATCAAGTCCCTCATACGGATCGGAAGGAAGGAGACGGGCCGATGACGAAGTGGACGAGTGACCAGCTCGACAAGATTGGAAGAGCGGAAGAAGTGCAGATCGAGTCCATTGGGCGTGATGGAAAGTTAGGTAAGTCGGTGACCATATGGGTCGCCCGCGTCGGCGACGACCTCTACGTGCGGTCCGTTAAAGGACACAACTCTCATTGGTTCCGCGGCACCCAGGCGAGGCATGAAGGGCGCATACGAACGGGTCGTGTTCAGCAAGACATCACATTCGTCGAGGCGGCCCCCGACATCAACGATGAGGTCGATGCTGCCTACCGAGCCAAGTACCGCCGCTACGCCGGCAACATCCTCAACAGCGTGCTGACTCCGGAAGCGCGATCGACGACGATCAAACTCGTCCCGCGTGCAGCCGGCTCTTAGTTCAGAACCTCGTTGTCGACGAATCCTGCCGTCCGTGAAGCCTCGGTGATCGCGTTCCGCGACGCCGCGGAGTTCGAGGCCTGGTTGGAGGCGCATGTCGACGTAAAGGTCGGGGTGTGGCTGAAGGTCGCGAAGAAGGGATCGCGCGTCCAGTCGTTGACCGATGACGAGGCGGTCGACCTCGGCCTCTGCTACGGCTGGATCTCCGGCCAGCGCAAGTCGTTCGACGAGGTCTACTACCTGCAGAAGTACGTGCCGCGCCGGCCGCGCAGTCGCTGGTCGCAGGTCAACGTCGCCAAGGTCGAAGGGCTGATCAGGGCTGGGAGAATGCGACCGTCCGGCCTGGCCGAGGTCGAAGCTGCCAAGGTTGACGGCAGGTGGGCGGCCGCTTACGAGTCGCAGCGCAACGCCACTGTCCCACCCGATCTCGCCGCCGCCCTGGCGGCGAGCCCGCAGGCCGCCCAGGCGTTCAGTGCACTCAGCAAGACCCAACAGTACGGCGTGATCCTGAAACTCGTGACCGCCCGCACCGCCATGGCCCGCGCCGCCCATCTCCTCAGGGCGATGACCGCCCTCGTTGCACATGACGGTCTCGTTGGATAGGGGGAACCGCCCTACTTAGCGACGCGGCAGCTTGGTGAGCTGCGCCATCGTGGCGGTCGCGGCCCTGAGCAGCGGCCGAGAGTTGCGATCTTTATCGAGAAGCCGCAAGGATCCCTCTCCGAAATGAAGACCCATCGGGGACAGAATGTTCAGCCGAGCATCACCCGCGCCCGGTGACGGGCGCCGCGCTGCCTTCCAGGGGCCGATGAGCGGCAAGATCGCCCGGGCTGCCGCCAAGACTGAGTTGATCTGCCCATCCAGCGAGGCGTCGGGCCGCAGCCAGATCACCGAAGCGCCCGAATAGTTGTAGTAGTAAGCAGTCTGATCGGCGTAGATGGCCAGGAAGTCTTGACCCTCCTTCATACCGACTTCCACCACGACTCCGAGAACGTCGTTTCCGACGCTAGCCGGGGGTTGACCGCCAGCTTCGCGCAATGAGTGCCAGGCCTGGATGCGAACGCGTGATTCGATCCCGGGCGTTAGGGCGATTGACTCAAGGATTGCGCGCGCCTGCGGAAGGTTGCCGTCCGCGACGAATGCACTCGCCTTCTCGAACGATTGCCATGGCTCGCCACCCTTTCCCAGCCCGGCGAACGCATCGAGCGACATGTCGCCGAAATACAGGTCGGGCTCAAAGATTCCAGGACGATTCAACGTCAGCTCGAAGGTACTGTGTCACACCATTCGGGCAGGGGCGCATCCGGGCCTAAGCTGGCGCCGCGCTTGTGGCAGGATCGGTGAAATGTGGGTTGGGGAGAGCGCATGAGAGCCGCCATTTGCACCGGGTACGGGCCGCCCGAGGTCCTCCAGATCAGGACTGTGCCCGAACCGCGTCCCCGGGACAACGAAGTGTGCATCCGGCTTGTCGCGACCGCGGTCACAGCCAGCGACTGCATCGTGAGAGGCCTCAAGCTGCGCGGCGTTTACCGGCTCTTCATGCGAGCGGCGTTCGGCTTCAGGGCGCCACGGAAGGGGATTATCGGCATGATCGCGGCCGGCGAGATCGAGTCGGTCGGCCGCGAGGTAACCGCGTTCAAGCCAGGTGACCAGGTCTTCGGAATGGACGGTTTCCGTGCCGGTACATACGCCGAGAAGGTGTGCTGGCCGGCGAGCTCGGCGCTCGCACTTCGGCCCGCCAACCTCACGTACGAGGAATCTGCCGCCCTGCCTTACGGCGGGCTCATCGCCTCGTTCTTCGTGCGTCGGCTGAAGGTTCGGAAGGGCCAGCGGATGCTGGTCTATGGAGCCTCGGGGGCGATCGGCACGTCTGCGCTGCAGCTGGCCAGGAATCTCGGCGCCGAGGTGACGGGCGTCTGCAGCACCACGAACCTCGAGCTGGTGCGGTCGCTGGGTGCAACCGGGGTGATCGACTACACGAAGGACGACTTCACCCAGAGCGGCACGCGCTACGACGTCATCTTCGACGCCGTTGGCAAGCGGAAGAGCGCGAAGGCGATGCTCAACGCCGGCGCGGCACTCGCACCAGGCGGAGTGTCGATGTCCGTCGATGACGCGTTCCCAAGGACCAAGAGGTCAGATCTGCTGATACTGAAGGAGCTTGCCGAGAGCGGCGCGTTGCGGCCGGTGATCGACCGCAGCTACATGCTGGATGAGATTGTGGAGGCGCACCGTTACGTCGATCTGGGCCACAAGAAGGGCAACGTGATCGTC
>Ga0209471_1002422_pt1 | contig 10729 bp, 10 predicted proteins | sample GraSoiAngelo_128_FD_185885 | JGI IMG/M metagenome (GOLD analysis project Ga0209471, IMG submission 185885) | Grasslands soil microbial communities from the Angelo Coastal Reserve, California, USA - 14_0927_12_20cm (SPAdes) (version 2) | ecosystem: Environmental > Terrestrial > Soil > Grasslands ... | reverse complement strand
CGCCGCTCGCGCGCCGGCGCGATTCCGACCCGGAGCTCACCGACCGCTTCGAGCTGTTCATCGACGCGAAGGAGATCGCCAACGGCTTCTCCGAGCTGAACGACCCCGAGGACCAGGCGGCGCGCTTCCTCGAGCAGGCGCAGCGCAAGGAGGCCGGCGACCAGGAGGCGATGCACTACGACGCCGACTACATCCGGGCGCTCGAACACGGCATGCCGCCGGCCGCCGGCGCGGGCCTCGGCATCGACCGCCTGGTGATGCTGCTGACGGACAGTCCGAGCATCCGGGATGTCATTCTCTTTCCCCAGCTGCGCCCCGAGGGCTGATACATTCGGTAACAAATGCTCACTGAAGCGGCAGCGAGCTGCCTATAACCTGCGCGCCGTCAGGTAATGCATAACGACAGGAGAACAAGGCAATGGAAACGACCCACAGGCCCCTTCTTCACTCGGTGCTCGCCGCGGCAGCCATTTCGGCCACCGTCTTCTCGGCAGCCGGCGTCCCCGCGCTGACCCGCCTGCTGGCCCACTCCCTAGGATCCAGCAAGGCAGCCGAGCCGGTGCTCGCCGCGTCCATACCCGCTACGCCCGCGCCGCAGGCCGCGCTCGAGACCGCCATGCCGGCGGCCGCGCCGCAAGCGACCCCGGTTGTGAAGCGCAGGCCGGTGCATCGCGCGGCGAAGCCGCAGCCGACCGAGCCAGTGCAGATCGCGGAACCGGCGCTCGTTGCGCAAGCTTCCCTGCCAGCCGTACCGGCTGGCGTCTTCGGCACGGTCGAATCCGTAAAGGAAGTGACCACGCCGGGCGATGGACGCTCGGGCGTCGGCGCGATCGGAGGTGGTATCGCCGGCGCACTGCTCGGCAACCAGTTCGGCCACGGCACCGGCAGGTCGATCATGACCGTGCTCGGTGCGGCGGGCGGCGCCCTCGCCGGCAAGGAGATCGAGAAACAGCATAACGCGACCAGGCGCTGGGACATCACCGTGCGGATGGACGACGGCTCGTACCGGACGCTGTCGAGCCCAAGCCTGCCGTACTGGCATGCCGGCAACCGAGTGCGCTTTCTCGACGGCAGGCTGCAGCCGGTCTGACGCTACAACCTGAGGGCGACGAGCCCCAGCATGACCGCGCCGGTGGCGAAGAACCGCCGGCGCGTGAATTTTTCCTTCAGCAGCAGCGCGCCAATGGCCGCGGCGAAGATCACCGACGTCTCCCTCAGCACCGCGACCAGCGCAATCGGCGCCTTGGTCATCGCCCACAGGGCTACGCCATAAGCCGCGAGCGAGCAGGCGCCGCCCACCGCGGCGCGCCCCCAGTGCCGGCGAAGATACGCCGGGACTTCCCTGCCGCGCTGCGCGAGGCCTATCGAGGTGATGATGATGCCATTGGCGACGAAGAACCACAGCGTGTAGCTCACCGGCGCACCGGAAGAGCGCACGCCCTGCCCGTCGACGAGGGTATAGGTCGCGATCACTACCGCGTTCGCCACAGCGAAGAACGTCGCCCGAGCGTCGTGCGGGCCGCTCGCAAAGCCGAGGATGCCGGCGCAGATCATCAGCACGCCGAGCCACTGCGCGAGCGCCAGCACTTCGCCGAGCGCGAGGGCACCCGCCAGCGCGACGATCATCGGGCCGCCGCCGCGCATCACCGGATACGCGTACGACAGCTCGCCATGGCGGTAGGCGCCGGCGAGAAAGAGGAAATACAGGATGTGCACTGCGGCCGAGCCGGCGAGCCAGGGGCGCGATTCGGGCGCCGGCGCCGGCAGCCACGGCGCGATGGCGAGCGCGATGAGGCCTGCGCCGGCGGACACGGCGACGGTGTCGAGGCGCTTGTCCGCGCTCGCCTTGACCAGGGCGTTCCACCCGGCGTGCAGCATCGCCCCGCCGAGGACCGCGAGCGTCACCGGCAGGGAGATTTCCACGCGGCGTCAGCCGATCACTTGCTCGATGAGGGGCGCCATGCGCTCGACCGCGGCGCGTCCTTCCCGGATCGCTTCTTTCGCGCGGTGGAAATCCATGGTGGCGAAGTCGGGCAGCAGCGGCGTGAGCAGCACGTCGGCGGGATCGCCCGCCAGGCGGCTGCGCGCCACGCGCACCTCGACGATGTCGAGCGAGGTCATGAAGACGTTGAAGATCGAGGGAATCGACGCGCTTGCCTGCTTCGGCCTGCTTTGCGCCCAGCTCGGACGCAGCCGCTCCAGCCATCCGGGCACCGCGCGCGGCGCGCGCGGCGCGACTTCCCGGTCCCGGCCGCGAGCGCGGTACGCGCCGAGCTTGCCCCAGCTCAGGTCGACTGCGATCACCAGGTCGGCGCCGAGCGCGCGGCACATCGAGACCGGCACGGGGTTCACCAGCCCGCCGTCGACCAGCACCGCGCCGTTTCGGATGACCGGGGTGAACAGCCCCGGCATCGCGCACGAGGCGCGCACCGCGTCGAGAACCTTGCCTTCGCGCAGCCAGATCTCGCGCCCCGTGTCGAGTTCGGTAGCGATCGCGCCGTACGTCACCGGCAGCTCGGAGATATCGCGGTCCTCGAAGATGGTGCGAAACAGCGTGAAAAGGCGCGTGCCGCGGATCAGGCCGCCGCGCCACGAGAGGTCCATCAGCCGCACGACCGTGGTCCAGGCGAGCCCGGTGACCCAGTTCTCGAGCCGGTCGAGCTCGCCGGAGGCGTAGAAAGCGCCGACGAGCGCGCCGATCGACGTGCCGCACACCAGATCGGGCTTCACGCCGCGCTCCTCGAGCGCGCGGATCGCGCCGATGTGCGCCCAGCCGCGCGCGCTGCCCGAGCCGAGCGCGAGTCCGAGACGGAGTTTGCGGCGCAGGGTTTTTAGATTCTCTCGAAGATCGCGGCGATGCCCTGGCCGCCGCCGATGCACATGGTCACGAGGGCGTAGCGCTTCTTCGTGCGCTCGAGCTCGTAGAGCGCTTTCACGGTCAGCAGCGCGCCGGTCGCGCCGATCGGGTGACCCAGCGCCACCGCCCCGCCGTTCGGGTTGACCTTGGCCGGATCGAGACCGAGGTCCTGTGTCACCGCCATCGCCTGCACCGCGAACGCTTCGTTCGATTCGATGACGTCCATGTCGGAGGGCTTGAGGCCGGCCTTTTCAAACGCGCGCTTTACCGCGGGAATCGGTCCGAGCCCCATCACCTGCGGCTCGACGCCGGCATGCGCATAGGCGATCAGGCGCGCCATCGGCTTGGCGCCGGCTCTGTGCGCCGCCTTGGCTTCCATCAGCACCACCGCGGCGCCGGCGTCGTTGATGCCCGAGGCATTGCCGGCGGTGACCGTGCCGTCCTTCTTGAACACGGTCTTCAGCTTGGCGAGGTCCTCCATGCTTGCGTCCTTGCGCACATGTTCGTCGGTGACGAACGACTCTACGCCCTTTCGCGTCTTCAGCTCGATCGGCACGATTTGATTTTTAAAAAGCCCGGTTTCTGCTGCCCTCGCGGCCTTGCGGTGCGATTCCACAGCAAAATGATCCTGCTGCTCGCGCGTGAAGCCGTACTTCGCCGCGATGTTCTCCGCCGTCACGCCCATGTGGCCGTGCCCGAAGGGGTCGTGCAGCGCGCCGGTCATCGCGTCGACAACCGCCGCATCGCCCATGCGCTGTCCCCAGCGCCCCGAAGGCAGGAAATACGCCGCGCGGCTCATGCTCTCGGCGCCGCCGGCGACCGCGACGTCGCAGTCGCCGAGCAGAATGTGCTGCGCCGCCGAGACGATCGCCTGCAGCCCCGAGCCGCAGAGGCGATTGACCGTCAGGCACGGCGTGCCGACCGGCAGGCCGGCATCGACCGCCGCGACGCGCGACAGGTACATGTCCCTCGCCTCGCCGTGGATCACGCTGCCCATCACCACGTGGCCGACGCTCGCCGGATCGACTTTCGCGCGCGCTACGGCTTCCTTGATGGCAACGCAGCCGAGGCGAGTCGCCGCAAGATCCTTCAGCGCGCCGCCGTAATCGCCGATCGCCGTGCGCGTTCCCGAAACCACCACTGCTTCGCGGTCGCTCATTGCAGCCTCCCGTGCAAATCGTGCTCGCCGGCGCGCTCGATCAGGACTGCGGCGAACTCGCCGACCCTGGCGCGGCCCTTGAAGCGTACTACGCCGTCGATCTCCGGCGCGTCGGCGCTGGAGCGGCCGAGACCCGGCTCATCGACGAGAACTTTCATGGTCCTGCCTATTTTCAACTTCAATCGGGCGGCACTGATCGCCGCCTGCGCTTGCATCAGCCGGCCGCGCCGTTCCTTTCTCACCTCGCCAGGAACGGCGTCCGGCAGAGCGTTGGCTGCAGCTCCCTGCACCGGAGAGTAAGCAAAGCAGCCGACGCGATCCAGTTGGGCTTCCTTCAAAAATTCCAACAATTCAGAAAACTCCGCTTCGGTTTCGCCCGGGAAGCCGGCGATGAAGGTGCTGCGGATCGCGATCTGCGGACAGATCTGCCGCCAGCTGCGGATGCGCGCCAGCACGTTTTCGGCGCGCGCCGGCCGCTTCATCAGCTTGAGAATGCGCGGGCTCGCGTGCTGGAACGGCACGTCGAGGTACGGCAGGAGCTTGCCCTGCGCCATCAGCGGAATCGCTTCGTCGACGTGCGGGTACGGGTAGACGTAATGCAGCCGCACCCAGACTCCCAGCTCGCCCAGGGCGCGACAAAGACCGATGAAGCTCGCTTTGAGAGGTTTGCCTCCCCAAAATCCAGTCCGGTACTTCACGTCGATGCCGTAGGCGCTGGTGTCTTGCGCGATGACGAGCAGCTCCTTCACGCCCGCCTTCACCAGGTTCTCTGCTTCCAGCATGACCTCGCCGATCGGCCTTGAAGCAAGGTCGCCGCGCATCGACGGAATGATGCAGAAGCTGCAGCGGTGGTTGCAGCCCTCCGAAATCTTCAGATAAGCGTAATGCCTGGGGGTCAGTTTTATCCCCTGAGGAGGAATCAGGTCGGTATAGGGATCGTGCGGCCTGGGCAGGTGCTCGTGCACGGCCTCGAGCACCGATTGCGTGTCGTGCGGGCCGGTCACCGCCAGCACCGCCGGATGCGCGCTCTTCACCACGCCTTGCTTCGCGCCGAGGCAGCCGGTGACCACGACTTTTCCGTTCTCGGCCAGCGCCTCGCCGATCGTCGCCAGCGATTCCTCCACCGCGGCGTCGATGAAGCCGCAGGTGTTGACGATCACCAGGTCCGCGTCGGCGTAGGTCTTGGACGTGACGTAGCCCTCGGCGCGCAGCTGCGTGACGATGCGCTCGGAATCGACCAGCGCCTTGGGACAGCCGAGGGAGACAAACCCGATTTTCGGGCTACTGCTTTTCAGGATCGCTCTTGCCCTGCTGGGAAGCCGCAAAACCCGGGAAGGACAGACCGGAGAACATGTTGCGCGCCTGGCTCTGCATCTGCTCCTGGAACTGCGAGAACATCTTCTGGCTCTGCTCCATGTACGCCTGCATCAGGCTCTGCATCGCCGGTCCCTGCAGGTTCATGAACTGCGCCCACAGCTCCTGCGAGGCGCGCGAGTTATCGCCGTACATGCGATGCGACTGCTCCTGCAGCGCCTTCTGGATGTCCTGGAAGGCGCGGATGTTCCTTTCCAGGTAGCTGCCCATCATCCCCTGCATCGCGTTGCCGTAGGAGCGGATCAACTGCGACAGCAGGTCGGAGGAGAACATCGGCACCCCACCCGATTCCTCCTCGAGGATGATCTGCAGCAGGATCTGGCGCGTCAGGTCGTCGCCGCTCTTCGCGTCGATCACCTGGAAATCCTCCTGCTTCAGGACCATCTGCTTGACGTCGGCCAGCGTGATGTAGCTCGACGTCTTGGTGTCGTACAGGCGCCGGTTGGGGTATTTCTTGATCAGCCGGACCTGGCTCTGCATCCTTGCCTCGCGGCTTTCCTGAGGTGACGCCGACATGTGGCCTAGTCTACTCCTTTAATACATGTGCTGGCCGCCGTTGATGGAAATGTTCGCGCCGGTGACGAACGCGGCTTCCTCGGAGCACAGATAGATGATCAGGCCGGCAACCTCCTCGGGCTTGCCGAGCCGCCCCACCGGGATCTGCGGCAGGATTTTCGAGTCGAGAATTTCCTTCGGAATGGCGGTGACCATCTGCGTGCCGATGTAGCCCGGCGAGATGGTATTCACAGTCACGTTCTTGCGCGCCACCTCGAGCGCGAGCGCCTTGGAGAAGCCGTGGATGCCGGCCTTGGCCGCCGAGTAATTAGTCTGCCCGAAAGCACCCTTCTGTCCGTTGACCGACGACACGTTGATGACGCGGCCCCAGCCCCGGTCGACCATGCCGTTCATCACCTGCTTGGTCATGTTGAAGCACGAGTCGAGGTTGGTGCGCATCACTTCGTCCCAGGCGGCCTTGGTCATTTTCTTGAACGTCATGTCGCGCGTGATGCCGGCGTTGTTGACCAGGATGTCGATCGGGCCGCACTCGGCCTGGATCTGGGCGCACTTGCGCGCGCAGTCGTCGTAACTCACGACATCGACCGGATACGCGGAGAACGTGTGGCCGCGGCCCTTCATCTCCTCGAGCCAGGCCCGGTATTTGGTGTTCGACGGCGAGTAGGTGACGACGACGCGGTATCCCGCGTCGGCCATCTTCGTCGAGATGGTTTCGCCAAGGCCGCCCATACCTCCGGTGACGACGGCGAGCCGCTGTTGCACCATGCTGCCTCTTCCAGGGGGAGAGTCAGTCTACATCATGTGCATTCCGCCGTTGACCGAGATGTTGGCGCCGGTAATGTAGCCAGCTTCCTCGGAGACAAGGAACGCCACGACGGCGGCGATCTCCTCGGGCTTGGCGAGCCGGCCCATGGGGATGGAGGCGATGATCTGCTCGCGGACCTCGGGCCGGATCGCCTTCACCATGTCGGTCTCGACGTAGCCCGGCGACACGGTGTTCACCGTGACGCCTTTGCGCACCACCTCCTGCGCCAGGGCCTTCGAGAAACCCGCCATGCCGGCCTTGGCCGCGGAGTAATTGGTCTGCCCGAACTGGCCCTTGATGGCGTTGACAGACGAGATGTTGATGATGCGACCCCAGCCGCGCTCGCTCATGCCGTCGATCACCTGGCGGGTGACGTTGAACACGCTGTTGAGATTGGTGTTGATCACCGCCATCCAGTCCTGCTCGGTCATGCGCTTGAACACCGAGTCGCGCGTGATGCCGGCGTTGTTGACCAGGATGTCGATGGGGCCGACGATCGAGCGCACCTGATAGAACATCTCGGCGCAGGAATCGAACTCCGCCACATCGCCCTCGGCGGCGTGCACGCGAAAGCCGTCGCGGCGCATCCCGTCCAGCCACTCGCTCTTGCGCTCGTAGCCGGGCAGGCAGCCCGCCACCACCGTGTGTCCCGCCTGGCCCAAACGCCGGCAGATCGCGCTGCCGATGCCGCCCATGCCGCCCGAGACAAACGCGATGCGCGCGACCACGGGGATAGTGTGATCACGCCAGGGTTCCCGAGTCGTCAGCAGCTGGTCCCCATCCGCTTCGCCCTTCATCATTTTCCTTTCTAGCGCTCGACGGCGAGGGCGACGCCCATGCCCCCGCCGATGCAGAGCGACGCCAGGCCGCGCTTCGCGCCCCGCTTGTGCATTTCGTGCAGCAGCGTGACGAGAATGCGGCAGCCCGAGGCGCCGATCGGGTGCCCGAGCGCGATGGCACCCCCGTTCACATTCACCCTGCTGGTGTCCCAGCCCATTTGCCGGTTCACAGCGATCGCCTGCGCGGCAAAGGCCTCATTGATCTCCATCAAATCGAGGTCCTTCGGCTCCCAGCCTGCGCGCGACAGGCAGCGCTTGGAAGCCGGCACTGGCCCCATCCCCATGTACTTGGGGTCGACGCCGGCGGAGGCGAAGGCCTTGATGCGCGCGAGCGGCTTCAAGCCCAGCTCCTTCGCCTTGCGCGGCGATGCGAGCACGACTGCGGCCGCGCCGTCGTTGATGCCGGAAGAGTTGCCTGCAGTGACGCTGCCGTTCTTGTCGAAGGCGGGCTTGAGGCCCTTCAGCGCATCGAGCGTCGTGCCGTGCCGCGGATACTCGTCGTCGGCGAAGGCGACCGTCCCTTTGCGGCTGGCGATCTCGACCGGAACGATCTCGTCCTTGAAGCGGCCGGCTTTCTGCGCCGCCTCGGTCTTCTGCTGGCTGGCGAGGGCGAACTGGTCCTGGTCCTCGCGGGTCACCGCATATTCCTTCGCCACGTTCTCCGCGGTGACGCCCATGTGGTACTGGTTGTACACGTCCCAGAGGCCATCGATGATCATGGTGTCGACCATCTTCGCGTCGCCCATGCGAAAGCCATCGCGCGAGCCGTTGATCGCGTGCGGCGACATGCTCATCGACTCCTGCCCGCCGGCGACGATGAGGTCCGCGTCGCCGTGCGCGATGGACTGCGCGCCGAGCATGGCCGCCTTCAGGCCCGAGCCGCAGACCTTGTTGATGGTCATCGCGGGAATCATTTCAGGCAGGCCGGCGCGGATGGCCGCCTGCCGCGCCGGGTTCTGCCCGGTCGCTGCGGTCAACACCTGGCCCATGATGACCTCGGAAACCTGTTCCGGCGCCACCCCGGCGCGCTCCAGCACCTTGCGGATGACGAGAGCGCCGAGGTCGGAGGCCGGCATCTTCGCCAGGCTGCCGCCGAACTTGCCGATCGCAGTGCGGGCCGCGCCGACGATGAAAATGTCTTCCATGGGGTCTCCTAATTGGCCTTCTGCTTCACATACCGGCCGGGCGCAGGCTCGATCGGCTTGTAGCGTGCGCTGCCGGGCGCAGTCGGTGCCGGGCGCGTGCCGCCCGCGTGGCGCGCGAGCCACTCGCTCCAGCGCGGCCACCAGCTGCCGCGCTCCTCGCGCGCGTGTTCCAGCCACGCATCGGGATCGTCCGGATAGGGCTCCCCGACCCAGTAACTGCGGCGCTTCTTGGCCGGGGGGTTGACGATGCCAGCAATGTGCCCGCTCGCGCCGAGCACGAACGTCTTTTCTTCACCCAGCAGCGAAAGCGTGCGGTAGGCAGACCGCCATGGGACGATGTGGTCTTCGCGCGTCGACAGCGCGAACACCGGCAATTTCACTTTTCCCAGATCGACCGGTACGCCGCAGTTCACCAGGGCGCCGGGCTGCTTCAGCCTGTTCTCGAGATAGGTGTTGCGCACGTAGTAGCAGTACATCGGCCCGGGCAGGTTGGCGCTGTCGGAATTCCAGAACAGCAGGTCGAACGCCGCCGGCCTGCCGCCGAGCAGATAGTTGTTGACCACGTAAGGCCAGACGAGGTCGTTGGCGCGCAAGCTCGAAAAAACGAACGCCAGGTCGGACCCCGGCAGCACGCCGCGCTCGCCGATCGCCGCCTCTCGCGCCCGCACGCTCGCTTCGTCGACGAACACGCCGATCTGCCCGGCTTCGGTGAAATCCAGCATCGTCGCGAGCAGGGTGACGCTCGCCACCGTGTCATCGCCCTTTGCGGCGAGCACCGCGAGCGCCGCGCCAAGCAGCGTGCCGCCGACGCAGAACCCGAGCGCGTTCACTCGGTCGCTGCCACAGATCTCGCGCGCAACGCGCGAGGCCGCGAACACGCCTTTTTCCAGGTAGTCGTCCCAGGTGAGATGACTGATCTCCGGCCCGGCGTTGCGCCAGGACAGCATGAACACCGTATTGCCGCTCGCGACGGCGTGCGCGACAAAGGAGTTCTCCGGCTGCAGGTCGAGGATGTAGTACTTGTTGATGCAAGGGGGCACGATCACGAGCGGGTGCGCCGCGACCTGCGCAGTGCTCGGCGCGTATTGGATCAGCTGGATCAACTCGTTTTCGAACACCACATGCCCCGGGGTGACGGCAAGATTGCGGCCGACCTCGAAAGCCGCCTCGTCGGTCTGGCTGATGCGGCCCTTGCGCACGTCACCCATCAGGTTCGCCAGGCCGCGCGTCAGGCTCTCGCCGCGGCTCTCGAGCGCCTGCTGCATCGCTTCGGGATTGGTCGCCGCGAAGTTCGCCGGGCACAGCGCATTGATCCACTGCCGCACGGCAAAGCGCGCGCGCTCCTTCGCCTGCGCGTCGAGCTCGGCGCCCTCCACCAGCTCCTCCAGATAGCTCGACGCGAGAAGATACGATTGCTTGAGGTAGTTGTAGTAGGCGTTGTCGCGCCATTCCTTCGCCGAAAAGCGCCGGTCGCCCGGATCCGGATTGGCGAGCGACGCGGACTGCCCGGCGAGCAGGCCCGACCACAGCTTTGACTGCTTCTCGAAGTACGCGGCCTGCATAGCGCCCAGCTTTGCGCTGTTGCGCTGCAGGTCCGCCAGCCACGGCGCCGCGCCGGCCGAAGCGGGCGCGCTCGCCATCAGCCGCATCCAGCCCTGGGTCACTTCATTCGTCGATTGCGCGATCGCGGCCAGGACCGCATCGGGGGAGCCAGGTTGCATGGCGGCCGATTTTGCGACGCACAAGAGCTGCCGTCAATGATTATTAAGCTACTGAAATATAGTACTTTTTATCTGCATCTACACGAGCCAGACCAGCGCCGCCATGCGGCCGCTGGCGCGCTCGCGGCGGTAGGAGAAGAAGCGCTCCGGCTGCGAATACGTGCAAAACCCGCCGCCATAAACGCGCTTGACTCCGCTCGCCTCGAGCCTGCCTCGGGCAACGGCGTACAGATCGAGCAGCCAATGCCCAGGGCGGGTGGCCACGAAAGCGCTCTGTTCCTCGGGGAGAAAGGCAGCGCAAACCTCGTCACCC
>Ga0209471_1002421_pt1 | contig 10734 bp, 12 predicted proteins | sample GraSoiAngelo_128_FD_185885 | JGI IMG/M metagenome (GOLD analysis project Ga0209471, IMG submission 185885) | Grasslands soil microbial communities from the Angelo Coastal Reserve, California, USA - 14_0927_12_20cm (SPAdes) (version 2) | ecosystem: Environmental > Terrestrial > Soil > Grasslands ... | reverse complement strand
GTCAGCATCGTGTTCTTCCAGGACGATGCCGAGCTGGCACGTCTCCTCGCGGCTGGGACACCCTCGCCGGCTGTCCGCACTCAAGCGCCAGCATCGCCGTCGGCGACACCGCGCGCGATCCCGTCATCCTGCTGCCAGGCTGCGCGGCCGGTCGCGACCCCCTTGCCCACGCCCCCGCCGGCGCGGCCGATCCGGCCCGGCATCTCGCTCCTTCCGGTCAGCGCGCCGCTCACCAGCCTCGAGGTCCTCCGTGGACGCCCCGTCGCCTTGTGGGTACGCGCATTCGTCGATGATCGTGAGGTCCCAGTGGTGTCGTGGACCCTCATCGCGGGCGACGCGGGCGAAGCTCTGGCGATCGCGGGCTCAGGCGGTGCTCCGTTCCAGACGTCGTGGCGTCGCCTCGCCTCGCCCGGTTCGGCCTACGACCTTGTGTTCCGGATCGAAGTCGACACGCCCGATGCGGGGCACCGCGTGACCCACGCGAGAATCGCCGTGATCGTCCGCTCGCCCGCGCTCGAGAATTGATCGGCCAGCGCGCGCTGATCGCGGTTGCCCTCGCCGCGGGGGCGCTCTCCGGGATCCTGTATTACCTCAGCGCCCAACGCACTCCGGTGGTCGTCGCCGCGCGTGATGTCGACGCGAGCCATTCCCTCGTAGCCGATGACCTCGCCATCGTGTCGTTGCCCGCGGACGCGGTTCCGCAGGGCGCGCTCGCTGACGCGGCCGGCGCGGTGGGAAAGCTTCCGCGAGCGCCGCTCTGGCGCGGCCAGATCCTCCTCGGGTCGGCGCTCTCCGACGAGGCGGCTTCGTTCCACACGGGTCTCACGGTGCCGATCGGGATGCGCGCGGTCGCGCTGCCGGTCGCGAACGCGGCCCAGGCGGTGGGCGGCGCGATCGTTCCGGGAGCGCGCGTCGACGTCGTCGCCGTGCCGGTCGTGGGACGGGCCCCTGCCGGACGGACCACCGAGGTGCTGCTGCAGGCCGCGATGGTCCTCGACGTGCGTTCGGAAACCGGCGCGCCGTTCGGCCCCGGGCTGTCGAAGGGCGCGGTGTCGACCCTCGCCGAAAGGATCGGCAGCGTCGTCGTCGCGATCGACACACTCGACGAGATCCGTTTTGCCGATCGCATCGCGACGAGCACGTTCGTGCTGGCCCTCGCCGGATCGCGGTAGTGACGGTGCTGCGCTGCGAGCGCCTCGCGAACGGAGAGGTCGATGCGGCGGTCGCGTCGCTCGGGGCGGTCGCACTCGCGCGGACTCCGGTCGGCGCGTTCATCGAGGTCGAGGACCACCTCGTCGATCGCGCACGGCGACTCCTTGCCTTCGCGGGCGTCCGAGCGACGGTATGCCTCGAAACGCTTGCACCTCGGCCGGGGACGCGCGCCGCGATCGGCAGAGACCTCACGCCCTTGCCTCTTGCGTCACTGGCGCTCGACCTGGTTCACATCCGGTCGCTTCCCCTCGGCCCGGAGACCGCTCGCCTCCTGCGAGCCGGACCGTTTCGCCGGCCAAGCGCGCCACGGCGTGCCCTCGTCCGCGATCTGCTCTCGGGCGTCGACGCATCGTTCGGTTGGCGGCGCCGCGCGTGGACAACACGAGATGTACTGCGCAGCGGAGAGGCGCGCCGCGTCCTTCGACCCGTGGTCTTCGACATCGCGGCGATCGGCGCGCCGCCGGAGCGACGTGCGCTAGCGGGCCAGGGAAGCATCGCGCGCTGGCTTTTCGCGTGAGCAGGCTTCGCGCGTTCCTCGACGCATCGCCGATCTCTCAGGTCGCCCTCGCCCTCATGCGCGAGGCCACCGGTCGCACCGAACCACTCGCCGCGATCGCGCCGACGCGGCCCGCGGCATTTCGAAGAGGAAGACGCGTCGGGTTCTGGTCCCTCGCGGCCGGGGCCGGTTCGAGCACCGTGGCCGCGCTCGTTGCTCATCGCTCCGCCGCGGGCGGCGAGGCGGCGCTCCTCGTCGATCTGGATCGGTGGGTCCCGTCGCTCGCGCTCAGGGCGGGCCTCAGCGCGGCGAACGTCGCGGACGCTCTGCTGCAGCCGGGTCGCGAAGCAGAGCTCGTCTCGCGGTGGTCGGCGACCCCATTCCTACCCGGCGCCCCCTCACTGCACGCGACGTTCGACGGCGAACGGCTCGTGAGCCTCATCAACTCGTGCGCGGCAGGCCGTGCGGCCGTCCTCGACCTCGGTTCCGGCGCCGACGCGCTCGATCCGGCGATCCTGTCGTCCCTCGATCGGCTGTGTCTCGTCGCCGGAACGCGGTCTGCCCAGCTGCAAGCGCTGTTCTGCGCGGCGCCGCTTCTCGGTCGTGTCCCCTGCGCGGTCGGATTGGTCGTCGTCGCCGCGGGCGAGGATGACGCCGCACGCGTCGCGGAGCGGGCCGGTTTTCCGCTTCTCGCCGCGATTCCGCACGACGCGTACCTGGCGGACGACACGTTCGCGGCGCGCGCTCCGACTCTGCGCGCCGTCGACGCGCTGTTGCGCGCGCTCGCATGATCGATCAGGCGATCGTCGCGCGCGTTCGTGCGGAAGTCGCATCGGGAATCGACCCCGCGAGCCTCCTCGCCGTCTACGCGGAGCCGGCGCGTCGTGCGCTGCTGCGCGAACGCGTACGCGCGGCCGCGCGGGCGCCTCTCGCCGAGGCGGAGCTCGACGCGGTCTGTGCCGAGCTTTTCGGCTTCGGACCACTTCAGCGGCTACTCGACGATCCTCTGGTCACAGACGTCCTCGTCAACGGTCCTCGAGATGTGTTCTGCGAGCGGTCTGGCCGCCTGGAGCGTGCCGACGTCGCGTTCCGCGGACCGGAAGAGGTCGCGGAGCTCGCACATCGGATCGCAGGAAGCGTCGGCCGCGAGCTCACGCTCGAGCGGCCATTCGTCGATGCGCGTATGCGTGACGGCAGCCGCGCGAACGCGGTCATCGCGCCGATCGGCGGCCCCAGCCTTTCCATCCGCAAGTTCAACCGACTCTCGATCCCGCTGCGAGGAGCCGCGCCGTCCTGGGTCGCGAGCGGGCTCCACGACGACGCCGCGTCGCTCCTCGAAACGTGCGTTCGGGAGCGCGCCAGCATCCTCGTCAGCGGGGCGACCGGATCGGGCAAGAGCACGCTGCTCCGGTCCCTCGCGTCGGCGATACCCGACGACGAGCGCCTCGTCGTGATCGAAGATACGAACGAGCTCGTCCTCCCGCACTCGCATGTCGTGCATCTCGAGTGCGTCCCCGTGCGGGACGCACCCGGCATAGGCATCGCCGACCTGGTCGCGAACGCGCTGCGCATGCGTCCTGACCGGATCCTGGTTGGAGAGGTCCGCACGCCACGCGAGGCGTCGGCGCTAATCGAGGCGCTCAGCACCGGACACGAGGGCTCGCTCACGACCATTCATGCCGGATCGGCGGCGGGTGCGATCGACCGGCTGGCGCTGCTCCTCGCGCGCGCCGGCGAGCTCGGGGAAGCGGCGATCGCGCGCCACGTCGCCCAGGGGATCGACATCCTGGTGCACGTCGTCCGCGACCGCATGGGCGGGCGATCGGTGCGCGAGATCGCGGCCATCGAGGAGGGCGGCGTCACGACCCTCTGGCGCTTGGGCGATGTCGCCGTGCGTATGCCGGTGCGTCTGCGACAGCGACTCGCATGAGCCTCGCGGCTGCCGGCGCGCTCGCGGCCGCTCTCGCGATCAGCAGCTTGATCTTCGCGCCCTTCGCCCGCGGGAAGGCGTTGCCATCTCTTCGGGTCGCGCACCCGGATGCACGTGACCTCAACGATGCCGGTTGGCGCTGCCCGCTCTGGCACTGGGAGGCGCGGCGGGCGGGCTGCGTCCTCGCCGGGGCGGCGCTCTCGATGGCTACGCCGGTTCCGTTCTTCGGCGTCGTCGTTGTGGCCGCGCTCGGCCCTTCCATCCTGGTGCGTTCGCGAGCGGCCGCCGCTCGATCGCGTGCGGGCCTTGCGCTGACCCGCCTGCTCCGCGCCACGGAAGCGGCGCTGCGATCCGGCGCATCGGTTCCGGAAGCGCTTCGCCGGGCGACACAGGCGAGCGAGGATCGGTTGGCGCGACGCCCGTTCGTGGAGGCACTGCGCGCGTTCGACCTGGGGGCTCCACTCGATCAGGCGCTCCGAGGCGCAGCGCGGGGATCGGCGACGGACGCGCGGTCGCGCGTTGCGTTTGAAACGCTGGCGATCGGCATCGAATCGCGGCTCCCGCACGACCGCGCCGCGATCCTGGTTGCGGCCGTCGCCGACCGTCTTTCCTTCGAGGAACGCCTCGACGAGGAGGTGCGTGCTCGTACGGGTGGTCTGCGCGCGCAGGTCGCTCTGCTCGCGCTCGTCGTGCCCGCCATCGCCGCGTACCTTGCGCTCACGGTCCCCTCGCTCGCGACCACGCTCGGACAGCCGATCGGACGGTTCGTCCTCATACCGGCAGCGGTGGGGCTCGAGGTCATCGGTCTGATCGCGAGCCGCCGTGCCGCGGCGGGGACGCGACAGTGATCATCTCGGGAGCCGTGCTCGTCGCGATCTCGTTGGCCGCGACGGTGCTCGCGAGCCGGCCGAGATCCGCGGTTCGAGTCCGTCTGGCGCGACTCGCGCCGCGCGCGCAGCTGCCGGTCCGCGTGCGTTCCGTCCTCGTCACTCCCGAGCTCACGCAAAGCGGACTCGGCTGGACCGAGGCCGAGCTCGTGCGCGCGAAGATCGTGCTCGGTCTGATCGGCGCGGTGATGTCCGCGGCCGTCGGCCTGTTTCTGCCGATCGGCCCGCTCGCGGTCGCGGGTGCGGCCTATGCCGGCTTCATCGCACCGACGCTGCGTGTCGACCATGCCGCGGCCTCTCGGCGGGCGGAGGCCGAACGCGCGCTCGTCGCACTTGTCGAGTGGGCCGAGGCGCTCGTCGCGAGCGGTCGTCCGATCGAGACCACGTTCGTCGCGATCGCGGAGAGAGGCGTGAGCGGCGGGTTGATCGATCGCGCGATCGCAGCTGCCGCCCGCTCCTACGCGCTTGGAGCACCGCTCTTTGGGGCGCTCGCGCGTGAGGCGGCTGGCCTTGGATTGTCGACCCTCGCATCCGTCGCGAGCGATCTCGAGCGAGCCCGCGACCTGGGGCGTGGGGCGCTCGTCGTCCTGCGCGACCATCGAGATCGCCTGCGTGCGTCCGAACGCGCGAAGAGCCTCGACGCGGCCGGTCGTGTTGAAGGACGGCTGATGCTCGTGCTGGTGCTCTGCTACCTCCCGGCCCTGATGCTGCTCGTCGTCATCCCGCTCTTCCTCGGTCTGCTGGACGGCCTGTTCGTCTAGAAACGTGTCTACACTGACAAGATCGAGGCGGATCGAGCGCGCCTCGCGAGGGAGTGAACGATGCCGAATATCGGTGGCCCGGAGCTCCTCCTCGTCCTCGCGGTCGTGCTGATCGTGTTCGGGGCGGGGAAGCTGCCCGACGTCCTCGGCCAGCTTGGCAGGGGCGTGCGGACATTCCGCGACGAGTCCACGAACGACAAGCCCGCCTCGGTGGCCGCGGGATCGACCACGACCGCCGCGCCGGCGGCGCCCGGCACGACCGTGTACTGCCGCAATTGCGGTCGGCCGAACGCCAGTGACTCGAAGTTCTGCACCAACTGCGGGCAAGCGCTCTAGCTCACGGGCTTCGGCCAGGACGCCTACGACTTCGTCCACGGGCGCTACGCGCTCGATCCGGTCAGCGCATCAATCGCGGGGATTCACGCTCACGACGATCGCCTGGGTGATTTCAGTGTTGACGGATTCTTGGCGCGCGAGCGCTTCAACGATGACTGGCTCGCGCGCTTCGAGGCATTCAGCGAAAACGAGCTCTTTCCCGCGGAGCGCGTCGACCGCGCGCTGATCGTCGGGGACCTTCGCGGCGAGCGTGCCGTCCGGCCGTTCGCGCGGTGGCGAAGACAACCGACCCTCTACTCCGACCCGATCACCCGCGGCGCGTATTACGCCTTCCTTCGCGAGCATGCGCCGCTCGCCGACCGCGTCGCGACGCTCGCGGAGCGGCTTGCGCAAGCGCCCGCTGCGCTCGAAGCCGCGAAGGCGAATCTCGACCCGGCGCTCGTGCCGAGGGAGTTCGTCGAGACCGCGCTTCGCTCCGTCCCCGCGGGCGCCGCGTTCCTGCGCGTCGGCGCGCCGGCGATGGTGCCGAAGACGAGCGCTCTCGAGCGCGCCGCGGAGCGTGCGTTCCGGCCCGCCGCAGAAGCCGCCGCGAAGGCGCTCCAAGCGTACGCGCGGTGGCTCGAGAAGGAGCTCCTGCCGAAAGCGCGCGGCACGTTCGCGATCGGCCGCGACGCCGTCGATGCATGGCTCAAAGAGAAGGAGCTCCTCGACCACGACGCGGCGTCGCTTCGTGCATGGGGTGAGGAGTTCTACGGCGAGACCGAAGCGGCGCTCAACGCCGCCGCCATGGAGCTCGGTCACCAGGATTGGCGCGCGGCGGTCGAGGCGCTGCGCGAAGACCATCCCCGCGAGGACGCGCTCGTCGAAACGTACCGCGCGGAGATGGAGCGCTCGCGTCTCGCCGTCGCGACCGCGGGGCTCGCGACGGTCCCGTACGGCGAGGATCTCGTCGTCGAGGCGATGCCCGAGTTTCAGCGACCGACCTATCCCTATGCCGCGTACGTCGGCGCCGGGCCGTTCGAGTCATCTCGCCGCGGGCGCTTCTGGGTGACTCTTCCGGACGCGCGCGACGACGAGAAGACCCGACGCGAGCGGCTCGAGGGTCATCCGCGCGCGGGCATCGCGGTGATCGCCTGTCACGAGGGTTACCCCGGTCATCACCTTCAGCTCACCGTCGCGGCCGATCAGCCCTCGCTTGCGCGCAAGGCGATCCGTTCGAACCTGATGGTGGAGGGCTGGGGCCTTTACGTGGAAGAGCTCATGACCGAGCTCGGCTACCTCGACTCGCCCGAGACGCGGCTCCTGCGTCTCAAGGATCTCCTCTGGCGCGCGGCGCGCGTCACCGTCGACGTCGGGCTGGCTACGGGCGAGATGAGCTTCGACGAAGCCGTGCGATTCATGGTTGAGCGCGCGCGCCTCGAGCCGCCGAACGCGGTCGCGGAGGTCCGTCGCTACACCCTGAATCCGCTGCAGCCCTCGAGCTACGCGCTCGGTCGCGAGGCGATCCTCGCGTTGCGCGACAAGGCGCGCGACGCGGGCTGGGGAATGAGGCTCTTTCACGATCGTCTGCTCGGAGCGGGATCGCTTCCACCGAAGCTCTTGGCGACGGAGCTCGGCCTCTAGGAGGCGCCGCCGCCGCTTGGCGTGCTAGCCGCCGCTCTGGGTCCCGTCGCTCTGCTGCTCCCACACGCCGCCATCGTGCATGTCGACCTCGGTGTCGACCGGAACTTCCTGGTACTGGACGCGCAGCACTTCGGTAGCGGCCGGGCCGGCGGTTATCGGCCGCTTCGCCTCGTGGCGGGTGGCACTCATCGCGTTCGCGGCACCGAGCCAGAAGCTCGCGATGAGCACGATGGCTGCGATGACCACGAGCGTTTTCTTCACGGCGTCGACGCTAGCTCCTGGCCGGCGCGCGCAGATCACCTGTCAGAGGGATAAAAGAAGGCCCGCCTTTCGGCGGGCCTTCCGTCAAGACGAGCTTGGCCCTATTCGGCGAGACGCGGGAGGATCGGCTGTGCGGTCGTGGTCGGGTTGTAGTTGATCGTGATGTTGCCGTTCTGGATGTCGACGGTCCGCGCGATCAATTGACTACCGTCGAGCGTGGACGGGTTTCCGTTGAACCGGAAGGCCGCCGCCGGAAGGTAGACCGAGCCGGTGCCGATGAACGTGCCGTTGCCGCCGATCGTCATCTGGATCGTGCAGGCCGGGTCCTGGTAGACGAGCAGGTTCGCCCACGTGCCGGTTGTCTGAGCCGAAAGAGTGGTCGCGGCGTTTCCCTGCAGGTTGATGTTCGTGCACGTGGGGTTGGCGCCCGGCGCGCCCGGGTAGTTCGAGTAGGTGTTGTAGAGGAAGACGCCGGTCCCGGTGACATTGGCGTTGCCGCCCGTATCCATGCCGGCGTCCAGGACGTAGACGCCCGGGTTCAGGACGAGGTTCGCGTTTCCGGTACCCCCGAGGTTGACCTTGTACACGCCGGGGTTCTGGTTACCCGCGCCGTCCTGACAGGCGGCCAGCGAGTTACAGGTCGGGAGTCCCAGCGTCGCAGGCTTGGGCGGGGGGAACCCCGCGAACGGGTCGGGGAGCTGGTTGTGACCTGCGTTCACCGGGATGCCGATGCTCGTCCACGAACCTGAGGCATCCCCGTTGACGTCGAGGGTGTACGGCGACTGGATCGTGAAGCGACCGGCGTTGCTCTGGTTGTTGACGGCGGCGCTGCCGCTGCAGGAGGAGTTCACGAGGATCCCGCCGCCGGTCAGGTGCAGGTCGGCGTTCGATTGGTCGGTGAAGGCATTGCAGATGTTGCTGCGGTCGAGCGCCATGATGGCGTAGCCGTTGTTGAGCGGCTCGGAGCCGGCGACGCCGCGCGCGCGCACCGGGTTGAACGCGGCCTCGGCCGGCACGAGCGAGGTCTTCACCTGGCGCGTGATCTCGACCTCGACGTGCTTGTTGTTTCCGATGTAGGAGCCGGTGATCGGCGGCCAGTAGACGGTGACCGTCGTTTGGGTCGCCGCATCGGTGCACGGCCCGGGCGTCGTGAGGAGGCACGAGCCACCACTTGAGTAGCCGTTGGTGAGCGCATCCGTTCGCGCTGCGGCGATGGCCTCCGAGCCGGTTCCCAGCTGGTAGAGCACGACGGCGCCGGCAAAGGCCGCGGCGTCGGCGGCTTCCTGCTCCGAGCGCTTGGCCGAGTAGAGCTGGCCGGCGTCGATCGCGAGGCCGACCGCGAAGAGAAGGGCCAGCATCAGGATCGCGAACAGGACGACGGCCTGGCCTTCTTCGCCGTTATCACGTCCAAAGAAACGACGGAATGCGTTCATCGCTGGATCACCAACTGCGAGCCCCCCCTCAGGGTTATTTGGAACGCGCCGTTCAGCAGGTACTGCGACGGCAGCGGAACGAACGGTGCGGATGCCTCGACGGACACGCGGCAGTTGCGGTCGGCGCATTTCTTGGCCGGGCTGACTCCCGGGATGTTGTCCGGGTAATTGACGACCACCGTGATGTTCGGCACGCCAATGGCCGCGGCACGGACGACTGCGGGAATGTTCGTGCAGATCACGATGTCGCACCCCGGGTCCGTCGGGTCCGCGGGCGGACTGCCGTATGAGCCGTGCACGATCCCGTAGCGCGTGCCCTCGCGGGCGGCGTAGGCGAGGGTGTTCTCCTCCCACACCGCGCGGGCGACGTCGAAGAGCCCGGTGATGATGAGCAGCATCAGCGGCAAGAGCAGCGCGAACTCGACGAGCGACTGCCCTCGGTCGTCGTCGCGGTCGGTGAAGAAGCGCCTGAGCCGGCTCAATAGAAGGTCCTCACCGTGGTGCTGCGGTTGAAGTTCGCGGTATTCGGGATGAAGGGCCATGGAATGATCGTCTTGAACGTGTACTGCACGGTGACCGTGTAAAAGCAGGGCGCCGCCACCGTCGGTGTTCCCGAGCAGTTGGTGCCGTCCGCGTGCTGGGGGACGGTGGGGGTGTCGATCACGAGGCTCGGGTCGTTGATGTCGATGCCCGGGGTGCGTGAGATCTCATCCAGGGCACGCTGCGCTGCCGCCGCGGGCGTCGGCGCGAACGCGATCGCGTACGCCTCGGCGCCCGCTCGCGCGCCGTTCTGGATGGCGAGCTGGCTGGCAAACGCTCGGGCGAGGTCGGCCGCGCCGATCAGGCCGAAAACGAGTATCGGCAGCATGAGCGCAAGCTCGACCATCGACTGGCCGATCTCCTCACGTACCGCATGTTGAAAGCGCGAAAAAGCCCTGCCCACAGGTGGTCAGTCTAGGTAACGAGCAGGCGCTGCCAATCCTTAGGCGCTCCCCCGTTAGTACCAGTTCGGGGGCAGCACGCGTACCTCAGCCGTATTGATTACTAGTCGGCGGCGGCTACGGGTGCACGGGCCTGCGACAGGACGGCGGCGACGACCGCGAGCGCGTCGTCGATGTCCCTCGCCTCCACGCCGTGGTGGGTCACGGCCCGGAGGCGTGGCGAGTTCCCGAGATACCGCGAGATGCGGAGGCCCTGCGCGGCGCACCCCTTCACGAACGCGCCCGGTTCCATCCATGACGGGTCCACCTCGAACGACACGATGTTCGTGACGACCCGGTCGGCGTCGATCCGGATCCCGCGAATCGCGGCGAGCCCTTTCGCGAAGCTCTGCGCGTTGCGGTGGTCGTCTCCGAGACGCTCGCGCATCTCTTCGAGCCCCACGAGTGCCGCGGCCGCGATCACGCCGGCCTGTCGCATCGCGCCGCCCAGGAGCTTTCGCACGCGGCGGGCCTTCGCGACGGTGTCGGCGCTGCCGCAGAGGATCGAGCCGACGGGCGCGGCGAGACCCTTCGAGAAACAGAACTGCACGGTGTCCACGGGCGCGCAAAGATCGCGCGCGTCAACGCCGAGGGCCGTCGCGGCGTTGAAGATCCGTGCGCCGTCCAGATGCACGCGCAGTCCCCGGCGATGTGCGAGGTCGGCTGCGGCCTTGGTTTCGTCCACCGTGATCACCGAGCCTCCGCAGTTGTTGTGCGTGTTCTCGAGGCACAGCAGGGAGGTGTGCGGGTACATGCCCGCGGGACGGATCGCTCCCTCGATGTCCTCGAGCGTGGGCAGACCGGCGCGGTTCGGG
>Ga0209471_1002420_pt1 | contig 10736 bp, 10 predicted proteins | sample GraSoiAngelo_128_FD_185885 | JGI IMG/M metagenome (GOLD analysis project Ga0209471, IMG submission 185885) | Grasslands soil microbial communities from the Angelo Coastal Reserve, California, USA - 14_0927_12_20cm (SPAdes) (version 2) | ecosystem: Environmental > Terrestrial > Soil > Grasslands ... | reverse complement strand
ACAGCCGTGAAATCCGTGACCGATCCATCCGGAGTCGGCACACGAAAAGCGCCTCCGTTCAATTTCCCTTTCAATTCTGGAATCACTTCACCGATCGCCTTGGCCGCGCCGGTCGTGGACGGAATGATGTTGATCGCCGCGGCGCGCGCCCGCCTCAAGTCATCGTGGGGAAAATCGAGAATACGTTGGTCGTTAGTGTAACTGTGAATCGTGCTCATGAACCCGTGCGCAACGCCGAATGTGTCATTCAAGACCTTCGCCATGGGCGCCAGACAGTTCGTTGTGCAACTCGCGTTGGAAACGATTTTGTCCTTCTCGGGATTGAAGACGTTGTCGTTTACGCCGATACAAATCGTCACGTCGGGATTTTTTGCCGGTGCGCTGATCAACACGCGTTTTGCTCCGGCCTTCAAGTGCAGCTCGGCTTTTTCGCGACTGGCGAAGAAGCCCGTCGATTCAAGCACCACATCAATTTCCAGTTTTTTCCACGGCAGATTCCCTGGATCGCGATCCTTCAAGACCTTAATTTTGTGACCGCGCACGATGATGTTTTCATCGTCGTAACCGATCTCGCCGTCGAATTTGCCGTGCACAGAATCCCACTTGAGCAGATGGGCCAGAGTGTGCGTGTCAGTGAGATCATTGATCGCAAGAACGCGCTCGACTTGTTTTTGTGACATGGCGCGAAGGACATTCCGTCCAATGCGCCCGAAACCATTGATAGCGAAATTTGGCATAGGGAAATCGAATAGTTAAAGAGTTGAAGAGTTAAACCGTTACGCGGAAAAGCTTCAACGTCCAACGCTCAACGCCCAACATTCAACGTCCAATGCGGAATTCTTTATTGAGCGTTGAGTGTTGGACGTTGAGCGCCTGCTCGCGAATACTTTCGGAGTTGAGCGTTTCGTCGTGAGAACTTACATCGCGGTCTTTAGCGTGGCCTGTTCGATCTTGTACACTCAAGTCCTCCATGCCGGGCCAACGAAAAGCATTCTTGTTTTCGGCGACAGTTTGTCAGACGGCTTTATGCTCAAACGGAGCGAAGCCTATCCGGCTTTGCTTGCGAAGAAGCTGCACGCCGCCGGTCTGACCTTTCAAGTGACCAATGCGAGCGCGGCCGGCGGGACCACCGAAGGTGGGTTGGAACGGCTACCACCCCATTTGAAACGCAAAATAGATATCTTCATTTTGGAACTCGGAATCAACGACGCCTTCCGCGGCCTGTCGGTCGATGAAATTCAAAACAATCTCCAGCAGATCATCGACAAGGTGAAAGCGCGAAATCCGAACGTGCGCGTTGTGATCGCAGCAATGCAATTGCCCAATTACGCGGCGGACGATTACGTCTCCGCATTCGGCAAAATGTTCGGCGACCTGGCGTCCAGGAACAACGCGGCGCTCGTTCCGTATCTCCTGCAGGGCGTGGCAGGCGATCCCTCGTTGAACTTATCGGATAGCATTCACCCTAACGCGGCCGGTCAAAAAATTCTTGCCGAAAACGTCTGGCGCGTGCTCGAACCAATCGCGCGCGAGGTAGCCACTCTGTCATCCCGAGCAGAGCGAGGGACCTCTCCGTCGGAGTCTGGATCACACTAACGACAAAGAAGAGTCGCAATTCTTCTGTGAGACCTTTCTCCCGCGACTGCGAGATCAGGATGACCCGCTGCGCGAAACAACCGCGCCGGCGGTCTCGCACGTTAGATAAAGAAAGCCATGGACCCAGCTCGACCAAACGATCCTGATCCAGCCGATCCGTTTGATCCCGAACGGGCCGATCATGCGATCTTGGAAACGATCGAGATAGCCACCGCGGGCGAAGATTGCGATGAGTGTGTGCGCAAGCTGCGACCGGCGCTCAAGAAGATTTCCGGGGTGAAGGATGTAAGAGTCGATCTCAAGCATGAGCGCGTGATCGTCACGTTCGACGCACGCAAGACGCATCCGCCCGATCTTCACGACGCAATTTTGAATAGCGGCTATAAACCGGCACCGGTTGCAGATTGATAAATGTGGAAGCCCCGAAAGCTTTACGGGCGACGGTCGGGACACCAAGTTCCCTCCCACATTCACACTGCAGGCTGTTGCTGCGTGAGGCAGTGAAACGTGCCTAGCCCCCAGATTAATTCGCGACAGTCGATTCCGATGACGCGGCGACTCGGAAAACCTTCGCACAGGACCGATAACGCAACTTCGTCGGCAGGATCTGCGAATCTGGGCACAAGCACGCAGCTATTTGCGATGTAGAAGTTCGCGTAGCTCGCCGGTAACCGTAGCCCTTCGCGGACAATCTTCTTTGGCATTGGAAGCGTGACGATGTCGATCGCACGATCACCGATTTTCATCTCGCGCAAGCGCGCAAGGTTTTCCTGCAGCGGTTCGTAATTTTCATCGTCGCGATTTTCCTCAACGACAGCGACAACCGTTTGCTCGGTCACAAACCGCGCGAGATCATCAATATGGCCGTCGGTGTCGTCACCGGCAATGCCGTCCCCAAGCCAGAGAATATCGCGGACACCGAGATAATCTCGCAGGCGTTGCTCGATTTCACCGCGCGAGAGATTCGGATTGCGATTCTTGTTTAACAAACACGATTCCGTCGTGAGCAGCGCACCCGAGCCATTTACATCGATGGAGCCGCCTTCGAGGATCATCCGCGGATAAAAAACCGGCAGCTTCAGGATTTCAGCGACACGCGTTGGCACGACTTCATCCAGATTGAATGGCGGATATTTGTTTCCCCACGCGTTGTAATCCCAGTCGACGATCGCCAGTGGAGCCGGCGCGCCCTCGCGACGGACGGGGCCCTCCGGCTCGGGGGCGAGCCGGCTCCAGCGACCATCGCGTGTGAGAAAAATGGGTCCGTGATCGCGGCACCATGGCTCATCCGTTGGAACGCGATAAAAAGTGATGCGTTCCATAGGCAACCCACGCAGAACTTCGCGGGCTTCCGCTTCATGCGCGCCATTACAAACATTGATGCAGACCTGCTCTGATTCGATCAGCGCTTCGACCATTGCGCGCAATGCTGGCAGAACACGATCGAAAGATTCAGGGAAACTGATTCCTTCGCGCCGCGGCCACGAGAGCCAGGTCGCAGCGTGCAGCTCCCATTCCGCAGGCATCCGATAGCCAAGTGCGGCTGGAGTTTGCGATAACATAAAACGAACGTCCAACGCTCAACGCCGAACGTCCAACGCCCAATTCTTAGATCGCCGCTAAGACGCCGGTGCAGCTGGCGACTTGTAGATCGCGCCGATGATCGCGCCCACGATGATCATCTCGATGATCCCGCTCACACTCCCGTAAAGGATCAACTTTCCGGGAATCGGCTGCACCGCGTAAAATCCCATCCGCATCCCAATCGCTGCGATTTCCAGCAAGACACCAAGCTGAATTCCCGCAATCACTCCGCCGCCGGCGAAACCGCTCGCATAGATCATCACGAACGCAAAAACGATCAGCGCCTGACCGATAATGATCCAGTGAAACAAACTCATCATCTCATCTTGCGATCGCCAGAGATTTGGCGTCTGCACATAAATATCTTTGAGCAGAACACCGTTAAGCAGCCAGCCCCACAAGAATATGAAAATATAGGCGACGATGAATGCCAGGCTGAATCGCTTCATGGAACTAGCACACCACAAGTCCAATGAGGAAAATTAATCAAACTCCTTGGCGAGGCCCTTCTTTGACGAACGTAATATGCGCGGGGGCCGCTTTGTAGAGGGCGCCGATGATTGCGCCGGCAATGGTGAATTGAATTAAGTCGCCGACGACCCAGCCACATAGAATTTTCGTTGTCAGCGGCTGCACTGCGAACGTGATCATGTTGGCGCCGGCGTATACCAGCGCTACCAGAAGTCCCAGCATCGCACACGGGCCTGCGCCGCCGGCCGGGACAAAACGCGCGCAAAGCAACGTGAGAAACAACGCCATCACAATATGCCCAAACACGAGCGATGAGAAGTGATTGCCAAAATCGGCTGGAGTTCGCCAGAGTATCGGCACCTCCTGATGCGCGCCATTCATCAGCTTCGCGTACCACAAGAAGCCAAACAGGAACATGAAACCGAAGGCTGCGACGAACGCGATGAAGAATTTTTTCCAGTCCATAAACTCCTTCTGTTGAGTGTTTGTTGAATTCCAGCAGACCCAAAGCCTTCATCGCAAAACCGCGTCGACGTGTCGATCTCAAAATTTTAACAGCCAGGAACGGCGATGGTGTTACCCGATAATGGCGCTGCACTTTCGTCATTTGGGCATTCGGACTTGGTTCGTCATTCGCCCGCCGTGCCGAAGCACTTCGTGCGAAGTCGGGTCATTCGCCTGCCGCGGCGTAGTCTATGAGGGCGAGGGCTTCCTCAAACTTAATTGACCCACCTGCCGCCATCAGAAACAAGGATCGGCAGTTCTTCCATCATGAATTGAGTCTTACCGATGGCGCCAATCATACGGACGCCAGTCGCGGCGTACCATCTCTTCGACATTTCTTCGCCCGTATGGCAGCCCCAGCTTTTGACGTAGGCGTGGCGGTCGAAAACGCGGCGATTGATTTTGGTCAGCTCGCTATCGTGCAGCCACGATTTACAAGCGCTGTCGATATTGTTGCTGTAATCGAACATGAAACAGGCCCGATTCGAGTGCCCGAAATATTCAAACCCAATGACTTTTAGCTGATCTCGCGGCTGGCCGTGGTTGACATAATCGATCACTTCCTGGCCTGGGCCAAACCAAACGAGATGGAGATTAAACTTATCGCGAACCGTACCAATCAGGCTGATGAGATCCTGGTGCTCCTGTTTCGCGCGGTCCTCATAACCCTGCCTGTAAACAAGCCAGGTAATCTTCACGTCCGGGCCGAGTTCGGCTTGCAGCTGTTCGGTGCGCAGACGCGCAGCCCGCACAAAATTCGCCCACCAATGATCGTGCGGGTAAGCCTTGTATTTTTCCCACTGATACATCGATGGCCCGCCGATCAGAATGATGTATTCACCCGAGGTCGGCGGCCGAGCCCCCTGCGAGGCGCACGCGAGCATCGATAAAATGCAAACGAGCACCAGGCGTTTCATCATATTCGAGAGAAGTATTTATGCGGGCCGCAGAATTGCGCAAGTGGCGCACTCTCGTGGCGGCGCGCGCTACCCAGCTTCGACCTCATCGTGCACCAGATCCTCCCAGGTTTGCCGTTTTCGAATCAGCGTAAACTTGTCGCCGCGCACCAAGACTTCCGCCGGAAGCGGTCGCGAATTGTAATTGGAAGCCATGACAAATCCGTACGCGCCTGCGCTCAGGATCGCCAGCAGATCGCCCTCATGCAGTTCGGGCATTCCCCGGTCCAGCGCAAAGAAATCACCGGACTCGCACACCGGCCCAACAATGTCGATCTTGCTAATCTTCCTCTTCCGCTCACTGTTCCTCTCTTTTACCGGCACGATTTCGTGATAACTCTGATAAAGCGCCGGCCGAATTAGATCGTTCATTCCCGCATCGACAATGGCGAATTTCTTCGCGGCCGTTGTTTTGATGTAACGGATGCGTGTTAGCAAAACCCCGGCGTTGCCCACAAGGAAACGGCCAGGCTCGACCAAGACTCGAATGTCCCACTCGCTCAATGAGGGCACAATCGCCGCGGCGTAATCGCGCACGCTGAATGCGGATGGTTCGCCGCTATGATCGTGCCACCATTTGCCCGTTCCGCTCTCGAGTGCGCGCAGGTAGATAATTCCCATGCCGCCGCCGATGCTGAAAAACTTGATTCCGTATTTCGATTTTAAGTCGCGGACGATCGGCGCCACTTTCCTGATCGCACTGGCGAACGGTGCGGCCTCCGTAATCTGCGAACCGATGTGCATCTGGACGCCGATGAGGTCGATGTTGCGCAGTTTTGCCGCACGTTCGTAAACTGCGGTCAGCTGGTTGAGTGCAATCCCGAACTTATTCTCGCGCAAACCGGTGGAGATGTATTCGTGCGTCTGCGCAGCCACATCGGGGTTGACGCGCAACGCGATCGGCGCGCGCAAGTTTTTGGCACTCGCGATGCGATCTATGCATTCCAACTCGGCCTCGCTCTCGACGTTGAAGCTGTAAACGCGCTGGTCGAGCGCGTATTCGATTTCCTGACGCGATTTGCCCACGCCGGCAAACGTGCATTTTGCCGGATCGCCACCCGCAGCGATTACACGAAAAAGTTCGCCGCCGGAAACAATGTCGAACCCCGCTCCAGCATCCGCGAGCAACTTCAGGATAGCGCGATTCGAGTTCGCTTTGACCGCATAACAAATCAGGTGATCGAGTGGCGCAAGCGCCACGTCCAGACGCAAGTAATGATCGAGAATAGTGCTCGCGCTGTAAACATAAGTGGGCGTGCCAAATTTCTCCGCCACGCGCTCAAGATCTACGTCTTCGCAGCAGAGTCCGTCGCGGTAATGAAAAAGATGCATGTTGTAGCGGCGGTCGCCGCGGCGACCGCCGAAGCTAAAATATCAGGCGCTTGGCACCAGCGCCTCTACAACTTCAAAGTGCACTACCCCAGCAGCCTTAAACCAATATTGAGAGCCACGATCAATGCGATTCCCGCCGCAAAACTTGTCAGAACAATTTTTTTTCCGTGCTTCAACATCTCTCCAAGAACAGCATGCGTCGCCAGATAGAAGAACCCGCCGCCCACGTGGGCCATGATTAGTCCCAGCCAAAAAATCGAAATGTTCGTCAGAAAAAAATAGCCGATCACGCCGCCGAAGAGCGTTGTTGCTTCAACTGCAGCAACCCACCCCAGCGCAGCGCTGCGATGCAATCCGGCGCCGATCAAAAGGCTGCCCAACGCGAGGCCTTCGGGAACTTTGTGAATGCAGAGAGCCGAGAACAGCGACCATTTTGTCACATCCATCGCGGGAGTTTCTCCCTGAATTCCCAAAACCAAACCATCGGTCGTGCTGTGAATCGCCAACGCGACAATTAGCGCAGTAGCGATTTCGCTGAAATGGCGGGTCGCATCGGCATCGAAGTGACTGGCCGCGCAAGCAGGGCAAACATGATGCACATGTTTACTGATGAAAAAGAAAAGCGCATATCCACTGGCGAGCGCCAGGAACACCGCCCACCACGAAGATGCGCCGAAACTTTCGGGCAAAATCGCAAAGATTGTCACGCCCAGAAGCGTTCCAGCGGCGAAACTAATCAGCGCGCAAAGCTGTTTGTGCGCGAGTTGTAGCGACGTGCTGATCCATCCCCCGGCAACGGCGAAAGCATAAGCCGCAACGACTTGCCAGAACGCAGTGGCCATTCAGGGGCTTGCCATCGATTGGTGATCTTCGCGGCAAAGATGCGTCTCGATGGTGACGTGAACTAGTTCGTCGTGCGCGCGGAGCAACGCCCGATAGGCATCGCAGCTCTTTGGCTCGTGCGCCACAACAGAGATCATGGCCGCAAATTTTCCGATGCCGACCTGCCAAACATGTAGATCGCTCACGAGCGAATCACCATCACTTTCCACTGCGCGGCGAATTTCCTCAGGCAAATCGGACGATGCCGGCGTGCGATCCAGCAAGATGCCGCTCGTATCGCGTAACAGCGTGTAAGCCCACGAAAAAACCACGCCGCTTCCGACAATTCCGACTACTGGATCGAGCCACGCCCAGCCAAAGAATTTGCCGCCCGTCAAAGCGCTGATTGCCAGCACTGAAGTAAATGCATCGGCCAGCACGTGCAGATACGCCGCGCGCAAATTCAAATCTTCACGATGTGAGCTGCCGCCGCCGTGCTCGTGGTGACGATCGGCGAGTAGGACTGCGCAACCGAGGTTCACGAGCAATCCGAGACAGGCGATGCCGATCGCCTCGTTAAAATGAATTTCCAACGGAACAAAAAGGCGGTGTACCGATTCGCCCGCCATTAAAAACGCGACAATCGATAACACCACGGCGCTGGTGAACCCCCCGAGCACACCCACTTTTCCCGTGCCGAAACTGAATCGCGCGTTGCCAGCTTGCGTTCGCGCAAAATAGTACGCCACCGCCGTGATCAAAAATGCGATTACGTGTGTGCTCATGTGCCAGCCATCGGCCAGCAAAGCCATCGAGTGCGACATCAAGCCGACCGCGATCTCGAGTACCATCATCGCGGCCGTAACTCCGATCACGATGCGGGTCCGCCGCTCCGCATGCGAAAAATCCGGAACGAAATCGTGCCTCTTGCGAAACCGGGAATGATCAGTCCGATGCATTACCAGCCAACTTATAATGTCATTCTGAGCGAAGCGAAGAATCTCTGATCATTTCTGAACCGAGCACAAATCAGAGATGTTTCACTCCGCTCAACATGATAGAATTATTTCGGGTCAGAAATCCCGTCCTCAAAAATCGAAGGCGACAGTCCCGTAAAAGCCACGGCGCTGACCGAATTGCGGCGCGCCGACGCCGATGCCACTGCCGTCGCGAAGCTCGTAGATCTTGTCGAGAATGTTGACGACATCGAAACGGATTTTGAGCGCCGTCTTTTGCGTGAGCTGTATCCGGCGCGACAGACCCACGTTGAACGTCTCGTAGGGATGGTTCTTTTGCGTATTGGCAAAACCGCGGCGCAATCCATTTCCATACAGTCCGTCAATGGCAAGTCTCCAATCATTCCAAGTATATGACACGCCGGCAGAGCCGGTGAAACGCTGATCGTGATCGAGGAAGACCCAGTGATGTCGTATGAAATCGAGCTCATCCCTGCCGAAAAGAAATTGTGCGGAACTGACGTTTGTCCCGCGTGCCCATCCATAGGCGGCATTCAGATATGCGGCGAACGGACCCTGATCATAGTTTGCGGTAAATTCCCCGCCGTAAATTTCGCCGCGCTTGTAATTGAATGACGAGAGAATAAGCGCTTCCCCGAACTGGCCTTCATCCAGAACCGAATGCGAGCTTTTGTAGAAACCATCGATGCCTACGGTAAAGCCCTCGGCGATTTTCTGCGTCATGCCTGCATCGAAATAGTGCGCGCGCTCCGATTTCACCGGGGTATCCTTCGTAACTTCGGATTCGTTGGTCGTCCCAGCGAATTTGCCGATAGTGCTTTGCGGTACTGCTTCCAGCGGCGGTGGCGTGAAATAGCGCGCATAACCGGCGTGCAACGTTGTCCATTTCCACGGCTGATAAACTATGTTGATCCGCGGACTCAGCTGATTCTCATCAGAGAACGCGTTCACCACGTCAAAGCGGCCACCGAAATTAATCGTGAGCTGCTCAAACGGTTTCCATTCGTCCTGCAAATAAAACCCATAGTAATAGCCATACTTATTATGATCATCGAGGACCCTTAGCGGAATCGTGCTCGTCTGATTTCCGTTTTCATCGACTGGAAACACGAGTGTGACGGTATCGACGTTGGCGTATTGCTCGGTAAAAATGAAACCTCCGCGAATTGTATGCTGGTCGTTGAGCTTGTAGCTCGAATCGAACTCGATGCCGTTTGAAAGAATGCTGCGATCAACTCGCGACGCGACGCCGTTGAAAATAAGATCACCAACGTCATCTGGCCGAAAAAGCACCGCGCTGTACCGATTGAACACTGATGCCTGAAAACCAAAATCGCCTACGTGTTTCTGGTAAGTCAAGATCTCGTAGGCTGAGTCTTCCGTTTGGTTTTCGTCCAGCTTTGCCGAATCGAACGTCGATTTCGTCCCCAGTGTGAAGGCTGGAGTCAGCCCGGGAGTATTTGGAATCTGGAAATCGCTGTGATTGCCGCTGAAGAGGAGAGTTAACCGGCTCGTCGGATCGAAAATGTATGAGAGATAACCGAATACCTTGTACTGATCGGTGTCGTCGTGAATTGGATCGCTGCTGCGTGTCGGATTTTCAACGCCGATGCCATCGTGCAAATAACTTTCTGTGACGAATAAGCTGAGTTTTTCCAGCACGCCTCCATATTCAAGGCTCTCCTTGATGGTGTCGAAACTCCCGACATACAGAGAGGCTTCGCCCTGCTGAAATAGTGCGCCATTTTTGGTATGAATGTCGACTACCCCGGTGTTGCGAAAGCCGAATTGCGCCGGAAGCGCGCCGGTGATGAGCGAAACGCTATCTGCAAAACGCGTCTCGAGCTCCTGTCCGAATCCGGGAATGCTTTCCGGCAGGAGCACATCGTCAATGCGGTATTGCAGGTTCGCGTGTTCGCCCCGGACGTGAAGCTGACTGAATGAATCTTGCGCTACGCCCGGAAATCGCAGGAGCGTTTGGTTAAACGGAGCGTTCTCGCCTTGTGCCTGTGAATCGAGGCGGTCCGGTCCAACGGTGTAACGGGTGGCACCGAGACTCGGTACAATTGCCTCGCGTGAAATGTCGAGTTCCTGCGATGTGACGACGACCTGTTCAGTCGTTTCCGTTCCCGGAGTGCCGGTAGCGGACGGCGCTGGCGACGCAGCGGGACTTGCTGCGGCTGACGTTGCCTCCTGGGCCGTTGATACGTGCGCGAGCCAAATCAATGCGCCGGCTGCGATCAAAAATTTTTTCATAGATTTTTTCCAAGCAAAAGTTTCCAAAGATAGGTTTCGCGGCGTTCACGAGTTGCGTGAAGCGAAGCGAACGCCGATGCGCGACGATTTGTAGGGGTTCCGCCTCTGAGGCGGGATGAAACGCCGATTCGTTAGGCGCCGTCTGATACAGACGCCCTACAATTCAGGCGATCGGAGGCGGAGCGTGCGCGAAGATGTGCGCCCGAAGAAAGAGCGGCTGGACCCAGGTAGAGGTCAG
>Ga0209471_1002418_pt1 | contig 10738 bp, 10 predicted proteins | sample GraSoiAngelo_128_FD_185885 | JGI IMG/M metagenome (GOLD analysis project Ga0209471, IMG submission 185885) | Grasslands soil microbial communities from the Angelo Coastal Reserve, California, USA - 14_0927_12_20cm (SPAdes) (version 2) | ecosystem: Environmental > Terrestrial > Soil > Grasslands ... | reverse complement strand
GCCATACTCTCCCCTGCACGACGGCGCCGTGCTGGTGCGGGGCGACCGCATCATCGGCGCCGGATGCGTGCTCCCCCTCACGCAATTCAAGGTCGCGGACAAGTCGCTCGGGACCCGCCACCGGGCGGCGCTGGGTCTCTCGGAGGAGACCGACGCCACCGTGTTCGTGGTCTCGGAAGAGACCTCGACCATCTCGGTGGCCAGTCACGGGCTGCTGCACCGCCACCTCACGGCGCAGCAGGTGCGCGATCTCCTGTCCGGCGCCATCGCGCACCTCGAAGGCGGCGAACGAGTTACCGCTGCCGCCAGCTGACCCCCCGATTGTTTCAATAAGCGCGCTGGGCTAATTTGTGCGGTTATGAATTTTGGGGCCCTCCCCGAGCGCCTGGCCCACGTGCGGGCCGAGATCGCTCGGCGGCAGGCGATCGCCGGCCGGACGCACCCGGTGACGATCGTGGCGGTGACGAAGGGCTTCGGGTTGGACGCGGTGGAGGCGGCGCTGGGCGCGGGCCTCGCGGACGTGGGCGAGAACCGGGTGCAGGAAGCGCTGGAGAAGCTCGACACGCCGGCGGGGCGCAGGGCGACGTGGCACTTGATCGGGCACCTGCAGCGCAACAAGGCGAAGCTCGTGGCCGGCCGCTTCGCGCTGGTCCACTCGGTGGACTCGACCGCTCTCGCGGAAGAGCTGGACACGCGGGCCGGGGCGCAGGGCGCGCGGCAGCGGGTGCTGCTGCAGGTGAACGTGGCGGGGGAGGTGCAGAAGAGCGGGTGCGCGCCGGCCGATGCGCCGGTCGTGGCGCGCCGGGTGGCCGCGCTGCCGCATCTGGCGCTCGAGGGGCTGATGACGATCGCGCCGTTCACCGATGCCGCGGACGTGCAGCGGCGCGCGTTCCGCGGGCTGCGCGAGCTGCGGGACGCCTTGCAGGAGGAGGGGCTATGGCTGCCGACGCTCTCGATGGGGATGTCCGCCGACTACGGTACGGCGGTGGAGGAGGGGGCAACGGTGATCCGCTTGGGTACCGTGCTGTTCGGTCCGAGGGAGGTGACGACGCCGTGAGCGAGCCCGCGTTCCATCTCACTCCGCTCGACGTCCGGAAGCAGGAGTTCCGGCGCAGCCTGCGCGGGTACGAGCCGCTCGGCGTCGAGGACTTCCGCGCCCGCGTGGCCGACGAGCTGGAGCGGATCCTGCGCGAGAAGGCCGTGCTCGACGAGCGCCTGGCGGCGCTGGGGGAGCAGCTGCGCGTGTACCGCGAGCGGGAGCGCGCGATGAACGAGGCGCTGGTGGCGGCGCAGCAGCTGCGCGAAGAGACCCGCGCCGGCGCGGCGCGGGAGGCGCAGGTGATCGTGCGCGAAGCGCAGGCCGAAGCGCAGCGCATGCTCGACGCCGCCCGCGCGTCGCAGGGTGAGGTCGAGCGCCAGAGCGCGGACGTACAGCGCCAGTTCCAGGCGTACGTGGCCGGATTTCGCGCGCTGCTCGAGCGTCAGCTCGCCGAGCTCCGGGCGCTGGACGGTCAACGGGACGGATGATCGCGGACGCGGTCCGCGCGGTCCAGGCGCGGACCCAGCTCGTTCCCGAAGTCGCCATCATTCTCGGCACCGGGCTCGGGGGCCTCGCCGAAGAGGTGAGCGTGGAGACGCGGATCCCCTACGGGGACATCCCCGGTTTTCCACTGTCGACGGTGGAGAGCCACGCCGGGTCGCTGCTGGTGGGCACGTTGGCCGGGCGGCGCGTCATGGCGATGCAGGGGCGGTTCCACCGCTACGAGGGGTACACGCTCGCGCAGATCGCTTTCCCGGTGCGCGTGCTGCGGCAGCTCGGCGCGCGGACGCTGATCGTGTCGAACGCGTGCGGCGGGATGCACCCCCTGTGGAGCCCCGGCGACCTGATGCTCATCGCCGATCACATCAACCTGCTGGGCGACAACCCGCTCGTCGGCCCCAACGACGAGCGGCTCGGCCCGCGGTTTCCCGACATGTCCGAGCCGTACGACGCCGGCCTGCGCGCCCTGGCGCGCGCGGTGGCCCTGGACCGCGGCCTCACCCTGCGCGAGGGCGTGTACGTCGCCGTCACGGGCCCGAGTCTCGAGACCCGCGCCGAGTACCGCATGCTCCGGGCGCTCGGCGCCGACGTCGTGGGCATGAGCACGGTGCCGGAAGTCATCGCCGCGGTGCACCTGGGCGTGCGGGTGCTCGGGGTGTCGATCATCACCGACCAGTGCCTGCCCGACGCGCTCCTCCCGGCGACGGTGGAGCAGATCATCGCGGTGGCGCGCGGTGCCGAGCCCAGGCTCGCGGCGCTGGTGCGCGGCGTGCTGGAGCGGCTCAACTGATGGCATACCGGCTGTTCGATCCCAAACTCTCACCGGACGCGCTGGAGAAGCAGCTCCTCGCGGCCTGGAAGCACGAGCGCCTGTTTCAGAAAACGCAGGAGGCGGCCCGGTACGGCCCCCCCTTCGTGTTTTACGAGGGGCCGCCGACGGCCAACGGGCGCCCGGGCATCCATCACGTGTTCGCGCGCACCATCAAGGACCTGGTGTGCCGCTACCACACGATGCTGGGGCAGGGCGTCACGCGCATCGCCGGCTGGGACACACACGGCTTGCCCGTCGAGATCGAGGTCGAGAAAACGCTCGGCATCTCGGGCAAGAAGCAGATCGAGGCGTACGGCGTCGCGAAGTTCAACCAGCTGTGTCGCGAGAACGTCTTCACGTACAAGACGGATTGGGAGTCGCTCTCGGAGCGTGTCGGGTACTGGCTCGACTACGAGCATCCCTACATCACGTACACGCCGGAATACATCGAGACGGTGTGGTGGCTGCTCAAGCGGCTGCACGACAAAGCACTCCTGTACCGGGGCCATAAAGTGCTGCCCTACTGCCCGCGCTGCGGCACGGCATTGTCGTCGCACGAGCTGGCGTTGGGCTACGACGAGGTTCAGACCAATTCGGTGTATGTCACCTTTCCCCTGGCGAGCGAGCCGACCCGCCAGCTGGTGATCTGGACCACGACGCCCTGGACCCTGCTCTCGAACGTCGCGGTGGCGGTGCATCCCGACCTCGAGTACGGCGAGTACGAGGTGGACGGGGTGCGCTACGTGGTCGCGGTCGAGCGCGCGACGCACGTGCACGTGGGCGGCAAGCCGCTGGCGACGGCCCCGCGCGTCGCCGCGTACCCGGGGCGCGAGCTCGTGGGCCAGAAGTACGTGCGCCCGCTCGAGGTGGTCCCGCTGCCCCAGGAGGGGCAACGGGCCATCGTCGTGGCGGGAGGGTTCGTCTCGGCGGAGGAGGGGACGGGGCTCGTGCACATGGCCCCGGCCTTCGGCGCCGACGACTACGCCGCCGCGCAACAGTACGGCCTCGCCGTGGTGAACCCGGTTGCGCCGGACGGCACGTTCCAGGGCACGCGCTGGGACGAGATCAACGGCCGCCTGGTGACCGACAAGGAGACGAACCGTCTCATCATCGAGCGCCTGAAGCGCGACGGTCGCTGGCTCGAGACACTGCCATACACGCACACGTATCCGTTCTGCTGGCGCTGCGACTCGGCGCTCATCTATTACGCGCGCAGCTCCTGGTTCGTGCGCACGACTGCGGTGAAGGCGCGCATGCTCGAAGTCAACGCTCAGGTCGGCTGGCACCCACCCGAAATGGGAAGCGGGCGGTTCGGCGAGTGGCTCGAGAACAATGTCGACTGGGCGCTCTCGCGCGACCGCTACTGGGGCACGCCGCTCAACGTGTGGGAGTGCGATGCGGAGGCCGAGCACCGCGAGGTGATCGGCTCGTTCGCCGAGCTGGCGGAGCGGTGGGGAAAGCGGTTGCCCGCGGACTTCGACCCCCACAAGCCGACGATCGATCAGTACGGCTGGCGCTGCCGCTCGTGCGGGGGCACCATGCGGCGCGTCCCCGAAGTGATCGACGCGTGGTTCGACTCGGGCTCGATGCCGTATGCGCAGTGGCATTACCCGTTCGCACATCAGGCCGATTTCAAGGCGCACTTCCCGGCCGACTTCATCTGCGAGGGGGTGGACCAGACGCGCGGCTGGTTCTACTCGCTGCTCGCCATCGGCGTCGCGGGGTTCGACTCGCCCGTGTACAAGAACGTGATCGTGAACGAGCTGGTGCTCGACGCCCACGGGCAGAAGATGTCGAAGAGCCGCGGCAACGTCGTCAACCCCTGGGAAGTGATCGAAGAGTACGGCGCGGACGCGGTGCGCATTTATCTGCTCGGCCAGAGCCAGGTGTGGCAGAAAAAGCGGTTCGACCGGCGCCAGGTGCCCGACGTCGCGGGCGGGTTCCTGAACACGGTGCGCCACACCTATAATTTTTTCGCGCAGTACGCGGGCGACTGGAAGCCGTCCGACGGTGGCGCGCCCGCGGCCGGCCGCCCGCTCGCCGACCGCTGGGTGCTGGCCCGGCTCGACGAGGTGGTCGCGGCCGCGCGCGCGGCGTGGAACGACTACGACGTGACGAGCGGCGTCCGCGCCATCATGGGGTTCGTGGTGGACGACCTCTCCAACTGGTATGTCCGCACCAACCGGCCGCGCTTCTGGGCCCCGGACCGGGCGGCGGACCCGGCCGCCCTGGCGACACTGCACGAGGTGCTCGTGACGGCGGCCCGGCTGCTCGGCCCCGTGGCGCCGTTCATCGCCGACTGGATGCACCGCTCGCTCACGGGAACCTCGGTGCATCTCGCGCCGTTCCCGGCCGATCAGGGGCGCCGCGAGCCGGAGCTGCTCGAGGCCATGGCGGCCCATCGCCGGCTGGCCTCCCTGGCGCGGGCGGCGCGGGAGACGAGGAAGCTCAACGTCCGTCAGCCCGTCGCCCGGCTCCAGGTCGCGGTCCCCGCTGCGGTCAAGGGCCCGGCCTTTGCCGACCTGTTAGATATCCTGGCCGCGGAAGTCAACGCCAAGGCCGTCGACGTCGCGGGCTCCGACCACGAGCTCGTGCGGCTCAAGGGGAAGGCCGACTTCCGCAGCCTGGGGAAGCGCTATGGCAAGGACACGCCCCGGGCGGCCGCGGTGGTGTCGCAGCTCACGGCGGAACAGCTCACGGCCCTCGAACATGGGGACCCCGTGCGGATGGGGGAGTTCGCCCTGCACCCCGAGGACGTGGTGGTGACGCGCGAAGTGGTGAGCGACTGGGCGGTCCAGGCCGACGGACCGTACGTCGTCGCCGTCGACCCGCGGCTGTCGGAGGACCTGATCCAGGAGGGCCTGGCGCGCGAGCTGGTGCACCGCGTCCAGCGGCTGCGGAAGGAGGCGGGCTATGAGTACACCACCCGCATCGAGCTGAGCGTATCCGGCGCGGCGGACATCGTGGCGGCCGTGTCGGCGTTTCAGAGCTTCGTCGAGGGCGAGACGCTGGCCCGCAAGGTGGTGCTGGGCGCCGTGCTCGACGACGCGGACGTGACACGAGAACTGGACATCGAAGCGCGCCGGGTGACGATTGCGCTGCGGCGCCATGACGGACGAAAGGGCGGTACGCGATAATGCCGACGAAATCCAAAGCCAAGACCACCAAGGGTGGTCTGAGCAAGAAGCAGCTCACCCATCTCGAGAAGCGACTGCTCGAGGAGCGCGCCCGGGTGATGAAGGAGCTCGGCTATTACGGCGAGTCCTTCAACTCGAGCCTGCAGGCGTCGGACGGCGACCTCTCGAGCTACTCGTTCCACATGGCGGACCAGGGCACCGACGCCATGGAGCGCGAGAAAGCGTTCCTGTTCGCCTCGCAGGAGGGCCGCTATCTCTGGCACGTCAACCAGGCCCTGCGGCGGCTGTATCAGACGCCGGAGAAGTTCGGTAAGTGCGAGCAGTGCGGGGAGGACATCCTGTTCGAGCGGCTCGACGCGCTGCCCCATGCGCGGCTCTGCATCAAGTGCAAGGCCAAGGAGGAAGATGGCAAGCGTCGTTGATCGACGTGTGTTCTGGGGAACCGCCGCCGCGGTCGTCGTCGCGGATCTCGCCACCAAACTGCTCGCGGAGACGTGGCTCGCGCCCACGCGGCCCATTTCCCTGGCCGGCGACTACGTGCAGCTGCGGCTCGTGTTCAACCAGTGCGCGGCGTTCGGGCTGTGCCTCGGCGCGTACTCGCGCTGGATCTTCTTCGGGCTCGCCCTCGTCGCCTTGTTCGTGCTGCGGTCCATGGTGCTGGCGGCCCGCCCGGGCGACCGCTTTCGCATCGTCGCGCTCGCGCTGGTGTGCGCCGGCGCGGTGGGCAACGTGATCGATCGCGTCCGCAGCGCGCGGGGGGTCGTGGACTTCGTGGACGTGGGGATCGGGAGCGCGCGCTGGCCGACTTTCAACGTCGCCGACTCCGCCATCACGGTGGGGGCGATCGCGCTCGCGGTGTCGCTCTGGCTCGAGGGCCGGGCGCAGGAGCGGGCGAAGGAGGCCAGGGCGGCCGAGCCCTGATGGCCGCCGTCACCTTCTGCGTCGTCGTTCCCGAGACCGAGCGTCTCGACCGCTTCCTCGCCGATCAGCTCGCGCTGTCCCGTACCGCCGCCGCCCGCCTCATCGCCGACAAGCACGTTACCCGCGACGGGCGGCCCCTGCGAGCCGCCGCCCGGCTGGAGCGTGGGGCCGTGGTGACCGTCGAGCTCCCGCCCGACCAGCCGGCCCCGCCGAGCTACGCGCCCGCCCATAGCGACCTCACGTTCGCCTACGAAGACGAGCACCTCGCGGTACTCGACAAGCCCGCCGGCCTGGTCGTCCATCCCGGCCCCGGTCACTGGGACGACACGCTCGTCAACGTGCTGGTGGGACGGGGCACCGCGCTGGCGCAGGGGGCCACCGAGGGGCGGCCGGGCATCGTCCACCGGCTCGACCGCGACACGTCGGGACTGCTGCTCGTCGCCAAGACCGACGTCGCGCACCGGGGGCTCGCGCGCATGATCGAGCGGCGCGAAGTGCAGCGGGTGTACGCGGCGCTCGCCTGGGGTCACTTCGCGAACAGCCCGGTCGACATCGAGGCGCCGATTACGCGTCATCCGAAGGATCGCAAGCGGATGACGGTGCTCGCGGGCGGACGCCACGCCGTCACGCACCTGCGTGTGATCGCGCGCTTCGCCCACGCCGACCTGGCGCGCCTGACGCTCGGGACCGGGCGCACGCACCAGATCCGCGTGCACCTGGCGCACGTGGGACACCCGGTCGTGGGCGACCGCGAGTACGCGTTCGGCGGCAGCCGCCGGGTCACGCCATCGTCGCGCCAGGACGCCGAGCGCCTCGAAGCGCTCGCGCCGCGCCAGCTGCTGCACGCGGCGTTACTCGCGCTGGTCCACCCGGTGACCGGCGCGCGGCTGGTGCTGCGCTCGGAATGGCCGCGGGACTTGGTGCCGGCGCTCGCCGAAGCGGCCGCCGACGCGACTTTGCTTGCTCAACGCAACCCCTTGCAGTATCTTGGCTTCTTCACTTCGGATGAGTGACGCCGGAGTCGTCCGACTGCTGCTTTTTCGGGTTGGCACCCTCGTCTGTGCGGCCGAGGCGGAGCGGGTCCGTGAGATCCTGCCGCGGCTGGTGCCCACCCGGATCCCCGGGGCGCCGCCCGTCGTGGCGGGCCTGGTCAACGTGCGGGGAACGCTCGTGACGGTCGTCGAGGGATGGCGGGCGCTGCGCCAGCCCGAGCCGCCCGGCGATGCGGTTCCCGGCACTACGGTCGTGCTCGAGGTGGGCCGCGGCAAGAAGGTCCTCGGCTTCACGGTGGACGAGGTGGTGGACCTCCTCTCCGTGGGTGGGGAGGCGCTGGAACGCCGGCAGGCGCTGCCCGGCATCGATCCGACCCTGGTGCGGGCCGTCGGGCGTCGCGCCGGTCAACTCTTCGTGGTCCTCGATACCGACGCGCTGCTAACCCCCATTCTGTCTTCCTAGGGAGGATGTGTGAGCCACACTGTCCTCGTCTGCGACGACGCCATCTTCATGCGGACGATGATCTCGGACATCCTGGCCCAGGCGGGGTTCGAGATCGTGGGAGAAGCGGAAACGGGGTCCCAGGCGGTCGAGAAATACCGCCAGCTCAAGCCCGATCTCGTCACCATGGACATCGTCATGCCGGACATGGGCGGCATCGATGCCGTGCGCGAGATCGTCAAGCAGGACCCCGACGCCAAAATCCTCATGTGCAGCGCGATGGGCCAGCAGGCGCTGGTGGTCGAGGCGATTCAGGCGGGGGCGAAGGATTTCGTGGTCAAGCCGTTCCAGCCGTCGCGCGTCCTCGAAGCCGTGCAGCGGGTCCTCGGCTGACGCCATGGACCTCTCGCAGTACGCCGAGCTGTTCCTGGCCGAGAGCCGGGAGCACCTGAGCGCCTGTAACCAGCTGCTGCTCGATTGGGAGCGCACCCCCGCCAATCCCGCGCCCGTGGGCGGGCTGTTCCGCGCCGTGCACACCGTGAAGGGCATGGCGGCGACCATGGGCTACGGCCGGGTCACCGATATCGCTCACCGTACCGAGAACCTGCTCGACCTGCTGCGCCGCGGCTCGCGTCCCGCGACCGACGAGCTGCTGCAGCTCTTGTTCCGCTCGCGCGACGCGCTCGAGCACGCCGTGGAGCTGTCGGTCGTCGGACGAGAGGACGAGCTCGATGTGGCGGAGGTCGTAGCCGATCTCGAGAGCGCGGCCGCGCTGATCGCGGGCCCCGAGCGAGCGGCGCCGGGCCCCCCCCCGACCACGGCAGTCGAGGCGCCGGCGGCGCCGGGGGGGGGCCGGCTGGTGCAGGTGACGCTGCGCGCCGAGGCACCGCTCAAGGGCGGGCGCGCGCTGCTCGCCCTCAAGCGGGCGCAGGCGCTCGGCGCCGTCCAGGGCGTGACGCCGCCCCAGGCGGGGTTCGAGTCCGACGACTTCGACGGCCGGTTCAGCTTCCGGCTCGACTCGTCCGCCGCCGCGGCGGAAATCGAGCGGGCAGTACGCGCGGCGGGGGACGTGGAGCACGTGTCCGTCGGAGGGGGGGGCGACGAGCGCCGGGCCGCGGCTCCGCGGGGTGGTGCGGCGGCGGCGGCCGGGGCGGAGGCGACACCCGAGAAGAGCCGCCACATCCGCGTGGACCTGCGGCGCCTGGACGAGCTGATGGACCTGATCGGCGAGCTGGTCACGGTGCGCGGCCGTTTGAACGAGCTGGCGGCAGCGCGGCGTGATCCCGCCGTCGACGACGTGGCGATCCAGATCTCGCGCCTCTCGGCGGACCTGCAGGCCGGGATCATCCAGGCGCGCATGACGCCGGTGTGGCAGGTGTTCGACCGCTTCCCGCGCCTGGTGCGCGATCTGGCGCGCGAGCTGGACAAGCAGGTGGCGTTCCGCGTGGAGGGAAAGGAGATCGAGCTCGATCGGGCGATCCTCGACGAGCTGGGCGACCCGCTGCTGCACCTGCTCCGCAACGCGGTGGACCACGGCATCGAGACGCCGGCCGAGCGGCGCCGCGGTGGCAAGCCGCCCGAGGGCGAGATCGTGCTGGCGGCGGTACGTGAGCGGGCCAGCGTGGCGATCAGCGTGAGCGACGACGGCCGTGGCATCGACCGCGCCCGGATCCTGGAGCGCGCGAAACGCGAGGGACTGGTCGATCCGCATGCGGAGGCGTTGTCGGACGATCAGCTGCTGCGGGTGCTGGCGCGCCCCGGGTTCTCGACCGCGGAGGCCGTGACCAGCGTGTCGGGGCGGGGTGTGGGGATCGACGTGGCTGTGACGCGCATCCGCGCGCTGGGCGGCTCGATCGACATACGTACAGAGGCGGGCAAGGGGACGAGCTTCGTGCTGCGGCTGCCGGTGACGCTGGCGATCGTGCGGGCCTTGATCGCGGGACTCGGAGGGGAGCGTTACGCGCTGCCGCTGACGTACGTGGCGGAGACGGTCGAATTCGGGGTGCAGCCGACCACCATTGTGGAAGGGCGCGAGGCGATCGTGCTGCACGACCGGGTGGTGCCGCTGGTGCACCTGCGGCGCATGCTGGGTGTGAGCGGCGATGCCCCGCCGCGCTGCCCGATCATCGTGCTCGAGATGGGCGAGCGCACGAGCGGCATCGTCGTGGACGGGATGCTGGGTCAGCAAGAGATCGTCGTGAAGGGCTTCGACCCGCCGCAGGGGACGCTCCCGGTGTTCAGCGGAGCGACCATCATGGGCGACGGGATCCCGGCGTTGATTCTCGACGCCGGCGGGCTCGTTTAGGCTCATGGGAGGCGGCATGGAGGACGTGCGGGATCTGAAGGCGCTGCAGATCGACGCCCTGCGGGAGGTGGCCAACATCGGGGCGGGGCACGCCGCCACGGCGCTGTCGCAGCTCACGAACCGCCGGATCATGATCAGCGTGCCGCAGATCAACATCGCGCGGCTGGAGGAGGTGCCTGACCTGCTGGGTCACCCCCAGGAGGTCGTCGCCGCCGTGCTGATGCACATGCTGGGGGACCTGACCGGGCGGACCCTGCTCTTGTTCCCCGAATCGGTGGCGCGGCGGTTGTGCGACATGCTGCTGCGCCGTCCGATCGGCACGACGGCGGCGTTCGACGCGCTCGAGCAGTCGTGCCTCAAGGAGGCGGGCAACATTCTCGCGGGCGCCTACATGAACGCGCTGTCGGACTTCATGGGGATGCTGCTCTTGCCCTCGGTGCCGAGCCTCGTGGTGGACCTGTCCGCCGCGGTGCTGACCACCACCTACCTCAACTTCGGACACGAGCGCGACTTCGTGTTCTGCGTCGAGACCGAGTTCGCCATCGACTCGCCCGAGGGGCTGCGGGGCCACTTCCTGCTGCTTCCCGATC
>Ga0209471_1002416_pt1 | contig 10741 bp, 10 predicted proteins | sample GraSoiAngelo_128_FD_185885 | JGI IMG/M metagenome (GOLD analysis project Ga0209471, IMG submission 185885) | Grasslands soil microbial communities from the Angelo Coastal Reserve, California, USA - 14_0927_12_20cm (SPAdes) (version 2) | ecosystem: Environmental > Terrestrial > Soil > Grasslands ... | reverse complement strand
AGCACGAGCATCCTCTATTGCGGATGGGCGGTCATCCTGGTGATCCTGGGTCTGACACGTGGACGCGGCGACCGGCGAAACGAAGCAAAAGCCTCCCCTGCCGTAGCGGCCTGACCCTCAGCCGCGCGAGGGACGGCCTCATTCGCGCGGTGGATTCGCCGCTCGACCAACCTGGCTACCCTGTAGCCAGTGGAGACGCCAACCCGTGGGTGGGGCTGGATTGGGCGGCTGCGGCCGCGCACCTTCGATCGCCTTCTGGTTGCGATTCTCTTTCTGCTGGGGCTGACCAGCTTCATCGACCTGCGGTTCGGCGATCGACCGTTGCCCCTCCCGGTAGGCACCCCGGGCGGCATCGTCACCGTGATCGTGGTCGGTTTTCTCCTCTTGCTGTTGCAAGTCGTTCCGCTGCTCTGGCGACGCCGCTATCCGAGCCTGGTCCTTCTCCTGGTGGCCGTCGCCTTCGGGGCCAAAGTGCTGTTGGGTTTCAACCCGGGCATCGCCGGGCTCGGGCTGCTGGTGGCGATGTACAGCGTCGCCGCCTACGAGGTGGGGGCTCGCCGGCTCGTCTTTCTCGTCGTCGCCGGCCTGGGCTTCGTCGCCGGCTTCGTCGTTTTCGGTGTCACGGGAAACCCCCGGTCCTTCGCGATCACCGTCCCCAGCCTGTTCTTCGTCGCCGCCTGGCTGATCGGCGATTACCTTCGGACGCGGCGCGCCTACGTGGCGCAGCTCGAGGAACGCGCCGCGCGGCTCGAACGTGAGCGCGATCAGGACCGGCGGCTCGCGGCCGACGAGGAGCGAACGCGGATTGCCCGCGAGCTGCACGACGTCGTTGCCCACGATGTCAGCGTGATCGCCATTCAGGCCGGCGCGGCCCGGGCGGTGCAGCTGAGCAAGCCCGAAGCGGCAGCGAAGGCGTTGGGGCTGATCGAAACGACGGCGCGAGAGACCCTCATCGAGCTGAACCGGCTGCTCGGCGTCCTGCGCAGCGCGAATGGCACCACCCCCGATCGGAGCCCCCAACCCGGGATTGGCCAGCTGGCCGGCCTCGTCGAGGAACTGCGCGCGGCCGGCCTCGAGGTCGATGCCCGCGTCGACGGTGAGGCGCAGCCGCTGCCGCCGGCGCTCGATCTCTCCGCCTACCGGATCCTTCAGGAAGCGACGACCAACGTGCTCAAGCACGCCCGCGCACGCCGCGTGGACATCCGAGTCCACTACAGCCCGAACATGCTGGGCCTGGACGTCCGCGATGACGGCGCCGGCGGAGGCGCTGATCCGGCCTCGTCATCGGGACATGGGCTGATCGGGATGCGCGAACGCGTGGCGCTCTTTGGCGGCAAGCTGCACGCGGGGCGCGATCCCGCCGGCGGATTCTCCGTGCACGCCCGCCTGCCCATCGAAACCCCCGCCTGATGGCCATCAAGGTCCTGATCGTCGACGACCAGGCGCTCGTCCGCGCCGGCTTCCGCATGATCCTCGAGGCGCAGCCCGACCTGGAGGTGGTCGGCGAGGCCGGCGACGGATCCGCGGCGATCGACGCCGTCCGCACCCTTCGACCTGACGTCGTCCTCATGGACATCCGAATGCCGGGCGTCGACGGCATCGAGGCGACGCGGCGCCTGACTGAAGCCGGTGCGGCCGGCAAGATCGTGATCCTGACGACCTATGACCTGGACGAATACGTCTTCGACGCTCTCGCGGCCGGCGCGAGTGGTTTTCTCCTCAAGCACGTCCCGCCCGAGGAGCTCGTTCGCGGCGTCCGCGTGGCGGCGAGCGGCGAGGCGCTCCTCGCTCCCTCGATCACGAAGCGGCTGATCGAGGAGTTCGCCAAGCAGCGCGCACCCGTGCGGGCGAGCGGCACCGACCTCAAGACCCTGACCGATCGGGAGCTGGAGGTGCTCAGGCTGCTGGGCCGCGGCCTCTCCAACCCGGAAATCGCCAAGGCGCTGCAGGTCGGCGAGGCGACCGTCAAGACCCACGTCGCCCACGTCCTCGACAAGCTCGAACTGCGCGATCGCGTCCAGGCGGTGATCCTCGCCTACGAGATCGGGCTGATCAAACCCGGCGCCGCCTGACTCACCCGCGGGGTGGAGCTTCCCTCCCCCTCGCAGCGGACCCAAAGATCGGGCGCAGTGGTGACGACTCCCAGCCGTTTCACCCCTACCGTGAACGGCACAGTTCGTTTGTGAAGGAGATGCCAATGGCAAATGGAAACGTCATTACGACCCAGGGCCTGACAAAGCGATACGGCTCATCGATCACGGCCGTCGACGCGCTCGACCTCGAGGTCCATCGCGGCGAGGTCTTTGGATTCCTCGGACCCAACGGGGCCGGAAAGACGACCACGCTGCGCATGCTGCTCGGCCTGATCCGGCCGACGGCAGGCTCGGCCATCGTCGCCGAGCACCGGCCAGGCGACCCGAAAGGCCTTCGGCGGATCGGCTCGCTCGTCGAGTCGCCGGCGTTTTACCCCTATCTTTCCGGTCGCGAGAATCTCAAGATCATGTCGGATTACGCCGGGATTTCACACACCCGCGTCGACGCGGCGCTCGAGGAGGTCGACCTGGCTGACCGGGCGAAGGACCGGTTCGGGACCTACTCGATGGCATGAAGCAGCGCCTCGCCGTCGCGGCGGCGTTGATCAAGGATCCCGAGCTCATGATCCTCGACGAGCCAACCAACGGTCTGGACCCGCAGGGCGTCGTCGAGATGCGCGCGCTGATCCGCCGCTTGGGCAGCGGCAATCGTACCGTCATGCTTTCGAGCCACCTGCTCAACGAGGTCCAGCAGATCAGTGACCGCGTCGCGATCATCCGCAAAGGAAAGCTGGTTGCCCAGGGCACGGTTCACGAGTTGCGCGGCGAGTCGGCGATCGTCGTTCGGGTGACGCCCGTCGACGCGGCCCGCCGACAGCTGGATCGCATGCTGGGTGCGGCGGCCGTGACCGCCGTCGATGGCACGCTGCGGCTCTCGGTGGACCCGAACAAGGCCGCCGACATCAATGAAGCGCTGGTCGGCGCCGGGATCAAAGTCAGCGAGTTGCGCGCGGTCGAACGGACTCTCGAGGAAGTCTTCCTCACGCTCACAGGAGAAGCAGCATGATCAACAGTTTCAAAGCGGAATGGCGCAAATTGCGGCAACGACCAGCAGTGTGGGTGCTCGGCGGCATCATGCTCGCCGCCATCTTCCTTTTCGGCTATGCGTTCAGCTGGCTGCAACTGTCGTTTCCCTCGAAGAACTTCCATAGCGAAGCGGGCCTGACCATCGCCCAGCTGAAGACGGCCCTCTACCCCATCAACTTCATCAAGAACTCGCTGCAGGGCGTCGGCATCGTGGGCAGCATCCTGACGCTGATCATGGGCGCGCTCGTGGTCGGAAGTGAGTTCGGCTGGGGCACCGTCAAGACGGTCTACACACAGCGGCCCGGACGGCTGCAGGCACTCGGCGGGCAAATCGCGGTCGTGACTGTCATCGCCGCTATTCTCACCGTCGGTTTCTATGCGGTCGCGGCGCTCGCCAGCACCGGCATCGCCCTGGCCGATGGCGCGACGATCACCTGGCCAGCCGCAATCGACATCCTCAAGGCGCTGGGAGCGACCTGGCTCATCTTCGAGTCCTGGAGTCTCTTCGGCATGGCGCTCGCCTTCCTCTTCCGCCAGTCGGCGATGGCGATCGGCATCGGTCTCGCGTACGTCCTCGCGATCGAGGGCATCCTGTTCCGGCTGCTCGGCGGCTTCGATGCCGGCTGGCTGACCACGGTCGAGAAGTTCTTCCTCGGACAGAACGCCGGGGCGCTAATCAAGTCCTTCGGCCAGCCGTTTCCGGCCCCCGGAGCTGCTGCACCGATCGTCACGGCGGGCGTCGCGGTGCTGGTGCTGGTCGCCTACTCCCTCGTCTTCGCCGGCGTGACCTCTCTGGTCGTCCGGCGTCGTGACGTTACCTAACTGACCTTTCTTCCCGTCCCGCTCCCTCCCCGGAGCGGGGCGGGCAGGGTGGGGGCATCCCATAATAGGCGCGGAGGCGAGGCAACGATCAAAGAGAACCGCGCGGACCTCGTCATCATCGGCGCCGGCACCGTTGGCGGGTGGGCCTCGTTTTTCGCCAGGACGTCAGGCGCGGAACGGGTCATCGTCATTGATCGGGGACGGGTCGGTGATGGCGCCAGCAGCCGGGCGGCCGGCATGGTCCGCGCGCAAGGCGGGACACCGACCACGGTCGCCCTTGGCCTCTGGAGCATCAATTTCTACCGGCGCCAGGCCCACCTCCTCAGCACGGACTCGGGCTTTCGCGAGCTCGGTTACCTGATCCTCGCCGCAACCGAGGATGAAGAGCGCATCGGACGCGAGCGCGTGGCGATGCAGCGGCAGGCCGGCCTCGACGTCCGCTGGGTCGATCCTGATGAGGCCACCCGACTCGATCCGGCGCTGCGCGCATCCAGCATTCGCGGCGCCAGCTATGCGGCGACGGACGGCTGCATCGATCCCGTGCGCAATGTCCGCGCCTACGCGCTGGCGATGCAGGCCACGGGCGTCGAGCTCCGCGAGCACTGCGCCTTCACCGGAATCGAAATCAGCTCCGGCCAATCGGGGCCGCGGCTAACCGCGGTCCTCACCGAACAGGGCCGCATCGAAACCGAGCGCGCGATCCTGACCGGCGGTCCGCAGCTCCGCGAGGTCGGCGCGGTGATCGGCGTGCCGATCCCAGCCGGCGCGGTTCGCCATCAGGTTGCCGTGACCGAACCACACCCCGCGTTCCAGGCCGATCGCCGTGCGATGGCCTTCGATCTCTCGGGCGGCCTCTACTGGCGCCTCGAAGACGGGGGCCTGCTCTTCGGTATGAGTAACCCCGACGAAACGCCAGGCCCGGCGCGCTCGATCGATTGGGCATACCTCGATGCGATGCGCCGCCGCCTCGCCCATTTCCTGCCGGTGACGGAGGGACTGGAGTTGCGCAAAGTCTGGGCTGCCACCATCGATTACACACCGGACCATCTGCCGATCCTTGGCCCGGCCATCAAAATCGACCAGTCGATCATTAAGGGCATCACCGTTGCCTCCGCGGGCGGCCACGGGATGATGTGGGGTCCTGCTGTCGCTCGCATCGCCGCCGACCTGGCACTCGAAGGCGCGACGACGGTCGTCGACGTCAGCCAGCTCGGGTTGGATCGATTCGATGCGCAAGGGCATAGCCGCCTCGCCACCGACCCCATCGCCCTGCCATTTCCCACGGACGCCGTGCCGCAGACCGCCGGGGGGCAGGCACGCCGCTGACGCGCGACCTGCGCGCGCTCTTTGATCCCAAGACCCTGGCGATCCTGGGAGCCTCGAGCGATCCGACCAAGTGGGGCTACGCCCTGGCACGCAACGCGCTGAGGGGCGCGCATCGCAGGTCCGTGTTCCTGGTCAATCGTCGCGGCGAGCAGATCCTGGGCCAACCGAGCTACCGTTCCCTCGCCGACCTGCCGCAGCCGCCCGAGCTGGTTGCGATCGTGGTTCGCGCCGCGGGCTTCGAAGCGGCGGTCGACGAGTCGCTGCGTGCCGGCGCCCGCGCCATCGTCGCGATCACCGCGGGACTCGGCGAGAAAGATGCCGCTGGATTGGCGCTGCAGCGAGCGATGGCGGATCGCGTGCGCGCGGCCGGCGCGGTGTTGGTCGGTCCCAACTGCCTCGGCATCGCGGACACCGGGACCGATCTGGACCTGACCTGGGATCGCTTCCGCCCCGGGTCGGCCGGCCTGATCTCGCAGAGCGGCAACCTGGGATTGGAGCTGGCTCAGCTCGGCGACGATGCCGGCCTCGGTTTCTCGCGCTTCATCTCCGTGGGAAACCAGGCGGACGTCGACGCCGCCGAATGCCTGCGCGCGCTGATCGACCACCCGCCGACCCGGGCGATCGCGGTTTACGTAGAGGACTTCGTTGACGGCCGGGAATTCGCGTCGATCGCCGAGTCGGCCGCCGCGGCAGGCAAGCCGGTCGTCCTGTTGACGATCGGGGCGACCCCGGCGAGCGCGCGCGTCGCGCAATCCCACACGGGTGCCCTGGTCAGCGAGTCGATCGCGGTCGATGCGGCATGTCGAGCCAGCGGAATGTATCGGGTCGAGACGCCGCAACAGATGATCGACCTCCTCCAGCTGCTGCTGGCGCCACACCAGCCCGCCGGCCGCCGGGTGGCGATCGCCGGCGATGGTGGAGGTCACGTGGCGCTCGCCGCCGACCGCCTTATCGCCCGCGGGCTGCTGGTCGAGCCGTTCAGCGATCGTTTGAGCGCGTCGCTTGCCGGCATCCTGCCGCCCACCGCTACCACCCGCAATCCGGTCGACATCGCTGGCGCCGGCGAAGAAGACGTCTTCAACTTCGAGCGCGTGGTCCGCCTGATGGCGCAATCCGGCGAGGCGGATGCCCTCGTCCTCACCGGGTATTTCGGCGGCTACAGCGAGCAGTCCGAGGACTATCGACGCCTCGAGCTCGAGGTCGCCGGCGCGATGACACGGTCTGCGCATGACGCCGGCCGTTTCCTGATGGTGCACAGCATGTACCCGACGTCGCGCACCTCGCAGCAGCTACGCCAGGACGGCGTGCCGGTCTACGGCGACATCGACGAGGCGGCGCTCGCGCTCGGGCGGCGTGCGGACCGCATCGCAGACCCACCGCTGGGCGTGCCGCCCCTGCCACCCGCGACCCACCCGCCCGCGCCTTTCGCGACCGACTACTTCGGCGCGCGGCAACTCCTGGCCGAGGCCGGGATTCCTTTCGCCGAGGCGCGACCGGCCGAATCGGAGCACGCCGCCCTCGCCGCGGCAACAGCGATTGGCTATCCAGTCGTGCTCAAGGCCCTCGGCGCCACGCACAAGAGCGACACTGGCGGCGTTCGTCTCGGGATCTCCGGTGAGGCGCCACTCAAAGACGCCTTTCGCGAGATGCAGGCCCGATTGCGGCCAGCCAGCTTCTCCGTCGAGAAGGAGGCCACCCTGGCGTCGGGCATCGAACTGCTGATCGGCGTGAAACGCGATCGACGCTTCGGGCCGATTTCGCTGGTCGGCCTGGGCGGCATCTCCGCCGAGCTCATCCACGACCTGGCGGTGGCTCTCGCGCCGATCACGGTCGAGCAAGCCGTTGCGCTGATCCGGTCGTTACGCGGGGCGCAGTTACTGGTGGGCTACCGAGGCCGTCCGCGCCTCGATATCGAGGCGGCCGCCCGCGCACTGAGTGCGCTGTCGCAGCTCGCCGCGGCACGGCCCGAGCTCGCCGAGGTCGAGATCAATCCCCTTCTCGTGCTAGAGCGCGGTGTCCTGACGCTCGACGCGCGCTTGATCCGTCAGTCGACCGATCCAGAGACTCGTTGAATCAGACGACTAGACTGGGCCCGTGCCCCAGACGGATTGGATCCGGTCGCTGCGCGCCGTCCGTCAGTTTTCGGATCGCGAGATTCCGTCCGATGTGCTGCGGGACATCCTCGATACAGGCCGGTGGACCGGTTCCTCCAAGAACACGCAGCCCTGGGACCTGGTCGTCGTGCGTAACCGGGATACGCTGCGGGCGCTGTCGAAATGCGGGGCCTTTGCCGGCCACCTCGCGAGCTCGACGCTCGCGATTGCGCTCGTCATGCACGGCGACGACGCCTGGACCTGCATGGACGAGGGGCGGCTCATGCAGAACCTGATGCTGGCGGCATGGGCCCACGGGGTCGGCACCTGCATCGGCTCGATCTATCCGGCGGACAACGAGCAACGCGCCCGCGACCTGCTCGGCATCCCGAAAAACCGATACGTGCGCACCGTGCTCTCGGTCGGCTACCCGTCGGGGCCGGAAGCCTTGCGCCTGCCGCCGAATGCCCCGGTGCCGCGCGGCCGCCGCCCGCTCGAGGATGTGGTCAGCTGGGACCGACTCGGCAACCGAAATCCCTAGCGACCCTTCCATTTCGGGTCGCGCTTTTCAACGAAGGCGCGAGCGCCCTCGAGCTGGTCCTCACTCGAGTAGAGCCGGTCGATGGTCGGAAACTGCCGCGCCGTGACGCGTGTCAGCGCCTCCTGTTCCGGCAGTGTTGCCGTCTCGCGGGCGACCTCTTTGATCGCGGCGAAGACCAGCGGCGGGCCCTGCGCCAAAACCTGCGCCAGCTTCCTGGCAGTTGCCATCAGCTCGGCGCCCGGAACGATCTCTTTGAGCAGACCCCAACGAAGTGCCTCCGGCGCATCCATCCAGCGACCGGTGAACAGCAGGTCCATGGCGACGTGGTACGGAATGCGGCGTGGCAGCTTGACGGTGGCCGCATCTGCAATGGTGCCGGCGCGTGCCTCGGGAAGCGCGAAGCGCGCGTGTTCGGCTGCGATGATCAGGTCCGCCGATAGGGCCAGCTCGAAGCCGCCACCGACGGCCATCCCGTTGACCGCGGCAATCACGGGCTTATTCAAGTTGGGAAGCTGCTGGAGCCCGCCGAATCCTCCGACGCCGTAATCGCTGTCGGGCGGCATTCCCTCCGCGGCTTCCTTGAGATCCCAGCCGGCGGAGAACAGTTTCTCGCCGGCGCCGGTGATGATCGCGACCCGCAGCTCGGGATCGTCGCGAAAGGCGGCGAAGCACTCCCCCATCGCGCGGCTGGTGGCGGCGTCGATCGCGTTCGCCGGCGGACGATCGAGGACCACCTCGAGCACGGTGCCGCTGCGCGTGACGCGAAGCGGCGACTCGGCCATCGCCCTCACGCTCCCAGCGGCCGCAGCATCTCGCGCGCGATGATGTGCCGCTGAATCTCGCTCGTACCATCCCAGATGCGGTCGACGCGCGCATCGCGCCACATGCGCTCCAGGGGAAGCTCGCTCATCAAACCCATCCCGCCGAAGATCTGGATCGCGCGGTCGGTGACGCGCGCCACCATCTCGGAGGCGAAGAGCTTGGCCTGCGCGATCTCGCGGTCCGCGGGCCAGCCCTGGTCGAGGCGCCACGCGGCGGCCAGCGTAAGGTACTCGGCCGCGTCGATCTCTGTGACCATGTCGGCGAGCTGGAAGGACACGCCCTGGAATTTTCCGATGGGGCTCCCGAATTGGCGGCGCCGGGCTGCGTGGTTGAGCGCCAGCTCAAGAGCGCGGCGTGCCTTACCGACGCTGGTCGCGGCCACGCTCAGTCGGGTCGAACGCAACCAGGTGTTGGCCAGCTCGAACCCGCGACCCTCCTCGCCCAGGATCTGCGATGAGGAAACCCGGCAATCGTCGAAGGTCAGGATGCTATTGGTGTAGCCGCGGTAGGAGACCGACTCATAGCCCGGCTTGACCTCGAAACCCGGCGTTCCCTTGTCGACAAGGAAGCACGTGATGCGCTTCTTGAGCTGGCCGCCGACCTTCTCTTCACCCGTGCTCGCAAAGAGGATCACGAAATCGGCGGCGTCCGCATGGCTGATGAAGTGTTTGGTCCCGTTGATGATCCAGTCAGCGCCGTCCTTGCGAGCGGCGCACCGCATGCTACGAATGTCGGACCCCGCATCCGGTTCCGAGATCGCCAGCGCGTCCGTCTTCTCGCCGCGAACACTCGGTGCCAGATAGCGCGCTCGCTGGTCCGCGCTGCCGGCGCACAAAATGTTCGACGGCCGCCCCCACCACACGTGGAGCGCCCATGTGGTCCGGCCAAGCTCGCGCTCGAGCAGGGCGAACGTCACGTTGTCGAGGCCCCCGCCGCCGAATTCCTCGGGAATGTTCGGCGCGTAGAAGCCGAGCGCTTTCACCTTCCGCTGAATCTCGCGACCGACCTCGAGCGGCACATGACCCGTCCGTTCGACATCGGCCTCCAGCGGGTAGAGCTCTTTTTCGACGAAGCCTCGGACAGTGTTGACCACCATCTGCTGCTCGTCGGTGAGACCGAAGTTCATGCGCCCGTCACGGACATGATGCGGATCAACTGATCATCGCGCCAGCGCTCCAGCTCTTTTACCGACCGGCCATTGGCCTGGGCTTTCGTGCCCCTGACCACGCGTCGTGCCAGCTGGGTCGTCAGCTCAGGCGCGCGCAGCTTCGTCCACGGCAGCTTCAGGGCCGGGCCGAATTGCTCGAGCATGTGCCGCATCCCGCCATCGCCGCCTGCGAGGTGGAAGGCGAGGAACGTCCCCATGAAGGCCCACCGGAGTCCAGGGCCGAAGACGATGGCGGAATCGATCTCTTCCGTGGTGGCGACCCCATCGGCGACCAGGTGGAGCGCTTCACGCCAGAGCGCTTCCTGCAGCCGGTCGGAAATGTAGCCGGCGATCTCATGCTGGACGTGCAGAGGCCGCATTCCCAGCCTGCGGTAGAAGGCACTCGCCTTCTTGACAGCGCCGGGTTTGGTGAGCTCGCCGGCGACGACCTCGACCAGCGGCAGCAGGTACACGGGATTGAAGGGATGACCGATCAACACGCGCTCGGGATGCCGGCAGCGCGCCTGGATCCGGCTCGGCAACAAGCCGGACGAGCTCGAGGCGATGACGACGCCGGCGCGGGCGACGCGATCGATATCAGCGAGCAGCGATCGTTTCAATGCCTCGTCCTCGGGACTGCTCTCCTGCACGAAGTCGGCATCCCGGACTGCACTGTCGAGGTCGCTGGCGAAGGTGAGGCGTCGTCTGGACGCGCCCCTGGCCAGCCCAACGCGGGCGAGCGCGGGCCAGGCGTTGGCGATCGCGGCGCGCAGCCGGGCTTCCGCCCCAGGCGCGGGATCCCAGGCGACGACGTCGAGTCCCCTGGCGAGGCCCCGCGCGGCCCAGCCGCTCCCGATCACGCCCGTCCCAA
>Ga0209471_1002414_pt1 | contig 10750 bp, 6 predicted proteins | sample GraSoiAngelo_128_FD_185885 | JGI IMG/M metagenome (GOLD analysis project Ga0209471, IMG submission 185885) | Grasslands soil microbial communities from the Angelo Coastal Reserve, California, USA - 14_0927_12_20cm (SPAdes) (version 2) | ecosystem: Environmental > Terrestrial > Soil > Grasslands ... | reverse complement strand
GCCGGATCGCCGTACCGCAGGATGCCCCTCACCGGGGCCTGGCCACCCTTCTGAATCGCGCCCAATGATTTCTCTTCCAGGGTCGTCAAGCCGCCGGCGACGTTGCCCGGCGAGGGATTCTCGTGGATCGGCTGCCCATGCCGCCGGAAGTACGCCTTGAAGTCGTTCACCATTGCGACGATCTCCCGGAAGACCGCCTCGTCCACCGCGCGGTTCATCAGCAGCTGCTCGGCCCCGAACATTTCGGGCACTTCGGTGAGCAGGACCGCGCCCCCGAGCCTGGTCAGCCGATCGGCGACGCGTCCGATAAGGGGATTGGCGGTGATGCCGCTCATGCCGTCCGAGCCGCCGCACTTGTGGCCGAGCACCAGGTCCGAGGCCGGGCACGCTGTGCGCGCGTCGGGCTCCATGCGCGCGACCAGCGCGGCGACATGCTCCAAGCCCGCCTCGATCTCGTCGGGGACGTCTTGCGAATTGAAGAACCGCAGCCGCTCGGGGTCGACGTCCCCGGCCAGGTCGAGCAAGCCATCCATCTGGTTACTCTCACAACCCAGGCCGAGCACCAACACGCCGCCGGCATTGGGGTGCCGCATCAACCCGGCCAGGACCCGGCGCGTGTTGCGGAGGTCGTCGCCGAGCTGGCTGCACCCGTAGGGATGCGAGAAGGCATACACGCCGTCGATCCGACCCACAAACTGCTCCGTCCCCATCCCCGCGATCCGCTCGGCGGCGTGGTTCACGCAGCCCACCGTATTGAGGATCCACACCTCGTTGCGCGTCCCGACGCGCCCATTGGCACGGCGGTAGCCTGCGAAGGTGGCTTTTGCCTGGAGATCGTCCGGGGCTCCCGGAGCGACTGCGTATTCTTGTCGCGGAGGGAGCCCCGGACGATCTCCAGGCTCGTAGCGGTACTCCACCGTCCCCTCGAGACACGTCTTCAGGTTGTGGGAGTGCACCCAGGCCCCCCGCGCGATCGGCGCCGTCACCGCGCCGATCGGGAATCCGTATCTCACCACCGGCTCGCCAGGCTCGAGCGCCTTGAGAGCGATCTTGTGGCCCGCGGCAACGTCCTCGCGCAGCACCACGCAGTCGCCATCGATCGTGACGTCACAGCCCGCGGAAAGCGGCCGGACGGCCACCGCGACGTTGTCGGCCGGGTGGATTTTGACGGCCCGCACGGCCTCGCTCACCGCGTGAAGTCCCGGTAGTGCGTCTCGAGCTGCTCTGGTGTCGCGGAGCCGGACAGGATCAGGATGCGGTAGCGGAAGGTCGTGGCTGCCCCGGACGCGAGCTGGAAGTTCAAGGTCTCCTTCCCATTGGTGAACGCCTTCTGGCCGAGCGGGTTGGCCGCGAACAGGCCATAGCCCCGGGCGTGCCAGTATGTCGGGAAGCCGGGGTTTTTCGGGTGGTCCAGAATGGCCAGCGTGACGGGCTCGCCGGCAACGCTACCGGACAACATCGTCCAGCGGCCGCGCGTGCCCCACACGGCGTCGCCCTCGAGCCCTTCGGAGCTCCGGTAGTGACCCGTAACGCCATCGTTATTGAGCACCGGAACCGTGGTCGCGTGGCCGTTCGCGTCGGTGAAGACCTCCGGCGTGGTGGACGGCTGCTCGAGCGCGCGCGCCACCCTCATGCCCACCAGCCCTTCCTTATTATCGACAAACGTCACGCTGCGGTCGAGCGCTGTCAGGGTGGTGATGCGGTCGATGGACCGTAGGCCGTCGGCGGCGCGGAACACGAAGCGCGTGTCCTCACGCAGCAGGGGTGTCCCGCTGTGGTCGACCCACTCCGCGGTGACGTCGAGCGTGCCCACACCCGACCCGCTCTCGGCGTGGCGCACGGCGCGGTGCAGGATCGTGCCCATCTTCGCCGCGCGCTCCGCCGGGATCGCATCCGAGTTGTTCCAGAAGTCGAGCCCGTTCACGTCCCCGTGATCGAACCACAGGCCGACCTGGTGTGGATGGTCCACGCGTTCGCCCGGGCGCGGCTCGAGAGGCCAGCCGCGGGTGACCACCACGCCCGACGCGGCCCGCACCGGGTAGAGGGTCGGCTTCTTGAGCGTCGTCGGATAGATGTAGGCGGTGAACGGTTTGCCGTCGACGAGGACGTCCACACGACGTACGTCTTCGTGCGGTACAACGTCGACGTGGGGACTCGGGGCTCGGGGTTCGGGGCTCGGGAATTCCGATCCCCGAATCCCGAGTCCCACGCCCCCAAGCGCCAGCAGCCAGACCTTGTGCATGTGTCAGCCCATCACGACGTCGCGCTTGGTGTCGTCGAACATGACCTTCCTGCCGCTGTGCATCGCGGCGACCGTCATGCACAGCGCCACCGAGTGGTTGTAGCCCGCTTCGATGTCGGCATTGGGCCGTTTACGCGAGCGCACGCACTCCATCCAGTTGCGCACGTTGGCCGTGGTGGACGGGTCGCCGCCCGTGTTCGCCGCGGTCTCCGTCGGGGCCAGGTCCGCCAGCTTCGCCGTGCCCAGGCGGTTCGGCTTCATTCCCATCTCGGCCGCCGCTTTCTCGTCGAGCCCGCCCGTCGGCGTGATCTCGTTGGTGTCGAGGTTGAGCATTCCGGCGTTCGAGTAATACAGCTCCTTCGTGCCGCCGGCCGAGTTCGTCATGCGCGACGAGTAGACCACCTGGAAGCCTTTCGACGGATCGTCGAGCGGCCCGTACTCGAACACGATCGTGGCGGTGTCCCAGTTCTGGCGGCCGTCCTTCCAGAGATAGACGCCGCCGTTCGCGACCACCGAGCGCGGGTGCGGCAGACCCGTGAACCAGTGGACGGTGTCGATCTGATGCACCATCCATTGGTCGGGGATGCCCGAGGAGTACGGCCAGAACAGGCGGTACTCGAGGTATTTGCGCGGATTCCAGGCTTCATACGGGAGGTACGCGAGAAAGCGCGTCCAGTCGGTGTCCTGCTCCTTGATGGACGCGACGAGGTCCGGCCGGCGCCACCGCCCCGGCTGGTTCACGTTCCATGTCATCTCGGCCATGACGATATCGCCGAACTTCCCGGATCGGATGTAGTCGTTGGCGATCTGGTAGTTCTTGGCGCTGCGCCGCTGCGTGCCGATTTGCACGATGCGGTTCGACTGCTTCACCGCGTCGCGGATCTCGACGGCCTTCTCCATCGCGTGCGCCAGTGGCTTCTCGATGTAGGCATCCTGCCCCGCCCGGACGGCGTCGACACCGTGGTGGGCGTGCAGGAAGTCGGGGGTCGAGATCATCACCGCGTCGGTGACCTTCGCGTCGTACATCTCCTCGTTGTTGTGGAACGGCCGCGGCTTCGCCCCCATCACTTTCTCGATTCCCGCCACCCCTTCGTCGCGCCGCCGGTTCCAGATGTCCGAGACGGCGACGATCTCGAAGTTGTGCTCCTTGCCGACCTTGGCGAACGCGGGGAGGAGGGCCTGGCGGAAGCGATCGGAGAAGCCGACGATCCCGACCCGCACCCGGTCGTTCGCGCCGAGAATCCTTCCGTAGCGCGCCGCCGGCAACGCGGCGACGGTGGCGGCGGCGACCTTCACGAATTCGCGGCGTGGCATCTTGTTCTTCTTGTGCCTGGACATCTCCCCTCCTGCGGTCAAGAACGTGGACGGCGGGCGGCGTCGAGCCCGGCGAGCGCGCCGCGCATGTAGGCGAATGACTGTTTCATCCCCGGCAACGGGTCGTCGACGTCGATCTCGTACTCCAGGTTGACGTAACCTTGATACCCGATGGTCTCGAGCTGCTCGAAGATCGCGGCGATGGGGATCGCCCCCTGGCCGACGATGCACTGACTCGCCTTGGCCGTCAAATCGCGCAGATCCTTGGCATGCATGTCGAGCAGCCGCGGGCCAGCGTCGGCGATCGTCCGTACGACATCGGTGCCGGTGCGGGCGGTGTGCCCGATGTCGATGCACAGCCCCATCCGGCGATCCATGTTGCGCACGTGCTTCAAGGCGTCGTACGGGGAAGGGAACCGCTTGTCCTCGGGGCCGTGGTTGTGGATCGCGACGTTGATGTCGTACCGCCGGGCGAATCGCTCGATGCGGGGCAGCAGCTTCGGATCCGTGTGAATCGCGATCAGCGGCATGCCGGCGGCCTTGGCATAGGCGAAGTATTTCTCCACGCCGGGGTCGGTGTCGTCCTCGAACGTGATCACGCCGCCGCCCACGATCACGAGTCCGGCCGCCTCGATGTCGCGTCGCGCCGCCGCCAGCTGCTCGGGTGACAGCTCGAACGGCAGGTGAACCGACTTGAAGTTGACGTAGGGAGTCCCGAGCGCCTTCACCATCTCGATGGCTTTGTCGCGCGGGTAGTTGCGCAGCGAGTAGCTGGCGACGCCGAGCTGAAGCGAGGTTGGTGGAGGTGCTGGAGGTTGTGGAGGTTGGGGAGGTTGTCCGGTCGCGGTTGCGCTCATCACCGCGCCGGCCATTGCCGCGGCGCTCGTGGTCAGGAACCGGCGACGCGGCACTGCGTGATCGGACATCGCTCAGTATCCGGGGTTCTGCGTGTAGCAGCAGGTTGTGCCGTCCATCTGGGTGCGCGGGATCGGTCGCAGCGCGTGGTACGGCTGAATGTTGGGCCCGCCGTCGGGGTTGTAGGCTTTGACGCGCGACAGCAGGGTGTGCGTCCGCACCAGATCGAACCACCGCTGCATTTCGCCGGCCAGCTCGCGCGCCCGCTCGTTGAGGATCTCGCCGAGCGTGAGCTGGTCGAGGGTAAGCTGCATCTCCGCTTCGTGGCCGGGGATGGCGGCGCGCCGCCGCACGGCGTTGATGTACGGAAGCGCGTCCGTTGCTCGCCCATCCCGCAGCAGCGCCTCGGCCGCGATGAGGTACGTCTCCGCCAGACGCGCGACGAAGAAGTCGCGCGACCCGCGCACGTCGTTGACGCTCAGCCGGAACGGGTCGGCGAACTTGTTCAGCGACGGGAAGATCCGGTTGCTGTACGTCCGCGGCGTGTAGAGGCGATACGGGGGGGGCTTGATCTTCACCCGGACCGTGTCCGAGTCGGTCGCCGAAACGTAGACCGCCGTGTCGCCGAGCTGGAATTTCGGCGCGCCCAACGAATCCTTCGGAATAGTCGCCGCGTTGTTGGAGTACCACGCGCGGGTGAACTGACTCTGGTAGCGTGAGTCCTTGGTGCGATCGAACAGGCCCAAGAAGAACGTGGTGGGTCGGAAGCGCTTGAACGGGCGGCCGTTGGCGATGTCGCGCTGCATACCGGGCAGCACGTCGTACTCCATCAGGAAGAACAGGTGCCCCTGGTTGCCGTTGCCGGTGGTCAGCGGGTCGTTGGTGAACTGGACCGACCAGATGACCTCCGCGTTCTTCTCGTTGTTGAAGTCGAACACGTCGGCGAACCGCGGCAGCAGCGTATACTGGCCCGAGTTGATCACTCGCTGTGCGTAGTCGGCGGCATTGGCGAAGTCGCCCGCCTGCCGTTTCGCGGCTTCGTCGGCGGCGGAATCGGCGTCGCGCAGCCGGCTCAAGTAGACCTTGGCCAACAGGTGTTGCGCCGCGCCCCTGGTGGCGCGGCCGTAGTCCTTGACCACGGCGGGGAGATTCGCTTCGGCGAACTTCAGGTCGTTGATGATCGCCTCGTACACGCTGTCCACCGGCGCGCGCGTAGCCTCGGTGGTCGGGGTCGTGGTCGGGTCGAACTTGAGGGTGAGGGGCCCGTACATCTGCACCAGGTCGAAGTAGTAGAGCGCCCGGAGAAAGCGCACTTCGGCCACGCGCTGCGTCTTGAGGCTCGAATCCATCTGCACCGTCAACGCCTGGGCGATGGCCGTGTTGGCCGTGTTGATCGCCCGATAGAAGTCGGCCCAGGTGTCGCGGATGAAGTCGACGTCGGGGTTCAGTTGCGCCGTATACTCGTTGACGTACTTGTAGCTCCCGTCGGCGCCCTCGGTATAGATGTCGGTCCCGAACTCGGTGAGCGTGAAACCGCGCTCCTGCGCGTAGAAGCTTCGCAACGGCTCGTAGCTGGCGTTGACCAGCGCCTGGAACACGTCGGGCGTGGGGTACGGCTGATTGGCCAGGCCGCTGATCAAGTCTTCGTTCAAGTCCATGCAGGCAGCGAGGCTCAGCAGTGTGGCGCTCAGCAGTGCGATCGTGCGTCTCGACATGCGGGCCTCCCGGCCTCTAGAAACTCAGCGTGACGCCGGTCAACAGCGTCCGGTAGCTCGGCGTGGCGGCGGCCTCCGCGTAGCCCGCGCTCGTCCGGTCGCCCGTGCCCGTCCGCGACTCCGGGTCCAGTCCCCGGAAGCGCGTGAACAAGAACGGATCGAGCGCCGTCACGTAGAACCGCACCGACCTGGCGTGCCACGGCCCGCCATGGACGCCGGGCAGCGTGTAGCCCAGCGTGATGCTGCGGACGCGGATGAACGACCCGTCCTCGTAGCGCCGCGTGTCGCCGAACGGCGGATTCTCCTGATTCGCGGTGGGGCGGGACTCGGTATTCGAGGGGTGGGTCGGCGTCCAGTAGTCCGTGACGAGGTTGTTGTAGCGACCCTGCATCGTGCTCTCGCCGGTCCGGAACTGGTCGTTCGCCATGAAGTCCACCCTCGCCACCGCCATGAGGGAGAGGTCGAATCGTTTCCAGTCGAACCGGCTCGTCATACTCCCCGTCCAGGCGGGGAACGGTGTCCCGAGGATGACGCGGTCGTTCCCGTCGATCTTGCCGTCGCCGTTCACGTCGGCGACGCGGATCTGTCCGGGCTTCGCTTTGTATTGCTTGGCCAAGAGGGAGTCTTGCGCCTGCCAGATTCCCACGAACTGGTTGTCGTAGTACACGTCGATTGGCTGCCCGATGAACCAGCGATTCAGGACGTCGTTCACGCCACCATAGAGGCTCAAGATCCGGTTGTGGTTCGTGGACCAGTTGAGGTCCTGGCTCCAGCGCAGCCCGTGCCAGTCCTCGATCGGCACGACCGACAGGGCCACTTCGAGCCCGGTGTTGCGCGTCGCCCCGATGTTCTGGAGGACGCTGGTATACCCGTTGGTGGGCGGGATCTGCCGCCGCATGATCAGGTCCTTCGTGTCCGCGCGATAGTAGTCCACGGAGCCTGACACGCGGCCGCGCAGCGCGGTGAACTCCAGTCCGACGTCCAGCTGGCCGGTGTTCTCCCACTTGAGGTTCGGGTTCGGCAACGTGCCGGGACGGTATCCGAGCGCCGCGTTGTTGTCGAACGCATACGTCACGCGGGTCAGGGATCCCAGTGTTTGATACGGGTCGATCGCCGTGTTGCCGGTGTGCCCGTAGCTCGCCCGGAGCTTCAGGTCGGAGAAGAGGTCGGTGCGCCGCATGAAGCCTTCCTCACTCAGTCGCCAGGCAAATGCCACCGACGGGAAGACGGCGTATTTGTGCCCGGGGGCGAGGCGCGATGAGCCGTCGACGCGCGTCGTCAACGTGAGGAGATAGCGGTCTTTGAGCGCATAGTTCACACGCGCCATGTACGATTGCAACGCCCATGTCGTCAGGTCGCTGCCCAAGCCGTCGACATGGGCGGCGGACCCGATGTCGTAAAACTGCTGTCGCTCGTAGGGGAGCCCGGTCGAGTGCAAGCTGTCGTCCTCGGTCCGCTGCTGCTGGATGCTGTACAGCAGCGTGAGGTCGACGCGGTGGTCGCTGCCCACGGTGTGGCGAAGCGTCAGGATGTTGTCCAACGTGTATGCCGTGGTGCGGTTGTCCCACAGCCCCGCGTCCGCGCTGCTGCCCTGGTTGACCTGGGTCTGGGCTCCCTGGAACACGCCGCGGCGGTTCGAGCTCACGTTGCCGCCGAAGTTCACTCGCCAGGAGAGTGCGTCCGACAGGCGGTAGTCGGCGAACAAGGTACCGGACACCAGCGTGTTCGACCGGTCGTCTATCCAGTTCTGCACGTCCGACAGCGGGTTCACGCGCTGCCCGTCGGGGGTCGGCTTGAACAGGAGGTTCCCCGCGCTGTCATACGGCACGGCGAGAGGGTTGTTGAGGAGCGCCTCGCTGTAGACGCCGTCGCCTCTGCCCAGGTTCTGCTCGGTCCGGACCAGCGACGCCGAGCTTCCCACCGTGAGGCGGTCGTTCAGCTCGTGGTTGAAATTGAGCCGCAGAGACCGCCGCGTGAAATCTTGACCCTGCAGGATGCCCCGCTGAGTGAGCTGGCCTCCGCTCAATGCGAAGCGCGTCCGCTCGTCGCCGCCCGCGATGCGGATCTCGTTGTTGACCTGCTGGCCTTCCCGCAGCACCAGATCCTGCCAATTGGTGGAGCGCCCCGCCCGGATCGACGCCAGCTCGACCGGCAAGAACAGTTGCGCATCGCCGGAATCGCAGGCCGCGACGCTGATGTCGCAGTGGTAGTTCCCGACCGTCCGGTTCGCGTCGCGCTTGAGCTGCGCGTACTGCTGGCCGTTCATCATCGACACCCGGGATCGCTCCCGCTGCATCCCGACGTAGCTGTCGTACGTGAAGGTCGTCGGTCCCGCGCTGCCCTGGCGCGTGGTGATGATCACGACACCGTTGGCGCCGCGCGATCCGTAGATGGCGGTCGCCGAGGCGTCCTTCAAGACCTGGATCGACTCGATGTCGTTCGGGTTCAGATCGGTGACGCCCGCGGCTGGAATCCCGTCCACCACGTACAGCGGATCGTTGCCGGCCGTGATCGAGCGCGCACCGCGCACGCGGACCCGGACGCCGTCGCCCGGCTTCTGGCCGGTGGTGACGATGTCCACGCCCGCCACCCGTCCCTGGATCGCGCCGACGGTGTTCACGGTGGGCGTGCTTTTCAGATCCGCGGCCGCGACGGACGATATGGAGCCCGTGATGTCCCTGCGGACCTGGGTGCCGTAGCCGACGACGACGACTTCCTGGAGAGCGACCGGCAACGGGCGCAGGTGGACGTTGGCATTCGCAGTCTGGCCGGCCGTCACGACCACGCCCGTGAGCTCGCCGACCTCGTACCCGATCAGCCGGGCCTGCAGCCGGTAGGTGCCTGGGGGGACCTGCGCGATGGTGAACCGACCGTCGGCACCAGCGCTTGCGCCGAGGCCTGTGCCCAGGATGGTGACACGGACCTCCGGAAGTGCGAGGCCGGTCTCCTGTGCGGTCACGACGCCGGCGATGACGCCGGTTTCAGGGGTGACAGACCCCGCCTGCTCGGCCGCCTGCTGGGCCCGCCCCACTCGGAGCGGCAGCAGCACGCAAAGCAGTAAGCAACAGGAAAGGCTCGGAGAAACGGCGGTGCGACGGCGCGTCCGCATCGATCCTCCCGGTCGACGGCGTTCCGGTTTCAGCGTGCGACCGCAAACGTCGTGCCCCTCCCGTGACAGCGATCACGCGGAGGACGTCGGGGCAAGTGATTGTGGGATGGCGTCGCGACGAACACCGCACTCCTCCCGGCGCGTTTCCGCGATGCTCGTCTCCTACGGGTGTCGCGCGGCCGCGACGCGATCGGGCGCCCGCGAACCGATCGCCCTCGAGCCGGGCGCCGGTGCCTGCGACGACTCCCTCTGGACGCCCTTGAAGGACGGGCGCATGTCTTGCAATATCGGCCGTGGGCAGCCGAGACAGATGACGCGCACTGGGCGGGGCGTCCACGAGACCATCGATCGGCGCGAGGCGTTGCGGCGCGCCGCCCTCCTGCTCGGAGGTGCGCTGGCCGCGCCTACCGTGGCGGGCGTACTGGCCGGCTGCCGGGCGTCGCGCGCGCCCGAAGGCGCCTGGGCGCCCCAAGCGCTCACGCGAGACCAGGCGGAGCTGGTGGCCGCCCTGGCCGAGCACATCCTCCCCGAAACCGACACGCCGGGCGCCCGCGCCGCGGGCGTGCACCGCTTCATCGACGCCCTGCTGGCGGAGTCCTATTCGCCGCTCGAGCGCACGCGCTTTCTCGCCGGCCTGGCCGCGGTCGACGCCCGCGCCGTCAGCGCCTCGGGTCGCCCGTTCCTCCAGTGCGCGGCCGGGGACCAGCGAGCGCTGCTCGAGGCGCTCGATCGCGAGGCGCTCGCCGGCAGTGTGGACCCGCCGGATCCGCCGTTCTTCCGCACACTCAAGGAGCTGACGCTCGTCGGCTATTACACGTCCGAGATCGGCGCCACGCGCGAGCTCCACCACGCCCCGGTGCCAGGCCGCTACGACGGGTGCGTCCCTCTCGCGCAGATCGGCCGGACGTGGGCGGTGTGACTCGCGACCAGCCGTACGACGCCATCGTCGTCGGCTCCGGCATCACGGGCGGCTGGGCCGCCAAGGAGCTGTGCGAGAAGGGGCTCAAGACGCTCGTCCTCGAGCGCGGCCGGCACGTGGAGCATGGCAAGGACTACGTGACCGAATGGTTGCAGCCCTGGCAGCTCGCACACCGCGGCCGCGGCGAGGAGCAGGTGTACGAGCGTGACTACCCCATCCAAAGCAAGAACTACGCGTTCGGCGAAGCGACCCGGCACTTTTTCGTGAACGATCGGGAACATCCCTACGTCACGCCCGACGATCAGCCGTTCCGCTGGATCCGCGGCTACCAGCTCGGCGGGCGCAGCCTGATCTGGGGTCGCCTGTGCTGGCGCTGGAGCGACCTCGACTTCGCGGCGAATCTGAGGGACGGCCACGGTGTCGACTGGCCGATTCGCTACAAGGATGTGGCGCCCTGGTACGGTTACGTCGAGCGGTTCGTCGGCGTGAGCGGCGAGCGGCTGGGTCTCGCGCACCTGCCCGACGGCGAGTTCCTGCGGCCCTGGGAATTGAACTGCGCTGAGCACGTGGTGAAGCGAGGGATCGAGCGCGCTTTT
>Ga0209471_1002412_pt1 | contig 10752 bp, 9 predicted proteins | sample GraSoiAngelo_128_FD_185885 | JGI IMG/M metagenome (GOLD analysis project Ga0209471, IMG submission 185885) | Grasslands soil microbial communities from the Angelo Coastal Reserve, California, USA - 14_0927_12_20cm (SPAdes) (version 2) | ecosystem: Environmental > Terrestrial > Soil > Grasslands ... | reverse complement strand
TCGCCGACGCGCGCCCGGGGCACGTGCGCCTCTCCCCTTTCTTCTATAACGTGCAGGACGACCATGTCGCAGCGCTCGAGCAGCTCGCCACGGACGGCGATCACTGAGGACGAACGACTCCTCTCCCAGGTTCCCCGCGAGCGCCGCGCCTTCACGAAGACGGACTCGTGGCGCGTACTCCGGATCATGGGCGAATTCGTCGAGGGGTTCGACACGCTCTCGGACGTCTACAGCGCCGTCACGGTGTTCGGGTCGGCGCGCACCCAGACTGACGATCCCTACTACGAAAAGGCCGTGGAGACCGCGCGGCTGCTCGCCCAGGAGGGCTTCCCGGTCATCACGGGCGGCGGGCCCGGGATCATGGAAGCGGCCAATCGCGGGTGCCAGGAGGGGAACGGCCTGTCGATCGGGTGCAATATCGAGCTGCCGTTCGAGCAGGGGCTAAACTCCTACGTCGAGCGCGCCATCAACTTCCGCTACTTCTTCGTCCGCAAGACGATGTTCGTGAAATACTCCACGGGCTTCATCGTCTTCCCGGGCGGGTACGGCACCATGGACGAGCTGTTCGAGGCGCTGACGCTGATCCAGACCGGCAAGGTGAAGCACTTCCCCGTGATCCTGTTCGGCGGAGCGTACTGGCAGGGGCTCGCGGAGTGGCTGCGGGACCGCGTCGCCGGCGAGGGGAAGATCGCCACCACGGACCTGCAGCTCTTCACCATCACCGACAGCCCGCGGGAGGCGGTGGCGATCGTGCGGCAGGCGCGCGAGCGCCGCACGCAGGCGCTCCCGACGGCGGCTGCCGACGGCGACGTCTAGCGAATTGGGGATGCCACGATGACTCGCAAGGACTTTCTGCGCGGCCAGCGCATCGACCCGAAGCCGATCACCGGCCGGGAGACGATCCCCGAGCTGGTGGACAACGCGTTCCTCGCCTACAACGCGGGCCGCCTGGCGGAGGGATGCCGGCTGTTCGCCGAGCGGATGCTCGAGGACGACGTCACCGTGGGGATGAGCCTGACGGGGGCGATGACGCCCGCCGGGCTCGGGATGTCCACGCTCATCCCCCTCGTCGAGGCGGGGTTCCTCGACTGGATCGTTTCCACCGGAGCCAACCTCTACCACGACGCGCATTTCGGGCTCGGGCTCGCGATGCATCGCGGGACGCCGTTCGCAGACGACGTCGAGCTGCGCGAAGAGGGGGTGGTGCGCATCTACGACATCTTCTTCGACTACGAGGTGCTGCTCTCCACCGATGCCTTCATTCGAGACGTGTCGGCGGGGCCCGAGTTCCAGCGGCCCATGAGCACGGCCGAGTACCACTATCTCCTGGGCGGCTACATCCTCCAGCGGGAGAAGGCGCTGGGGTTGTCGAGGAAGTCCTTGCTCGGCGTGGCCCATCAGTGCGGCGTGCCGGTCTACACGTCGTCGCCCGGCGATTCGTCCATCGGCATGAACGTCGCCGAGCAGGCGCTCACGGGCTCCCAGCTGCGTTTCGATCCCAGCGCCGACGTGAACGAGACCTCGGCGATCGTGTTCGACGCCAAGACGCACGGCGGCAAAAGCGGCGTCCTCATCATCGGGGGCGGCAGCCCCAAGAATTTCGTGTTGCAGACGGAGCCGCAGATCCAGGAGGTCCTGGGGATCAGCGAAAAGGGCCACGACTACTACCTGCAGATCACCGATGCCCGCCCCGACACCGGCGGACTGTCGGGGGCGACACCCGCCGAAGCGGTGAGCTGGGGCAAGGTCGACCCCGACCAGCTCCCGGGGACGGTGGTTTGCTACGTGGATAACACGGTCGGCTTCCCGATCGTCGCCGCGTACGCGCTCGCCAGGCGCAAGAAGCGGCGGCTCAGACGCCTGTACGATCGGCGCGACCAGCTGATGCGCCAGCTCACCGAGGCATACCGCGAGGCGAAAGGCGACCGCGACGCCCGCGCGGAGGCGACGACTGTCGACCGCAGACCCTGAGCTCGCGGCTCCCGCGGCCACGTCCCGGGCGTACGCGGCGTATGCCCTGGGGTTGCTCACGCTCATCAACCTCCTCAACTACATCGACCGCAACGTCGTCTTCGCCCTGTTCGAGCCGATCAAACGGGAGCTCGTCGTCTCCGACCAGCAGCTGGGGTGGCTGGGATCCGCGTACGTCGTCGTGCTGTCGCTGTTCGCCTTGCCGCTCGGCGTGGTGGGAGACCTGAAGTCTCGGCGCGCGGTGATCGCGTTCGGCGTGGGCCTCTGGAGCGCCTGTACCGCGCTGGGTGCGGCGGTGGGCCGTTTCTGGCAGCTGCTGCTGTGCCGGGCGCTGGTGGGTGTGGGGGAAGCCGGTTACGGGCCCGCCGCGCAGGCCTTGATCGCCGAGTTGTTCCGCGGCCGCCGCCGCGCCTTCGCCATCGGGATCTACTCCGTCGGCATGGCGTTCGGCGGCGTGCTCGGCATCTGGCTGGGCGGTGTGCTCGCCGAGCGCCACGGCTGGCGGGCGGCCTTTGTCGTGCTCGGCGTCCCGGGATTCGTGCTGGCGCTGCTCGCGTCGCGCCTGCGGGAGCCGCGGCGTCGTCCACCCGCGACGATCCGCGCCACTGTGGAGGGCTGGTACGACCGCGGTCGCGCCCGGGCGCGACGCGCCCTGAATCTTGGAAAGCCGCTGATCTGGTTTACGCTTGCGGGGGCGGCGCTCTCCGGCGCGCTCGACGTCTTCCACGGGCTTCCGCCCGGGCTCGACACGGCGGCGTTCGCCGCGTGCGTGAGCATCGGCGCCGTGTGGACGGTGGTGCGCCTCGTCCCCATCGCCGTGCGTGGCACCAGCGAGGCGACCGGGGTCGCGGCCACGGCGTTCGGCGATTTCCTCCAGGCTTCCGGCACCGTGCTCCGAACGCCGACGCTGATCTGGATGTTCGTGGGCGGCGCCCTGGTCACGTTTGCCGTGAACGGGCTCATCGCGTGGGCACCGAGCTTCCTCGAGCGCACGCACGGGCTGTCGGTCGCGACCATCGGGCGGCAGTTCGGCGTGTGGGGGCTCGCGGGCGGCGCGTTGGGCGCCTTGTTCGGCGGCAGGACGGGAGACTGGCTGCTGGCACGCTGGAGCGGAGGTCGGGTGGTCGTGTCGGGCGCCGGATTCGTGCTGGGGGGTCCGGTGTGCGCCGCCCTGCTCCTGATCGACGAGCTGCGGCTGTTCGTGCCGCTCCTGTTCGGGACGTTCTTCCTCTACTCGAGGTACAACGGGCCGCTCTCGGCCGTCATTCTCGACGTGGTGCCGGCCGCCGTCCGGGCGTCGGTGCTGGGCGCCTTCGTGCTGTTCTCGCATCTCGCCGGCGACGCCATCGCCCCGCCCCTGATCGGCTACCTCTCCGACCGGTTCGGCCTGCGGGCGGCGATGCTGCTGCTGCCGACGGCGGGGGCCGTGGGGGGGCTCGTCATCCTCATCGCACTCACGACCGTGGGGCGGGATATGGCGAGGGTGAAGGCGTGAACGCGGAACGCGGAACGCGGAGCGCAGAACAGAGCAGCGACCTGGGTCACGCGACTCGGTCTGTCGTGCTGTTCCGCGTTCCGCGTTCCCACTTCCTCGTTTGGGGCGGGGGGGGAGGGCCGGGGCGGTGAAGGTCGCCGTCGTGTTCGACACGCTCCACCCCGACTGGGAGGACGCCGACTACAAGAAGGAAGTCGAAGCGAAGGTCGAGGAGGCGGAGTACGACGTGGCCCGGGCCCTGATGGCCCTGACGCACGACGTGCTCATGGTCGGCGTGGCCGAGCAGCTGGCGCCGGTGCTCGAGCGGCTCGCCGCGTTCCAGCCGAAGCTCGTCTTCAACGGATGCGAATCGTTTCGCGGGCGGGCGCGGCACGAGTACGCCTTGGCCACCGTGCTCGAGATGCACGGCTATCGCTACACCGGCTCGTCGCCGACCGGGCTGCTCGTGGCCCGCAACAAGTCGCTCACCAAGAAGATCCTCGCTCACCATGGCATCCGCGTCCCGGCGTTCGCCGAGTTCCGGCCCGGGGAGAAGCCGGTGCGGCCGTCGGAGCTGCGGTTCCCGCTGATCGTGAAGCCGTTGCTCGAGGACGCGTCGGTGGGGATCTCGCAGGCGTCCGTCGTGGAGGACGACGCGGATCTCGCGGCCCGGGTCAAGTTCATCCACGAGAAGTTTCACCAGGCCGCCATCGTCGAGGAGCTCATCGAGGGACGGGAGCTGTACGTCGGCCTGCTGGGCAATCAGACGCTCCAGCTGCTCCCCGTCGTGGAGCTGACCTTCGGGGAATCCGACGGCGAGCACCGCATCGCCACGTACAAGGCGAAGTGGGACGAGGAATACCGCAAGCGCAAGAAGATCAAGAATGTCTTCGCCAAGGGGCTGTCGGACGAGGTCGGCGCGAAGATCGGGGACATCTGCACCACGGCGTTTCACGCGCTGTGGCTGCAGGACTACGGCCGGGTGGACCTGCGGCTGACCCACGACGACGAATTGTACGTGCTCGAGGTGAATCCCAATCCGTTTCTCGCCGCCGAGAACGAGATGGCGGACGCGGCGGAGAAGGCCGGCATGGGCTACACCGACTTCATCCAGCGGATCGTGGACGAGGCGATGGCACGTGACTCGGCGTAGACGCGAAGTGCCGACACCCGAGCTGCGCTGCCCTACCTGCGCGGCGGAGATCGCGCGCTTCTGGGCGCACTGCTCCAACTGCGGGCGACGGCTCGAATGGCGCGACACCACGAAGCAGACGGGCGCGGAGTGCTACTACTGCGGCTGGGTCGTGTCCGACAGCTTCTCGTATTGCCCCTGGTGCGGGCGCGAGATCGCCGACAGGAACTCGAGCCCCGAGCCCCTCAAGGCGCCCAAGGGATTCCTGTATCACCGCCGCTGCCGCTGGGGCTGCGGCGGCGGCGTGATGTACCCGATGCGGTTCTGCCCCTGGTGCGGCCGCCCGCAGCGGTGGCACTATCGCGAATTCCAGAACGTCTGCCCCCACTGCAGCAAAGGGGTGAACGACTGGATGGAGGTCTGCCCCTGGTGCGGGGAGGACGCCACCGGCCGCGACCTGATCCGCCAGGCGCTGCGCCGGGTTCGCCAGCTGCTCGTGGTCGGGCGCCTCAAGGACTGGAACTACCGCGTCCTGCTGCGGCCCGGTGTCTCGGGGGTGACGCACCGCACCCCCAAGATCATCGAAATCGAGCGCCGCTACGTCACCGGCAAGCGGCGCCGCGACGAGATCTCGTGGAACATGCTCACCGGACTGATTCTCCACGAGCTCGGGCACTCGTTCCTCTACCACAATTGGTCGTTCACCCGGACCGGACGCTTCCGCCGCGCCTTCGGCGAGGTGCGCAAGGCGTATCGGGTGGCCGACTCCAAGTGGGTGGATTTCGAGCGGCGCGGCGTGACGACGACGCTCCCCAACTACGTCACCGCCTACGCGGCGACGCATCCGCAGGAGGATTTTGCCGAAACGTTCCGCTTTTACGTCGCGCGGCGGGGGCGGCTGCGCGAGCTGTTCGCGGAGTTCGGGCGCAAGCGCAAGGGCGTGCCGGTGTTCGAGAAGTTTCTGGTGCTGCACGACTTGATCCGCAGCCTCCGGGGATGGCGATGAATTAGATTACATTGCTCGACCGTACATCTTCTCGAGGAGTCCCATGGCTCTGATGCGCACGTCCAACCCGGCCCTGAACGCCCGCACCTTCGCCGACCTGCGGCGCGATCCGACCGCGCCCGCGATGACGCTCGACGGAACCGTCAACAAGGCGGCGTTTCTTCTCTTTCTCGTGGTCGTACCCGCGGCCTGGGTCTGGAGCCAGGTCCGCACGGCGCTCGACCCATCGGTGGCGGGCCCATGGATCGTGCTCGGCGGAATCGGGGGGTTCGTCGCCGCGATCGTCACCATCTTCAAAAAGGAATGGGCTCCCGTGACGGCGCCCGTGTACGCCGCGCTCGAGGGGCTGGTGCTCGGCGGGCTCTCGGCGCTGCTCGAGACCAAGTACCCCGGCATCGTGATGCAGTCGGTCGGTCTGACGTTCGCGACCCTCGCCGCGATGCTCGTGGCCTACCGCACCGGGCTGATCAAGGCGACCGAGAAGTTCAAGCTCGGCGTGATCGCGGCGACTGGCGCGATCGCCCTGTACTACGTCGTCGGATTGGTCCTGCGGCTGTTCGGAGTCGCCATGCCGTTCGTCCAGGGGAGCAGCACCGCCAGTATCGTGGTGAGCGGCGTGATCGTCGTCGTCGCGGCGCTGAACCTGATCCTCGACTTCGACTTCATCGAAACCGGTGTGGCCGGCGGCGCGCCCAAATACATGGAGTGGTACGGCGCCTTCGGTCTGATGGTCACGCTGATCTGGCTCTACCTGGAGGTGCTGCGCCTCCTGGCCAAGACGCGCGGCCGGCGATAGCCATGCGGTAGGGCGGCGGGATAGGGGCGCAGCATACTGCGCCCCTACCGCGCCTCGATTGTCTCATCCCGCGAAGCAGTAGGCGCAGCCCTTTTCCTGCGAGCGGTTGACGGCGATGACCCCGGACGGCACCACCTGCACGCCGGGGAGCAGGCTTGCGACCCACTCCTTCTTGATCGCCTCGGCCTGCATCCCCATCTGGCTCGCGAACTTCGCGCTGTAGATCGTGAGCGCGATGTTGCACACGCCGATCAGGACACCCTTGGCGAGCAGCTCGTCCGCGCCCATGCCCGGAATCGGCGCGTCGCCCGGTTTGAGCCGGAGCAGTGGATGGCGCACGGCGGGCCCCTTGGTGGCGGGATCGGCGATCTTGAACCCCTCCCCGAGCTTGTACTTCGCCCACATCGCGCTCTCCATCGCGTAGGGAATGCCGGAGTGGCGCAGCACGATCACGACCGAGTTGTCGCCGTCCGTGGTGCCGTACGTCTCGTTGGTCGTGTTGAGGAAGACGCGCGCCCACGCGAACGCGAATCCGTCGTTCGGCTCGGGGACGTCGTAGATCATCTTGTGCTTCCCCGTGATCTTGTTGAGCCAGGCCTCGAACTCGTGGTTGGCGGAGACGGCGCGCGCGGACCGCGATTGTGGGGCGGCGTCCAGCGGGGCGACCCAGCCGCCCAATCCGAGCGCGGCGGCGCCCGCAGCGATGCGCCCCAGGAATCCGCGGCGATGCGTGGTGAGGTTGGCGATCTCCGGCATACAGACCCTCCTATCGGGTGGTGGAACGGTGATGTCGAGCGGCCTCCGTCGGATAAGCGACGTCCGGCGGCGCGTCGCCGTTCGGCCAATCGTGGACCTTGTCGGGAAAATCCGGGCGGCCGTGCAGGTTCACGTACGCGGCCACGTCGAACGCCTGCTGGTCGGTCAACGTGCCCGGCTGGTCGAACGGCATGTTGTCGCTGATGAACGCCGCGGCGGTGCGCACGCGCGCCATCCCCGCGCCGATGTTGTACGAGTGCGCCCCCCACACCGGCGGCGCCACCGCCGTCCCCTCGCCCTCCGCGCCGTGGCACTTGACGCAGCTGGTCGCGTACACGCGGGCGCCGGCCGCCGTGTCGGCGCTGAGGGCGGCCCACTTCGCGAGCCGGTTGGACATGGGCGCCGGGGCGACCGGCACGGCGCGGGACAGGAACCACAGGTAGGCGACGATGTCCCGCATGTCCGCCCCGTCGGTCGCGAGCGGCAGGCCGTTCATGCTGCGACGGAAGCAGTCGTTGATCCGGTATTGGAGCGTCTCGACGGTGGCGCTGCGTGCCCGGTACTGCGGGTAGCGCGCGAACACGCCGACCCAGGAGCCGCTCGACCGGCGGCCCCCGTCCAGGTGACAACTCACGCACCGCAGCTTGTTGCCGACGTGCGCCGGAAGGCTCTCGGCGGTGGCGAGCAGCAGCGCGCGGCCGCGCCGGATGGCCGTGCCGAGCGGACCATCGGGAATGAGGGAGTCGGCGGGACCCTGCAAGGCGGCCGGGCGCGCGTCGGCGCCGGGTGGCCCGACACGGCGGCCGCACGCCATCGCGAGCGCGGCGGCGACCAGGCCCACACCGGGAGGGACGCGCATCAGGCGGGAGATACTATCACGGATTGGGGAGCCCCGCCACTTCTTCCGCGAACGCACGCGATCGCTCGACCTGCGCTCGGTAGTCGGCCACCTCGGCGGCGCGCTGCGTCGCGTCCCAGCCGAGCGCCTCCGCCATCCGGTCCGCCACGGCGCCCGCGGCGGAGACCGCCTGGTCGCGCGTCACGTAGAAGAGATGCAGCCGCCGGATGAGCACGTCGGCGAGCCGGAGTGCCATCTCCCGCTCCACCGCGTGCGTCACCTCCGCCCAGACCTCCGGTCGCCCGGCCACGATCGGCTGCCCGAGGGCGCGGTCCCGCTCCACGAGGTTGAGCACCGCCGCGGCCTCGCTCCCGTAGGCTCCCACCAGGTACCGCGCCGTCGATTCGCGGGCACCCCGCTCCGTCGCCGCCTTCACGAGGCCCTCCAGGTCCGCCGTCTCGCCTCCGGGCAGCGGCAGCCGATCGGTCGGGGGTCGGGCGACACGCGGACGACCGTCCAGCGCGCGCAGCCGGGCGGCGACACGATCGACCACATCGCGCGCCATGAGCCGGTAGGTGGTGAGCTTGCCGCCCGCGATCGTGAGCAATCCGCCCGGGCCTTCGACCACGCGGTGCTCCCGGGAGGCGTCCGACGGCGCGACGTCCCGCCCCCCCGCCCCCGTCGCGCGCAGCAGCGGGCGCAGGCCTGCCCAGGTCGCCATGACGTCCCGCGGCGAGAGGCGTGCCGTGGGGAAGAACCAGTTGGCGGAGCGCAGCAGGTAAATCACGTCCTCTCCCGTGGCGCGCACGTCGTCGGGCGGGGTCTCGTCGTCGGTGTCGGTCGTGCCGATATAGCTGAGATCGCCCCACGGCAGCACGAACATCACCCGCCCGTCGAGCGGGGAGGTGAGCGTCATCGCGCGGAGGTGGCCCATGCGCTGGCGCGGCACGGCGACGTGCGCGCCCTTGGTCAGACGCAGCACCGGCTCCGCCTCCGGATCCTCCAACCGCCGCAGCTCGTCCGCCCAGGGTCCCGTCGCGTTCACCACGACGAGCGCGCGTACGTTGTACTCGTGTCCGCTCAGCACGTCGCGCACCGCGGCGCCGCGAATCCGTGCGTCCGGCTTGAGCAACGCCGTGACCTCCGCATGGTTCGCCACCAGAGCGCCCGCGTGCGCGGCGGCACGCATGGTGGCGAGCGTGAGCCGCGCGTCGTCCGTCTGCGCGTCGAAGTAGAGCGCCGCGCCCTGCAAGTCCTTGTCGCGCAGCCCGGGCTCGAGCCGAAGCGTCGCCTTGCGCCCCAGCCAGCGATGGAGCCCCACGTTGCGAAAGCCGGCGAGCAGGTCGTACAGCCACAGGCCGGCGCGCAGTCGCCACGCCGGTACCCGAGCGCCCCGGTACGATGGCAACACGAACGGCAGCGGGCGGACGAGATGCGGCGCTACGTTGAGCAGAACCCGCCGCTCGCGCGATGCCTCGCGCACCAGGTGGAACTCGTATTGCTCGAGATAACGGAGTCCGCCGTGGATCAAGCGGGACGAATGGGACGACGTACCGCTCGCGAAGTCGCCCTTGTCCACCACCGCCGTGCGAAAGCCGCGCAGCGCCGCGTCGCGCGCGATCCCGGCGCCGGTAATCCCGCCGCCGACGACGAGCACGTCCACCGGCTCGGCCGCCATCGCCGTGAGGGCCTTGGCACGCGTGCGGTGTGAGAATTCCGTTTCGTTCGTCGGCGTTCCTCCGGCTTGGCCCGCGCGCCGGGACGGTGGTAGGTTTCGTTCCGTGAGCGCGGAGAAGAATGTAATGCCCGCTGGAAACGGACGGCGCGTCGCGATCGTGGCCGGCTGCCGGACCCCCTTCTGCCGCTCAGGCACCGCGCTCAAGGACGTGCGGGCCGTGGATCTGGCCCGCTTCGTCGCGCGCGAGTTGCTGGAGCGCACCGACCTGGCCGGTGCCGAGGTGGACGCCGTGATCTTCGGGCAAGTGGTGGCGTCGGCGCTGGTGCCGAACGTGGCCCGCGAAGTGAGCCTCCTCCCCCAGTTTCCCAAGGAGATCCCCGCCTACTCGTTGAACCGTGCCTGCGCCTCCTCCGGTCAGGCCGTCGCCAACGCGCACGACGAAATCGTCTCCGGTCACGCCGACGTCGTGCTGGCGGGCGGGGTCGAGTCGCTCTCCGACATTCCGATCCTCGCCTCCCGTCGCCTGGCGGACATTCTCGTCGAGGCGAGCAAGGCGAAGTCGCTCGCGGCCAGGTTGCGTGCCTTCAGCCGCATTCGGCCGCGTGACCTCGTCCCCGTCTCGCCCGCCATCGCCGAGCCGTCCACCGGCGAATCGATGGGGCAATCGGCCGAGAAAATGGCGAAGGAGAACCGCATCTCGCGCGAGGCACAGGACAGCTGGGCGCTGCGCAGCCACCAGCTCGCCGCCCGCGCAACGGACGATCACCGGCTGACGGCTGAGATTGTCCCCTGGTTCCCGCCGCGCCCGGGGGACCCGGTCGTGACCGCGGACAACGGCATCCGCCGCGACACGTCGCTCGAGCAGATGGCGAAGCTCAAACCGGTCTTCGACCGCCGCTACGGCAGCGTCACCGCGGCGAATTCGTCTCCCCTCACCGACGGGGCAGCGGCGGTGCTGCTCATGAGCGACGCCGCGGCGCGCGCGCTCGGCTACACGCCGTTGGCCTACATCCGATCCTACGCGGTCGCGGCAGTCGATCCCGGATGGCAGCTGCTCCAGGCGCCGATCTTCGCGGTCCCCCAGGCGCTCGACCGTGCCGG
>Ga0209471_1002408_pt1 | contig 10756 bp, 8 predicted proteins | sample GraSoiAngelo_128_FD_185885 | JGI IMG/M metagenome (GOLD analysis project Ga0209471, IMG submission 185885) | Grasslands soil microbial communities from the Angelo Coastal Reserve, California, USA - 14_0927_12_20cm (SPAdes) (version 2) | ecosystem: Environmental > Terrestrial > Soil > Grasslands ... | reverse complement strand
AAGTACGCCTCACCATGGCCGGCATCGGTGGAGCCTTTGGCGCGCGGGAGGACCTGTCGATGCAGGCGCACTCATGTCTGCTCGCGCTTGACACCGGCCGGCCGGTGAAGATCTCTTACTCCCGGCCGGAGTCGTTCGTCGGGCACGTGCATCGGCATCCGGGTCGCCTGACCTATGAGCACGGCGCCAATCGCGACGGCAAGCTGGTCTATGTCCGGGCGCGCATCGTCCTCGACGGCGGCGCGTACGCGTCGAGCTCGACCGCGGTCATCGCCAACGCGACGTGCTTCTCGGTCGGGCCTTATGTGTGTCCCAACGCCACGATCGACGGCATCGTCGCCTACACCAACAACCCGCCGTGCGGCGCGATGCGCGGTTTCGGCTCGGTCCAGAACTGCTACGCACATGAGGCGCAGATGGACAAACTGGCCGCCGCGCTGGGCATGGACCCGGTCGACCTCCGCATTCGCAACGCGATGGAGACGGGCAGCGAGATGATCACCGGCCAGGTGATCGACGGCCCTGTCCCGGTAGCGGAACTCCTTCGACGCGTGAAAGCTTTCCCTCTCCCCTTCAGGGGAGAGGGTCAGGGTGAGGGGCGTGGAAAGAACCTCACTGACATGCCAGGCGGGGTATCCAACACGACCCATGGCGAGGGAGTGAGGCGCGGCGTCGGCTTCGCGGTCGGATTCAAGAACATCGGCTACTCCGAAGGCTTCGACGACCATTCGACCGCCCGCGTCCGGCTTTCGGTCGTCGACGGCCGCCCACGCGTCGAGGTGCACACCGCCGCGGCCGAGGTGGGGCAGGGGATGGTCACGGTGCAGGCGCAGATCGCCGGCACCGAGCTGGGCGTCAGCGACGCCGTCGTCCTGAACGCCGACACGCGTGTCGGTTCCGCCGGCTCCTCGTCCGCCTCGCGCCAGACCTACATCACAGGCGGCGCGGTGAAGGCCGCGTCGGAAGCCGTGCGCAGCCGCGTGCTCGAGCTGGCGCAATCCGAGCTGCATCTGGCAGGCGAGCTGCGCATCCAGGACGACGCGGTCGTCGGCGCCGATGGGAAGCCGATCGTGTCCCTGGCCACCCTGCTGGGCGACGCCGTGATCGAGGAGACGCGTGTCTTTCACCCCCGGCGCACACAGCACCTCGATCCCGAGACCGGCCAGGCCGATGCGCACATGCAGTTCGCGTTCGCCGCGCACAGGGCGGTGGTCGACGTCGACACCGAGCTCGGACTGCTGAAGGTCGTGGAGCTCGCGACCGCGCAGGACGTCGGCAAGGCGATCAACCCGCTCGCCGTGCAGGGCCAGCTGGAGGGTGGAGCCGCGCAGGGTCTCGGCCTGGCGGTGATGGAGGAGATCCAGGTCAAGGACGGCGTGATCCGCAACCCGTCGTTCACTGACTACCTCCTGCCGACCATCCTCGACATGCCGCCGGTGCGGATGGACATCCTCGAGCTGGGCGACCCCAACTCGCCATACGGGCTGAAAGGGGTCGGCGAGCCGCCGACGATCTCGTCCGGCCCGGCCATCGTGGCCGCGATCCGCGCCGCGACCGGACGTCAGATCGACCGCGTCCCGGTTCGACCCCAAGACATCACTCTTTGAGCTTTCTCTTGAAGGCCGGACTGGTCTACACCGGCACACGCGAGATTGAGAACGGCTGGGTGCACGTGCGCCACGGCGAGATAATCGAGGTCGGATCCGGTCCGCCTCCACATGCGGGCGAGGTCGTCGACGAGCCCAATTGCGTCGCGATGCCGGGGCTGGTCAACGCGCACGACCACATGTACCAGTGGGCGACGCGTGGCTACGTCGCCGACGGCACGTTGTTCGAGTGGCTGCGCGCCCTCTACCCGGTGTGGGCACGCATCGACGCACACACGGTCCGCGTCGCAGCGCGCGCGGCGATGGCGCGCCTCCTGCTATCGGGCTGCACGTTGTCGACCGACCACCACTACGTCTTCCCGCACGGGAGGCAAGGCATCTTCGAGGCGCTGGTGGATGCGGCGCGAGAGCTCGGCCTGCGCTTCCATCCGTGCCGCGGCTCGATGTCGCTCGGCGAGTCGAAAGGCGGGCTGCCGCCCGACGGCGTGGTCGAGGACGAGGACGCGATCCTGGCCCACACCGAAGCGATGATCGATCGGTACCACGACTCCAAGGGCGGTTCGATGTGCCGCGTCGTCGTGGCTCCGTGCTCGCCGTTCTCGGTCACCCCGCAGCTGATGCGCGATTCAGCCGACCTGGCGCGCCGGCACCACGTCCGCCTGCACACGCACCTCGCCGAGACGCTTGACGAGGAGCGCTTCTGCCTCGAGAAATTCGGCCGCCGCCCCGTCGAGCTCATGGAGGACCTGGGTTGGGTCGGCGAGGACGTCTGGTACGCGCACGGCATCCATCTCAGCGACGCCGAGGTCGACCGCATCGCCGAGGTCAAGACCGGCATCGCGCACTGCCCCTCGAGCAACATGCGGCTCGGCGCGGGGGCGTGCCGGGTGGAGGACCTGGTGCGCGCCGGGGCGCGGGTGGGGTTGGGAGTCGACGGCGCGGCGAGCAACGAGGACGCCAACCTTGCGATGGAGGCCCATCAAGCCTTGCTGCTCGCGCGCGTGCGGAGCGCGTCACCACGTGCTCTGGACGCACGCACCGCCTGGCGGCTCGCGACGCGGGGCGGAGCCGAGTGTCTTGGCCGCGACGACTGCGGCACGCTGGAGCCGGGCAAGTGCGCCGACATCGCGTGCTTCCGGGTCGACGACCTCGCGCATGCGGGAATCGAGGACCTCGTCGCCGGGCTCGCGCTCGCGCCGCCGGCCCGAGCTCAGACCGTGGTGGTCGACGGCCGGGTCGTGGTTCGAGGAGGCCGGCTCTTGACCGCGGACGAGGACGAGGTCGCCCGCGACATCGCCGCTACGAGCCGGCGTCTGGCCGGATGAGCTCCCCGCGGCTCGGCTCGCCGCCGCGGAGCAAGGTCCTGACCGTCTTGCCCTGAATCCTCTGCCCCTCGTGCGCGCTGAAGCGATTCCGGTAGAGCAAGTCCTCCCGGCGCACAACGTCTTCCTCGCGCAGGTCGACGATCCACAGGTCCGCGTCGAACCCGGGAGCGATATCGCCCTTCTTCGGTAGGCGAAATCGCCTGGCCACGTTCGTGGCCGTCACGGCCGCGATCACGGATGGCTCGAGGTTCGCCTTCGCCAGCAGAAGCTGCCTGGTCGACTGACAGCCCGAGATGCCGCCCCAGATCCGTGCGAAGTCGTTGCCCCCCTTGAGGTCGAGGGTGCTCGGCGAGTGATCGGACACGACCATCTCGACCTCGCCGGCGGCCAGCATCGCCAGGAGGTCGTCGCGATTGCCCCGGCTCCGGAACGGCGGCGCGCACTTGCCGGCGCCGCCAAGCCGCTCCAGGTCCTCGTCGGCGTACAGGAGGTAGTGCGGACATGTCTCGCCGCTGACGTCGATGCCGCGCAGCTGCGCGTCCTGGATCGACGCGATGCCCGGGACCGTGCTGACGTGCACGATGTGGAGGCGGCAGCCTGTCTCGCGCGACAGCATGATCGCCTGGTGAATCGCCGACAGCTCCGCCTCCCATGGTCGCGACGCGATGAAGTCCCGAGCGGTCGGGCCCTTCGGTGCAAGCAGCTCGGCGGGGTCTTCGGCGTGCACCAGGAGGATCGAGTCGAGCTCGGCGATCCGTTCCATTCCCTGACGCAGGGTTTCTGCGTCGCAGGGTGGAAACTCGTCGATCCCGCTCGGGCACATGAACGCCTTGAACCCCACCACGCCACGCTCGACGAGCCCCGCGAGCTCGCCCAGGTTGCCCGGCACCAGGCCGCCCCAAAAACCGAAGTCGACGAGGGATGACCTCTTTGCCGTCTCGAGCTTGAGGTCGAACGCAGCGACCGTCGTCGTCACAGGAAGGTTGTTGAGAGGCATGTCGACGAAAGTCGTGTAGCCCCCGGCGGCGAGGGCCGCCGAGCCGTCGGCGATCGTCTCCCACTCCGTCCGGCCGGGCTCGTTGAAATGGACATGCGAGTCGATGCCGCCGGGAAAGACGTGCAGCCCGGTCGCGTTGATCTCCTCACGGTCCTCAGCGAGGTCCGGCCCGACCTCGGTGATCCGGCCGTTCCGGACCCGGATGTCTGCCGGTTCGACACCGTGGGCGGTGACGACCGTCCCGCCGCGGACGATCACGTGCGCGCCAGGAGATTGAGAAAACGGCCGAGCACGTCGATCGCGACCGACGCGTCCGCCGCCGTCACCGACTCCGCCGGGTTGTGGCTGACGCCGCCCTTGCAGCGCACGAAGAGCATGCAGGCACCGGTGAGCGCAGACATCGCGACCGCGTCGTGCCCGGCGCCGCTGGCCAGCTCGAGCGGCTGCTGTTTCGAATCCTTCACCGCCTGGGTCAGCAGCGATACCATCCGGGGCTCGCACCGCACCGCGGCGTTCTCGCTCAGCGAGCGGATCTCGACCGCCAGCTTGCGGCGCCTGGCGAGCTCACGCGTTCGCGCCAGCAGCGTCTCGCAAACCTCGATCCGCACACGGTCGTCCGGATGGCGGACGTCGAGGCTGAGGGTGGCACGCCCGGGAATCACGTTCGCGACCCCCGGTTCCACGTCGAGCATGCCGACGGTCGCGACCAGGCCGGGCTGGGTCGTCGCCGCGGCCTCGACCGCCAGCACCAGCTCCGCGGCGGCGGTCAGCGCGTCTCTGCGCCGGTCCATCGGCACGGTCCCCGCGTGGCCGGCCTGACCGGTGAGCTCGATGAGCATCCGGCTCTGGCCCGCGATCGCCGAGACGACGCCGACGGGCAGGGCACGCGCCTCGAGCACCGGCCCCTGCTCGATGTGCACCTCGCAGTAACCGAGGAGGTCGCCGCGCATTTTGTCATCGGCGATTCGCGTCGGGTCGCCGCCGAACGCGCGAATCGCTTCGGCCATGGTGACGCCGGCCGAGTCCGTTCGCTCCAGGTCGCGGGCGTCAAAGGTGCCGGCCACCGCGCGGCTGCCGAGGTAGGTGGAGCCGTAGCGAAGTCCTTCCTCGTCGGCGAAGGCCAGGACCTCGATTCCGAACGGCAGCTGTCTCGCGTCATCGTGCAGGCGCTGCACCGCCGCGAGCGCGACCATGACCCCGAGCGGACCGTCGTACTTGCCCGCGTCGCGCACCGAGTCCAGGTGCGAGCCGAGCAGCAGGGTCGCGTCGCCCGTGCCTTCGTACCGGCCGCGCAGGTTGCCGATGTTGTCTCGCGTGACCGTCATCGCTGCCTGGCGCATCCACTCGCGGACGTACTGATGCGCCCGCCGCATCGCGTCCGAGGCGAAGGGCCGCGTGATCCGGCCGGGCTCCTCGGTGCAAGCCGCGAGCACGTCACACCGCTCGATGATCACCCGACCGTCGATCACGGCTGAGCTGTGAACGTGATCTCCTGCGCCCCTTTCCACAGCACGCGCTCGCCAAGCTCCTTCAACCGCTCGTTGCCTTCGAAGATCGTGGCGAAGTGGTTGCCGGCAAGCTGGCCGGCCTTGCTCGCGAACAGCGTCCAGCCGTATGGAAAGAGGATCTCCGTCTCGCTGATGCCACCCGGGTAGAGCAGCAGCTGCCCAGGACCCGGATAGCTCGTGTGGTTTTCGTACCCGAGGCCGAGGTCGAGCCCGCCAAGCGGGATCCACGCGGCTTCGCCGCTCCAGCGGGCCTGGATGAGCTGGGTCTGGAGCGGCAGCATCGACTGAAACGCAGAGCACGTCTTGGGCGCAGCGTCGGTCTCGAGCCGGGCGAGAAAACGCATGTCTGCGACGGTGATCGCGACGTTCATGCGCACATAAAAGTAGCGCCGCTGCCTAGTAGGGGCAGCGGCGCTTGAACGATCTGTGTCAGGCCCGAGAACCGGCCATCCCGGCGGGGCTGGTGGCGCGTCGACCCATCATGTTGAAGGCGTAGTAAAGGACGCCGGCCAGCACGAAGCCGACGATGAACGTGATGTCACCGATCCCCGGATTGCCGTTCGGGATCGGTCCCGTGTAGATGGAGTAGACGTTCGCGAAAAGTCCGACCGACACGACCAGGCCGATGGCCATCGCGGCCACCCCTTGCCAACGCTGGTATTTCGTGTCATAGAACATGCTCTCGTCGCCGTAGTCGCCCTTGCGCAGCCAGTAGTCCACCAGGACCACTGCCAGCCAGGGGGCGATCCAGTAGCTGATCAATATCAGGAAGTATTCGTACTTGCTCCCCGGGCCGACGTTGGCCTGGCCGACGAGACCGATGATGTAACCCAAGGCTCCGGCCACCACGGCAAGAAGGGCACGCCGCTGCCGAAGCGTGAGGCCCATCTCCCGGATTCCGAGGGCGACCAGCGACATGGTGCCGCTGTAGATGTTGATCGCGTTGGCGCATACGGCCCCGACCGCGATGCACAGCAAAGTCAGGTAGTAGAGGAGATCGGGCATCGCCCGCTGCAGCTGCACTGTCGGGATGTCGGTGGGCCCCCACTTGGTGCCGGACACCGTCGCCAGCGCAGCGCCGGCCAGCTCGATCACCACGCACGAGACGAAAACTCCCATCGCGGCCCAGAAGCCGACTAGGTTGCGGTTGACCGTGGGCGGCAGGTAGCGCGTGTAATCGGCCGCGTATGGGTTCCATCCGGCCGCGTAGCCGAACGTTGCGGTGAAAAGCAGCATGAACCCGCCGAACTCGCCGACCACCGGGATCGGCTTGGCGGCGAAACCGACGTTCGCCTTGGTGAAGATGAAGATCGTGGCGAGCGCGAACACGATGCCCAGCAGCGGCAGTGCCCAGCGCTCGAAAACGTGGATGAAGTTGTGGCCGAGGGTCGCGATGGCAACCTGCGCCACCACGATGATGAGGAAAGCGATCGAAAAGTGTAGGTTGAGGTTGATCAGTCCTCCTAGCGCCTGGAGGGCGAACGCGCCGCTGACGCTGTTGACGATGAACCAGCCGATCGTGCCAGTGAACGCGTTCAGGCCGGCCGGCAGGATGTTGCCCAGAAAACCGAACGCGCCCCGGCTTTCCACCATCATCGGAACGCCGAATTTCGGCCCCCATGAGGAAAGTACGAAGTGCGTCGCCGAGCCAAGCGCGCTGCCGACGACGATCGCGAGCGCCGTCTCCCAGAAGCTCAGCCCGAAGACCGCAATGCCAAGGACGCCCACGAAGACGGTCGCGAACTCGAGGTTGGGCGAAAGCCACGTCCAGAACAGGTCGATCGGCTTGCCGTGGCGCTCCTTGAGGGCGATGTACTCGACGCCTCCCGGCTCGACGGTGGCGACCCTCTCCCCGTAGTCGCCCTCCCGAACCGGAACGTGTTTTTCGACTTCCTGCACAGATTGCATTAGGCGCTTCCCCCATCTCAGAAACGGCCCGAAAAAGTACGTCCGAAGTGTAAGCGTCTGCTAGGTTTCCGGAAATGCTCGATTTGCTCCTCCGCGGCGCCCGGCTGCCGGGCGAGATGGAGACGAGAGACATCGGGATCAAGGACGGCCTGATCAGCGAGCTCGAGCCCGAAGCCCGCAATTCGATCGAACTTGGCGGGGCGCTCGTCACCCCGGCGTTGGTCGAGCCGCACATCCACCTCGACGCCGTGCTCACGGTCGGCGAGCCGCGCCACAACGAGTCAGGCTCCCTTTTCGAGGGCATCGCGATCTGGGCGGACCGGGTCAAGCAGCTCACCGTCGAGGACGTGAAACAGCGGGTGCGCACGGTGCTTCGCTGGCAGCTCGCCAACGGCGTCCAGTTCGTGCGCAGCCACGTCGACGTCTGCGATCCGGAGCTTCGAGCCGTGCGCGCGCTCACCGAGCTGCGCAAAGAGATCGGCGACCAGATCACCTTGCAGCTGGTCGCCTTTCCGCAGCAGGGAATCATGTCGTTCGACGGCGGCGAGGACCTGATGCGAAAGGCGATCGACCTCGGCGTCGACGTCGTCGGCGCCATCCCGCATTTCGAGCTCACGCGTGAGTACGGCGAGATGTCGATCAAGTTCGCATTCGCGCTCGCTGCCAACAAAGGCCTGCGCGTCGACGTCCACTGCGACGAGACTGACGACGACCAGTCCCGTTTCGTCGAGGTGATGGCGGCGGAGACGATCCGGTTGGGCATGCAAGGTCGGGTGACCGCCAGCCACACCACCGCCATGCACTCGTACAACAACGCGTACGCGTACAAGCTGATCAACAACCTGAAGCGCGCGCAGATGCACATGGTCACCAACCCGCTCGACAACTCCACGTTGCAGGGCCGCTTCGACAGCTATCCCATCCGGCGCGGCCACACCCGGGTCAAAGAGCTGCTCGCCGCGGGGATCAACGTGTGCATCGGGCATGACTCCGTGATGGACCCCTGGTACCCGCTCGGCTACGGCGACCCCCTACAGTCGGCGTTCGTGCTCGCGCACTACGGCCAGATGTCAGGTCACGGCGAGCTGCGCACGCTGATGGACATGATCACGTGGAACCCCGCGAGCGCCCTCGGCCTCGAGAAGTACGGATTGCTGCCGGGCTGCCGCGCCGACCTTTGCGCGTTCGCCGCCCCGAGCGAGATGGACGCCATCCGGCTGATCGCCCCACGCAAGCTTGTTCTGCGCGGTGGCAAGATCGTCGCCCGCACCGAGCCCGAGCGAACGACGGTGATCTGGGACGACCGCGAGGAGCTGGTCGACTTCCTGAAGCCGGCACCGAAGCCGAGTGTCGTCTAGCTGAGGGCGTAGATCCCGGGCAGCTCGCGGTAGAGGCCGGCGTAGTCGAGACCGTAGCCGATCACGAAACGGTCGGGGATGACGAAGCCTGTGAAGTCGATCTGCACCCGGATCTCCCGCCGGGCCGGCCGGTCGAGGAGGGCGGCCACTCGCAGCGACGCGGGCTTCATCCGGCGGAAGCGCTTGAGGATCGTGTCGATCGTCCTTCCGGAGTCCACGATGTCCTCCACCAGCAGCACGTGCCGCCCGGCCAGCGAGCCTTCCACCATGTGCGCGATCTTGACGCGGCCGGTGGTCTTCGTTCCTGCCCCGTAGCTGGCGGCGCGCACGAACTCCAGCTCGGCGGGGATGGAGAGGCTGCGCAGCAGGTCGGCGGCGAAAACGGTCGCGCCCTTGAGGATCGCGACGATTACGAGCGGCGTCTCGATCTCGCCGTAGACCTCCGATATCTCGCGACCGAGCTGACGAACGCGTTTGGAGATGCGTTCGGAAGAGATCATCGCCCTCCCCGGGGCGCGCCCCGATCCGCGGGCCCTGGGTGCCGGAGGCCTGGAGGTCACGCTCTCTGGCATTCAGGTGAGAGTCTAGTGTTGGCTGCGTGCGGAAGGTCTATCGCGGGCGCGACGTCGAGGTGAGCTTCGACCTGGACATCTGCATCCACGTCGGCGAGTGCCTGCGCGGTGATCCGAATGTTTTCAAGCTCCGACGGCGGCCGTGGGCGCTGCCCGACGAGGGTTCACCCGACGTTGTGGCCGAGGTCGTGGAACGCTGCCCTAGCGGCGCGCTGCTCTACACGCGGTTGGACGGGGGCCGGCAGGAGGAGCCCCGCGCCACGACCACTGTGACGCCGATGCTTAATGGCCCCCTGATCGTCGCCGGGGTGATCGAGGTCCGGCGCGAGGATGGGACGGTCGAGACGCTGCCGCGGGCCACGCTGTGCAGGTGCGGGCAGTCCGAGCACAAGCCGTTCTGCGACAACCAGCACATCGCGATCGGTTTCAAGGCGCCTGGCGTGCCGTTCAAGATCCACCTGAGCCCGGTCCGGCCGCGGGTGGATGCGCCGATGTCGAAAGCCGAGGATCCGCGCGGGGTGACCTAGCGTGTTGGACGAGGCTGTGAGGGGAGTGGGGGTTTGGCTGGGAGGCGCCTGGATGCCCCGATGGCCAAGAGCGAGGACCCACGCGGGGTTTAACTGACGCGCGTTGGAAGCGGCGGTGAAGGGGGAGTGGGGGTTTGGCTGGGAGGCGCTTTTGAATAGAATTAGTTCCTGTTAAGGCTTGATTTTCGTACTTATGTTTGATATGATTCCCGTATGTCAGATGCGCTCGACAAGCTCGAGGCTGCGATTCGCGAGTTTCGCGGTTCAGCTGACTTTGACTTTGTAGATCCCAAGCGCTTTGCCGCCGTTGTCGACGGCCTGCAAGGCGACCTTTGCAACCTGGTTTATCGGGCCAAGCAGCGCGGTGAGCACCTGCTCGCCGGCCAGACCCCTTGTGGCTGGACGGCTCAGACCTGTGGGCTGACACCCAACGCCGCCTCCGACCGGCTCTGCGTCGGCAAGCAGCTGGAGGCGATGCCTCGGGTGGCCGAGGCCTTGAGCACAGGTGAGATCGGCTACCAGGCGACCTCGGTCATCTGCCACTTCCGCGAAAACCTCCGTGAAGACCTGCGCGAGCTCTGTTACGAAGAGCAGTGGATCGGCCACGCCAAGGAGTACACGGTCAAGAACCTGCACTGGCTGGCCGAGCACGTCCGCTACATGCTCGACCCGGACAGCTTCGATCACGGGATCGAAGAGGACTACGAGAAGCGCTTCCTCAGCATCAGCGAGTCGAGCGGCATGTTCCATATCTCGGGCGTGCTCGACCGGGAAGGCGGCTCGGCCTTGAAGACGGCGATCGAGTCGCTGTCGAAGCGAATCGGCACCGGCGACGAACGGACACCCAAGCAGCGGCGAGCGGACGCCCTGGTCGAAGTCGCTCACCACGCCATGAACCAGGGCACGCTGCCCCAGCGCAATGGCGTGCGACCGCACGTCACCGTTCACACCACG
>Ga0209471_1002407_pt1 | contig 10757 bp, 10 predicted proteins | sample GraSoiAngelo_128_FD_185885 | JGI IMG/M metagenome (GOLD analysis project Ga0209471, IMG submission 185885) | Grasslands soil microbial communities from the Angelo Coastal Reserve, California, USA - 14_0927_12_20cm (SPAdes) (version 2) | ecosystem: Environmental > Terrestrial > Soil > Grasslands ... | reverse complement strand
TCGACTGGGACCGCGGGTATTAGACGACCAGTCACATATCGTCATTCCGGGGCGCGGCGCAGCCGCGAGCCCGGAATCCATATTCCAGAGGCCGGTGTTCATGGATTCCGGCCTCGCCTTCGGCGATCCCGGAATGACATGCTCGTGAACAGGAGAAATGTATGCATCCGCAGGCTGCCGCGTTGAAAGAGCTTCTCGACAAGCCCGAATTGCAGGTGATGCCCGGTTGCGGCGACGCGATGGGCGCCCGGCTGATCGAGGAGGCCGGGTTCCGCATCGGCTTTATCTCCGGCTCGAGCATCGCGGCGATGCGCCTGGCGATGCCCGACATGGACCTCCTGACCTTTCCGGAGATGGCCGATGCGGTCGAGACCTGCATCGCCGCCGCGCCGAACGTGCTGTGGCTCGCCGATGGCGACACCGGCTACGGCAACGCGCTCGCCGTGCAGAAGACGATCCGCGCCTATGCAAGGCGCGGCGCCGCGGCCGTGCTGATCGAAGACAAGGCGTGGCCGCGCCCGCTCGGGCATCAGGGGGCGAAGCTCGTCATTGAGCGCGACGCCGCGATCCTGCGCTGCCGCGCCGCCGTCGAGGCGTGCCGCGAGGAAGGCATCCTGCTGCTCGCTCGCACCGATGCGCGCGTCTCACGCGGCTTCGAGGAAGCCCTGGGGCGGCTCAAGGAATTTGTCGCGGCCGGTGCCGACATCCTGTTTCTCGACTCGCCGCAATCGGAGGCCGAGATGCGCGAGAGCGTGGCGGCCTGTAACGGCAAGCCGGCGCTCGCCGTCACCTCGCCTGCCGGCAAGCATTTCATGCCCGACAATGCCGGGTTGCAGCGGCTCGGCATCCGCCTCGTCGTCTATCCGCAGGAGATCCTTGCCGCCACGGTTCATGCGGTCCGCGCGGCGCTCAGCGGGCTGAAGGGCGGGCCGAAACCGCCGATGGCGAGCCCGGCGGAACTGGCAACCGCGATCCGCGCCGCCGACTATCTCGCCTGGGATGCGCGCTGGCCGGATCCGAGCTAGGGCGATCCGCTTCCTCTTGATCTTACGCGGCCGCGGCCTTCGCCACGATCGGCAGCGTCGCGGCCGAGGTTCCGCCGCTCCGGCCCGCCGCGAGCCGCACCGTCACGGTCGTGCCGCGGCCCTTTTCGCTGCGGATCTCCAGCGTGCCGCCATTCAATTCGACAAGCGAGCGTGCCAGCGGCAGGCCGAGGCCGGTGCCCTCATGGCGCCGGTCGAGCCCGCTGTCGAGTTGGCCGAACGGCTGCAACGCGATGCTGATCTCCTCGGGCGTCATGCCGATGCCGGTGTCGCGCACATCGAACGCGATGCCGCCATCCTCGGCGCGGCGCACGGCTAGCACGACCGATCCTCCTGACCCAGTGAATTTGATCGAATTGGTCAACAGGTTCAGCAGCACCTGTTTCAGGCGGCGCTCATCGGCAATAACCGGCGGCAGCGCCGGCTCGCATTCGATGACGAGGCGCAATCCGGCCGCCTGCGCCGCCTCGCTGACGAACTCGGCACAGAGATTGGCGAGCTGGTAAGGGTCGGTCTCACCGGCGTCGACGACGAACTTGCCAGCGTCGATCTTTGCGAGATCGAGCAGGTCGTTCACGATATCGAGCAGGTGCTGGCCGCTCTGGTTGATGATGCGGGCGTATTCGAGCTGATGCGCGTGATCCAGCCGATGCGCCGGCAATTCGCCGGTCAGCCCGAGCGCCAGCATATCGGAGAAGCCGATGATCGCATTCAAGGGCGTGCGCAGCTCGTGACTCATATTCGCGAGGAATTGCGACTTCGCGACATTGGCCGCCTCTGCCGCGATCTTGGCGTCGCGCAGGCGGCGCTCGGCCAGAACTTGCGCTGTGACGTCGCGCGCCGTTCCGCGATAGCCGACGAACGTGTCGCTGTCGTCGAACACCGGAATGCCGCTGATCGACACGATCTGCTCGCGGTCTCCCATAAATTTCCGCGTGTACACAAAATCGCGGAACGGAGTGCGCCGCTCGAGCATTGCGCGATGCTTTTCCCATTTTTCGGGATCGCGGTCGGTTTCGGCGATCATCTCGAAACGGGTATGGCCGATCGTGTGGTCGGGGTTCTGCCCGAAGCGGCGGATGCTCTCAGACACGTAGGTGAAACGGTTCTGGGGGTCGGTTTCCCACAGCCAGTCCGAGGTGATCGTCGCGAAATCGCGGAACCGCGCCTCGCTTTTGCGAAGCGCCTGCGCCACTTGGCCAAGCTCGGCCGCCTGCCGCTCCAGCCGGCGCGAACGTGACGCCAACACCGCGAACAGGATCGCAATGCCAATCGAGGCGCACAGCGCCGCCATCGCGATCAGGACGGATTCGCGGCGCCACGCGCTGAAGGCGGTGCTTTCGGTGACGCCGACCGTGACGACGAGCGGGTATTCGCCCAACGGTCGCGCCGAGGTGATCATTGGTATGCCGCCGATAAAGCCGGGCGTGCGATAGGTGCCGCCGCCTCTGGCGATCGTTTCAAACCAGGGTGACTGCCCGGGCATCTTCGTGCCGATCATTTCTTCGAGGTGCGGGTGCCGGGTCAGCAGCGTCCCGTCGCGGCGGAACAGCGCGATCGCATCGCCGTCGCTCGTTGAAATGGCCCGGTAGAAATCCTCGAAGTACTGCGCATCGACGAGGGCTAAAACGATCCCGGCAAAGGTGCCGTCCGGGCCATTGACGCGACGCCCGAGAAAAAAGGTCGAGCGGCCCGACAGGAGCTCTCGCCCCGGGACGCTGATGAACAGCCCATGGTCGTCATGCTCGCGAAAATGCATGTAGTAGTCGCGGTCGGACAGTTGGACTGCTGGGATTGGCCACAAGCGCGAGCCGTTCACAAGCCATCCATCTGAACTGACGAGGCCGATCCCCCGCGCCTGCGGCAGGTTCTTGAGTCGGTCGAACAGGAAAACGTGTATCGCCTCGGTCCCCATCATCCGGCGGAACTCGTCGGCGTTGCTGATCCCGGCGGCCAATACCTTGGCTTGCACTTCCTGCAGAACGAGATCGATGACCTGGATCGAGCGCGCGGTCTGCTCGCCGAGCACGAGGCTGAGCTTGTCGGTCTCGTCGGTCGTGTGCGCCAGCGTGTCGGCGTAGCGATCCCAAATCGCGAGCGCCGCGCTGGCGAGCGTGATGCCGATAAGCAGAAACCCGGTCAGGGAGAGGCGGCGGCTGGTACGCGAGAGCCGTTTCGGCACACCCAGCAATGACGACTCCGTTTGAAATGCCCGCACTTCTGCCGGCATTCCGGCAATCTGTGCTGAATTCGACTTAATCCCCACCGGGTAAAGATTTGGTCAATTCCGCTCGATAGGCGGCCTAAAGAGCGCCTCCCCGGTGCTCGACGGTTGCCGCCGCCGCCGGATCCCGATTTTCAGCCGGCCGGGTGAGCGCTTGGCCTTTGAAAGCGCCGCGAGCTGAGAGGCGCGCTCAGCGCGCCGAGCGGAACGGCCGCAGCATCATCGTCGTCAGCGGCTGCCGGCGGCGGCGTTTGGTCTTGGCCCGGCCCGGCAGGCGGGGAACGCGCTTTGTTACCAACCGGGCGCCCTCGGCCGCCATGACGAGCTTTATGGTGCGGCTGTGGAACGCCTCCATGCCGGGGCGGTGCGCGATCGAGACAACCGTCGTCCCGGCAAGCTCCTTGTCGAACAGGGTCATCATCGATTGCTGGGTCTCCTCGTCGAGCGCCGAGGTTGCCTCGTCCATGAACACCCAGTCGGGCTTGTGCAGCAGGAGCCGGCAGAAGCCGAGGCGCTGCTGCTCGCCGACGCTCAGCACCCGGTCCCAGCGTTCCCGCTCGTCGAGCCGGTCGAGGAGATGCTCGAGATGGCAGCGCCGCAGCGCCTTCTTGAGCGCCTCGGTCGGGAAGCGGCGCCGCGATGCCGGATAAGTCAGTGCCCCGCGCAGCGGGCCGAGTGGCAAATACGGCCGCTGCGGCATGAACATCATGCAGCGACGCTCGGGGACGATGATCCGCCCGGCGCCCCACGGCCATAACCCGGCGATGGCGCGAAACAGCGTGCTCTTGCCGCTGCCCGAGGGGCCCGTCAGCAGCACGCGCTCGCCCTTGGCGATCTTCGTGTTGGCGTCCTCAATAACGATGTTGCCCTCGGCCGTCGTGATCTGGAGGTTTTCGAAATCGAGCTGCTCTTCGCACTCCTCCGCAGCGCAGTCGGTCAGTACGATCGTCGTCACCTCGCCCGATTCATGCGTCGCCTCGCCGCTCGAATTGAGCGCGTCCTCGAATTCCAGCAGCCGCTCGACATGCGAGCGCCACTCGGCGATCCGCGGATAATTGTCGACAAAATAGTTGAGCGAGTTCTGCACCTGCCCAAAGGCGGCGGTGATCTGCATCAAGACGCCCAGCGTGATCGCGCCGGCGAAGAAGCGCGGGCTCGCGACCAGCGTCGGGTAGACGATGCCGACCGTCGCGTAAAAGCTGGTCAGCCACATCAGCCGCCGCTGCGACCGCATGAGCCCGATGGTCGAGCTCATGACATCGCCGAAATAGCGGGCGAGCGTTCGGTTCTCGTCGCGCTCGCCGCGAATCATCGCGACGGCCTCGCTGTTCTCGCGCAGCCGCACGAGCGAGAAGCGGTAATCGGCCTCGGTCGCGTTCTGCCGCATATTGGCGGTGACGATCGGCTTGCCGACAAAAAAGGTCAGCGCCGAGCCTACCCCCGCATAGAGAAGCGCCGCGAACACCATGTAGCCCGGGATCTCGAAATTCTGCCCCATCAGCGTGACGTCGAGCGCGCCCGAGACCGTCCACAGAATGCCGATGAAGGAGGCGAGGGTAACCGCCTTTTCGAAAAAGCCGAGCGAGAACTCGACCGCCTTCTCGGTCGCGTGCTTGACGTTCTCCGAGATGCGCTGGTCCGGGTTGTCGATGCCGCTGCCGATAAAGGTGAGCTGATAATGCAGCCCGTCAGCGAGCCACTGCTCGACGAGCTTCGCATTCAGCCACTTCCGCCAGCGCAGCTGCAGCAGCTGCTTGACATAGGTCTGGTAGACTGCGACCCCCATCGTCGCCGCGCAAAGCAGCGTAAAGAGGCCCATCTGATAGAGAAAGGCGTCCCAGTCGCGCCCCTCGAGCGCGTTGAAGAAATCGCGGTTCCAGATGTTGAGGCGAACGGCGAAAGCGATCTGCAATAGCGTCAGGCCGATGACGCCGGCCGTCAGCAGCCACGCCGCCCAGCGCTCTTCCGAGGTGAAATAGGGCGCCGCTAGCGCAACGAAGCGGCGCAGAAAGGCGGCGGATGTCTCGGGCGCGTCCGGGCTCGCGCCGTCGCGGTTGGCGGCGCCGCCACTATTCATCGCCCGCGCCCGGTTCGGGCACGGTATATCGCGCCGAACCGGAGTAGGCGGGGAGATCCGTCGGGTGAAACCGGCTCGCCATCTGCGTGCCCGCCTGCTCGGCCGGCATCGACAGCGAACAGGCCAGAACAAACGCCGCCGCCAGTAAGGCGTAGGCGCCCGACCGGAAAACCTGGCGCCCTATGTCGTTCATCGCGAGAAGTCCCTACTCGTGCACGCGGAAACCGCACGAGATGAACACCGGGCAATGCGGATTGTTACCTTAGGTTAACCCTGTTTCCTGACGCGGCGAGATTGAGGTTCCCGGCGAAGGCCGGGACCGTCGATGTCGCTTCACGGACGCTGAGGATGGAATCCCGGCCTTTCGCCGGGATTCCTATCGCCTTCGCTTAATCCGCCGCCGCGCTGGCCGGCTGCTCCGGCAGCATGCCGAGTGCCCGCTTATAGACGTCGAGCAGGGTTTCCTGCTCGTCCAAATCGTCCTTGTCCATGCGCCGGATGCGGATCAGCTGGCGCATGATCTTGGTGTCGAAGCCATTGCCCTTGGCCTCGGCAAAGACCTCCTTGATGTCGCCGCTCAGCGCGCGCTTTTCCTCTTCCAGCCGCTCGATCCGCTCGATGAACGAGCGCAAGCGCTCGCCGGCAATCCCCCCGATGTCGGGCATCCAATCCCCCCGTTGAAAAAAACGAAAAATCAGAACCGGCGCCGCGCCTTGAGCGCCGCTCCGTTCAATGCTTCGGCTGCGCCGCGGCGAAAGTGGCCTTCTGCTCGGCGCTCGCTTCCTTCTGGTGCTTCTTGCGCCATTCGTCATAGGGCATGCCGTAGACGATCTCGCGCGCTTCGGGATCGCTGAGCGCGACGCCCTTCTCCTCGGCCGCGGCGCGGTACCATTTCGACAGGCAGTTGCGGCAGAAGCCGGCGAGGTTCATCAGATCGATGTTCTGCACATCGGTGCGCTCGCGCAGATGCGCGACCAGCGCGCGGAACGTCGCCGCTTCGAGCTCGGTGCGGGTCTTGTCTTCCATCTTCCCACCTCCTCTTGTGTCCTTTATGTAGCACCCCCCGCCGCGATCTTGAACGCCCTCCTGCAATGGCTCAGTCTGAACGGGAGGCGCGGCCGGTCTCGGTCGCGGCGCGTGCTGGGCGCTCCCCTCGGGATGAGGAAAATCGATTAATGCGATCAACGGGATGACCTCAGGCTGAGGCGTCCGTCGACACGGCCGGAGCAGCCCTCCAGGCGCGCCGGTCATCGTTGCAGCTGGGGGTGGATTCGTCATGCGTCGCATTGTGCTGGGTATCTTTGCCGCGATCGGCATTATCGCCGCGCTCACGGTCCTTGGCACCGGGATCGCGGTCTGGCGCATCGCGTCGAGCCGGCCGGCCCTGCCGAAGTCGATCATCCTGACCGCCGAGCTCGGCCGCGACCTCCTCGAAGGCCCACGCCAGAACGAGGTGAGCGAGCTGCTCACCGGCCGCAAACAGACGATGCGCGGCTTTCTCGATGCGATCGAGCGCGCCGCCGAAGATTCACGCGTCCGCGGCCTCTATGCCCATATCGACGGTGATTCGCTCGGGCTCGCCAAGGTCCAGGAGCTGCGCGACGCGGTCCAGGCGTTCCGCGCCCGCGGCAAGTTCGCGATCGCCTTCTCCGAGAGCTTCGGCGAATTCGGCGGCGCCACGCGGCCCTATTATCTCGCCACCGCGTTTGACGAGATCTGGTTGCAGCCCTTGGGCGCCGTCGGGCTGACGGGTCTGCGGGCGGAATCACCGTTTCTGCGGGGCCTGCTCGACCGGATCGGCATCGAGCCGAGTTTCCAGCATCGTGAGCAATACAAATCCGCGGCGAACATATTGACCGAAACCGAGATGCCCGCGCCGCAGCGCGAAGAGCTCGACAATCTGCTCGGCGCGATGGCCGGTCAGATCACGCACGGCATCGCCGAGACGCGCCATCTCTCCGAGAGCGAGGTGCAGGGCCTGATCGACAAGGGACCGCTCTTCGCCGACGAGGCGAAAGAGGCGCATATCGTCGATCGCATCGGCTACCGCGACGAGGCGCTCACCGAGGCGCATCGCCGCGCCGGTTCGGGCGCCGAGCTGTTGTCGCTGTCGCGCTATATCGAGGGCGCCGGCCGGCCGCATACCAAGGGCCCGGCGATCGCGCTGATCTATGGCGCGGGGCTGATGGTCCAGGGCGGCGGCTCCACCAGCCCGTTGACCGGCTCGGCGGAGATGAGCGCACGCGAGGTGACCCGCGCCTTCCGCGACGCGTTCCGCGACGCCGATGTGCGCGCGATCCTGTTCCGCATCGACAGCCCCGGCGGCTCGGCCGTCGCGTCGGAATCGATCTGGCGCGAGGTCGTGCGGGCGCGCGAGCGCGGCAAGCCGGTCATCGTGTCGATGGGCGATACCGCGGGCTCGGGCGGCTACTACATCGCCGCGCCCGCGGACAAGATCGTTGCCGAGCCGGCGACGTTGACCGGCTCGATCGGCGTCGTCGCCGGCAAGCTCGTCATCACCGAATTGCTCAACAAGCTTCGCGTCAATGTCGAGACGATCGAGCGCGGCGCCAATAGCGGCATGTTCAGCGCCTTGCGGGATTTTTCGCCGGCCGAGCGGCAGCGGCTCGACGCCTTTCTCGACCAGACCTATCGCGGCTTCAAGGCGCATGTCGCGGCCGGCCGCCATTTGTCGGACGAGGCGGTCGAGGCGGTCGCAAAGGGACGGGTGTGGTCGGGCGAGGACGCGAAAAAGAATGGGCTGGTCGACGAGCTCGGCGGCTACGCCGTGGCGTTGCGCCTCGCCCGCGAGGCAGCCAAGCTGTCGCCCGATGCCCCGATTAAGCTCGTCACCTTTCCGCACCAGAAAAGCACGGCCGAGATCATCTTCGACCGGTTGCTCGAACGCGAGCGCGACAGCGACGCGGCGCCGTCCGGCACGTTGGGTCGCGCCTGGACGGCTCTCGCGGCACTGACTTCTCCCCTCGATCTGTTATTGGGCGGCGTCTTGGAGGACCCCGGTGTGTTGCGGATGCCGCCGCTCGGCGAGATACGCTGACCCGCGCGCTATCGCCGCCGATCTCACTTTAGAGCGCGTTTGCCACACTCTCGAAATGCGCGCTGACGCTGTTGCCGATTGACGAGATGCAGAAGAACGCGACGACCGATACGAGGCTGGCAACCATCGCGTATTCGATCGCGGTCGCGCCGCCTTCGTCGCGCAGCAGCTTTGTCAGCATCGCAAACATCGCGTGACCTCTTTTTGCACTTCAACCCGGCGGCCAGCGGTATCGCCGAATGCGTCTAAAATGTCATGCAAATTCGTCGTTAATCGCGCGAATCCAATCGTACCCCAAGGCCGCCCTGGATTTGGCGCACAGTCGCCAATCGTATAAGTTGAGATCGTGGCGCCCATATTGCCGGTAACAAAACACGAGGCTTAATGAAGAAGCGCCGCGGAGAGGGAAGCGATGCACCAGATCGTTAAATTCACTGCCGCGCTACTCGCATGTGCCTGCGTTCCGGTGCTTGCCCGGGCCCAGGTCGGCGACGGATGCACCTATCACCCCGGGGTCGCGCGCTGGCCGATCAAAACATCGGTGCCCGCCGGCTCGCAGCCCGCTAATGCTGTGGCCATACCGCTGCAGCGGTTCATCTCGCTGCCGAACCTGATAATCCCGCACGATCAGATCGGCTACTTTCAGGACAAGCGGATCCCCGCCCATCCCAGTTTCCCCTACCAAGAGGGCCAGATCGTCTCGACGATCGGGTTCTTGCAGTGGGCCAAATGCGAGGTCGACGACAATGACTACCATCTCCAGCTCAGCCTGACCCCGGCCGGACAGGGCGGCTGTCTGATCGTTGAGGTTCCGGACGCGCGCTTCGCCGATCCCGCCCTGAACGCGAGCGTCCAGGCGGTCAGGCAGTTCGTGCGGCAGAATTTCTTCGCCGGCGCGGTGCCGCACGGCCGGCCGCATGTCAGCGCTCGGGTCGAAGTCGTCGGGCAGCTCTTTTTCGACGCGCCGCACCTGACTCAGGTCGCCCGCGAGGGTCCCGGCGGCGGCCGTGGCTCAGGCCAGTGCCCGGCCAAGACGCTGTGGGAGATCCACCCGATCCTCGCGATGCACCTGGTCTCGCCGCCTCACCCGCTGCCGGGACCGCATTAAGACGGCGCGGCGCGCCGCACGAGCCTGACGCTCGGAGCGACGCGAGCAAGGCAGAGCGGAGAAGTTTCGGACCGAGCGTTCCTACCCGGCGTCGCGGGAATAGCCGGCGCTGTGCTGAAAAATATTCGGCTTGCGGTAGACCGCAAGGATGATCGCGCCCTCGTCGGAATGCGTCTCGTGAAATGACCCGACCCGCCGCCACACGAATTCGCCGGCGCGGCAGATCCCTTCGTGGTCGTAAAACGAGCCCTCAACGACGTAGCTCTGCTCGATCTCGGGATGCTTGTGCATCGGCAGAGTCGCGCCCGGCTCCCATTTCAAAAAGCACGTCAGCTCGCCCTTTTCCTTATCCTCGTACAGGGTCTTGATCGAGATGCCGGGGAACTGCGTCGGCTCCCATTCCATGTCCTGCGGCTTGACGTAAACCGAACCGCCGATCGTGGGCTGCGCGCCGCCCGAACGGTTAGGCTTCGCAATGGTCGCCGCCGTGCTGCTCATCGCCGTGTTTCCGTATCGGTGCTCGGAGGTGGAGCGGGTGAAGGGAATCGAACCCTCGTCGTAAGCTTGGGAAGCTTCTGCTCTGCCATTGAGCTACACCCGCGCCCGGCGCCGATGATAGGCAAAGCCGCCGGCGATGCAAGACCCGGCCCCGCCCGGTCCGGCGCCACAAAACCATAGGCAAACCCGGCCCGCCATGCGATAGCGGAGCCGTCCGTCTGCCGCAATTTGAGGCATGCCGATGAGCGATCTGTCCCGCGGCACTGCGGTCCCCGGCGGCGCGCCGCCGACCCCCGCTGCCGGGACCCAGCAGCACCCTTCGACCTTCGCGCCGGCGACCTTTGTCTTCCTCGTCATCCTGTGCCTGTTCGGCGCGGTCATCGGCGTGCAGCTGATCCTGCAGCTCGGCATTACCCCGAATACCTCGATCATCGGCGCGCTCGTCGCGATGCTGCTGGCGCGCCTGCCCGGCGCGATCTTCGCCCGCTACCGCTCGATCCATGTGCAGAATCTTGCGCAGAGCGCGATCTCCGCCGCGACCTTTGGTGCCGCCAACAGCCTGCTGCTGCCGATCGGCGTGCCATTTCTATTGGGCCGCGCCGATCTGATCCTGCCGATGCTGGTCGGCGCCGCCTTGTCGATGCTGCTCGACGGCTACCTGCTGTACCGCATGTTCGACACCCGCGTCTTCCCGGCCAGCGGCACCTGGCCGCCCGGGGTCGCGGCGGCCGAGGCGATCCGTGCCGGCG